>Ga0157358_1000052_pt1 | contig 42240 bp, 33 predicted proteins | sample AttcapACBM2_FD_111484 | JGI IMG/M metagenome (GOLD analysis project Ga0157358, IMG submission 111484) | Fungus gardens microbial communities from leaf cutter ant in Botucatu, State of São Paulo, Brazil - Atta capiguara ACBM2 | ecosystem: Host-associated > Fungi > Mycelium > Unclassified ... | reverse complement strand
CTTTACGCTTGACGATAACACGGTCGTGCAATGGACGAATTTTCATTGATAGCTCTCCTTTGAGAAGTCCAATCAGTCATTTTGGGATGAATGCCGGGCTTCACTGGCACCGGCCTCGTGACGGAAGAGATAAGGACAGCGCCGGGCGCTTTCAAGGGGTAAAAAATAAAAATTTTGCTTCTGCGTCACAACTGCACAAATAACAGACAGCGAAAAGGCGGGGAAACGGCGGGAAAAAAGAAAAGGCGGGTTACCCGCCTTTCTGAAGATTACTGTTTATCGCGTTTGTCATCGTGTTCGATAAGCGTTGTGTCTTTACGCTCATATTCACCGTCCACGGTGTAGCCGCTGTCCGGCCCCGCGCCCTGCCCGCGCCAGCCACGCAGATGCGGCATCAGCTTCAGCGTCAGGTGTTTCTGCACCGGCGGCAGCAGCAATAGCAGGCCCAGGAAATCGGTAAAAAAGCCAGGTAGCAGCAGCAGGAAACCGGCCAGGATTAGCGAAACGCTTTTCAGCATCTCCGCCGCCGGACTTTCGCCCGCCGCCAGCTTTTGCTGCATCAGCATAAAGTTTTTCATGCCTTCGTTTTTCACCAGCGAGATACCGATGCACGAGCTGAACACCACCAGCAGCAGCGTCAGCAGCACGCCCATCACATGGGCAACCTGGATAAAAATAGTGATCTCAATCCAGGCGAGAACGAAAAGTACTAAAAACGGTAACCAGCGCACCGCAGTCTCCTGTCGGTTAGAGCCGCCCTGCACCAGACACAGCGGCAAAAAAAGGATTGTGTCCCTTAAACATGGGCACGATGCCCCGTCTTTTCAACCAACAGCGGAAAATTCCCTGCCGCCTCGCCGGTTAAACGGCCGGATGCCCGCGCCAAAAAAACCTCGCCATAAAGTGAAAAGCGTCAATGTTTTGACGAATATAGTGGTGCTCCTGATGCCGCAAACCGTTACCATATTCTCCCGGACTGATGGCGACTCCTGAATCATTCTGACCCTGGCTTATAACCGGCAGCATAACAAGAAGGTGCTCATGGCTAATGACATTCGTATCGAAGAAGACCTGTTAGGTATGCGAGAAGTTCCGGCGGATGCTTACTATGGTGTTCATACGCTGCGTGCAATTGAAAATTTCTATATCAGTAACAGCAAAATCAGCGATATTCCGGCCTTTGTCCGCGGCATGGTGATGGTGAAAAAAGCGGCCGCTATGGCGAATAAAGAGCTGCAAACCATTCCGCGCAATATTGCTAACGCCATCATCAAAGCCTGTGATGAAGTCCTGATTAACGGCAAATGTCTGGATCAGTTTCCGGTTGATGTCTATCAAGGTGGCGCCGGAACGTCGGTTAATATGAACACCAACGAGGTGCTGGCCAATATCGGTCTGGAGCTGATGGGTCATCAAAAAGGGGAATATCAGTTTCTGAACCCCAACGATCACGTTAATAAATGCCAGTCCACCAACGACGCCTATCCTACCGGCTTCCGCATTGCGGTTTACAGCTCTATCCTGCAACTGCTGGACGCTATCGGCAAACTTAGCGAAGGTTTCGAACGCAAAGCTCTTGAATTCAACACTATTCTGAAAATGGGCCGTACCCAGCTACAGGATGCCGTGCCGATGACGCTGGGCCAGGAATTCCACGCGTTTAACGTGCTGCTGAAAGAAGAGATCAAAAATATCCTGCGCACTGCCGAACTGCTGCTGGAAGTGAACCTGGGCGCAACGGCTATCGGCACCCGTCTTAACACGCCAGAAGGTTACCAGCAGCTGGCCGTACAGAAGCTGGCGGAAGTCAGTAACCTGCCCTGCGTGCCGGCAGAAGATTTAATCGAGGCGACGTCAGACTGCGGCGCTTACGTCATGGTGCACAGCTCGCTGAAACGCCTGGCGGTGAAACTGTCGAAAATCTGTAACGATCTGCGCCTGCTCTCCTCCGGCCCGCGCGCCGGTCTGAACGAGATCAACCTGCCGGAACTGCAGGCCGGTTCTTCTATTATGCCTGCCAAGGTGAACCCGGTCGTGCCGGAAGTGGTCAATCAGGTCTGTTTTAAGGTTATCGGCAATGACGTGACGGTGACGATGGCCTCGGAAGCGGGCCAGCTGCAGCTGAACGTGATGGAACCCGTCATTGGTCAGGCGCTGTTTGAATCGGTCTCTATCCTCACTAATGCCTGTGCCAACCTGCTGGAAAAATGCGTGGATGGTATCACCGCCAATAAAGCCGTTTGCGAAGCCTACGTCTTCAACTCTATCGGCATCGTGACCTATCTGAATCCCTATATCGGCCACCATAACGGCGATATCGTCGGCAAGATTTGCGCCGAAACGGGCAAAAGCGTGCGGGAAGTGGTGCTGGAGCGCGGTCTGCTGACCGAAACGGAGCTGGATGACATTTTCTCCACCCAGAATCTGATGTATCCGGTTTATAAAGCGAAACGCTATACCGATGAAGAGTAAGTCTCCGCGGTAGGCAAAAGGCACGTTAGTTCGTAGAACAACGTGCCTTTTTTTATGCCGCAAGTTACATGCTATCAACGAATTTATAACCAAACAGATCAGGGGAGCAAACTATGATTTTACCCGAACTTATTGTCGTCTTAGCGGCGATCTATCTGGGTGCGCGACTGGGCGGCATCGGCATCGGCTTCGCTGGTGGTGTGGGCATGCTGATCCTGACGCTGGGGTTTCAGATTAAGCCAGGCGCCATCCCGTTCGACGTGATTGAAATCATCATGGGTGTGATTGCCGCTATCGCCGCGATGCAGGTGGCGGGCGGGATGGATTATCTGGTCAGCCTGGCCGAACGTCTGCTGCGCAGGCATCCGCGCTATATTACTTTTCTGGCACCGCTGGTGACTTATGCGATGACGCTGCTGGCCGGCACTGGCCATACGGCGTTCTCCACGCTGCCGGTTATTGCCGAAGTCGCGAAGGAACAGGGCGTTCGCCCTTCCCGCCCGCTTTCCATTGCGGTTGTCGCCTCGCAAATCGCGATTACCGCTTCGCCCATCTCTGCCGCCGTGGTGTTCCTTTCCGGCATTCTGGAGCCAAAAGGCGTCAGCTATCTGGGCCTGCTGGCCGTCGCTATTCCTTCCACGATGGTTGCGGTTTTCCTGGCCGCGATGATCACCAATTTTTTGGGTAAAGAGCTGCATGAGGATGAGGTTTATCAGCAGCGTCTGGCAAAGGGCGAAGTCACGCTGCGTGGCGAAACGGTCTTTAAAGAGAAGCCGGGCGCGAAAAGATCGGTGCTGCTGTTTTTAGTCGGCATTATTGCGGTAGTGCTTTACGCCACGGCCATTAGCGAAACCGTTGGGCTGATCCCCCATCCCGTGCTGCCGCGTAACGAAGCCATCGTGATCTTTATGCTCACTATTGCGGCGCTAATCTGCCTGAGCTGCAAAGTGGATACCGCAAAAATTCTCTCGGCCAGCACTTTTCGATCGGGTATGAGTGCCTGTATCTGCGTGATGGGCGTGGCCTGGCTGGGTGATACCTTTGTAAAAGCCCACATCAATGAAATTCAGGATTTTGCCGGCAGCCTGCTGCGGGACTATCCGTGGATGCTGGCGGTGATCCTCTTTTTCGCCTCCACGCTGCTCTATTCACAGGCCGCCACCACTAAAGCGCTGATGCCTGCGGCGTTGCTGCTGGGCGTGTCGCCGCATACCGCGATAGCTTCTTTCGCCGCCGTCTCGGCCCTGTTTGTCCTGCCAACTTATCCTACGCTGCTGGCCGCGGTGGAGATGGACGACACCGGCTCAACCCGCATCGGGAAATTTGTGTTTAACCACTCGTTTATCGTGCCGGGAACGCTGGCTATTGTGCTGTCGGTCGCTTTTGGCTTTCTTTTTGCGCATCTGTTCCTGTAGCGATGAGGCCCGCCCGGCTCACTCTTTCTGACGGGCCGGTTCCCGCATTTTTCAGCGTAACTTCCTGGCAAAGCCGCCGCTGTCGGGCCGTGATATAGTCTGTGCCCTGTACAAGATCCCTTGAACATCGGGGATCGCCCGTTTTTTGATTTATATCGGTAGTGGAAAAATGATCCCTGTCATAATGAAACGCCTCACAACCTGCCTGCTGCTGACGTTGGTCGCCCTTTTTAGTACAGGCGCGAGTGCCTCGCTGTTTGACAAGAACGCCAACAGCCATTTCGGCACCGTCGATCAGGCTTTCAGTTTCGATTTCAGCCAGCGGGCCGACAGGCTCACGCTCAGCTGGACGGTTAAGCCGGGTTACTATCTTTACCGCCAGCAAATTTCCCTGACCGCGCACGGCGCGAAGCTGGCCGACTGGACGCTGCCAGCAGGCAAGCCGCATGAAGATGAATTTTACGGTAAGACGGAGATCTATCCCGACAGCCTGACGGTACCTCTAACGCTCCTGCAGGCAGATAAGGGTGCCACGCTTAGCGTGACGTACCAGGGCTGCGCCGCGGCCGGTTTTTGCTATCCGCCGGAAATCCGCAGCGTGCCGCTTAATGAAGTCGCCGCTGCCAGCTCACCACCCGCCGGTTCGCCCCCGGTAAGCCATGCCAATGCCGACAATTCGGCGACCGCGCCGACCGCTGCCAGCCTGCCCTTTTCACCGCTTTGGGCGCTGTTGATCGGCATCGGCGTCGCCTTTACGCCGTGCGTGCTGCCAATGTACCCACTGATTTCCGGGATTATCCTTGGCGGCAACCGTCGCTATTCGTTAAAGCGCCTGTTTGCGCTTGCCATGCTCTACGTGCAGGGTATGGCGCTGACCTATACCGCACTGGGCGTGATTGTTGCCGCCGCGGGTCTGCGCTTTCAGGCTGCGCTGCAGGCGCCGGCCGTGCTAATCGGCCTTTCCGCAGTGTTTATCCTGTTGGCGCTGTCAATGTTCGGGCTGTTTACCCTCCAGCTGCCTTCTGCGTTGCAAACGCGGCTGACGCTGTTAAGTAATCGCCAGCAGGGTGGTTCGCTGCCGGGCGTCTTTTTAATGGGCGCGCTGGCCGGGCTAATTTGTTCGCCCTGCACCACCGCGCCGCTTAGCGCCATCCTGCTGTATATTGCGCAAAGCGGCAACATGCTGGCCGGTGCTGGCACGCTCTGGCTTTACGCCATGGGCATGGGGCTGCCGCTGATTGTGGTTACGCTGTTCGGCAACCGTCTGCTGCCGAAAAGCGGCGCATGGATGCAAACGGTAAAAGAGGGCTTCGGCTTTGTGATCCTGGCGCTGCCGGTCTTTCTGCTTGAACGCCTTGTGGGCGACGTTTGGGGGCTTCGCCTGTGGAGCCTGCTGGCCGTCGCCTTTTTCGGCTGGGCCTTTATCAGCCTGAAAGCCACGAATGGCTGGCTGCGTCTCGGGCAAATCCTGATGCTGGCAGCAGCGCTGGTCGCGGCGCGTCCTTTACAGGACTGGGCTTTTGGTGCACCCACGGCACAAAACCGTCCGACATTAAGTTTTACGCACATTACTACGGTCGACCAGCTGGATCGGGCGCTGCAGCAGCATAACGGCATTACCATGCTCGACCTCTATGCCGACTGGTGTGTGGCCTGTAAGGAGTTTGAAAAATATACGTTTAGCGAGCCACAGGTACAGAATGCGCTGAATAAAACGCAGCGGTTACAGGCGAACGTCACGGCCAATAATGCGGAAGATAAAGCGCTGCTGGCACGGCTGAACGTGCTGGGACTGCCTACCATCCTGTTTTTTGACGCCAGCGGCAATGAAATCCCCGGCTCACGCGTGACCGGTTTTATGGACGCCACGGCCTTTCGGCAGCATTTGCAGAAATTGTCGCAGTAAACGACACTAGAGAAGAATTTTACGGTCGCGGCCGTAAGTAATGCATTCAAGAGGAGAGTCGCTTGCAACGTGAACAGGTACTCGAGCATGCACTGAACGTACTCGAGCAGAACGGGCTGGCCCCCTCCACATCTTTCGCCATGATGGCGGAGGCGGCAGCCTGCCAACAGGAAGATTTACAACGCTACTGGCCCGACCGCGAGGCGCTGCTCTACGACGCCCTGCGCTATCACAGCCAGCAGGTTGATATCTGGCGGCGCAAGCTGCTGCTGGATGAAACCATGGGCCCGGCACGTAAGCTGCTGGCTCGTTACCAGGTGCTGGAAGAAGCCGTTAAAAACAATCGCTATCCCGGCTGCCTGTTTGTGGCCGCATGCAGTTTTTATCCGCAGCCCGATCACCCCATTCATCAGGTCGCCGAGCAGCAGAAGCGTGCCTCCTGGCACTATACCCACGAGCTGTTAACCCAGCTGGAAACCGACAATCCCGAACTGCTCGCCCATCAAATGGAGCTGATTCTGGAAGGCTGTCTGAGTCGGCTGCTGGTGAAACGCAACGTGCAGGAAGTGGCTACGGCCCGTTCGCTGGCGGAAGACGTGCTGAGTATCGCTCTGTGCCGTAAGAACGGTGCTTTGAGCTAGCGCGTCGCGCCCTCCGGCGCACTGACCCCGAGGCCGTAGTTAAAGCAAGCTGTATGTGGGGAACCTGAAAAACGGAATTTTTCAGGCAGAGTGGCATAACTTTCAGGCTGACTGTCTGAAAAGCAGGCAGTCAGTCACGCTTTACCGTTTTTTTATGACAAAGCCGTTGACGGCAGACGGCCTTTACGGTTTAATGCGCCCCGTTGCCCGGATAGCTCAGTCGGTAGAGCAGGGGATTGAAAATCCCCGTGTCCTTGGTTCGATTCCGAGTCCGGGCACCACTTATTCAGAAACGGACGCCCTCGGGCGTCCGTTTTGCTTTTTACGCCCTTCTGCACTTTCTTCCCTGATAGCGGCTCTTGTTTGCCTGCTGCACGTTTTACCCCTGTTCAGCCATCAGTAACCCTCTGCCAAACTAAATCGCAGGATCGCTGCCACATTCGCTGGTGGAAAAAGAGTGTTCGCGCTCAAACTATCAGCTCTCAAGGCGGCGCCAGTATCGGTGAGAAAAAAAAGATGCCGGGCCTGTGATATGCCCTGAGCAGTACGTTAGCGTGGTCTGAATTTAATATAGCGTGATGGCCAGATATGCTCCGGCTCGGTACCCAGCGCGGCGGCAATCAGCTTCTCGCCTTTCGGCCAGTGCCGACTCAGCGCGTTGGCCAGGGTGGAAGAAGCCAGTCCGGCCTCGCGGGAAACGGCAGAAAGCGTCGTGCCTCTCTTCTTCAGTCCGGCAATAATATCAGCCGGGTGCCAGTCCTTATCGGTAATCTCTTTCATCCTTGTCAGCTTCCGTCAGACGTTGCTTGTTGAGTATCACTAAACAACTACGATGTTAAGTAATGCTAAACAGTAAGTCAATGTATGATTGTTGATGGTGTGACTGATGATCCCAGCCCGTCTTAAAGCCGCTCGTCTCCATGCCCGACTGACTCAGGAAAAGCTGGGCGTCCTTGCAGGAATTGAAGAAGAAACGGCCCGGTCCCGCGTTTCACAATATGAAGGCGGTATTCATCGGCCAACATTTGAAACGATGTGCGCCTTTGCAAAAGTGCTTAACGTGCCGGAGTGCTACTTTTATACCCTTGATGACGAGTTCGCCGAGACGGTTTTAGCGCTCTGGCAAAAGAAAGCACGCCCGGCCTGATGCTGCTTTGTCAGGCATGAGAATGCTTTTCAGATAACTCCCCGTCCTGAGACCGCTTCCCTTCTCCCCCAACCGCTCCGGCCTCTTTTTCCCTCTCGCCCACCCTAAAAAAACGTTCATCAGGCTTGATCGTTTCCCGTAAATGATAATACTGTGTTTATATACAGCTTATTTCGGGATAACCCCATGAATTTACTTCGTCCTGCTGAGGTCCGTACGCTGCTGCAGCTGCCACTCTTTATGAGCCGGATACCCTGCGGCTCGCCCGCCAGCGTGCACGACCATGTTGAACAACGTCTGGACTTAAACGAGCTGCTGGTGCAGCGTCCACAGAGCACCTACTACATTCGCGTCAGCGGCGACTCCATGAAAGATGCCGGTATCGATGATGGCGACCTGCTGGTGGTCGATAACGGTCTTGCTGCCGATCACGGTGATATTGTCGTAGCGGCGGTAAACGGTGAATTTACGGTAAAAAAGCTGCAGCTGCGCCCGGACGTGCGGCTGCTGGCAATGAACGCGGCCTGGTCGCCGATAGTGCTGGCAGCCGAAGAGCAGCTGGATATTTTCGGCGTAGTCACTTTCACGATTAAAGCGATGGAATAGGCCATGTTGAAAAACCGGGTTTACCGCGCCTGTACGTTTGTCGAGAGGGCTTCGTCGTCACATCAGGTCAAGTTTCTGTTTAATCGGCTGCACGAGCTGGTGCCAACCAATGAAGATTGCTATCTCAGCGCCTGTAACGGCAGCCTTTGTATTATCGATCGCTACCGGCCTGCCGTTGCGGGCAGCCGCGTCCTGATCGATGTGGCCGGTCGCTGCGAATGGGCAAAGATTGGCCCTGATGCGCAGCAGATTGTTACCGATTTGGGTCAGATCCTGGAGGGAGAAAAACTGCATGAGGTGACGATCGTAGGCGTGGCAATCCGGGAAGTAGTGTCGACATATCGTTCCGCACCGGCTGAAGGGCACCCGCGCTGAACAGGTTGTTCCGGCTTTTCGGGCTCACTGGGCGACAATGTCCCTAAACCTTCGTTACGGCTGCGCTAAGGCTGGTTCTGCCCGACAACAGTCCAACATCAGGGAACGTTGTAAGTTGCGTTAGCGATGAGACACTAAGCTGCGGCTTACGGACTGTCAGGAAATGGGATCCCCATGCTGCTGTTTTCGTCTGACCGCTTCAATGACGGTGCGCGGCACAAGAAGGGAGTGGCTCTTAGCGATTATCAAATTGATGCTGAAAACGAGGAAGCAGACAGAAGTTGGGCATCTCTGGGCAAATAACAGGGAAATGCTGAATACGGCGACGCAAACAGAAGTTGGGCGTCTCTGGGCAAATAACAGGGGAATGCTGAATACGGCGACGCAAACAGAAGTTGGGCGTCTCTGGGAAAAATAACAGGGGAATGCTGCATACGGCGACGCAAACAGAAGTTGTGCCCACTGCAGACGCCATCATCGACAGCCGCTCTAAGGTACCGAGCGAGTCGGCACCTTAAAGCAAAAGCGGCTATTACTTCGCGTAGGCTTCGGTAGTGATAGTCAGCTTCACGTCGTCGCTGACGGCTGGTACATATTTATCCAGCTTAAAGTCGGAACGTTTAAAAGTCGTGGTGGCATCAAAGCCCACAGCTTCCTTTTTCACCATTGGATGCATACCCTGTTTGTTCAGCACCGCGTGCAGAACGACAGGTTTAGTGATGCCCTTAATGGTCAGGTCGCCATGGACATCCATCGTATTTTTACCGGTGCTGACCACTTTGGTGCTTTTAAAGGTCGCATTCGGGTATTTGGTCGCGTCGAAATAGTCGGGACCTTTAAACTCTTCGGTCAGCTTGTCTACGTGCGTATCAATGCTGTTCAGCGGGATGGTCACGTCTACTTTGGAATCGCTGACTTTGGCTGCATCAAAATCAATATTGCCGGTTACGCCAGACAGATCGGCCGTTGGATGAGAGAAGCCAAAATGGGTCCATGAGGCCACGACGGACGTATGTGCGCTGTCCATGGCATAATTAACGGGCGCGGCGGCAGAAAATTGCGACCAGAGTGCAGAACTGATTAATAACGGTAAAGCGACTTTTTTAATTAACGTCATGCCGGTTGTCCTTATTTTCACCAGGAATGTTTAAGGATAGTGCAGCATTAACCGTTTGCCCGATAGTGAAGATATTTGACCGGCTTTGTCAAAAAGATTAGTCAACAGCCAGGGATCCCGACGATCTACAAAGCCAGCCGGGGATCCCTTTAGCGCTTTCAGCACGGGCACGGCACGTCTGGTAACGGCCGTCTTACCTTGTGCGGCCTCAGGCTTTGGCAACAAAGGCTTTGACTACTTCCTGCCACGGCGTGGTCGGTCGACCAATAGTTTGGCTCAAAGTACGGCTCTCATCATACAGTGCACCTTTAGCCGCACCGGCATCCGAATCTGCCAGCATCTCCGCCAGCGCCTCGGGCAAACCGGCTTCTTTTAAAACGGCGGCAAAGTCGGCCTGCTGCAGGTTCTGATAGCGAACGGCTTTCCCGCTGGCCTGAGCAATCTCCGCCGCAAACTGGCTCAGCGTATAGGCTTCATCGCCCGCCAGCTCATAGACCTTATGGACAGGCCCCTCGCGGGTCAAGATTACCGCGGCCGCTTCCGCATAATCCTGACGGCTGGCAGAAGCAATTTTTCCCTCGCCAGCCGCGCCGATAAATACGCCGTGCGCCAGCGCCGGGGCAATACTGGCAGCATAGTTTTCACTGTACCAGCCGTTGCGGAGAATAACGTAAGGGATACCGGATGTGATGAGCATCTGCTCGGTGGCACGATGTTCGCCACCCAGACCCATCGGCGAGCGGTCAGCATGGAGCAGGCTGGTATAAGCCAGCAGTTTAACGCCAGCCATTTTGGCCGCATCGATCACCGCTTTATGCTGCGCCTCGCGCTGGCCGACTTCACTGGAAGAAATCAGCAGCACTTTTTCCACCCCGCGAAAAGCATCGGCCAGCGTCTCTGGTCGGTTATAGTCACCCTGCCGCACCTGAACGCCCTTCGCAGTTAAATCGGCCGCTTTTTCTGGCGAACGCACGACGGCGACAATCTCTTCGGCAGGCGTTTTTTTCAATAAAGCCTCAATGACCAGGCGGCCAAGCTGACCGGTTGCTCCCGTTACAGCAATCATCATATTCTCCTCAGTGTCAAAAAGCCCCTCCGGCCCGTGCCGGAAGCGTTGTGTTCAACCAGCCTATGCCATACACTAACCAAAAGTAAGTACTTACAGGTTTGTTAGTATGGAAAAAAGTGATCAAACGTCTGCTTCGCTTTGTGACCGCCTGCAAAGAGGGGAATTGTTAAACCGCGACTGCCCCTCGCGTGAGGTGCTAAAACGTCTGACCAGTCGCTGGAGTTTGTTAATACTGCTCGCCCTGGAAGACGATACGCTGCGCTTTGGCGAACTGCGGCGTAGAATCGGCGGCGTCAGTGAAAGGATGCTGGCGCAAACGCTGCGCTTTATGGAAGAAGACGGCTTTGTCGCGCGTATCGCGTATGAAGTGATCCCGCCGCATGTTGAATATCGGCTAACCGGGCCGGGCCATGAAGCGCGCGATCGGATCACCGGCCTGGCTGACTGGATCGAAACCAATCTGCACCAGATTATGGATAACCGCCGCCATTCCTCAACAGAGGAATAATGCCGTGCCGGTTTTATCAGCCCTCGCCTTACCACAGATTGGCTACGGTTGCTCACGGCAACAGGGTCAATAAAGATGGTAAAACGCTTTTTCGCGTGCTGGTCCGTTTATTGCTCTGGTCAACGGACAGGCTGTACGCTTCTTTTTTACCTGATGACACTAATTTCCGCACAGCGACAATTAAAAAGGCCTTCCTGAGGAAGGCCTTAAGAAATTAACCGCCGGACTTAACGCTTCGGCGCGATATCCGGATACATCGCCAACAGGCGTCGCGTTACGCCGTTTGTCCAGCCAAAGCCGTCCTGCAGCGGATACTCGCCGCCGCCAGCCAATACCGGCGCGCGGCCGGCAACATTATATTTCTCGACCATCTTATGATGACGATGGTAGGTAGCACCCGTTACCTGCAGCCAGCGTGCGGCGATTTCTTTCGCCAGCAGCTCCTCGCCATAATTGTTAAAGCCTTTGATCGCCATCCACTGCATAGGCGCCCAGCCGTTGGGCTTGTCCCACTGCTCGCCGGTTTCTTCAACCGTGGTCAGCACGCCGCCAGGCGCCAGCAGATGCGAGCGTACCGCCGTTGCGATAGCAGCCGCCTGCTCCAGGCTCGCCATGCCCACATAAAGTGGCGTCACCGCCGCCGCCGAGAATGCGCCTTTCTCACGCTCCCGCCAGTTGTAGTCGCGGTACAGCTCCGCCTGCGGATCCCACAGCCATGCGTCAACGGCTTCGCGGCGACGTACGGCTTTTTGTTGAAACAGCTCCGCCGTAGCCCGATCGTTTTTACGTGCTGATAGTCGGGCAATTGTCGTTTCCAACTTATAGAGAAACGCGTTTAAGTCGATCGGCACGATGCTGGTAGTCTGGATGCTTTCCAGCCGTCCTGCCTCGCTCAGCCAGCGGGAAGAGAAATCCCAGCCAGAGGCTGCGCCCGCCCGCAGATCGCGATAAACCTCACTGGAAGGCCGGGCGGAATTCCTGGCTGTTTCGACGTCCTCAATCCAGGACTCATCGCGTGGTGTATCACGGTCGTCCCAATAACGGTTCAGTACCGAGCCGTCCGGCATCATCACCACGTGTCGCCAGGCTTCGTTAGGCGTCAGCGAGTCCGCACCCTCCATCCAGAAAGCATATTCACGCTTAAGCTGGCGCAGATAGCGCTGACCCTGGCTGATCCCATCCTTTTCAAACAGCTCGACCATTAGCGCGAAGACCGGTGGCTGCGAGCGGCTTAAATAGTAGGTACGATTGCCGTTTGGAATATGACCATAAGTGTCGATCATCCACGCAAAGTTATCTGCCATCTGGCGCAGCAGCTCGGTTTGCCCACCAGCAGCAAAGCCCAGCATGCTAAAGTACGAATCCCAATAGTAAGTTTCGCCAAAGCGGCCACCCGGCACCACGTACGGCTCCGGCAACGGTAGCAGTGAAGAAAACTCAGAGTGTTTTTCTGGCTTGCGCGTTAACACCGGCCACAGCGAATCGATATGTTCGCCCATACTTTTTGCCGGATCGGCAACATAGCGGCTGTCGTTAACTTTTGGCAAATCGAAGTTTTCCAGCACGAAAGCCAACAGGTTAAAGTTTTCCCGCTCGCGCTGAATAAAATAACGATAAAGGATCCTCTCCGGTTCAATTTTTGGTGCACAGTCCGCAAAGGTTTTGCTGTCAGCGAAAATTCTCGCGCTCTGCACGGCTTCAAAGAGTTCCTGGTAGCGATCGGAAGGCGTCAGAATATCCGGCGCAGGCATTCCCCGAATAGGTTCAGGCTGCGGCTCGGCCAGCATATCCAGCGCATCATAATCGTGGTAATAGGCTTCATAATCCGCCAGGTTATTGTCAATGGTCAGGTCGTTATGATTAAAAGCGATAAAAACCTCCTGATGTCAGTAATTGACAATGTCATGTTCGGGTTATTTTACATATCAATAAAGTATAGTACTCCTGTCTCAGAGTGCAAACGAGCGCAAATATGACAGAAGATAACATCATATTTCAAAAAATAAATAACCAGGACGGAAAAGCTATTCCCCTGTTTCCCTGAAGGAGTAAAATCGCTTATCACCCTCACACACCTTAATAAAAAAACAAGATAAAACAACAACATGAAACTCTTCCCCACCCGCAACACCCTTGCCAGACAGACAGCTCTCAGCCGTATATTATCTGTTGCTCACATATCGGCAAGCAGAAGAAAATGGGCTTACCTAAAACCAGCAATATAATTATTGTTTCGGCGGAAAAAATATTGAACTTTCTCATCTTTCTTATATTTAAAGTGCCTGATTCTGGCACAGGAAAAATACGACCATGCAAACGGAAGCGACAATATTTTCTGGTGGCTGATATCCTGTTTGAATACGACTGAAAAGAGTACAGCATCTGAAGTAAATAAAGTCGCCAGGTTATGCTCACGAAATTTCCATGAGTGAATATCCATATCTTTTATCGGGATACTTTTCCTACTATAAACAGTCCGGGTATTATTCACCGCCAAACGGGCTTATGCACGGCAGGCTGGCATTTTTCTGCCTGTGACTGTCTGTCCTTATTGTACTTTACTTGTGTCCCGTCAATCTTCCCGCAAGGCTTTCTCTTAAGCCAGCCCGAAGCAGCCTGTCTCTGCGGTGACTGCCACCCTCATTGCTATGACACAGCGGCGGAGTGCTCCGCTAAGGCAATCATTGTCGAGCGTACTGGCGTCAGAAGAGAAAATCAGCTTAGTTTTACGAGGCGGCGCGCATTCCTGGCCCCTGTCCGTCTCAGCTCAATTTACTTCCCTCTGCTCAGCCATTAAGCTACGGCCACTCGAAAACTACCCGTTGTTCATGATTCAAGGAATAGTGCTATGTCGCTCCATCTCTGGCTTGCTTACGCCAGTATTATTGCCGTGCTCATCGCCGTGCCTGGCCCTTCTGCGTTAATCAGCATGACGCACGGGCTGCGCTATGGCCGACGCCGGGCGCTGGCGACGGTGGTCGGCGGCGTGATGGCGGCGATGACCCTGATGACCGCATCAGCGCTGGGATTGGGCGCCATTCTGGCAGCGTCCACCACCGCCTTCATCGTGCTGAAAGTGGTAGGCGCGGCCTATCTGATCTGGCTGGGCATCAGCGCCTGGCGTAACAGCGCACCGGCAGAAAGTCTGGTAGTAAACAACCAGCCACAGGCGATGCCCGGCCTGCTTAAACTGTTTCGTAAAGGCTATATGGTGGGCATCAGCAATCCTAAGGATCTGCTGTTTTTCGCCGCGTTGTTCCCTAATTTCGTGGATGCCAGCCAGCCGCATGCTATCCAGTTCGCCACGCTGGCCGTTACCTGGGCCATCACGGACTGCGGTCTGATGTTCGCTTATGCCTGTGCCGGGCGTCGTCTTTCTGGCGTGTTTGCCAATCCGTCGCGTTTGCGCCTGCTTAATCGTGCCGTCGGCAGCCTGTTTGTTTTTGCGGGCGGCGCACTGGCGATGTCTGCCCGTTAATGAGTGACATCGAAAACCTGCAAGCCATGGTCATTTTTGCCCGCGTGGCAGAAACCCTGAGCTATACCGAAGCAGCAAAACAGTTGGGCATGTCCAAATCGGCGGTCAGCAAAGAGATCGCCGCGCTGGAAGTGCGCCTTGGTGCAAAGCTGCTGCAGCGAACCACCCGCAAGATCACCGTTACCGAGGTCGGCATGACCTGGTATCACTATTGCGCGCGCATCCTCAGCGAAGTAAAAAGCGCCGGGCTTTTTATTCGCCGCTTTCATGAGGAACCCACCGGCAGCCTGCGGGTGGTTGCGCCGGTTACCTTCGGTTGTCAGTGCATCGTGCCGGTGCTGAATCAGTTCGTGGCAGACAATTTGCACGTTAGCGTGGATCTCGACCTTACCGACAGGCCGGTTAATCTGGTAGACGACAATATCGATCTGGCTGTCGTTATCCGCCGCGACAGGCCGGAGCATCCGCACTGTCTGCCATTGATGGATATCAGCTGGGGGCTTTACGCCGCGCCAGCCTATCTTGAACGCTTTAGCGCTATCACCCGGCCGGAAGATCTGACGCGTCACGATTTTATTCTGTTTCGCGGCCCGGCCCACACCATTTCCCTTCCTTTTCGCAAAGAGAAACAGAAGCGGGATATCGAAGTGCGCAGCCGGTTTCGTGCCAATAACAGCACCGCGCTGGTCAATTCCGCCGTAGCGCAAACGGGCATTGCCTATTTGCCGGATTACGTTGCCCTGCAGGCCGTGGAGGAAGGAAAGCTTTGTCGGATATTGCCGGAATGGGAGATGGATCTTTATCAATCCTGGATACTGACCAAAGATGCCGGCCTGATGTCGCCGCGCGTCAGGCTGTTTACCGCCGCGCTACAGAAGGCGCTGAATCAGGGCGGAGCCGCCGCTCCGCCCTGAATAATCAGTAGTAATTACCGTGACGGTAATCCCAGGTAGTAAAGGTGTCCGACAGCATCGACATGATTTTATCCACATCCAGGCCTTTGCGGATCAGCACCGGGCAAGGCGTAACGTTGCGCTCGCCTTTCTGCTCCGGCACCAGCTTGCCGTTTTCGTCCACCATCGCCACCATAACGCCCTGCTCGTAGCGGGTTTTTTCAGATTCGTTAGGCTGGATGGACTTCACGTAGTCGTTGGCTTCAATAATCAGATCTGCCTGGGATTCGATACGCTCGCCGATCCCTTCGACCAGGCCGCGGTTGCCCTTACCTGATGGGTTAGCCGAACTGGCGAAGGAGAATTTACCGTGATTTTCCCACAGCTCTTTTGCCAGGTTTTCGCCGGGCACGCCAAATTTAATGACGAAGCAGCTGGTCTGACGGCGATCCATCATCAGCTCTTTTGAGCCATCTTCCGGGATACGCGCTACGGCCTCTTCTTTCCACGGCAGGATGCAGCCCAGCAGCACGTCTTTATCCCAGTGCTGTTGATACAGCGCTTCGATTTCCGGGTTCAGCTGTGCCAGCTCTTTCAGCTGTGCCAGCGAACCGCACAGCACCACGCCCGGCTTGTTGCGGTTGCGCTGCTTGGCATCAAACTTGCGCTCCAGGCCCTTCGCGTCGGAGGTCATAATGATGTAACCGACCTTGGTTGGGCAAACAATCATGCCGCCATCGGCAGACAGGATATTGACCGCTTCCGGCTGTAAGCCGCCGTTCCAGTGAATAGTTTTATTGCTCATGAGTGCACCTGCCAGTATAAGAGTTATGTTGGGGTCAGCGCTTTTACGGCCTGCCCGGATAACTTCATCCTAACGCAGGCGTTTTTTTTCGCAACAGTCCTGCAGGCATTAGCGCTATTGTTTCCTTCAGGAAACAATTGTTGCTGGTGCAGGCCGTGGAGTGCTGCCGTATCAGCGAGATGAACTTTTCACGGATCTACACCACTCATTCTTTTAGCCTGCGTGAGCACCCTATGCAAATGACCTTTTTCACCGAACAAGACCGGCCTGTATTAAGCCAATGGTTTACCTCGCAAGCCGACGTAACGCAATGGGCCGGGCCCGACGTCGCCTGGCCGCTGGAGGAGGCTTTTCTCGCCACCCTGCTCGATTCCGCCAGCCAGAAACCGGCAAGCCTGCTGACCTTTGCCGGCAGGCACGAAGGCGAGCTGGCCGCCGTGGCGCAAGTGGGGTTTGACTGGAATAATCATCTGGCCTGCCTCTGTCGCGTGGCGGTTAACCCAGCGATGCGGGGGCAGAATTTGGCAGAAAGCATGCTGCGGCAGCTGATTCCAACGGTTTTCCAGCAGGAAGCTATCGAACGTATTGAGCTGCGGGTATATACCTTTAATCAGGCAGCGATACGCACCTATGAAAAACTGGGGTTTGTGCGGGAAGGTGTCCAGAGACAGGGCGTGGTGGTAGGTGAGGAACGCTGGGACTGTGCGCTCTATGGCATGTTACGACAGGAATACCAGCAGCCTGCCGCGCCGTGCGTAACGGCTGTTACGCACGGCGCCTGAAGCATCAGGCAGGAATGAGTTTTTCTGCCTTTAGCTTGTCAAACAGCGCATAAAAAGCGTCACGCGTGGACTGATAGCCGGTAAAACCCGCCTTGCGGCTTTTGCTGACGTCGGTAAAGACCTCCATCGGGCGCCCCAGGTCAGCATCGGTATGCCACCAGGACACCAGCCGGCTGATATCCGCTTCCTTGAGATCGAACTGCTGCGCGATCGCTTTCCACTGCTCTGCCGCCGCCTCCATGCGTCCTTCCAGCGGCTGCATTTCATCCGGATAAGGGGCAGCTTCCACACCGAAATAGTCGGCAATCTGACCCCACATCCATTTCCATCGGAACACGTCACCGTTGACCACGTTGTAATCTTCATTCTGTGCCGACGGTGTGGTAGCAGCCCATTCCAGCTGCTGTGCCAGCACGCTGGCGCTGGTCATATCCGTCACGCCTTCCCACTGTGCTTTTGAGCCAGGGAAAACAAATGGCTGGCCGCTCTGCTTGCAGAGGCTGGCGTAGACGGCGAGCGTCTGGCCCATGTTCATGGCATTGCCCAATGCAAAACCGATAATGGTATGCGGGCGGTGCACGCTCCAGGTGAAGCCATACTTTTTCGCGCCCGCAAAGACTTCATCTTCCTGTGCGTAGTAAAAGTTATCGACCGGCTGTCGGCCCTGCTCCTCACGGAACGGCGTCATCGGGACGGCGCCTTTGCCATAGGCATCAAATGGCCCCAGATAGTGCTTAAGCCCTGTGACCAACGCCACGTGGCCGCCTTTCAGGCCGTCACCTAACGCGTCAATCACGTTACGTACCATCGCGCCGTTTACGCGGATATTTTCTTTTTCATTTGCCTGGCGTGCCCAAACGCTGAAAAAGACTTTATCCACCTTCACGTCAGCCAGCGCTTTTTTAACGGATTCTGAGTCGGTCAGATCGGCAGTTAATGCGGTGCAGCCTGACGGAACCGCAGTACGTCCACGAGAAAGACCGTAAACTTCCCAACCTTCGCCGGTCAGTTGCTCTGCCAGTGCGGTACCGATAACACCGCTGACGCCGACTATAAGTGCGCGTTGTTGCATAAAATTTCCTCCTGATTGCTGTTCCGATAAGCTTAATAGAGAATTAAAATCTTATTAGAGGTATAAATTCATATTATTTGAGAATATGAGTCATTAATCATGGTCAGCAGAGATCGCCTTAAAGACATCACCCCGTTTGTGGTCAGCGTAGAACGCGGCAGCTTTACCGCCGCTGCGGATGCCCTGCACCTGACCAGCTCGGCGGTCAGCAAAAGCGTCGCCAGACTGGAGTCGCGGCTGGGCTCGCGGCTGTTTGAACGTACCACACGACGGCTGGCGCTGACGGATGCCGGCCAGGCCTTTTATGAGACCTGTACGCGGGTGCTTGGCGAGCTGGCGGAAGCGGAATCGGTGCTGGCGGCTCAGCGTATCATTCCGGTTGGTCGGTTACGGATGGCCGTGCCCAACACGTTTGGCCGGATGCGGGTCATGCCGCTAATTAACGCGTTTTGCCAGGAAAATCCGGAAATGCAGATCGCGCTGTCTTTTTCCGATCGCTTTGTCGATCTGTTTGAAGAAGGCGTGGATATCGCGGTACGTATCGGGGGATCAATCGATTTTCCGCCCTCGCTGGGCTACCGTTTTTTGGGTAATGAAAAGCTGATCTTCTGCGCTTCGCCAGACTATCTGGCGCAGCACGGCACGCCTGACTCTTTGCAGACGCTGACCGAAAGACGGGCAATTGTTTACGAGCGCGTAGACGGCAGTACCAGCCCGTGGCTTATTCGCTCGCCGGATGGACGGACGCTGGCGCGAACGTTGTCTTATCGTATGGCTCTGGGGGATGGTGAAGCTCAGGTCGCCGCCGTGGTAGCCGGGCTGGGCGTGGCGCAAATGGCGACCTGGCTACTGGAAAAAGAGTTAGCCAGCGGTGCGCTGGTACCGATCCTGCCAGAACTGGCGGTAGAGGGACTACCGCTGTTTATTGTCTGGCCCCGCAGGAAGCAGCTGCTGCCGAAAGTCGACGCGCTGCTTGCCACGCTGGATCGGCTAAGAATCAGTTAGTCTCAGGTTTGTTAACGTTGATGCGCCATGGCACACCGAATTTATCAATTAGCGTGCCGAAACCGGCTGCCCAGAATGTTTCTTCCCATTCCAGCGTCACTTTGCCGCCAGCAGACAAATTATCGAACCAGCGTTTGCCTTCGGCAGGATCGTTGCTCGACAGGCTAACGGCAAAACCATTGTAGTTAACCGCTTCCACGCTGTCGCTCATTTGCAGTTCGCCGTCGCCAATGTGCAGCAGCGCATGCATGATTTTATCATCTGCAGGCTGCTCCGCGCTTGGGCTGTTCTGCTTCTGCGGCTGCTGTTTTTTGTCTGCAGGCACGTCACCCCAGGTCATCTTAACTGCCAGCTCGGCGCCCGTAGCCTGCTGATAAAAAGCGATAGCTTCTTCACAGTTTCCCGAAAAATATAAATAAGGCGAAAGTTGCATAACATCTCCTTCGTTTGAGGTACGTGCTGAAGTATAAGCTCGAAGAAAGTGTAGCAGGCGAGGGAGATCTGGCGCTTAATTGTCAGAAATTAACGTGTTAGTAGTTAAAAACTTACGACATGAAAACGCACCATAAACCAGGGGACAGGAGCGGAGAGGCAGCACAGAGAGCGGCGGTCAGTGAAAAGACGGCAAGGCAGCGTGAAGGCGCTTTGCCGCCGTGATTTCAGGCTTTTCTTACTGGCGGACAAGTTTTCCCGCCAGCCATTCCAGTAGCAGATAGCCCGCGCAAGCCGCCACAAAGGAGTTGATGGTGGAGACGCCCCAAGTCATATTCAGGCCGACATAGCCGCCCAGCAGCGTAGAGAGGATCGCAGGCCAGCCGGTAAACGCGGTTTCCGCGGGCAAACTGCCGTCGCGACGAGAAGACTGTAGTGCCAGACAATATTTCCTCAGCAGAAAATATTCTGTCAGCATCACACCCAACGCTGGCGGCACAATGACGCCGAGCAAATTCAGGAAATCGACAAAGTGATCCAAAATGCCTAATACCGACAGCGTGGTACCCAGTACACCTAACGCCAGCGTAACGGGACGATACTGTAATTTCATTCCGCTCAGGCTTTCTACGGCGTTGATCACGCCAAGCGTCGAGGAGTAAAGATTAAGGTCATTGACCCTGAGCGTCGAAAAAATAACGGCAAACAGCCCTGCCGTACCGGAAGCAAGCGTGATGATAGACATGACATCGCCGGTATTCAGCTTACGTGCAATAAAGATTGCCAACCCATTGATAATAAACTCACCTAGGAGGATGGTTGCCAGCGTTACGCCAAAAACGTGGCTGCCTTTGCGGGCATAACGCGTCAGGTCGGGCGTCATCAGACTGGCAAGAATGGCACCGCCCACCACTAGCGTGATGCCTGCGTTTACCGACAGAATCGCTTTGCCTGGTGAAGCAACGGTCATCGCTTGCACATGGTCAGTGGCCAGCGTTTGCCAGGCGATCCAGGCGATTAGCGTGACAAAAACCGGCACGGCAATGCGCGCCGTAAAACGCAGTGCCTTAAAACCAAAAGCCACCAGCACGGTAAGAAACAGGCCGGATAGCGCCGCTGCCGTTTGGAAGCTAAGCGTATCGGGAAACGCGGCGCTTAGCGATTTAGCAAAAATCGCATTCTGTATACCGAACCAGCCCAATAAACTGATTGCAACCACGATACCGATCAGGGCAGAGCCTGTTCGGCCAAAGCCGCACCAGCGTGCCAGCATGCTGCCGGAAAGGCCTTCTTTCATGCCTATATAGCCAAAACCAAACGTAATCAAACCAAATAACAGACTGCCTGCCACAATAGCGGTCAGCGCCGCTGACAGGTTCATACTGTCGCCCAACACCGCACCTAACATAAATTGATCCAGGGCGGTCAGCATCCCCATATGAACAATAGCAACGCTCAAAAAAGAGACGCGGCTGTGCTGGGGCACGCGCTCCAAAGGAAAGTCATTGATTTGCATGATGGCTTATTCCGTATTAAATAAAGTTAATCCCTTTCTTCATCAAACGGGCAGGGATATAGTTTTCCAGTCCATGGGCGATACAATATTCTTCAAATTGCTTCAGAGAATGCACATCGGCTTTCTGATATATCGTATAGACCCGATTTTCAATTGTTTTTGCACTGACGTTAAAAATAGTCGCGATCTCTTTCGCCGTATGCCGCTGTAACATCAGGAAGATAATATCCAGCTCGGACGGCGTAAATAATGTATTTTCAATCACGGTCGTCAACACACCAGGCTTTTTCTGGTTAATAAACTTTAAAGGCGTCAGCGTTTCCAACGGTCTGGCATTCCAGATAGTGCCGATACAGTTCCCCTTTTCATCGAATACGGGCAATTTTTCGCTGACGTAAGGCGAAAGCGTTTTTCGGCCATACCAGTAATGCGTTTCAATAACCGCCACTCTTTCCAGACGCGCTTCCGTACGGCGATCGTGCTCCTGTAATGTCTCCGAACATTCCGCCCAACTGGCCGGAAACTCATTATCATAAGCACCTTCAACCGTGAATGACAAAGGCGTATGGGTATACAGATAAGCGGCCTTGTTCATATAAAGGTGTCTGGATTGACGGTCTTTAATGCCCCATGGCTCGTTAAGATGCTCCATCATGCTGATAAAGCTTCGAAAATCGCCGAAGTTTGCCTTAGCGGACGACATGGCGGATTCCGTGTTATGCGAATATTTTCTGTAGATAGAATCGCGTATGTTTGCCCAGGTAACCTTCCATGTTGCCATAGACGCTGTAGCCCAGCTTCTCGTAAAAGCCCTTTGCCTGGAAATCGAAGGTGTCCACGTAGGCCATGCGACAGCCACGATCTCTGGCGACCTCTTCCGCCTTTAACATCAGCTCCCGACCCTTACCCTGACCGCGCGCATCTTCGCCAACCCAGAGATACTGCACCTCTAATCCCTGCCACCATGTACGCGCCACCAGGCCGCCAAGGATATGGTTTTGCTCGTTTCGCAGCGTAAGAAAAAGTGGCGTAATATCCACCTCATCAAACTGGCTGTTATGTTTCCACAAATTATCAATCACGAACTCTTCATCCTGCAAAGCAGGATTGTCTGTGACAATGATTTTCATTATTACTCCCGTCGTAAACTAACATTCAGTCCGCATCAATTACTCTTTCGGCGATAAAAATTCAAGAGGATTTTCTACCGTGGTATTTAATGCAGGTTCGTCTTTATTATACGGAAATAAATTATAAATAAGCAGTTGATTTAGTTAATGCCGACACCAGGGAAACTATTCCGTTACGAAATTAATAATACTCTGCCCTTTCCAGGACTCACAAAGTAAAGAAGGGATTTTTTCGGAAATAATGGGTAAACCCCAGAATAGCGCGCTAAAAAAAGTAAGACCCGCCATGACAATTAACACGGCAAAAAAAAAAACGGCCAGTTTTCTGGCCGTTTTTGCAATTCAAAGCTGTTTATTTCACTTCAATCAGCTTCTCAATATCCACGCTGCCCTGCTGTTCGGCCTCGTTTTTACGCACTTTCGCCACGTCGCTGGCACTGACCTGTTCTTTGGCCGTATTACCCCAGCTGGTGCGGATAAAGTTCACCACGTCGGCCACCTGCTGGTCGTTCAGACGCCAGCCGAAGGCGGGCATGGTAATAGCAGAAGGCGCGCCCTTTACGCCAGGCAGCGTCGCGCCGCTCAGCACGATATGAATAAGCGAGGTGGCATCCGCCGCCAGTACCACTGGGTTACCGCTGAGCTGCGGGAAGAAACGCTTATAGCCGCTACCGTCTGTTTTATGGCAGGCGGCGCAGCTATCAACATACACCGACGCGCCCGGCTTGCTGTCATCCCCTTTCCACAGCGCCTTCGCTACGTTGTCATCTGCCGTAAAGCCGACCTGATTCAGATCTTTGGCGCCCAGAGATTTCAAATAGCGTGCAATGGCGGTGATATCGCTGTCGCTCAGATGCTGCAAGCTGTGCTGCACCACTTCGGTCATGCCGCCAAAAGCCGCCGTATGATCGTTACGGCCATAGCGCAGGAACTGCGTCAGATCGTCTTCACTCCAGCGGCCCAGCCCGTCACGGCTGTCACCGCGCAGGTTGTTGGCAGTATAGCCATCAATCGGCGAGCTGCTGCCGGAGAGATAATCGCTGCCTTCACTGTCGTTCAACGCTTTTTCCTGCATGGTCAGGCTGCGTGGCGTATGGCAGGCGCCACAGTGGCCCAAACCTTCGACCAGATACTGACCGCGAGCCAGCACCGCATCCTGTCCTTTAATCGGCTGGAAAGCCTTTACGTCCGGCGCGAAAATGCCACGCCAGATCGACAATGGCCAGCGCATCGACAGCGGCCAGGGGATATCGCTTTTCCGATTTTCTGCCTCGACCGGCTTTACGCCATGCATAAAGTAGGCGTAAAGCGCGTGCATATCATCATCACTGACGACAGCATAGGAAGGGTAAGGCATCGCCGGATAGAGCGTGTCGCCATTTTTCGCTATGCCGTGGCGCACCGCTTTCTGGAAGTCGTCGTAGCTGTAGTCGCCAATGCCGGTTTTTTTATCGGGGGTGATATTGGTGGAGTAAATCTTGCCAATAGGCGTCGCCATCGCCAGTCCACCCGCAAACGAGTCGCCGCCCATTTTGGTATGGCAGGCCACACAGTCGCCCGCGCGCGCCAGATATTCGCCGCGCTTGATCAGATCGGCGCCGTTATCCTCCGCCGCCGCAACAAAGGTCGTCATACCCAGCATCAACGCCGGGATCAGCATTTTCATCATGGTCATCCTTAAGCCTGCACCAACGGACCCGGGTTTTTCAGGTACTGTTCACGAATCGCTTTCGCCGACCAGTAGGTCAACGCCGCCACCATGCCGGTCGGGTTGTAGCCCAGCCCTTGCGGGAAGGCGGATGCGCCCGGTACAAACACATTCGACACGTCCCAGCTTTGCAGATAACGGTTAACCGCGCTGGTTTTCGGATCTTCGCCCATGATCGCGCCACCGTTCATATGGGTGGTCTGATAAACGGTAGTATCGAAATGGGTACCCGGCATTTTCGGCGTGCCGCTGATCAGTTTCGGGTTCATCGCCTCGGCGATTTTGTGCATCCGTCCATGCATAAACTGCGACATTTTGATGTCGTTTTCCTGCCAGTCAAACGTCATACGCAGCAGCGGCTGGCCGAAGGCATCCTTGTAGTTCGGATCCAGATCCAGATAGTTGTTGCGATAGGACTGATGCGCGCCGTGTGCGTCCATAGAGACATGATGCGTATAGTGGTCGGCGACCGCTGCTTTCCACTGGCTGCCCCACGTGGGCGTACCTGGCGGTGTCGGCAGGCCAGAAACAGGCTTCACGCCCGCCTGATTAACCCAGAACGGCGAGCCGCCGACAAAGCCATATTTACCGTGGTCGAAGTTATCCGCATTGAAGTCATCCACGCCCACGCCCGCGCCACCCGCACCGATAAAGTTGTTGGTAAAGACGTCTTTATCAAAGAAGGCCTTGATGGTGGAGATATTCTGATAGGCGAAGTTACGGCCTACTGTTCCCTCGTTGGTGACCGGATCGTAAGGCTTGCCAATGCCGGATAACAGCATCAGATGCACGTTATGGAACTGGAAAGCGGACAGGATGACCAGGTCAGCCGGCTGCTCAATCTGACGGCCCAGCGCATCAACATAGGTCACGCCAGTGGCGCGCTTTTTGTCGTCCGTCAGGTTAACGCGCAGCACGTTGGCGTTCTCACGCAGCTCGAATTTTGCTTCCTGACGCAGTGCAGGCAGGACGTTAACGTTTGGCGACGCTTTGGAATACATGTAGCAGGCGTAGCCGCTGCAATAACCGCAGAAGTTGCACGGCCCCATTTGCGCACCGTAGGTATTGGTATACGGGCCAGAAGTATTGGCAGAAGGCAGATCGTAAGGGTGATAGCCGATGGATTCAGCGGCCTGTGCAAACAGCTGTGCGGAGAAAGTTCGCTTCTGCGCGGGCAGCGGGAACTTGTCGGAGCGATCGGGCGCGAACGGGTTGCCGCGACCTTGCTCACCGACCACTTTGCCCTTAACGCGCCATTCGGAACCGGAAGTACCGAACACTTTTTCGGCCTTATCGAAAAACGGCTCCAGTTCGTCATAGGTGACGCCAAAATCCTGAATGGTCATCCCTTCAGGAATAAACTTTTTGCCGTAGCGCTCTTCATAGTGGCTGCGTAAACGCAGCTCGACCGGATCGACGCGGAAATGCACGCCTGACCAGTGCAGACCCGCGCCACCGGTACCGGTACCAGGTAAAAATGCGGCAAGCTGGCGATAGGGCTGTGCGGTTTGCGCCGAATTATGACGAATGGTCACGGTGCTTTTGGAAAGATCCTGGAACAGCTTTTTACGGACGTTATAGGTCAGCTCATCGATCACCTGCGGATAGGCACCGTCAGGATAGGTATCCCGATGCGGACCGCGCTCCAGGGCAACGACGTTCAGGCCTGCTTCGGTCAGCTCTTTGGCCATGATCGATCCTGCCCAGCCGAAGCCCACGATCACCGCATCTACTTTTTTCATTACGTTTGCCATGCTTATGCTCTTTCCCCACGAATCGACACCGGCGGGAACGGATAGCGTTCGCCCCGCTCAACCCAGTCCATAAAATCTGCGCGCGCGCCAGGAAAACCGATCAGCTTCCAGCCGACCATATTCTGGTTGCCGCCGTGAACAGGGTCGCTGAAGAAACCTTCGCGTGTGTTCTGTAGCAGGAAAGAGAAGAAAACTTTTGAAGGAACCTGTTTGAATTCGGCTTTGCCGGCCTCAAAAGCCTGCAGCAGCGCGTCCTGCTGGTCGTGGCTCAGGTCGGCAAAGACTTTGCCATGCTGTGCTTTGGCAAAGGCATCCGCGTCGGCCAGGCCAAGGCGGTAAATATCACGCGGTACCAGCGGATACTGATAGCCCAGCGCTTTATCGGCATCGGGATGGAAAGGCCCCTGCATATACCAGTTGGAGCCGGTCGCGTAAGGCGTATTCATTTGCCGATCGATATACTCGGGCACGCCCGCTTCCAGTGCGCCAGGACCGCGCTCATCGGCGGGGATCAGGCGAGCCACGGCTGCCTTAATAAAAGCGTGTTCTTCCGGGGTAAACCAGGTGGGCTGGTAATCACGGGCATTTTGCGGCCCGGCTGGCTCGGGTGCGGCTATGGCCGCAGGCGCGGTTAACGCCCCCAGGCCCGTACTGCCAATCGCCACGGCGGGCGCAAGCGTAATGGTTCTCAGCAGAAAATCCCTGCGGGAACTTCCGATCGTTTCTTTTGACATGACATTGCCTTTTAAAAATGGCCTGGTTTTCGGCTTTAAGCATCCATGAGGGGCGACCCGCTAACCTGTTTTTTTATAAAAATCGGTCGTTAACGTGATCTGAATCAATGTTACCGGTAACAATTTGTGGATTTTAACAGGAATCTGCGGAAAAAATTAGCGTAAATAAACAAAATGGCACAATTTCATTAACAATGAGGCGAAGGATGTAAAAAATCGGCGCGCGGGCCAAAAAAATAAAAAGCAGCCGTGAACGCCCGCCGCGCGGCGGGCTTTATTCATGACGCTATCCGTTACAGGAGAACCCGCTAAGACTGAACGGGCGCGGGGCGTTTTTCATCCAGGTCGAACAGTTTTAAACGCGTTTCCGACGGCTGGGGCCGGCCAAAATAGTAACCCTGAAACAGCGTACAGCCTTCGATTTTCAGCTGCTCGAACTGCTCGCTGCTCTCCACGCCTTCCGCGGTGATCTGGATATCCAGGCTGCGGCTCATGCCGGTAATCGCGCGGATAATTGCCAGCGCCTCACGACTTTCTTTCATATCGTTGATAAACGACTTATCGATTTTAATTTTATCGAACGGGAAAGAGCGCAGATAGCTGAGCGAAGAGTAACCGGTGCCAAAGTCATCCAGCGCGATGCGCACGCCCAGCTTTTTCAACTTTTGCAGGATTCGAATATTGACCAACGTGTTGTCCAGCAGCACCGACTCCGTTATTTCTACCTCCAGCCGGTGCGGTGCCAGGCCGGAATCCTTCAGCGCTGCTTCCACTACCGACACCAGCGAGCTGTTTTTAAACTGTAACGGTGAAAGGTTGACCGCCACGCTCTGATGAGCAGGCCATTTCACCGCTTCCCGGCAGGCTTCGTACAGCGCGAAAGCGCCCAGCGAGTGGATCAGCCCGGTTTCTTCCGCTACGGGAATAAAGTCCAGCGGCATAATCAGCCCCTGTTTCGGATGGTGCCAACGCATCAGCGCTTCGTAGCTGATGATCTCCTGACCCTGGCCGTCGGTAATGGGCTGATAGTAAAGTTTGAGGTGGCGATGGGTCATCGCCTCGCGCAAATCAGTTTCGATCATTCGACGCTTGCTGGCGGCTTCACCCATTTCGCTGGAGAAATGCTCAAAGCGGTTACGACCATTGCGTTTGGCTTCATACAGCGCCATATCGGCACAGCGTAGCAGTTCGGCGGGCGTGGTGAGGCCCCCCATGGCGATAGCAATACCGATGCTCAGCCCCACCGTCAGGCTGTGGCCGTCAACGTTAAACGTCGGACGTACCGCTTCTATTAACCTTTGCGCCACCGCTTCGGCTTCCTGCAAATGCGTCAGGCCCGGCAGCACGATGGAAAACTCATCGCCGCCGTTACGCGCCAGCGTATCCTGTTCACGCAGCACGCCGCGCAGGCGGCTGGCAACGGCACGCAGCAGGTCGTCACCGACCTGGTGGCCCAGCGCATCGTTAACATTCTTAAAGTGATCCAGATCCAGACAGAGTGACGCCGTCTTTTTCCCGCTGTCGAAATCGTTGCGCAGCGCCTCGTTTAGCCGCTGGCTGAATAGCACGCGGTTTGGCAGGCTGGTCAGATTATCGTGATGCGCCATGTGATGTATACGCGCGTCCGCTGCGCGCTGATCGGTGACGTCGTCAGCAATCAACAGCACATAGCTGTTACGGGCATCGTTACCGTTAATGATCGAGGCCGACGCGTTAATAATCCGCTCGCCGCCTCGCGTGCGCAGCAGCTGCTCGTTTTTATGCACGCCTTCATTACGCTGAGCGGCGGTGGCCAACTGCGAGAAATAGCCGCTCAGTTCTGAAGGCATGTACTCGTCCAGCTTTTTGCCCACCAGCTGTTTTGTGGTGACGCCCAGCAGCTGTTCTGCCTTGCTGTTTAACAGCAGCACTTCGCGTGACACGACATCTTCTACAATGACGCAGCTGGGAATATTGGCGATAATCGTATCGAGAAACGTCGACAGCGCGGCCATCTTATTGCTGTTTTGCTCCGCCAGATCTTTTGCCCGCAGGATCTGCTGTTCGTACTCGCGTAGTTCAGTGCAGTCACGAGTGATTTTAGCGAAGCCGAGCAATCGCCCCTCGTCGGTATGAATAGCTTCGATGCCCACATGCGCCCAAAAAGCGCTGCCGTCTTTTCGATAGCGCCAGCCCTGATCTTCAAAACGGCCTACGCTTTGCGCAATGGCAAGATTTTTATCAGGAAGACAGGCAAAACGGTCCTGCGCGCTGTAAAAGCACGAGAAGTGTTTGCCGACGATTTCTTCTGCGGTATAGCCTTTGGCACGATGAGCGCCAGCGTTCCAGTTTACTACGTAGCCCTTAGGATCGAGCATATAGATGGCATAGTCGGTCACACCTTCCACCAGCAGGCGGAATACCTGTTCCCTTTCACGCTGCTCTTGTAGCGCACGCTGTTGTTCGGTGCAGTCGCGGGTGATCTTGGCGTAGCCGATTAGCTTGCCGTCATCGTCGTGTACGGCATCAATGACCACGTGCGCCCAGAAAGAAGTGCCGTCTTTACGATAGCGCCAGCCCTGCTCTTCAAACCGGCCGGTGCGGTAGGCGGTTTTCAGGTTGGTTTCGGGGAGCTTAGCCAGGCGGTCTTGCGTGCTGTAAAAGCAGGAGAAGTGTTTGCCAACGATTTCTTCCGTCGTATAGCCTTTGGAGCGCCTGGCACCTTCGTTCCAGTTGACGACGTAGCCGTCAGGATCGAGCATGTAGATGGCATAATCCACCACGCCTTCCACCAACAGGCGGAATTTCTGCTCCTGAGCGCGCTGTTCAGCGAGCTGCGCCTGCTGTTCAGTGCAGTCTCGGGTAATTTTTGCGAAACCGATCGCTTCGCCCGCATCGTCATAGACAGCGTCAATCACCACATGCGCCCAGAAAGCGCTGCCGTCTTTGCGGTAGCGCCAGCCTTCGGTTTCAAATCGTCCCTTTTCACGGGCGATGGCCAGACCGCGCTGCGGCAGCCCTTTTTCTCTGTCTTCCACGCTGTAAAAACAGTCAAAATTTTTGCCGATAATTTCTTCCGGCAGATAGCCTTTTGCTCGCCTCGCCCCCGTATTCCAATTGGCTACGGTGCCGTCAGGCTTCAGCATATAAATGGCATAGTCGACCACGCTTTGCACCAGCAGCCGGTACATTACATCATTATTTTCGTTCATCTCTTTCCACCTGGGGGACGCTGCTCTGAAAAAGGCGAGGCCTGCGGAGATGGCCGCGTCGAGCTGCCTTTTCTAAGAAGATCCCGCGCCGCTATTCCCTGTAAACCCTTACTGAATCAGACTCTGGTGCCTGAAAGTGCTTTAGCGTTATCGGCCTCGTTTAAATAATATTCAGCACTTATTTAAGCGGGAAGGGACTATGCCGGGTTGGATGCGTGGCTGCAACCCGCCCTCGCCTCTGTTCTGAGCGATATCTCTTAAGGGATAAATTGACAGCAGTCTCGTCCTTTACGTGTAGGACGCCGCCTGCGGGAGAAAGGGCATATCATAAAATTCGGCAATGTCCGACGCGGCACACGGACACTGACGGATACAAAACGAGTAAGACCGTTAACAACTAAACACGTTATATGGTCGGATTATCGTTTTGGAGTCGCTATGTTTAAATCCTTTTTCCCCCGGCCCGCCCTGTTTTTTACCAGCGCCGCCCTCTGGTGCGCTATCGCTATTATTGGCTGGTTTTCCGGGCTGTCTCATTTGGCATCGCTCGCTAATGCCGGCCCGCTACCGAATAACGCTCTGCGGTTTATCGCGCCCTCGGCCCTCGCTTTCTATCTGTACTACTTTGCCGCATTTGCGCTATTTGCCGGTTTCTGGCGCCTGTTCAGTCCTCATCCCTGGCAGCGCTGGTCGGTCAACGGCTCCGCGCTGATTATCTTTGTGACGTGGTTTTCAGTCCAGATGAACGTCGCCATCAATGCCTGGTACGAACCGTTTTACGATCTTATCCAGCGGGCGCTGACGCATCCTAATTCAGTGCAGATCGCCACGCTTTACCATCAGCTGCTCGGTTTTCTCAGCATCGCGCTGTTTGCCGTGCTGGTCGATGTGCTGAATATGTTCTTTATCAGCCACTATATTTTTCGCTGGCGTACGGCGATGAACCAGCATTACATGGCGCACTGGTCACGATTGCGCAGCATCGAAGGCGCGGCGCAACGCGTACAGGAAGACACTATGCGTTTCGCCTCGACGTTGGAAGATATGGGCGTGAGCCTGATTAATGCCGTCATGACGCTTATTGCCTTTTTACCGGTGCTGATCGGGCTGTCGGTACACGTGAAAAACGTGCCGCTGCTCGGGGATCTCCCCTATGCGTTGGTAATTGCCGTGGTGCTCTGGTCACTGCTTGGCACCGGTCTGCTGGCCGCGGTCGGGATTAAGCTGCCGGGTCTTTCATTTCGTAATCAGCAGGTGGAGGCCGCCTATCGTAAAGAGCTGGTCTACGGCGAAGATGATCCAACACGCGCCAGCCCGCCCACGGTGAAAAACCTGTTCTGGCTGATCCGTAAAAACTATTTCCGGCTCTACTTTCACTATCTTTATTTTAATATCGCCCGTTCGCTCTATTTACAGCTCGACGCCGTTTTCGGTCTGGTGGTGCTGTTTCCTTCTGTTGTGACCGCCGCTATCACTTTCGGGCTGCTTCAGCAAATTAACAATGTGTTTGAACAGGTGCGCGGCGCCTTTCAGTATCTGGTGTATTCGTGGAGTACGCTGGTAGAACTGCTGTCTATCTATAAACGTTTGCGGTTGTTTGAACAGGTACTGGACAGGGAAGCTCAGGGCGAACGTTAAGGGGCACGACAGGATCCGTGCCCCGATGCCGCTATTTTTGTGCAGCCAGTCTGGCGAAGACCTGCTCTACTGCATAAGCGCCCGGATCCTTCACGCCGTTCAGGCTTTCCTGATTCAGGTAAGAGGAGCGGCCCGCCTGCGCTTTACTCATCTGCGCCGTTTTCTCCGCGCCCGCTTTCGCTGCCTGCGCCGCCGCCTCTATACTTTTACCGGCTACCAGCGCGGCGAAAGCGGGATCCAGCGCGTCAATCATGGTGCGATCGCCCGGCCGCGCGCCGCCGTAGTGCTGCATTCTTTCCAACCCATAGCTCAGGGCTTGCGGCAGCGTATCGCCCTCTTCCAGCTTCTGCCCGGCCGCGGTAAACATAATCGACATCAGCACGCCGCTGGAGCCGCCCATAACGACCGCCAGCTCTTCACCAATCAACGTTAACAGGCTCTCCGGCTCGTTCAGCGGCAGCCTGTTGGCTTCCAGCTCAGCCAGGATTTTTTTCGCCCCGGCGGCAAAGGTCGAGCCGGTATCCCCATCGCCCACTTTAGCATCCAGCTGGTTCAGCTCGTTTTCCAGCTCTGCCAGCGTGCGGCAAACGGTGTTGACCACGCTCGCCGTTGACGCATTTTGTGAAGCCGTAACCTGCTGCCGCCGCGCGACCTTTTCGCCCTGAAGCGTATTGAGTGGCGCAGGCTTACCCGCGGGCTGCCAGCCACTGGCCTCAACCGGTGCCTGTAGCGCTTCCGCCAACGCATCGGTAAGGAGCATCGTCGACAGCGAAAAACCTTTCATATCCAGCGCGCTGACCAGCGTCGCCGGGCCAATCAACAAGTCGACCTGTTTTCCCAATGGCGAATGTAATATTTCACGCGTCAGTACCGCCATTTCCAGCGAGGAGAAACCGCCCAGATTGTTGATTAACAACGCCGTCTTTTTGTGGTCAGGATTATGCGCCGCCAGCTTCTCTACCATCAGTGAAACAATCTCACGGCTGTCCTGAGTGTGCAGCGTGGAGGCACCGGGCTCGCCATGGATGCCCATGCCTAACTCACTGTGCCCCTCTTTGACCCGCTCGTCGCGCGCTTCGCCCGGGACATGACAGCTGCTGAAGGCCAGGCCAAGGCTGGCGGTAGCCGCAATGGCGTCATTAGCCGCCGCCGTCACTTCTTCCAGCGATTTTCCATTAGCGGCAGCATAACCCGCTACTTTATGGACCAGCGCTGTACCGGCAATACCGCGCGGCTGCGGATTTTCCGGCAGAGCAATATCATCCGTCACCATGACCAGATCGACCTTGAAACCCAGCTTTTTCGCTTTTTCCGCCGCCAGACCAAAGTTCAGCCGGTCGCCGGTGTAATTTTTAACAATCAGCAGGCAGCCTTTTTTACCGGTGACGTTGATGATAGCGCTGAGCACGGCCTCCACGCTCGGCGATGCGAAGATATCGCCGCAGACGGCAGCCGTCAGCATACCTTTACCAACAAAGCCTACGTGCGCCGGTTCATGGCCGGAACCCCCGCCGGAAATCAGCGCCACCTCCTCTTTATCCCAGTCGTTACGCACCACCACCCGGATATCGGGGCCAGCATCCAGCAAACTCAGGTTGTGCCACGGGTTGCCAATCAGCGCACCTTCAATCGCTTCACTGACCAAATCGCTTTTTTTATGCATGAAAAACTGACTCATAAACCTTCTTCCTCCTGGCTGAAAAGAGCGGACTAAGTCACTAACTGTAGTTGAATTCTTACGGGGGTCGTACAGGGAATAAGCGTACCGGGGAAAAACGCATCAACATAAAACAGGCGTATTTGGGCGGTTGCAGGCAACGATATTTTGCAAAAGCTCACGAAAAAACAACAGAATATTTTATGCTTTTTAACGGTATTTTTGACAGGATCGACCGGGAGCTTCTGGTCGGGCCTCTGCGCGCTGACCATAAGAAAACTCTGAATGGCAATAAAAAGTAACCTGATTATTAACGTTTTTATCAGGTAAGCATCCAGCATTACTCCTAAATGTTTCTTCGCGCAGATTTTGAGATTGCAGTATACCAACTAATTATTGTACAGTTTTGGTTATCGTTCTGCGATCCTGGTCACTCCTCTTTGATAACAAGACCAGTTCTCTTTTACGCAGACGACTTCCCTCTGTAGCAGGATAAGCTTCACCACGCCACCACCAGGGCGTTATACGGAGCAGGTCGCGAGACCTGCTCTTTTTTTATGGTCATCTTTTGGCAGCAGTGAGAAAGATAAAGGCTGACTGCACAAAGAAAGCTGCCTGCCAGAAATGGATCACAGCGCGCTCGCGTCAGCGGCAACCCGGAAGGGAGGGAAAGGGACAGCGGAACAGGCTTATTGGGTAAAACGGAGCCAGGAAACATCGGCGTCAGGAAGCAGAAATCGTAAGGAATACCGCTTAAAAACCAGTAGGGTAAAAAATCAGCCCCCGTCCGCTGCCCGCTAACCAATGGCGCGAACGGAGCCTGCATTGCCGTTAGCGGAACACGCTAATCGCTTCGACCAGACGCGTGGCTTGATGAGTCATCCGGCTGGCTGCCTGTGCCCCTTCTTCCACCCGCGCGGCGTTCTGATGAGTGATATTATCCAGGTCTTCTACCGCCAAACTGACTTCGCTCAGTGCCGTAGCCTGTTCGGAAGTGGCCGCGCTGATCTGCGCAATCAGTGAAGTGACGTTCTGCACCTGAGAAACGATCTCTTCCATCGTTCTGCCCGCACCGTTAACGTGAGCACTACCGGACTCTACCTTCAGCGCGCTGTTTTCCACCAGGTTTTTTATTTCACTGGCGGCTTTTGCGCTGCGCTGGGCCAGGCTACGCACTTCTCCGGCCACGACGGCAAAACCTTTACCCTGTTCGCCCGCACGTGCGGCTTCCACGGCTGCGTTCAGCGCCAGAATATTGGTCTGAAACGCTATGCCATCAATAACGCTGGTGATATTGGCGATCTTTTCCGAACTGTCGGCAATTTCAGCCATCATGCTAACCATATCTTTCATCACGCTGCCGCCTTTGGTCGCCGCGTCGCGCGTGTTGGCGGAAAGCACATTCACCTGCTGAGCCGTTTCGGTGTTGCTTTTTACCGTTGCGGTCAGTTCATTCATGGTAGCAGCCGTTTGCTGAACGTTGGCTGCCGCCTGTTCCGTACGGCGGCTGAGTTCGTTGTTACCGTGCGAGATAGCATCGCTGGCGCTCATTACATTGACCGCCTGACCGCTAACATCGTCCAGCAGCCAGCGGAACATGAGTCCCAGTTGCCCGACCGCTCGCAGCGTGGTGCCGATTTCATCCACACGATCCATCTGGTCGACCTGCTGACAGGCCCCGGTCGCCACGCTCAGCGCCTGTTTGCACAACCGCTCGACCGGCCGAGAAATTTGCTGTTCAAGCCAGCCCGATGTCAGCAGCAGCAGCACGGCCATGATGGCACTGAACATCGCCAGCTGCAGCCCCGGCAGCCCCAGTAGCCAGACGCCCGCTACGGAGAGCGGCCACAGCGCCATCAGCGCGGAACGAATGCGCCAGCGCAGCGGCATGGTTTTCAGCAGCGAGGTCCAGCGCAGCATGCCGGTGCGCACCAGCAACCCTTTATGGAAGCGCCAGCCTGCGCGCTTGCCTTCGCGAAACTCTTTATACAATTTTTCAGCCTGAGCGATCTCCTGCGCAGCAGGGCGGGTACGGACGGACATATGGCCCTGTATCTTACCGTCGCGCACGACCGGGACGGCATTGGCGCGTACCCAATAGTGATCGCCGTTCTTACGGCGGTTTTTCACCAGCGCGCACCACGGCTCGCCCTGCTGTAGCGTTGCCCACATATCGGCGAATGCTTCCGGTGGCATGTCAGGATGGCGGACTAAATTGTGAGGATGCCCGTGGATTTCTTCCGGCGTAAAGCCGCTAACTTTAATGAATGCGTCGTTCGCGTAGGTGATATGGCTGCTGGCGTCCGTGGTGGACATCAGCGTGGCGTTATCATCAAACACAAATTCCTGCTGCGTTACGGGTTGATTGGTGCGCATGGCGTAAATCCTTGAAGCGGTGGCCGGAGTTGGGCTTTAAAGGGATAAATTATCATTCGTTATATTTTCGGCCCGTTCCGCCCGAACTTTAGTTGCTAAAGTTAAATTCCGTTCAAGCACAAAAAAAGAGCAAAGCCTTACGGGCAGCCAGTCGGCGAGAAAAGAACCGGTTCCAGCTGCCCGCATAACCCTGCTCCAGGCGAGCCATGATTATGTAGAGATGTTTTAGTTTGTTAGCCGGATCACCCCTTCAACAGATCAAAAAAGCCATCTTACGCCTGCGTTATAACCCCAGCCTTTACCGCCGTTACCGTCGATCTCTTTCCGGTAGTCGGCTTCCGCATAAAGCGATACGTTATTTCTGAAGGTGGTGGTGCCGCCAACGCCGATTTCCCCCATTTGACCGAACTTGCCGCTGCGGAAGCTCTGATCAAGCCCTTCCACACCTTTAGCGCCCACGGTAGTTTTGACCTGGCTGTCCCACCCTTTGTAATAATTAGCCCGCAGATAGGGCGTGTACTGGCGGCCGCTGTCGTCGCTCCAGAGCCGGTCCAGCTTCGCGCCAACGCGTCCAATAGTCTGGTGGGCATCGTCGTAGCTGACCGTCAGGTTGTCCTTATCGCTAAAGCTGTCCAGCCCCAAGTGCAGATAAGTCAGCTGGGCTGAAGGCACCAGCCGCAGCCCGTTATCCCAGGCAAACGGATAGCCACTTTCCAGCGAGGCGCTCCAGCCCTTCCCTTTGATTTTCGCCACGTTTTGCGTGCGTGCGATGTCCGTTTCACCGCGATGCCAGCTGTAGGAGAGCGTGCCGTCCAGGTAGAAACCACTGTTCTGTAACCAGGTGGTATAGAGCGCCAGCGTATCGCTGTCGAAAGTAGTGCTGCTGTAGCCATCCGCCGCGCTCGGGCGGATCCGGCTGTTTCCTCGCGTCCAGGCAATGCCGCCGCGCAGGCTGCCGTTATCGCCATCCAGCTGCACGACGTTTCCTCCTACCTGTAGCGCGCTGTAATCCATATCAAAGTTGTAACCAAAGTCCTTAAAGTTTTGGCTGGTACCGTAGCGCATATTGGCGCCGGTATAGCGCAGGAACATTTCCCCACCGTTTTCGCCCTGCTGACGCAACTCGCCCAGTCGGTTATGCAGATCGTTAAGCGTAGCGGCCGAGTAGTAAGCCAGCCCTGTTGGTACGGAGAGATAAGACGGAACTTGTGGCACTACCGCCGCGCGGGAGGCTCCTCCGTTGCTGACCAGACCGTTAGCCAGACGATAATCATGGAACTGGCTGTCGCGACTTTCGACCTGCCGTTGGGAGGCGTCGCTGCTGCCCGGCGCAAAACTGTAGAGGTCGTAACGCCACGGGCCGGCCGCCAGATAGCCGCCCTGAAGCGCAAAGCTGCGGGCGCTGGCACTGCCCGTCACCTGCACCAGAGAGACGCCTTCATTAGCATCAATCACACCGTTTTGGTTGGCATCGCTCAACGCGCCGGTGCTGTCCGCCACGGGCGTAACGCTGAGTAGCGTGGTGCCGTTAACATCGCCATTAATGTGCAGCCTGTCGCTAAGCTGGCTGCCGCCGCCAGGCGCGCTGGCAAGCTTCAGCTTGCCGTTCAGGGAGTTCAGCGTGCCGTTAATGGTTAACGTGTTCCCCGGCGAGCCGACGCCATTAGTAAGATCCAGCGTTCCGGCATTATTTACTACCAGCGAATCGCTGCTGCCGCCTGCCAGCACGGGGTTAACACGGTTTCCGGCATAAAGCGTGGACTCACTGTCGATATTCAGCGTGCTGTGCGCCAGTTTCAGGTTGTCGGTCAGCGTCCAGTCAGTATGGTAGAAGTTGAGGGTGCTCCAGCCAGCCCCAAGGTTCACGCCCCGGCCGGGATCGTCGCTGGCGAAGGAACCGCCGCTGGCCGCGATTTCACTCAGGCTGAGCGTGCTGCCTTCGCCGCCTGCCGTGGTGATATGGCTGACGTTAGCCAGGCTAACGTGCTGCACAAAGGCCTGGTTATTGATGCCGTTGCCCATCGTCAAACTGCCATCAAGCGTACCGCCGGTCAGCGTCAGCGTATCGGTGCCGTTACCTGTATTAACGTCGCCCAGCACCGACCCGCCGATCAGGGCAATACGATCGTTCGTCGCGCCACCCGCCACAATAACCGTATCGGCATACTGCGCGGCAATCGTCCCTTCGTTAATAAATACCGTATTGCCGCCGCGCAGATCGATAACGGGTGCCGCCGTGCTCCAGGAGAAAATGTCGCCGCGGTTTATGACTTCGCTGGCAGTCTGACTGACAATGGCCGAGCCACCGCTTTCGGTGGTGATATAGATGTTCCCCTCGGAAATCACTTTGCCCGTTGTATTGGCACGGATCCCCGTTCCGTCACTGCCGACAAGAATAACCATGCCGTGTGGCAGCAGCATGTCGGCATCGGTGGTGGATCCATCGGCATTAGCGAAGGTATAGCCCGTTGCGCCACCGGAAGGTTCGATAGTAACAGTGCCCTGCGGATCGAAAGCGGTGGCCGATCGGATGCCGCTACCGCTGCCTCTGGCGTAAATATAAGTGTTGGTCAGGGAAATATTGCGGGTTTCCGCCACATTATTAATGGCGCTACCGCTGCCGTTCACCGTCAGCGTAGCGCCATCAACGGACAGCCCGGTGGCCCCTTTATCCAGCAGAATGGCATCGGCGTTCCCGTTGCCCGTAACCTGGTTACGGAAGATGCCGTCGCCGTACAGCGCAAAATGACCGTTATTGCCCACGCGTATGGCCGCCGTACCGCCCGCCGTCAGCTGAGCGCTCTCAGGAAAATAACGCGCGGCGCCTTCGATCACCTCCATAGCAACCCCGGAAGCGACGGTCATTATACCGCGCATAAAAAACGAGCCGCCGTTAGTTACCCGAATGCCGGTGCTATTGTCGCCGGTCAGGTTTACCGACGCCGTCTCTGCCAGGGTAAGGCTCGCGCCATTTTCCATGTCGAAAGCTATGGCGTTAGCACCGTCGCCGGAAACGGTAGCGCTATCGTAAACCGACGCCCCTGAGCCGTCGGCACGAAGGCCAACCGCCCCCTGCCCGACCACGTTGATCGGTCCGGTGATGCGAGCATAAGCGCTGCCGCCCTCCTCAGCCCGGAGCCAAACGGCGGTATTGCCCGTGCCGCTTAACGGGTCGACGCTGCCGTTAACGTTAATCCTCCCCTCCGAGTAGATGTTGGCGAAATGGCCGCTGCTGGCGATCGCGTCGATCCCGACGCCATTATTGCCATTCAGATTGATCGTACCTGAATTGCCGACAAGACCGCTGTTGCCGGAATCGATCGCTATCATCGCGATACTCTCCTCCGGGCCAAACACCGCCTGACCGTTAACGTCGATAACGCCATTATTTTGCAGGCGAGCGTTCGGACCATTCACCACCTTCATCGCGGCACTGCCCTGGGTTTGCGAACCGAGAACGATATGTCCTTCGTTAATGGCGCTGCCGTCCGCCACCATATTCACGCCGACAGCGCCGCTTAGCGGCGTATCGGTAACGGCATCCGTCAGCCGATTTTGCGGCAGACGCCCCAGCCAGAGCGTGCCGTCGGCAGCATTGACGAAGCTGGCGCCGTCGCCGTTAACAAACACGCCGCTGGCTCCATTCCCTATGCCTGCGTTGATGTTGCCGTGATTGGTCGCGCTGCCGTCAAAGATCCCCAGACCGGTGCCGCTGCCGACAACATTGATTACGCCGTTATTAGTGAAGCGGCTCTTCTCCTCAAGCCTGACCGCGTTGCTGCTGTGGCCTACCGTACCGCTGTCCACGCCCGTACCATCAGCCTGGTTGAAAAAGCCGCTGTTAATGACGCCGTTATTTATGCCGACGCTGCCGCTAAGCAGATTCAGGGCGTCGCCGTCGGTACTGCCGTTGCCGGTGCTGGCAACTTTGCCGTTAATTATCGCGGTACCGCCGTTCGCCGCCAGCACCGCGCTGCTGGCGTTGACTACCTCCAACGTTTTATTGACCGTGACCGTGGCTTTTTCACCGTCAGCACTAAGTACCACCAGCTCGCCAATGGGTTGTGCCGCCTCATCATTCGGATCCTGCGCCACAATGCCGTAAACAATTTGCCCGCTGGTGATAGTGACGGCTTTATCCAGCTCGTCACGATAGCGTTCGGTGTCGAGTTGACCTCTTTCCAACTGCTCGATCAGCCAGCTGTTATAGCTTTTAAATGTCTCAAAACTGGTTACGTTGAATTGCGTAGTGACGTTATTCCGCGTGGTAACGCTGAATGCGCCTTTGTAATAGGCTACGCTGTCCACGGGGAGGGTCAGATAAGGCCCGCCGACAGGCGGAAGCGCGGAAGTAAAGGTCAGGCGGTTATCCGCATTCCAGTTCATAGCGCCGCTGCCGGTGGCCGCAAAAAGCCGACTCTGTTTGGCCGCCATGCGCCAGCCGTTGGTTGCTGATGCCGTTGCCGCACCTGCCTGGCCGATCTCCACGTTGATGGTGCCTTTACTGACCTGCGCCACGCGAGCGTTGATGTATTGTCCGCCCTTGACGTCAACATAGTTTGGCACCGGCGTGTCCAGGCCAATCGGCGGCACTTCGATCATATTGGCGGAGTTAAATACATCAAAGGGGCGATAGCCGCCGTTCTCCCAGTCCGGCACGCTGATAGTGTAATCGCTGGTCCCGGGATCCAGGCCCGGTCTTTCCGCCAGTGAAAGGTCTGGATTATTGACCCGGCCTTGCAGCTCTCGCAGGGTAAAGCTTTGCGCGCCGCTCAGCCCCGGCAAAAACTGCTGGTTTCCGCTAAGCGTTTGCGTGGAACCGTTACAGACGCAAAAGACACCTGCCTTATTATCGTTAACATAGGGAGAAAAAGGTTTCAGCGTGGCGGCCTGGCTGTAAAACGCAGGGGCTATTATGCCCTGTGCCGCAATAAGGCTTAAAAAAAGGGGATGTAATTTAAACAAGGATATTTCCTCCAGAGATGAAGAAAAAACGCCTGAAAGCATCACGCCCTAAACCTGCCTTTTCAAAAGCAGATGACGTAATGAATAATTAAGGTTTGTTACTAACAATCACATCATTACCGGCAGCAAAGATCTATACGAAATAACGGCAGCAAACGACATTCCTGACAAAATAAGAATAATGCCGTATTTATTACATTAATAACCGGCCCTTTATTAAACGCTATTCTTTTGATTTTTACACAAATTCACTGCCCTTTCAGGGCTGAGATAAAACACTATTTTATGACAGGTTAAATGAGGAAAGTAAAAAAAGAGGGAAATAAAACAAATACAGACTGTGTTATCGTCAAATAATTATGATTAAAAAACAGTGTTAATTCTATTCAGGTAAGAAGTAAATAATCTCTTTTTTGCTTATCGGATTGCCTGACCGTTACGCTTTAACCAAAAGAAAAAGATAAAAAAAATGGCCCGAAGGCCATTTTAATTTTTGTCGTTTTTAGCGTAACGCTACGGCAATTACGAAGCGGATGACAGACGGGCCTCGTAGGCTACCGCCTGCTTGGCATCAAACTGATGTTCCCACTTGGCGATCACCAGTACCGCCAGCGCGTTACCGACCACATTCAGCGCGGTGCGCGCCATATCCATGATACGGTCAACGCCTGCGATAAACGCCAGGCCTTCCAGTGGAATGCCGACGCTTCCCAGCGTAGCCAGCAGTACCACGAAGGAGACACCCGGTACGCCTGCAATCCCCTTCGAGGTGACCATCAGCGTCAACACCAGAACGATCTCCTGCCCAATAGAGAGGTCAATTCCGTACAGCTGCGCAATGAAGATAGCCGCGATGCTCTGGTAGAGCGTGGAACCGTCCAGATTAAATGAGTAGCCGGTCGGCACCACGAAGCTGGTAATAGACTTAGGCGCGCCGTAAGCCTCCATTTTCTCCATGATTTTTGGCAGCACCGTTTCGGAACTGGAGGTGGAGTAAGAGAGGATCAGCTCATCTTTCAGGATACGCATCAGCGTGGTAATGCGCAGCTTACAGAGTCGTGCGACCGACCCCAGCACCACAAAAGCAAAGAACAGAATAGCGGTATACACCAGGATCACCAGCTTGGCCAGCGGCCACAGCGAGGCAAAACCAAAGTTAGCAATGGTCACGGAGATCAGCGCAAAGACGCCAATCGGCGCATAACGCATAATCATGTTGGTGACTTTAAACATGGTTTCTGAGGTGGAGCGAAACACTTTCACCAGCGGATCGCGATGTTCCGCAGGCAGTGAAGAGAGCCCCAGACCAAACAGGACCGAGAAGAAGATGATCGGCAGCATGTCGCCTTTAGCGATCGCCGCGAAAATATTCTGCGGGATCAGCGACAGGATAGTGGTCACCAGGCTATGTGCACCGCCCTGAACCTGCGCCGTTGTGGCTTCATACTTAGAGATGTCCACCGTTGCCAGCGTCGACATATCAATGCCGTAGCCAGGTTTAAACACGTTCGCCAGGGTAATCCCTACCACAATGGCAATGGTGGTTATCACTTCAAAATAGAGGATAGTTTTTACGCCGATCCGCCCCAGTTTTTTCGCATCGCCCACGCCGGCGATCCCGACGATTAACGTAGAAATCACGATAGGCACAACAATCATCTTGATCAGATGGATAAAGATATCCCCGGCAGGACTGAGAAAGTTAGTGATTAGCCATTCACGGTTCTCCGGTTGATTATGCAGTATCGCGCCAACGACGATCCCCAGTACCAACGCCGTCAATATTTGCCAGGCAAGGCTGAATTTTGCAGCTTTCATAATAGTTTTTTCCTTAACAAAACCCGCTCT
>Ga0157358_1000051_pt1 | contig 42470 bp, 40 predicted proteins | sample AttcapACBM2_FD_111484 | JGI IMG/M metagenome (GOLD analysis project Ga0157358, IMG submission 111484) | Fungus gardens microbial communities from leaf cutter ant in Botucatu, State of São Paulo, Brazil - Atta capiguara ACBM2 | ecosystem: Host-associated > Fungi > Mycelium > Unclassified ... | reverse complement strand
TTAACCTGACCATCTACCGTCTGGACGAAGCGATGCAGGGCAAGCTGGATATGCTGATTGAGCCTGTGGTGCAGGAGTATCAGGCAGACCAGCTGGCCGCCCTGTCCGAGCAGGAGTAATGGAGATTCGCCAGTGGCTGAAAGGAGCCATTACCGAACTGGCGGGCAGTGAAAGCCCGAAAAGAGATGCGGAGATCCTGCTGGGCTTTGTTACCGGCCGCTCCCGCAGCTGGCTAATCGCCTTTGACGAGACGGCGCTGACCCAAAGCGAGCAGGATCGTCTGGCTGCGCTGCTGGCTCGCCGCGTTAACGGCGAGCCAATTGCTTACCTGATCGGCGAGCGTGAATTCTGGTCGCTGCCGCTCAGCGTTTCCCCCGATACGCTTATCCCCCGGCCGGACACCGAGCTGCTGGTGGAGCAGGCGCTGGCACATCTTCCTGCCGAACCGGCGGCGGTACTGGATCTGGGCACCGGCACCGGCGCGGTTGCGCTGGCTATCGCCAGTGAACGGCCCGACTGTCGCGTCACCGGCGTCGATCGCATCCAGGGCGCCGTTGAGCTGGCGCAGCGCAACGCGCAACGTCTTGGCATCCATAACGCCGCTTTTCGCCTCAGCAACTGGTTCAACGCGCTGGCGGGCGAACGTTTTGCCGTTATCGTCAGCAATCCTCCCTATATTGATGAAGCCGACGAACATCTGCGGCAGGGCGACGTGCGTTTTGAGCCGCAAAGCGCGCTGGTGGCGGCGGATGGCGGCCTGGCTGATATCCGGATTATCGCCGCTCAGGCGGGAGAGGCGCTGCTGCCCGGCGGCTGGCTGCTGTTAGAGCATGGCTGGCAACAGGCGCAGGCCGTGCAGGCGATCCTGCGGGCGGCCGGTTTTGTTAACGTCGCCACCGCCCGGGATTATGGCGGCAATGACCGCGTAACTTATGCGCAAAAACCCTGAACGAGGGAAAATAAATGGCTGACTGGTACAGTGCTGTAAAAAATTTGCATCTGCTGACGGTAATCCTTACCGCCACGCTGTTTCTGCTGCGTTTCTTTTGGCTTCAGACCGGCTCAGGGATGCTGCAAAAGCGCTGGGTACGCATCGTGCCCCATCTTAACGACACGCTGCTGCTGCTTTCGGGCGCGATGCTGGTGGCGATAACGCACTTTTATCCCTTTACGCCTCAGGGCGCATGGCTGACTGAAAAGCTGTTTGGCGTTATTATCTATATCGCGCTTGGCTTTATTGCCCTTGGGCGCAAACCACGCGCGCAAAAAACGCGCTGGATAGCTTTTATCGTGGCGGCCGCGATGCTGGTAATGATTTACCATCTGGCCACCACAAAAATGCCATTGTTGGGGAATGTATGACGTCGATAGCAACTGAAGAAGACACAGCGACCCCGCTGTGCGAGGCGGTAATTGCGGCCACGCTGGCCATCCGTCCTGAGTTTCCTGCTGAAGACGTGAAGAAGCAGCTGGCGGAGCTGGTTAAAGAGGCGCGCGCCACCATTCCATTACAGCTGGAGCAGGATTTGCAGCTGGAGAAACTGATTGAGCTGTTCTGGCAGCGTTGGGGCTTCGGCGGCGCGAGCGGCGTTTACCGCCTGTCCGACACGCTGTGGCTGGATAACGTGCTGAAAACCCGTCAGGGCACCGCCGTCTCGCTGGGCGTGATCTTTTTGCATATCGCTCACGAACTCTCGCTGCCGCTGATGCCGGTGATTTTTCCCACGCAGCTTATTCTGCGGGCCGACTGGATTGACGAAGAGATGTGGCTGATCAATCCCTTTAACGGCGAAACGCTGGATGAGCATACGCTGGAAGTGTGGCTGAAGGGCAATATCGGCCCGGTCGCTGAACTGTACGACGACGATCTACAGGAGGCCGAGCCGCAGTTGGTGCTGAACAAGATGCTGGATACGCTGAAAGCCGCGCTGATGGAAGAAAAGCAGATGGAGCTGGCGCTGCAGGTCAGCCAGGTGCTGGTCAATATGGACCCGGACGATCCTTATGAAATCCGCGATCGCGGGCTGATTTTCGCGCAGCTGGACTGCGAGCATGTGGCGGTAAGCGATCTGACCTATTTTGTTGAACAGTGCCCGGAAGATCCGGTCAGCGAAATGATTAAATTACAGATCCATTCGATTGAACAGAAACAGATCACGCTGCACTAATCTGTTAAACAAAGAATAAGGCGAAGAGATGAAACAAAAAGTCGTTAGCATTGGTGATGTTAAGGTTGCAAACGATCTGCCGTTCGTGCTGTTTGGCGGTATGAACGTACTGGAATCGCGCGATCTCGCTATGCGTATCTGTGAGCACTACGTCACCGTGACCCAGAAGCTGGGCATCCCTTACGTGTTTAAGGCCTCGTTCGACAAGGCTAACCGTTCTTCGATTCGCTCCTATCGCGGGCCGGGTCTGGAAGAGGGCATGAAGATTTTTCAGGAGCTGAAGCAGACCTTCGGCGTGAAAATTATCACCGACGTGCACGAAGCCAGCCAGGCGCAGCCGGTGGCCGACGTGGTTGACGTGATCCAGCTGCCTGCTTTCCTGGCGCGTCAGACCGATCTGGTGGAAGCGATGGCGAAAACCGGCGCGGTCATCAACGTCAAGAAGCCGCAGTTCGTCAGCCCTGGTCAGATGGGCAACATCGTTGAGAAGTTCGCGGAAGGCGGCAACGAGAAGGTTATCCTGTGCGATCGCGGCGCGAACTTTGGCTACGACAACCTGGTGGTGGACATGCTGGGCTTTAACGTCATGAAGCAGGTTTCCAACGGTAGCCCGGTCATTTTCGACGTGACGCACGCGCTACAGTGCCGCGACCCGTTTGGTGCCGCTTCCAGCGGTCGCCGTGGTCAGGTTACCGAGCTGGCGCGTGCCGGTATGGCTGTCGGCCTGGCCGGGCTGTTTATCGAAGCGCATCCGGATCCGGCCAATGCGAAATGCGACGGCCCGTCCGCGCTGCCGCTGGACAAGCTGGAGCCTTTCCTGATGCAGATTAAAGCGATTGACGATCTGGTGAAAAACTTCCCGGCGCTGGATACCAGCAGCTGATAAAAATCAGGCCGGCTGCCCCGAGGGCGCCGGCCTGAACAGCTAACCTGTTAATCAATTCGCCTTACATCCTGTCACCGCCGACCTTTCAGTCTGCCGCCTTACATCCTGTAACCGTCGACCTTTCAGTTTGTCCGCCTCACATCCTGTAACCGCAGACCTTCAGTTTGTCCGCCTCACATCCTGTCACCGCAGATCTGCGAGTCACGCCGTATCTCATACCTTAACCGCAGAGTCGTTATCCGCCTTTCCCTCAGGCCGCGATATCTTGCGCCGTAACGCCTACAGCATCACCGTCATCAGATAGCCGATAAACAGCGCCAGATGCGCCGCGCCGTTCAGCACGTTGGTTCTGCCGGTCGAAAAAGAGATCTGACACAGCAGCAGCGAGGCCAGCATAATCACCATGTGCGGCGGCTCCAGGCCGAAAATCAGTTCCTGGCCGGTGAGCGTGGCGATAATGGTTACCGTAGGCACGGTCAGCGAGATGGTGGCCAGCACCGAGCCGAAAAAGAGGTTCATCGCACGCTGCACCTGATTCGCCAGCACGGCTTTAATAGCGCCCAGGCCTTCCGGCGAGAGGATCAGCAGCGCCACCAGGAAACCGGTGAACTGCTCAGGCGCGTTCAGTTCGGTCAGCAGCGCGCCCAGCGTATTGGAATCCATTTTGGTGACGGCAATCACGGCTACCAGGTGCACCAGCAGCCAGCAGGTATGCCAGACGCTGGAATGGGCGGACGGCTTGCCGTGATGCGGGTCGTCGCCTTCGTCCTCATGCTCATAAACGAACAGGTTTTGGTGCGTTTTGGTCTGGATCAGCAGAAACACTCCGTACATCGCGGCAGAAATGGCGGAAATCAGCAGCGCCTGGCCAGCGCTGAAATTGCCTTCCGGCAGCGCGTTGGGGAAAACCAGCACCAGCACGGCCAGCGGGAAAATAGCGATCAGATACTGCTTTACGCCCGCCAGATTAACGTACTGGGTGGCAAACTTGCGCCCGCCCAGCAGCAGCGCGAAGCCCACCAGCCCGCCGGTTACGATCATCACGATAGAGTAAAGCGTATCGCGCATCAGCATCGGCGCCGCATCGCCCGTCGCCATCAGCGCGGAAATCAGACTGACTTCCAGGATCACTACGGAGAGGCTGAGGATCAGCGAACCGTAAGGCTCGCCGAGGCGGTGCGCAAGCACGTCCGCGTGTCGCACCACGCTGAACGCGCTGCTAAGGATAGCCACCAGCGCCAGCAAATTAATGCCGATGATGGCCGGTAAAGATTCTGAGGCGCCCCAAAACCACAGGATAACCAGGGCCGCGAGCGGCAGGACCAGGGATGATTCTTTATGACGTGTTCTGACGCTTTCTTGCGCGCTCATAGGCAATATTTCCTTTTCTGACCGTCCAACTGCGAAACAGACGCAACCATTGCTGTGTGCATTGATTATATAACAACCGCCCGCAGTGTAACGGCAGTAAGGTTAACTGATGGTAAACTTTACATGATTTTACCTGAATAACCTGATAATTATCCGGGCTGGGCCTAAATCTGCATCTCCCTGTAATTATCTTGATTAACAAAGTGTTTTTTATCTCTCTCTGCTTTTTATCATGACGATTAAAGCGGAGATTTATCAATTTTACCGAGATAAACGACTGTTACGGAATAGTTAGTATGTGACCTCACTAAAAAGAGATAAGTGGCATCCGCAGCGATTTTGTTCCAGGCTTAAAACGTCTGATAACAAGGAGATTGATAATGCCATACCGTTCAAGAGAATCCCTGCCTGACAGTGTCAAAAACGTGCTGCCCGCTCACGCGCAGGACATTTATCAGGAGGCGTTTAACAGCGCCTGGGATGAATACAAAGAGAAGAAAGATCGTCGGGGCGATGAGTCGCGCGAAGAAGTGGCGCACAAGGTGGCGTGGGCAGCCGTTAAAAACCAGTATGAAAAGGGCGACGATGATAAGTGGCATAAGAAGCATTGAATGCCGTCGGGCTGCTCGTCGCGGGCAGCCTCGTCTGTCCTCGCCGTCACCACTGATTTTTCTCCGCCGTTACCCTGAAGTTCCCCGTTATGCCGCCGATGATAAACCTAAGGTAAATTTATTCTTTTGTGACGCGCTTCAAACTTGATCGGCACGCCTGAAATGACTTAAGGTCAGGTAAGCGTAACGACACATTTATGTCACAACAAATGCAGCAGGGAACGGGCAGTAGCGGAGAGGGCGAATGTTAACAAGAGACTTCCTGGCCAAAGCAGATTGTAAAACGGCCTTTGGCGCCATTGAGGAATCGCTGCTGTGGAGCTGCGAGCAGCGAGCGGCCTCGCTGGCGGCTACCCTGGCCTGCCGTCCCGATCACAGTCCGGTGTGGATTTTTGGCTACGGTTCGCTGATGTGGAACCCGGTATTCGAGTCCGATGAGGTAGCGGAAGGCACGCTAAACGGCTGGCATCGCGCGTTTTGCCTGCGGCTTACCGCCGGACGCGGCACCGCCCAGCAGCCGGGGCGGATGCTGGCGTTGAAAGAGGGCGGCAGCACCACCGGGCTGGCCTTCCGCCTGCCGGAAGCGAAGCTGGCCGAGGAGCTGGAGCTGCTGTGGAAACGCGAGATGGTTACCGGCTGCTACCTGCCGACCTGGTGCGAGCTGAAGCTGGCCGACGGTCGCAGCGTGACGGCACTGGCCTTTGTTATGGATCCGCGTCACGCGCTGTATGAGGCCGACTCCTGCCCGCAGACTATCGCGCCGCTGATTGCTCAGGCCAGCGGGCCGCTGGGCACCAACGCGCAATATCTTTTTTCGCTGGAGCAGGAGCTGAAAAGGCGCGGGCTTTATGATGACTGCCTGACCGATCTGGTTCAGCGCGTCCGCGATCTTCAGGTCTACCACAACGACCTGGCCGGCTGAGCCGCGTCCTCAGGAGCCGGGATTGATCAGCCAGGTGCCCGGTTTATCAATATCCAGCTGCTGAGTATGCACGGCAGAATCGGCAGCGTGGACCTCAATAGTATAATGTCCCGCAGACAGATTAAGCGCGGCGTAACCGCTGGTATTCGGCTTCGCCTCGACAGGTTTGCCGTTCAGCATTACCGTTTCGCCGCTGGTCAGCTTGAGATAGACCGTGGCGATGGTCGGCTTGTCCGCAGGCGTGACGGCGGTCGATGGCGTCGCGCCTCCGGCATTATCGGCCGCAGCAGACTGTTCCGGCGCGGAAGCGTCATCGCCATGGTTAAGCGCGACGAGCAGCCCGATCAGCGCCAGTAGCGCGACGCCAGCGGCAATCATCAGCGGTTTCGCCAGTTTGTGGTGGCGTAGCGAGGCATACTCCGCACTGGCCGAGGCGGGCGCCACGGTAATAGCTGGCGGTTCCGGCTGCACTTCCGGCGTCACGATTGGCGTCACGATCTCTTCAGGCACCCTGGTCACGCTGGTCACCAGCTCTTCTACCGTACTCACCGGCAGCGCAATCAGCGCGGCAAACTCATCGACAGTCTGCGGACGATCCTGCGGTTTCATCGCCAGCGCGCGGTCAATCGCATTCAGCAAAGGCAGCGAAAATCCTTCAGGGCGCAGCTGGGTCAGCGGCTGGTAGCGATCCTCGATACAGCGAACCACGCTGACCGGCGGCGGACTGCCGGTCACCAGCGTATGCAGCACCGCGCCCAGCGCATAAATATCCGTCCACGGCCCCTGATCGCTGTCGCTCTCTTCGCTGTACTGCTCGATAGGCGCATAGCCTGGCTTAAGCATGATTTCCGTCTGGTCGGAAAGGTTGCCGATGGTCTTGCGGGCGGAGCCGAAGTCCAGCAGCACAGGCAGCTGGTTATCCTGGATCTGAATATTGTCCAGCGAGATATCGCGATGCAGATAGCCCGCCTGATGGATGGTGTCGATAGCGCCGAACAGCGGCGGCAGCAGCTGGCGGATCCAGGCGTCGGTCAGCGTTTCAGGGCTGCCCAGCTGCCACTCCTTTAGCGTCATGCCGCTGTAGTACAGCGTGCCCATATAGGCGGTGCCGTTTTCTTCCCAGAAGCGCAGCACGTGCAGCAGGCCGGGATGGTTAAACCGGGCCAGCAGGCGGGCTTCCTGGATAAAGCTGTTCAGCCCGGCGGTAAACAGTTTCTGATAGCGTTCGCCGCGCAGCGCGATAGTCAGGTTCTCATCGCGCGAAACCAGCGATACCGGCAGATACTCTTTAATGGCGATGGTGCGTTCCAGCAGATGATCCCAGGCGCGATAAACAATGCCGAAGCCGCCGCCGCCGATAACCTCTTTGATTTCAAATTCGTTAAAACGGTGCCCGGCCGGAAGGGCGTTGGGCACGTTTTTCTTATCGTTTGCCGACATAGTAAACACTCTCTAAGCGTTAGCGACTTTTCACCCTGCGGGAAAATGCAGTCAGTTAACGGTGCGCCAGGCGCCAATAGCCGGATCGGCCAGATCTGCATGCAGGTCGTTCACCAGCAGCACATTTATTTTCACTTGCGGATTGGTCAACGCGCCCCACGTTTTGCGCAGCGCCTCAACGCGATTTTTCAGCAGCGCGGCATCGTTCGCCTGGCTTTTGCTCATTTTCACCAGCAGCGCGCCTTCAAAAGACCAGACGTGCAGCTGCGGATTAAACGTCAGCAGCAGCCAGCTGTCCGGCGCGCTCTTTTTGGCCACGACCAGGCGCTGGTTATTCGCGGCGACGATAGTCAGCTCGCCCGGCGACGGGTGCAGGTTACGTAAAGGGAAGCCCTGATAAAACTGTACGGGGATCGCCTGGGTCTTGCCGTTGCTGGCCAGCGTCAGTTCGCTTTTGCCTTCCAGCCAGCCTTCCGTGGAGCAGCTAAGATGGCGGGCATCCGGAATAAACAGCGACTGGCCTCGTTCGTCCCACCAGGTGCGGAAGTGGCAGCCGCCCGGCAGATCGAAATGCTGCAGCGGCGCGCTGTTGGCAGGCTGCGACAAATCCAGCGGTTCCGCGTTGCTGGCGGTGGCCGCAGCGGTGCCGTCGGCAATAACGATCGGCCGCCAGTTTTGCACTTTTGCGGCGGTGCCGGAAGCGAGCACCGAGCCCGCCTCGTTGGTCATCTGCCACGGCAGCTCGCTCAGCTTGCCGCATTGGTTATTCAGCAGCTTGCCTACGCGCGGCAAAAAAGTGTTGAGCACGTTCGACTCTTTGCTTTTGCCCGAGACGATGCGCAGAGGGATATTCTCCTGACACCAGTCCTTCGGCGCATTACTTTCCACGTTATCGATAAAGACTTCCAGCGCCAGGCTGGGAGAATAGACCACGCGGTAGTCTTCCGCCTGAGCGGTAGTTGCAAACAACAGTGTGACAGCCGGCAACCAGAATTTCATAGCGTTCCTTGGTTAATCACGCGACGGAAGAAAGCGAGCGGAATCCGCCATCGATTGTAACAGGGTGGTATCCTGCGGCGAGCCAACCCAGACAGCTACCGCGCTTAAATTATCTTTTTTCTCGCTGCGATTGATCGCTTTATGCATCAGTGCCAGCCATTCATGGGGCGAGCTGACCATGCGCAAAGCCTGCTCCATCTCGCCGGGCTGCAAATTGCACCAGAAGCCGTCGGTGCAGACCAGAAAGACGTCGCCATCCTCCAGCGGCATCACTTCACTGTAGCTGACGGGCTGTGTCCCTTCTGTGCCAAGAGCATTATAAAGTAAGTTACTGTTAATGCCGGTATTATCTACACCAGCATCCTTTAGCTGCTGGGCCAGGCTATGGTCGCGCGTCACAGAATGGATAAACCCGCGGCGAAAGTGGTAAACCCGGCTGTCGCCCGCGTGCGCCCACCAGGCCAGCTGCCGATCGCGGTCGATAAACAGGGCCGCCAGCGTGGTGCTCATCCGCTCAAAATTCAGATTTTTCCTCTGCGCCAGGCGGATCGCTTCTTCCGCATCCTCCACCCATGCTTTGCTGTCGCAGGCGGTAAAAGGACGATCGTCAGCGTGCGTCAGCAATACGTCGCGGGCGATGCGGGCAGCCTGTTCGCCGCCAGCCGTGCCGGCAACGCCGTCGCAGACCAGAAAACACGCTGAGTGCTCGCCTACGCGCGCGCCGGTTTCATCCTGATTACTCTCACGCGCGCCCGTTTGCGACGTGGAGGCATGATTTATTTTCATTCTTGTTCCGGTCTGATTTGCGAATCTTTGTACTGATTCACTTCCATATCATAGGCCTGTAGGAAAGCGTCGCCAAAAAGGGTATGAAAATCATCCTCAATTTCGCCAGAGGTATTTTGATAGTGACGCAAAAAATAGTCCCACAGGGCGGCTTTTTTTATGGCGCTGAGGCCAATGCGCGGCAGATTGCCGTCGCGGCGGGCATGATCCTCCAGCCGCTGCGGATTAAACGATTGCAGCATGGCGGCGATAATCGCCCGGATCCCGGCAATCATGCCCAGCTGGTGGGCCTGCAAATCGACCAGCGCATCGCGTACCGCCTGCTCAGGTGGCATAAAACCCGGCATCTGGCTCTGATAGATCTGCATCAGCACCGTTTTGCCCGACGGCAGGATCTTGAACGGGTTATTGGCCTCGTTCAGGATCATGGTCATTTCCGCCTTCACGCCGCGCTTAAGGATCGAGCGGGAAGAGAGCAGGGCGACGGTGCCTTGCGAAAACAGGCTCAGCATTCTGCCCGTAGTACGCATCTGTTCTTCGGTAAAAGGCGGTTTTCCCGGCCCGCTTTCCAGCCCCATCCCTTCCATCAGCGCGGCCAGCAGACGCTGCTCATTGCTTGCGCCGGCGGCGCGTTCGGCCTGGGCAGGCTCGTGAGCGACAGGATCGATACCCAAACGGGCATCGCCGGGACGGTGCTGCTGCCGCACGGGCGAAGGCTCGCGCTCCACCGGGACGACAATCGGCACCTGTTCGTTCAGGATCCCCAGGGGATCTTCCGGCAGCGCCCGATCCTCGGTAAACAGCGTCAGCGGGTCAACGTCGCTGAAGGGCTTTTCTTCAATGCGGGTAGGATCGCTCACCGCAATCTGATAGTCACCGATCCCCAGCAGATCGCCGTGCTGCAGCAGGATCTGCTTACCGCGCGCCAGCGGGACATGGTTGTGTAAAATCGCAATCACGCTGCCATGATTGGTCAGCCTGCACTCGCCGTTCCCGGCAACGTGCACCACGGCCTGAAGACGTGAAATCGCGCGTTCGCTGTCTGGCAAAACCAAATCGTTATCTACGCTTCGGCCTATTGTGCCGCCGGGCGGAGCAAAATCACAAACGTTAACGGGCGCCTCGGTTTTGCTCTCAACAAGGGTAAATCGCATGCGCTTTTCCTGAAACCTGGGTCATTCGGTCACCCTATTCAAACATCGGTGGATAGAGTCCATGACGACCCGGCTGCGCTACGGCGGCCGGGTCAAAAAGTTGTGTAAAGAGCCGGGCGGTAAGATTACCGCTGTGTTTATGGCTGGCTAACGGATAGCCGTCGCTTTGGTTAGTCCACCAGTAACTGGTATAGCGCATAGGGTCAAAACGGTTGGCTACCTCATGCCAGGCCAGCGTGCAGGGAAGATCCTGATAGCCGATCACGTCCATAATATCGGAGCGGCTGGTATCGGGCAGCGACAGCGGCGGCAGGCTCAACAGCGCCTGCTCAAGCTGGGCCGGCGTACAGGTTTGCGAAACCGCGTGATGAAGCGCTTCGCCCAGCGCCCGAAACCAGTCGCCGGAAACGGCAAGCTGCGCCGGATGCCAGTGGCTGACCGGCACGCTCTGTAGCGCCAGCAGGGGCCAGCTGCGGCCAACGCGATCGCGCGAAGGTAACAGGCAGCCAATCTGTACCCGTTGTACGCCAAGCGTGGCGGGCAGGGCGAAATTCCAGACGGGCGCGCGGCTAAAGAGTTCGCCTACGGCTTCGCCATGCTGATACCAGTGCGATAAGCCGAGCTGGAACCAGTTTGACCAGCTGGCCACGATGGGTTCAGGCAGACGACGCTGTAAAAAATCGCCGGTGCCCGGCAGCTTGCCGTACCAACCCAGCTCGCTTTTTTCCGTCATGGTTATCCCCTTTCCCGCTAAGGGTTCGTGGCCTGAACCGACGAACCAGAGGTTGCCGCGGTGCCGGCGTCCTGCTTGCCCGCGCTGTCAATACTCACGGCCAGCTTGCGCATAATCAGCGCGTTGTCTCTGACAAACGGCGAGGTCTGGATCTGGCGATCCAACAGCTGGCTTAAATGCCAGTCCAGCTGCTGAAGCTGCCGGGTCGTTACGCTGGCGGGTAGCGTTCGCTGCAAATTCTGCATCACCCAGCCGCGTAAGAACTCGCCATCGTAGCTGCGCGGCTGATAAAGCATCTGGTAAGCGCGCAGGGCGTTGCGGCTGAAATCGCTGTCGTCGCCCTTATCATTACGCAGCGCCTCGGTAATATTCTGCGCCACTCGCGGCAGCAACAGCGTCTTTAGCGCATTTTGATAAAAGCCCAGCGCGGCCGTGCCGATCTGGTCACCACGGTAAAGCCCCGCCCGCATACTCAACGGCGGATCGTCCAGCGAGAAGCTGTCGCTTTGCGGCAGGGCAACCAGGCTATTTAAGAAGGGTAGCAGATCCAGGATATCGCCGGTGTTATTGTTCACCAGCCGCTGCGCCTGCTTATCAACCGGCTCAAGGCGGGCCTCCACCTGCTGCAGATAGCGCTGATTTTTATAATAACTGGTGGTCCAGAACAGCGTAGCGATCAGCAGCGCCAGCGCCAGCGAGGCGTAGCTGGCCCAGTGCAGCAGCCGATTACGGTGTTCCCAGGTGCGATCGCTGCCGGCAAGGCCGCTCTCCTGGAAAATCAGATCCCTGAGCAGGGAATGGATAAAATAGCTTTGCCCTTTATTAGCCGGGATCGGCGCGTTGCGGTGCACCGTATCCCAGCTGGCGATAGAGTGGCTGGTGGCCTGCGGCAGCTGTAGCTTGCGCGTCAGCTCGCCCATAATGCGGTCGAAAGGCAGACCCTCCTGCGTGCCGCTGGTGAAAAACAGGCCGCGCGGCGCCCAGGGCAGGCCGTCTTTTTCCGGCGCAAAGACGATCTCCAGATACTCCGCCAGCAGGGGCCGCAGCGAGGCAAACTCCTGCGGAAACAAAAAGCAGTCCGCGCGCTGGGTCAAATCGCTCTCTTTTGCCATCTTTCCGGCCAAATCGGCCTGAAGGCGTGCCGTCAGCTCGCGGAACTGCCGGTCAAACTGCGCGCCAATGGTCGGTTCGCTGAGGCGATCGGGCTCCCACGGGAAGGTAAAGCCCCAGATCCCGTCGCGCTGACTTTTATCCAGAGAGCCGTTGTAGCTCATAAATCCTTTCAGCAGATCGGTTTTGGTCACCATGACATACACCGGAAAGTGAATGCCGGTCTGCTGGTGCAGCTCTTTCATGCGGCTGCGCAGCGCGGTTGCCTGCACGTAGCGCGCGTCGGCCGAATCGCTAAGCAGATCGGCCACGCTGATGGTCATGATCACGCCGTTAATAGGCTGGCGGGCGCGGTAGCGCTTCAGCAGCGAGATAAAGGTTTGCCATTCGCTGGCGTCTCTGGCGCGCTGACTCTCCTGTAGCGTATAGCGTCCGGCGGTATCCAGCAGCACGGCTTCTTCGGTAAACCACCAGTCGCAGTGGCGGGTGCCGCCTACGCCGCGCAGCGCGCTTCTGCCCAGCGTGTCGCCCAGCGGGAACTCCAGTCCGGAATTCAGCAGCGCCGTGGTCTTACCCGCGCCCGGCGCGCCGACGATGATGTACCAGGGCAGCTGATAGAGATACTGCGCGCTAAACCGTTGCAGCCAGCCGCGATGACGATTGCGGCCGGGAAAATGCTTTTTCTTCAGCAGAGTCGCCGCCTCGCTGAACAGCGCGCTGAGCAGCTCTTCCGCCGCCGCCTGCTCGGCGTGGTCAAGGTTATATTTTTGCAGATTGTTCAGCAGCTTGCTGTTAAACCAGGCGCGATAAAGCTGGGGGATCAGCTGGAAAAGGATCCACAAAAAATAGCACAGGCCAATGGCTATCTGGCGGTTAATGCTGCTTTCCAGCCAGTGAATATCGTTCAGCGACAGCAGCGGCCCGGTCATCCAGATCAGCGCACAAAGCGCCGTAATGCCGAAAAAGCCCCACAGCAAGCGGCTGGAAAAAAGAGAAAAGAGAAGGGAAGGCATCAGTATTTCTCCGCCTGACTGGATTGGACTTCAGGTGCCGGTAACAGCACGATTTCTACCCGACGATTGCGCGCCCGGTTTTCGCTGCTGTCGTTGGGCAGCAGCGGATTGCTGTCGCCACGGCCTTCGCTGCGGATAAGATGATTCGGCTCCAGCATCTGCTGACGCATCAGCGCGCTGACGGTGTGGGCCTGCGCAAGCGAATATTCATAGTTAGAGGCGAAATGGGCGGAGCGCACGGGCTGATTATCGGTATAGACGCTGACCAGCACGGTGCCTTTGATATTGTCCATTGCGGCCGAAACGCGAGTGATCAGCGCGCGGCCTTCAGGCAGCAGATCGCTGCCCGCTGGGCGGAAAAGCTTATCAGAGGCGATAATGACCTTGCTGCCGTTAGTGCCGTCGGCCACGTCGAGCTGCCGTGCCGCAATCAGGTCGTCCAGCCGTTGCCGCAGATCCAGCAGCGCCTGAGCCGAACTGCTACGGGCAATTTCGTTACTGGGCAGCGGCGTTTCCCAAATGGCACGCAGCAACGGTTCAGCGGCATTGCCCAGCCGCCAGTTAAGCCCCGAGTAGATCAGACCGGCGAGAAAAGCGGCCAGCGCCACGCTGGCCCAAAGCGGAACCGGCGGACGCCACAGCGTATTTTGCCCGGCGGGTTGCTGCGGCTGCGGCTGCATCGGCGGCGGCAGCGCGCCGCGCGTGTCGGTAATCAGCTGGGCCAGACGGGTGCGGATAGCGTCGCGCTGCAACCGGCCTTGCTCTACCGCGCGGTAGCGGCCTTCATAGCCCAGCAGCAGGCAATAGTGGATGGTTTCAAGCAGCCACAGGTGCTGCGCCGGCGTCTGCGAGATGCGGGACAGCAGCTGAAACACTTTTTCGCCGCCCCAGCTTTCATTATGAAACGTCACCAGCAGGCCATTGCCTGACCAGACGCCGCGCGTGCCCCAGGGCGTCTGGGCCGCGGCCTCGTCCAGCGCGCTGCACAGGCAGTAACGGGCGCCGATAATCATATCGAACGGCAGGCCAGCCTGTTTACAGCGCGTCTCAAACTGGCGGATCTCATCCACCAGCTGTTGGCGCAGGCCAGCGGGATCGTCATGGGTTGCCGCCAGGCGGATCTGCACAATTGCGTTCAGCAAAGGCGCGGCGGCGGCGAGTAGCGGGTTTTCCTGGCTGACGGTGGCAGGCGCGTCAGCATGGTGTTCCGGGGTCATCAGGCTTTACTTTCTCATCCAGGTGGCGGGCAAGGCGCCTTTTGCTTTCTCTGAGTGGGCGATCCCTGCGGACCGCGCCTATTCCAGGATCCAGGTGGCCGTGTCGTTATTGCGACAGGCTTTGCTTTGTCCGCCGACGTCAACGCACACTTTTTTGGTTTTGCGCGGGCGTGGCCGATCGCTACGCAGCGTGGCGTCATAAAGTTCGCTTTTCACGCCGGCTTTGAAAGGTACGTAGCCGATCAGCTCCTGTTGGTCCGGTTCGGCGATAGCCAGCCAGTGGTTTTCCACCTCGCCCAGCACGGTGAAAGGCTTGCCGTTTTCCAGGTAGCGAACCAGGCTGCCGCCGAAATCAGGACGGTTCATAACGGAAGCGTTGTACAGCGCCCGATAGGTTTCATTGACTGGCGTAAAGGATTGAGGAGCCTGGATCGCATGACGATGCGTCAGGGTCACGCCGTCGACGCTGGAAGTGACCAGCGTATCGTCCGTGACGGCAGGAGCAGGAGCCTTACAGGCCGACAGGGCGAGCGCTGCCAGCAGAGTTAACGCGATGCTTATTTTCACATTGATCCTCGTGAATATCGTCAGTGGTTACGGCTACAATCCACTCTTCACGGACGGCAGGGCCGCCACGTGAAAATCATTCTGTTTTACAGAAAGATAAATTTGTATTTAGTCTACATGACGCTTTTGAGAATGGGAACAATTGCGAACGGGGGCGTAACATGTTATTGACAGCCGCCCGGCGATATTGGCCCGTTTAGCGGAATAAAGTGCCCGGATATTGCCTGTTCCTCTTTTTCAAACAGGTGAATCGAATGCGCATTAGCGGTGCCTTTATTCCTCTCTCATCGGGTTAAATCCTTCCTGCCTGGTTACCGATCCGCAGGCTATAAGTGACGCTGTCACTTTTGGTCGCCATGGCACAACGGTGGCTGACCATGCCGGCACGCCTGGCGCATCATACTAACCGCGCCGGGGTGCCTGGCTCGTAATGGCAATCCTTACGGGATAAAGCATACCGGAGCGTATGCGCTCAACGCTCCCGGTTAACCGTTGCCGAAACGTCCAATCAGGCCAGCGGCGCCCAGCGTATGGCCCTTCAGTCGGCCAAACAGCGCCTCGCGCGTTAAGCCCTGCTCCAGTCCATTTGCCGGTAAATCGGTGGCGATCAGCGTGAAGTTATAATGATGCTCGCCGCTGCCGACCGGCGGGCACGGGCCGTGATAGCGCAGAGTGCCCGGCGAATTTTTCCCGCCCGTATAGCCTTTGCCGCTGGTCAGCTCGCCCTGGGCAAAGCTGGTGCGCTGAAAAGGAATGTTGTAGGCCACCAGATGATCGACGCCCAGCCCCTTGGCGCCTACAGGATCGGTCACCACCAGCGCAAAGCTTTTGGTGCCTTCAGGCGGGTTATTCCAGCTCAGCGCCGGCGAAATGTTTTCTCCCGTACAGCTGGCGTTGCCTTTGGCGGCGCCGGCGAATTTTTTCGCCATCAGCGCGTTATCGTTAAAGTCGGGGGAGCTGAGCGTAAAAACCGGGGCGGCAGACGCGGACGCGACCGTCAGCAGCAGCGCTGCGAGCAGACTTTTTTTCATCAGAGGTTTCCGGGTTAAGAGGTTAGCGCAAAGTCTGGTTGATAATTCGCCGCTCTGCCAGCAGGCACGGCGGGTGCCGCTGACAAAATAAAAGTGTTAAGCTAGTTTTTTGTGATCTACATCCAGGTTTCTTATTCAGAAAAAGGCTTAACGACCGCTGATAACGTGATGAAAAAAATAACTGCCTTTCCCATTCCCGCCAGAGCGCTGGTTTCAGCCGGGCTGCTGGCCCTGTCGCCGCTTGCTCAGGCGCTGATGACGGAGACCCGCGTCGCCGACGCGCCTTTTGCCGATCCTGCCCGCTTCGCCCGTGAGCTGCCCGATCTCGGCAGCAGCAGCACCGGTTCGGATCAGGCGCTGGAAAAGCGTATCGCGCAGGCGATGAAAAGCATCGGCGAAGCCAGTATGAACAGCGATGAAGATAAATCGCTGAGCAGCGAGGCGGGCGCCTGGGCCTTTAATCATTTCCGCGACGAGGCGGCAAAGCGCGTTGAAAACGAAGGGCAACAGCTTCTTTCTCCCTACGGTCAGGCCAACTTATCGCTGCTGGTGGACAGCAACGGCAATTTCGACGGCTCGTCCGCGCAGCTGCTTACGCCGTGGCAGGATAACTATCAGTATCTGACGTTCAGCCAGCTGGGCGTTGAGCAGACGGATGACGGGCTGGTCGGCAACGCGGGGCTTGGCCAGCGCTGGCTGACCGGTAGCTGGCGGCTGGGCTATAACGCCTTTGTCGACGAGCTGTTTACCGAAAACCAGCGGCGCGGATCGCTGGGCGCAGAGGCCTGGAGCCACTATCTGCGCTTTTCCGCCAACTACTATCAGCCGCTTTCCGGCTGGCGGCAGCGTTCGTCAACGCAGGAGATGCGGATGGCGCGCGGCTACGACATCACCACGCAGGGCTATTTGCCTTTCTATCAGCAGCTCGGCGTCTCGCTCAGCTACGAACGCTATCTGGGCGACAATGTCGATCTGTTCAACAGCGGCACGCAGAGCAGCAACCCTGCCGCAATTAAAGTGGGCGTTAGCTATACGCCGGTGCCGCTGTTTACGCTGACCGCCTCGCATAAGACGGCGGACAGCGGCGAAACGCAGGATCAGCTCGGGCTAAAAATGAACTATCAGATCGGTGTGGCGCTGAGCAAGCAGCTGTCGGCGGATAACGTGGCCGCCGCGCGTTCGCTCAGCGGCAGCCGCTACGACGCGGTAACGCGCAGTAACCTGCCGGTGATGGAGTTCCGCCAGCGGAAAACGCTGTCGGTGTTTCTGGCGACGCCGCCGTGGCAGGTGCAGCCGGGCGAAACGCTGCCCCTGAAGCTACAGATTCGCCAGGCGAATCCGCTGAAAGCGATTAGCTGGCAGGGCGACACCCAGGCGCTGAGCCTGACGCCGCCTGCCAACAACGTCAGCCCGGACGGCTGGAGCATCATTGTTCCGGCCTGGGACAGCTCGCCGGAAGCGACCAACGAATACCATCTGTCGGTGACCGTCGAGGACAGCAGGCAGCAGCGGGTGACCTCGAACTGGATCACCCTGAAGCTGACGCCGCCGGTAACCTTACAGTCTTCCGGCGCGGACTCGTTCAATTTGATGGCGCCCTGACCAGCACCTGATGTGACAGTTATCACAGAAATAGCTGGGCAGAGCGGCCGGAATTTGCCACTCTTTCTAAAAAAATTACGGCTGCTTATTATGATCGTCCGTCCTCATCGCCACTGGTTTGTTCGCCTTTTTTCCTGGCACGGCTCCGTGCTGCCCGGCATCCTGTTCCGGCTTGGCCTGAACCTGCTGATGTCGATTATCGCCATTTTCTGCCTGGACTGGTACGAAACCCTGGGCGTAAAGCTGACGCTGGCGCCTTTCAGCCTGCTCGGCGTCTCCATCGCTATCTTCCTGGGTTTTCGCAACAGCGTCTGCTATGCGCGCTTTTCCGAGGCGCGGCAGCTCTGGGGCAGCCTGCTGATTACCTGCCGCGATATTCAGCGCCAGGTGCTGGCGATCTCGCCGGCCGATGCGCCGCGTATCGCCGCTTTGCTGATGGCCTTTTGCTATAGCCTCAAGCACCAGCTCAGGCGCACCGATGCGCGGGAGGATCTCAACCGTTTTCTGGGCGACGAAGCCGAAGACATCCTGCGGCGGCGCGCGCGTACCAATGCGATTGAACTGAAAATATCCCAGTGGCTGGCCGACCAGCGCCGCAGCGGAGCGATCTCGGATATCGTTTACGCGCAGCTGGATAACAGCATTCATCAGCTTTCGCTGGTGCTGGGCGGCTGCGAGCGGCTGGCCAGCGTGCCGGTGCCGTTCGCCTATGGCCTGCTGCTGCACCGCACCGTTTACCTGTTCTGTACGCTGCTGCCTTTCGCGCTGGTGCCGGATCTGCACTATATGACGCCGCTGGTGTCGGTTTTTATCGCCTATAGCTTTCTTTCGCTGGATACGCTGGCGGAGGAGCTGGAAATGCCTTTCGGCTACGCCAACAACCATCTGCCAATGGATGCGATGTGCACCAATATAGAAATCAATCTGCTGGAGATGAACAACCAGCGCGAACTCCCCGAAGCGCCGGTTCCCGATCGGTACTATCGCCTGACATAGGCACCTGACCCACGCTGTTTTCTGGTGCGTACTGCATGTTTGCTACAGGCACCAGGCCCACGCTATTTTCTGTTACCTGACGCAGGCGTCCAGCCGCGCTATTTTCTGTTACCTGACGCAGGCATTCAGCCGCGCTGTTTTCTGGTGCGTACTGCACGCCCAAGGTGCGCGCTTTGTGCCGGGCGATTGATAATTGACGTTCGCGATCACAAAAACATTATTTACTGGTTCAGTTGCATAACCGTGCTGTTTTACCGTCTCGCCAGCCCGCACCGCCTGAGCGTTATTCACTTTATATGCAATTAAAGTGAATAGCGACATATCCTATCTCTTTGATTTTTCTTTTTATCACTTTTTTTATTCATTTTTGTACTGGCTGGCATAAAGCCTGCAACATACAGTGTGGTACACCAAATTAACATTATTGAAACTTTTAATTTACCTGCCGCGCGCGAGGAGCGTTATCATGATGGTCATCCGTCCCGTAGAGCACGACGACCTGGCGCAGTTAATGACGCTGGCCGGTAAAACCGGCGGCGGACTGACGTCGCTGCCTGCCGACAGCGCCACGCTGAGCGCAAGGATTGAGCGCTCAATACAAACCTGGCGCGGCCAGCTGCCGCAGGCCGATCAGGGCTATGTCTTTGTGCTGGAAGAGCTGGCGACGCGCCGCGTAATCGGGATTTGCGCCATCGAGGTGGCGGTTGGTATGCAGGATCCCTGGTATAACTTTCGCGTCGGCACCCAGGTGCACGCCTCGCGCGAACTGAACGTCTACAAAGTGCTGCCTACGCTGTCGCTCAGTAACGATCACACCGGCAGCAGCGAACTCTGCACGCTGTTTCTCGATCCCGATTACCGCAGCGGTAAAAACGGCTATCTGCTCTCGAAATCCCGCTTTCTGTTTATGGCCGCCTTCCGCCACCGCTTTATGCAAAAAGTTGTGGCGGAGATGCGCGGCGTCAGCGATGAAAACGGGCATTCGCCTTTCTGGGAGAGCGTAGGCAGCCGCTTTTTTTCCATCTCTTTTACCACCGCCGACTACCTGAGCGGCACCGGCAAAAAAACCTTTATTGCCGAGCTGATGCCCAAGCATCCGCTTTATATCGACTATCTCTCTGCCGAAGCGCAGGCCACCATCGGGCAGACCCATCCGCAAACCGCACCGGCGCGCGCGGTGCTGGAGGCGGAAGGGTTTCGCTATCAAAACTATGTGGATATTTTTGACGGCGGCCCAACGCTGGAATGCGATATCGATCGCGTGCGGGCGATCCGCAAAAGTCGGCAGCTGCGCGCGGCGATCGGGCCGGCAGGGAGCGACAGGCTGCCGCTTTGCCTGGTGGGTAACGAGCGCTACGAAGATTTTCGCGTCGTGTTGCTCAACGCCGACCCGCATGCGGACACGCTGGCGCTGACGCCGGAACAGGCGGCTGTTTTACGTTGCGGGCAGGGCGACAGCCTGCGCGTGGTCACTCTGGGCTGCGAGGAGAAAAAAGCATGACCCATTTTATTAACGGAGCGTGGTTGACCGGCGACGGCGAAGCGCTCAGCAAGCAGGATCCGATCGACGCGCGGCCGCTGTGGCAGGGCCGGGCCGCCAGTCCGGCACAAATAACGACGGCGGTCGAGGCGGCCCGCGCCGCCTTTCCCGGCTGGGCGAAACGTCCCTTTGCGGAACGCGTCGCGCTGGCGGAACGCTTTGCCACGCTGCTTTTGCAACATCAGGCAGAGCTGGCCGCCACTATCGCCCGGGAAACCGGCAAGCCGCGCTGGGAAGCCGCCACAGAAGTGCAGGCGATGATCAATAAAATCGCCATCTCCGTCAGCGCTTATCACGCCCGCACCGGAGAAGCGCAGCAGGGCGACAGCGAGCTGCGGCACCGGCCGCACGGCGTGCTGGCGGTTTTAGGCCCGTATAACTTCCCCGGCCATCTGCCGAACGGGCATATCGTGCCCGCGCTGCTGGCCGGAAATACGCTGGTGTTTAAACCCAGCGAGCTGACGCCGATGACCGCCGAGCAGACGGTTCGCCTCTGGCAGCAGGCGGGATTACCGCACGGCGTGCTGAATCTGCTGCAGGGCGGCGGCGACTGTGGCAGGACGCTGACGCAGTCCTCGCTGGACGGCGTGCTTTTTACCGGCAGCGCGGCGACCGGCTATCAGCTGCACAGGCAGTTCGCCGGCCAGCCGGAAAAAATGCTGGCGCTGGAGATGGGCGGCAACAACGCGCTGATCGTCGAGGATCCGCAGTCGATCGACGCCGCTGTTCATCTTACTATTCAGTCGGCCTTTATCACGGCGGGACAGCGCTGCACCTGCGCGCGTCGGCTGTTGGTGAAGCGTGGCGCGCAGGGCGATGCGTTTCTTGCCCGCCTGGCGGCGGTTGCGGCAAAAATCGAGCCGGGACGCTGGGACGCCGATCCGCAGCCTTTTATGGGCAGCGTGATTTCGCCGCAGGCGGCAGAGCACATATACGGGGAATGGCAATCGCGTGTGGCGGCGGGCGGCGAAGTGCTACTGCCGATGCGCTGGCCGTCGAAAACGAGCGCTATCCTGACGCCGGGCATCATCGACGTGACGGCGTTGACGCTGCCGGACGAAGAAGTGTTCGGGCCGCTGCTGGCGGTGATCCGCTATGACGACTTCAGCCAGGCGATCCGCATTGCCAACGCCACCCGCTACGGTCTTTCCTGCGGGTTGATTTCGCCGCATCGCGAGCTGTTTGATCGGCTGCTGATCGAGGCGCGAGCCGGGATCGTCAACTGGAACAAACCGCTGACCGGCGCGGCCAGCACCGCACCTTTCGGCGGCATCGGCGCGTCCGGCAACCATCGTCCCGGTGCGTTTTACGCGGCGGACTACTGTGCGTGGCCGCTGGCTTCGCTGGCCTCGGCCGATCTTTCGCTGCCCGCCGCGCTGTCGCCCGGCCTGGATTTCAGCCCCACAGGAGAAGCATCATGAGCGCCCGCGAAGTCAATTTTGACGGCCTGCCCGGTTTAACCCATCACTATGCCGGGCTGTCGTTTGGCAACGAAGCCTCCTCCCGGCATCAGCATCAGCTCTCTGACCCCAAACTGGCGGCAAAGCAGGGCCTGTTGAAAATGAAGGCGCTGGCCGACAGGGGCTTTGCGCAGGGCGTGATCCCACCTCACGAAAGGCCGAACATCGCGGCACTGCGCCAGCTGGGCTTCAGCGGCACCGAGCCGCAGGTGCTGGCGAAAGCGGCCGCGCAGGCCCCGATGCTGCTGTCGGCGGTCAGTTCCGCTTCGGCAATGTGGGTCGCTAACGCCGCTACCGTCTCGCCTTCCGCCGACAGCGCCGACAGCCGCGTGCATTTGACCGTGGCGAACCTGAACAACAAATTTCACCGCTCGCTGGAAGCGCCCACCACGGGCGCGATACTGCGCGCGATGTTCCGCGACGTGCGCCACTTCTGCGTCCATGACGCCTTGCCGCAGGTTGCGATGTTTGGCGATGAAGGCGCGGCCAACCATAATCGTTTCAGCGCGGGCTACGGCGAGCCGGGCGTACAGCTGTTCGTTTATGGACGCGAAGAGGGCGGCGGCGGCCTAATCCCGGCACGCTATCCTGCGCGGCAAACGCTGGAGGCAAGCCAGGCGGTGGCGCGGCTGCATCAGCTTGATCCGAACCGGACGCTGTTTGCGCAGCAGAATCCGGCGGTGATTGACCAGGGCGTATTCCACAACGATGTGATCGCCGTCAGCAATCAGCAGGTGCTGTTCTGTCACGAGCTGGCTTTTCTGGAGCAGCAGGCGCTGTTCGATCGGCTGCGTGAAAGGCTGCCGGGCTTTACGCCGGTGGTGGTGCCGGATGCGCGGGTCAGCGTCAGCGACGCCGTCGCCACCTATCTGTTTAACAGCCAGCTGTTAAGCAAGCCGGACGGCAAAATGCTGCTGGCGCTGCCGGAAGAGGCGCGTCGGCACGACGGCGTCTGGCGCTGGCTGAACGAACTCACGGAAGGCGGCGCGATCGACGAGCTGCACGTCTTCGACCTGCGGGAAAGCATGGGCAACGGCGGTGGGCCAGCCTGCCTGCGGCTGCGCGTGGTGATGAACGAGGCGGAGCTGGCGGCGGTCAATCCGGCGGTGATGCTGACCGATACGCTGTTTACCTTGCTCAATGCGTGGGTGGATCGCCACTACCGCGACAGGCTTTGCCAGGCGGATCTGGCTGACCCGCAGCTGCTCACGGAAAACCGCGAAGCGCTGGATGAGCTGACTAAGATGCTAGACTTAGGAAGTATCTACTCTTTCCAACGCTAATCAGGGAGGAACAGGGCGCGTCGGGCTGACCCCGGGCGCGCGCTGGCAGTCGCAGGGAGAACTATAATAAGGAGAACCTATGCAGGACTTTCTTCAGCAGACGTTAAGCACAGAGCCGCCTGCACAAGTTTCCGGCCGCAACGACCAGCTAAGCTGGCAGTGGCTGGACCACGGCATTCTTGAACTTAATCCGCATCAGCCCTGTACGCAGGCGCTGGTGATCTCCGCCGGGATCCACGGCAACGAAACCGCGCCCATTGAAATCCTGAACCAGCTGGTCGGCGAGCTGCTGGCGGGCAAGCGGCCGCTCAAGGCGCGCGTGCTGGTTATTCTGGGCAACCCGGAAGCGATCGCCAGCGGCAAACGCTATCGCCATTGCGATCTCAACCGGCTGTTCGGCGGCCGCTGGCAGCAGTACGATGACCATCCCGAAGCGCGGCGCGCCTGGCGTCTGGAGCAGGCGCTGGAGACGTTCTGGCAGGTGAGCTGCACCGAGGAGAGCCGCTGGCATCTGGATTTGCATACCGCCATTCGCGGCTCCTGGCACAGCCGCTTCGGCGTCATGCCGCTGCGTGAAACGCCCTGGCCGGACGCCTTCCTGCACTGGCTGAGCGCGGCCGGACTTGAGGCGCTGGTGTTCCATCGCTCGCCGGGCGGCACCTTTACGCATTACAGTTCGCAGCACTTTAACGCCGCCAGCTGCACGCTGGAGTTAGGTAAAGCGCTGCCTTTTGGCCGCAACGATTTAACGCTTTTTAGCGCCGCGCGCGACGCGCTGGCCGCTTTGCTCTCCGGTGAACCTTTACCGCCCGTGGGCGAGCCGCCGCAGCGCTATCGGGTTTCGCAGCAGATCACCCGTTTTACCGAGGCTTTCGTGCTGCATATGGGCGCGGAAACGCTGAACTTTACCGCTTTCCCGCAGGGCACGCTGCTGGCGGAGGATGGTGACAAACGCTGCTACGTGCAGCAGGCGCGGGAATATGTTCTTTTCCCCAATCCCGACGTGGCGAAAGGGCAGCGCGCCGGATTGATGCTGGTGGAAGATAACGCCCATAATGAAACCAGCGGCAGCAGCTGATAACGCAACGACGCCGACCGGGACGCTTCATGCCAGCCCGTCGGCGGTCGTCCCGCCTTACTTTTTCCTTTCTCGTTCCTGTCGGCTGTATTACACTCCTCCACAATTTCTGCATTAAACGCGCTAAATACATATCCTTTTGCAATTTCTCACCCTAATCTTCGCATTCTCTCCATGATTGCCGCTTTTTTATCTTTTATGCTTTCAAGGCTTTACCCACGTTCTGACTACTTGACGTTCAGCGCAATAAACTGAATCCCGACATTACGACAACGCTGTCGTCACAGAAATGCAAAAGGAAAATAGTATGCGTAAATTAACTTCTCTGGTTGTAGCTATGACACTGGCAATGGGCGCGGCGAATATTGTTCATGCCGCAGCAGATAACATCACGCCGGCACCGGCTGGCGCAGATAAACCAATGATGCACAAGCCGCCTCGCCACGGTGGGCCGCACGAGATGTTCAAAGGCCTGAATCTGACGGACGCGCAGAAAGAGCAGATGCGCAGCATCATGAAAGAGGCGCATAAAGAGATGCCGCGTCCTTCCCTGGAAGAGCGCCGCACGCTGCACAGCATCATCGCGGCTGACAGCTTCGACAAGGCCAAAGCGGAAGCGCAGGCGGAGAAAATGTCGGCTAACGGCAAAGCCCGTGCGCTTTCCATGCTGGAAACGCAGAACAAAATGTATAACGTGCTGACGCCGGAGCAGAAAAAACAGTTCAATGCGAACTTTGAAAAACGTCTGACCGAGAAGCCGCACCACGGCGAGCCTGCGCCAGCCGCACCGGCCGCTGAATAAGCCTTAGCCGCCGGGTGCGATCGCCCGGCAGGCCACGCCTGAGACCGCCGACGCTGTTTCCTGAACCAGGGAGCAGCGTCGGCGGTTTCGTTTATCTGGCTGTCGGCGCTGACGTGGCGTCAGCCAAGCGGAACGATCGGGAACTTGCCGCTGACGATGGGCTTGCAGAGGATTTTATAGCCGTCGCTGTCGAAACCCTGTGGCGTGGAGGTCAGCTTGCCCGCCTCGCTGATATCATCCACCGAGCCAAGGTAAAACCAGTTATTGATCACGTGGATCTGCGTTTTCAGCGGGCCTTCCTCCACCACGCCGACTGCGCCTTCCCAGGGCCAACACTGGACGCGCACGCGTTCCAGCGCGGCCAGCAGCCTCTCGTGATGGGCTTCCGGCGTCTCTTTACCGCAGCAGGCGCCCGCACAGCGGCCCAGGCTGGCGCGAAAACAGGCGCGGCCTTTGCTGACATTCTCCAGCCCCAGCAGGCCCAGGCAAAGCCGCTGTTCGTCGGCGATTTTCTGTAGCGTTTCCAGCGCCGATCGGCGGCTGGAGTAAAGGCCAAACAGATCGGAAGTATGGGAAAAATCGACTTCTTTGGCGTAAACCACGCTGGGCTTCAGATCGCTTATCAGCAGCGAGCAAAGCTGGCGGTTTTTGCGCAGGCGCTTATTGAACAAAGGCTGCTGCACCTTGATCATCTGCGCTTCCAGTAACAGCGCGCCCAGTTCGCCCGCCGTGGTGATATAGCTGACGTAACGCGCCTGGCGCAGCATTTTCGCCTCGTCCGGCGTACGAAAATGGGACATTACCCGGCTGCGCAAATTGACGCTTTTACCGATATAGAGCGGCAGGGATTCGCTGTCGCCATGAAAGGTATACACGCCGGGCAGGGAAGGCAGACCTTCCAGCGAAGGCCGCAGGTGTTCGGGATACTGATAAATTGCCGCCGGTTCAAAAGACAGGCGATGGCTGGCTTGACGTCTGACCACATTGCACTCCGCTTACTGTTTGCTTATACAGTGTATCAGGCGTTTGCTGGATAAAAAAGAGTCGGATCGCGCTGGTAATCAACATGCCGCTGACGGCAAGCGACGAAAAGAGGGAAAATAACGTAAAAAAGCGGGCGACCGGAAAGCCGCCCGGCGGGTTTATTTTTTCCAGAAGTCATCAAATATGGTAATCGGCGGACGGCGTTTGTGCTCGGTTTTCAGATACCAGCCCTCAATAATTTTCGCCGCGTCGTCGGCAATTTTCTTGCCTTCCAGATACTGGTCGATCATCTCATAGGTCACGCCCAGCGCCACTTCATCCTGCAAACCGGGACGATCGTCCTCCAGATCGGCGGTCGGCTGTTTAAGGTAGAGGTGCTCCGGGCAGCCCAGCGCTTTCAGCAGCTGTTTGCCCTGGCCTTTGTTCAGGCGGAACAGCGGGTTGATATCCGTGCCGCCGTCGCCGTATTTGGTAAAGAAGCCCGTCACCGCTTCCGCGGCGTGATCCGTTCCCACCACTACGCCGGAGGTCATACCGGCGATGCTGTACTGCGCCTTCATCCTTTCACGCGCTTTTTCATTGCCGCGCACGAAATCAGAGAGGTTGATACCCGTATCGCGCAGCGCTTTTTCGCTGGCCAGCACCGCTTCTTTGATGTTAACCGTCAGCACGCGATCGGCCTGAATAAACTGCAGCGCGTCCTGGCAGTCCTGTTCATCTGTCTGATTGCCATAGGGCAGACGCACGGCGATAAACTGATAGTCCTGATTGCCGGTCTCTTCACGCAGCTCGCTGATGGCGAGCTGACTGAGCTTGCCGGCCAGCGTGGAGTCCTGACCGCCGCTGATACCCAGTACCAGCGACTTAATAAACGGGTAAGCCTTCAGGTACGCTTTCAGAAAGTCGACGCTGGTGCGAATTTCCTGCTGTGCATCAATAGTGGGTTTAACCCCCAGCGCTTCGATAATTTCCTGTTGCAGAGCCATTTACCTCTCCTCAGATTTAGTGTCAGGGCAGTTGCCGAAAACCTCTGTCTTAAAATTAACGTGCCAGGCGCGAAACAACAAGGTTGAACCCGCTATTTACGCGCCTTTTATTGATTAATCAGGCTTTTTCGGTTTTTGCGCCACCAAAACGAACATGGCGATGGCCAGCATATAGCAGCCGAAGATGGTGGCGGTCATGGTCAACACCGAGGTGCCGCCGATACCCGTCACCGGCACGGCGATGCCGCCCAGGGTAAACATCACCACGCCCAGCACGGCGGAAGCGCTGCCGGCGCGATGGCCCTGACTCTGCATCGCCAGCGAGGCGGCAGCCACGCCGACCGCGCCGTTGCTCGCCACGCTGAAGAACAGGGCGACCAGCACGAAAGGCAGCGCCGCGCCGCTCAGACCGGCGAGCAGCAGGCTGGCGGAGGAGACGAAGGCCAGCACCAGCGCGCCTTTCACCACGCGATATTCACCCCACAGCGGGCTGAGGCGCGCGCTGGTTTGCGAAGCGATAATCAGGCCGATACCGTTGGCGGCGAAGCAGAAGCTGAACGCCTGCGGCGAGAGGCCATAAATCTGCTGTAAAACAAAAGGCGAAGCGCCGATATAGGCAAACATCCCGGCCATCATAAAGCCCTGGGTCAGGCAAAAACCCATAAAGGGACGGTGGATAACCACCTGACCCAGCGCGGCCCACGCGGAAAACAGGCTGCCCTGGCTACGGCGTTCCGGCGTTAAGGTTTCGCGCAGTTTTACGCGTGCCAGGATAAACAGCAGCAGCGCGATAACGGCAATCACCATAAACAGGCCGCGCCAGCTCAGCAGCGTCATCAGCGCGCCGCCCAGCACTGGCGCGGCGACGGGCGCCAGGCCGTTGACCAGCATCAGCAAAGCAAAGAAACGCGTCAGGTCGTGGCCGCTGTACATATCTCTGGCGATAGCGCGGGAAAGCACCGCGCCGCCTGCGCCGGAAAGCCCTTCAAACAGGCGCGCCAGCAGCAGCTGGTGGATAGTCTGTGCCATCGCGCAGCCGACGGAGGCGATCAGCAGCAGCGCCAGCGACAGCAGCAGCGGCTTGATGCGGCCATATTTATCGCTCATCGGGCCGAATATCAGCTGGCCGGCGCCGAGGCCAATCAGGCCGGCGGTCAGACTAAGCTGGGCGGTGGCGGTAGGCGCGGCCAGGTCGCGGGCAAGCGCGGGCAGGGCAGGTAAATACAGGTCGATACAAAGCGGCCCGAGCGCTGCCAGCAGGCCGAGCGTAATGGCATAGCCAAACCGGTTGGGGTGTGCAGATGTCATGGATCCTCTGTGGTGAAAAGTAGTGCGTTGATGTGTTGGTAAAGCTGGTAAAGGCGCTCCGCCGACGCTTTCTGCGGCGTCAGGCGTCGCCAGGCCGTGCCTTCCGTCAGGACGGCCATGACCTCTACGCAGGCGCGCACCTGTTCATCGCTCATAGCGGGATGGTCGCGCTTTACGTTAAGGCAGGCCTGGGTAAACATGCGGTGGTCGGCCTCCGCCATCATGCGGGCCACGACCGGATTGCGGGTCGCTTCCGCTGCAACTTCCTTCATCAGCGCCTCGTCGTCTTCGTTAAGCGCGTGACGCCAGGCAAGCAGGCGAGGCAGATCGGCGGTAGCGGTCTCTTTGATATGTTGCAGGCGGGCATCGATAATGCGCCTGACCATCTCCTCGATAATCGCGTCTTTGCTGGCAAAATAGCGATAGATCTGACCTACGCTAAGCCGCGCCTCGGCGGCCAGCTGCGCCATGCTGGCCCCGTGAAAGCCGGACTGGCGGAAGCAGCGACGACCGGCAGCGATAATTTCGTCCTGACGCTGCCGATGGCGGGCGTCGCGGGTTGGATTGGGTTGGCTCATACTCCCTCGCGCTGGGCAATGACAAAAGGCGCAGGCGCCGTTTGAGAATGAACGTTCATTCTCGGGGGCGGCATTATAAGCGTCTTTATCCGGCCGGGGTAAGCGTTTTTTTCTGCCATAAAGTTGATAACTCTGCATTTATGTTCCAGGCTTAAAGCGACATGGACAATAAATGAGGAATAAAAAACATGAACAAGGTAACAGGACTTATCGGTGCGGCAGTGGCGCTTGCTGTATTATCCGGCTGTTCAGCTTATGACCGCGCGGAAAGCTATGTCACTAAGCCTGTGGTACAGGACGTGAAAAAAGGCATGACCCGCCAGCAGGTTCGCGATATCGCCGGCCCGCCTTCAACTGAAATCACCATGGTTCACGCTCGCGGCACCTGCCAGACCTATGTGCTGGGCCAGCGTGACGGCAAGCAGCAGACCTACTTTGTCAGCTACAGCGACACAGGCCGCGTAATGAACTACGGCTTCCAGAGCTGCAAAGAGTACGATACCGATCCGCAGGTTAATCAGTAATCGCCTGACGGAGTAAAGAAAAAACCGGCCTTAGCCGGTTTTTTTATGCCTGTTGCCTACAGGCCTGGCGGTCGCGGCACTTCCAGATAGCGTCCGTCGATATCGCGGCGATAGTAGTGGCCTTCCTGCACGTAGAAGCGTTCGCCGTTGTAATCAAGCGCGCGCATATCGCTGCTGAAGCGCTCTACCGGCGGCTGCACCACTACATAGGTGTTATCGTGCTGGCGCTGGTAGTAGTTGCCGTTGAGCGCGTAATAGGTCAGACCGCCGATAATCACCGCCGCTGCCGCTCCCGGTAAAAAAGAGAGCCTGCCCGGCCCACGGCCGCGATCCCAACCGTGGCCGCGATCCCAGCCGTGACCGCGATCCCAACCCGGACCGCGATCCCAGCCTGGCCCCGGTCCCCAGCCGCCAGGATGCGCTGCCACCAGCGTTGGCGACAACAGCGTTAAGGCGAACAGAGCGCTTATCACCTTTTTCATACAGTTTCTCCTGGTCCTCACTGCCGCTAACATTACTCCGGGCCAGTGAAAACGCAAGCGGCGGCTGCGGCTATTGCGGGTTGCTTACACTGCTTAACGTATTCTTAACTCCGCCTCCATGTTGGCTGCCAGATCGGGACTGACAGGGGGCGTTGCCGTCAGCTTTTTCTCCGGTTGCAGCAGCGTCATCGCCAGCATGCTGCCGAAGGCAATGGCCGCCGTCGCGCTGAACATGGCGTTGTAGCCGAAATGCTCCGCCAGCCAGCCGCTCAGCATAGGCGACAGGATGGATGCCAGGTTAGCGATGGCCAGCGTCATCCCGCTATAGGTGCCGACCGTGGATTTCGGCGTGACGTCAATCACCACCGACCAGTAAACGTTATTTACCAGTGCGTTCAGCGCGTTGCCCAGCGTCATCAGCAGGATAATCCCGGCGGCGGAAGCCATCCACGGGATCGCCATAAAGCAGAGTCCGGTGCAAAGCAGCCCGACGGCAGCAAAGAGATTGCGCGCCAGCCGCAGATTACCGGAGCGCTTCAGCAGCGTGTCGGCAATCTTGCCGCCGAGTAGCACGGTAATACAGGCGCCGCTCCACGGGATCATCGCCACATACCAGAGCGAGTGCAGATCGTAGTGAAAGCTGTCCTGCAAATATTTCGGGCCCCAGGTGACCAGGGTAAAGGTGACATACAGGAAAGAAAAATAGCCCAGCGCGTTGCAGACCAGCGTGCGGCTGGTGAAAAAGCGCCACCACGGCAGGCGCGGCCCGGCGGTGCTTTGCTGCTGGCCCTGCATAATCAACTCGCGCTCCGCCTGGCTGGCGCGCGGCTGCTGCATCGGACTGTCGGTGAAAATCCGCGCGAAAATCACCATAGCGATCAGCGAGAAAACGCCGAGCAGGATAAACATCAGCCGCCAGTCGTTGGTCAACAGCAGCAGGCCCACGGCGATCGGTGCCGTCAGCAGCGCGCCTACCTGGGTGCTGAGTAAGCCGATGCCCAGCGCCATGCCGCGCTCGTTATCGGGCGCCCAGTGCGCGATAGCTTTGTTCATCAGCGCATAGGCCGGGCCTTCGGCAAAGCCGAACAGGATGCGCATTACGGCAAAGCCCATAATGGCCGAGCCGCCAAACAGCGCCACGCCCAGCTCTCCCGCCCAGGCGGTAGCGATCTCCAACAGCGACCAGAGCACGCCCGCCAGCAGCCAGACTTTTTTTGTGCCCAGCCGATCGGCCAGAAACCCGCCGCAGAGCGAGCCGAACAGATAGCCAAAGCCGAAATAGCTCAGCACCACGCCCAGCTCCGTTTTGCTGAAATGAAATTCCGCAGAAATGGCGTTTGCCGCGAAGGAGAGGGCGCCGCGATCGATATAGTTGATCAGCGCGATAAAAAACAGCATGGCGAAAATGCGGTAGCGATAGCGGGTGTCGACTCTCATGGATCTTCTCCTGAACAACGAGTGGTATCAGGAAGAAGCAAGTTCAGTGCCACAGTGTAGAGATCGGATAAGGCGCGGGCGAAAGGCGCTTTATGCGCGCTAATCGGCAGGAGATGCCAAATAAAAAGGCGCAGCCGCTACCGGCTGCACCTTCAGTGAACAAACGAACGGCGGATTAAGCCGGAACGCTTAGCGCCTTCTGGCTGCGCGACCAGACGCGGTGCGCGGCCATCGCGGCCAGGAACTCGCTCATCAGCACGCCTTCGGCTTTATCATCTTCGATGACGCCTTCCTCACGCTCGCTGTCGCCCAGACCGAACTGCGATTTGAAGCGGCGGGCGTCGCCGCTCAGGCCAATCACCTTCAGATGCTTGTAGGCTTCCAGCAGGAAGTAACGGGCGTCGCCGCTGAGCAGCAGCGCGTCGATGTTGCCGTCCGGCACGATCACCGCATCAAAGGTCAGCGACGGCAGGCCGCTAAAGGTAGCGTCAATCGGCAGATTAGAACCGTCGTCGGCACGAACCTGGCCCATATGGCGCGCCAGCAGCTTGGCGTGCACGCCCTGCGCCTTCAGCTCCTGCAAAATTGCCAGCACGTCTGCCGCTACCACGCCGTCGCTGATCAGCAGCGCCACCTGGCGGCCTTTGATCGAGCCACTTGGCACGGCATAAAGGCTCAGGCTGGCATCTTTTTTCAGGCCGTTAACGTCTTTCGGCGGCGCGGTATGCATCTTCTCATCGGACAGCGCGATGCCCAGGTTCTCCGCCACGCCGTTAGCCAGCGACACGTCGATACGCACCAGATGATCCACGACGCGCTCGCGGATATAGGCGCGAGCCACCTTGCTCAGCTCAAAAGAGAAGGCGTCAATAATGTGCTGCTGCTCAACAGGCGTCTGGCTGTTCCAGAACAGGCGCGGCTGCGAGTAGTATTCGCCGAAGGAAGGGCTGCGCTCGCGCACCTTGTGGCCTTCAATACGCTCCTGATAGCTTTCAAATCCACCGCGATGCGGAGCCGGCGGCGTTTCGCGCGGCCAGTTATCGTTGATGGAATTCGGCTCGTAGTTGGCCGGGTTGGTATCGATATCCGTACGGTGCATCCCCTGACGCTGGAAATTATGGTAAGGGCAGGTCAGACGGTTAATCGGAATTTCATGGAAGTTAGGCCCGCCAAGACGGCTGATCTGCGTATCGGTATAGGAGAACAGACGGCCCTGTAACAGCGGATCGTTGGTGAAATCCAGGCCGGGAACGATGTGGCCGGGATGGAAAGCAACCTGCTCGGTTTCGGCAAAGAAGTTGTCCGGATTGCGGTTCAGCACCATCTTACCGACCAGCTGCACCGGCACCAGCTCTTCCGGGATCAGCTTGGTGGCATCCAGCAGGTCAAAATCGAATTTGAATTCATCTTCTTCCGGGATCAGCTGTACGCCCAGCTCATATTCCGGATAGTCGCCCGCCTCAATGGCTTCCCACAGATCGCGGCGATGGAAATCGGGATCGCGGCCGGTGAGTTTTTGTGATTCGTCCCACAGCAGCGAAGCTTTGCCCGCGACCGGTTTCCAGTGGAAGCGCACAAAGGTCGCTTTGCCCTCGGCGTTAATAAAGCGGAAGGTGTGAATGCCGAAGCCTTCCATCGTGCGGTAGCTGCGCGGAATGCCGCGATCGGACATTGCCCAAATCACGTTATGCAGCGTTTCCGGCTGTAGCGAGACGTAATCCCAGAAAGTATCGTGCGCGCTCTGGCCCTGTGGAATTTCATTGTGCGGCTCAGGTTTTACCGCATGCACGAAGTCCGGGAATTTATGCGCGTCCTGAATAAAGAACACCGGCGTATTGTTGCCGACTAAATCGAAAACGCCTTCATCGGTATAGAACTTGGTGGCCCAGCCGCGAATATCGCGTACGGTATCCGCCGAGCCTGCGCCGCCCTGAACGGTAGAGAAACGCACGAAAACCGGCGTCTGCTTTTCAGGATCGCGCAGGAAATCCGCCTTGGTGATATCGCTCATATCGCGATAGGGCTGGAAATAGCCGTGCGCCGCTGAACCACGGGCATGGACAATACGTTCAGGAATGCGCTCGTGGTCAAAATGGGTGATCTTTTCGCGCAGGATAAAATCTTCCAGCAGCGTTGGGCCACGAGTACCGGCGCGCAGCGAGTTCTGGTCGTCAGCGATGCGCGTACCCTGATTGGTTGTCAGCGGGAAATTCTCGCCGCCTTTACGGAAGGTTTCCAGCGCGTCCAGCTTGGCGTTACTGGTCTCGGGCGCTTTCAGGCTGCCGGGCGCAGTAGGCTGCTTGCCGGGCGGCGTTGGCTCAGAAAGCGGCTTATGCGAGCCATCGGCGGGTGCCAGCGAATCCATTCCCGGCTTTGCGGAATCAGGCCCGGTTAACGGGGCATTATGGGTGATTTCCTTGTTATCGGTTTCTTTCGACATGCTCACTTGCTCCTGTGATGTGTGTTTCTAACCATTAACTATAGAACAGTGCGCGAGGTACGCCCGGAAACCGAAGGGTTATGTTTAGCAGACAATAAAAAGGGCCGCTGAGCGGCCCCTGAACAGGTTGCATAAACAACGTTTTGCTTAACGATGCGCCAGTTCGGCTTCGCTGTCCGCTTCCGCGTCCAGCAGAGATTTATCGGTTTGTTTCAGCCACTGGCTGGTCAGCATTCCTGCCGTCATCGAACCGTTAACGTTAAGCGCGGTGCGGCCCATATCGATCAGCGGTTCGATCGAAATCAGCAGCGCCACCAGCGTGACCGGCAGGCCCAGCGTTGGCAGAACGATCAGCGCGGCAAAGGTCGCGCCGCCGCCCACGCCCGCTACGCCGGCAGAGCTTAGCGTAACGATGCCAACCAGCGTGGCGATCCAGACCGGATCGAACGGGTTAATGCCTACCGTTGGCGCAACCATCACCGCCAGCATGGTGGGGTACAGCCCGGCACAGCCGTTCTGGCCGATAGTGGCGCCGAAAGAGGCTGAGAAGCTGGCGATCGATTCCGGAATGCCAAGGCGGCGGGTTTGCGCTTCCACGCTCAGCGGAATGGTCGCCGCGCTGGAGCGGCTGGTAAAAGCAAAAGTGATAACCGGCCAGACCTTGCGGAAGAAACGCCTGGGATTGACGCCGTTAACGGAAAGCAGCAGCGCGTGCACCGCAAACATAATCGCCAGGCCCAGATAAGATGCAATGACAAAACTGCCCAGCTTAACGATATCCGCCAGGTTAGAGCTGGCGACCACTTTGGTCATCAGCGCCATTACGCCGTAAGGCGTCAGCTTCATAATCAGACGCACCAGCTTCATCACCCATGCCTGAAGCACGTCGATGGCGGCCAGCACACGCTCGCCTTTCGGTTTGTCGTCACGCAGTAAATGCAGGGCGGCGACGCCCAGGAAAGCGGCAAAAATCACCACGCTGATAATAGAGGTCGGATTGGCCCCGGTCAGATCGGCGAAAGGATTTTTCGGCACGAAAGAGAGCAGCAGCTGCGGCGCGGAAAGGTCGGCCACTTTACCGATATAGTTAGACTGTAGCGCAGACAGGCGCGCGGTTTCCTGCACGCCCTGCACCAGGCCGCTGGCGTTGAGCCCAAACAGCCAGGTAACAAAAACGCCCACCAGCGCGGAAATCGCCGTAGTGAACAGCAGCACGCCGATAGTCAGCACGCTGATTTTGCCCAGCGACGACGCGTTATGCAGACGGGCGACGGCGCTGAGAATCGAAGCGAACACCAGCGGCATGACGATCATCTGCAACAGCTGTACGTAGCCGTTGCCGACAACGTTGAACCAGCTAATGGATTCTTTCAACACCGGGTTATCGGCACCGTAAATAGTGTGCAGGATCAGCCCAAACAGCACGCCTGTGACCAGGCCCAGCAGCACTTTTTTCGCCAGGCTCCAGCTGGCGTTGCCGCTTTTAGCCAGTAGCCCCAGCAGCAGAATAAACGCCGCCAGGTTTGCAATTAATGGAAAATTCATCCCCAGATCTCCTTTTTTGACGAGGCATCAGCGGCCTCGTCAGTGAGCTATTTTTATTGCGCATCGGATACGCGTTGGGGGCGATGGTAGCAGCTCGCGGAGAGACGCCCATATAATCAAAAGGAATAGTTTATAATTTATTGAACGATATCGGTGACTTATTGCGCTACCTGGTGATTTATAAAACGCGTAACGCTGTTTTGCACCTGATCGATCATTTGCAGGGGCCAGCTTGCCGCACCAAAAGAGGGCGACCCGGTCGGGAACCATAGCGCCAGCGCAACCAGCGTCAGGCAGAGCATTCGCTCCATCTGGTTGCCGTTGCGGCTGTGCAGCAGCGGCAGGCGAAAACGCCAGCGGCAGGGCCACAGCAGCGGCACGCCGGCAGGCGTAAGCATATCGGCGACAATATGGCTGAGGTAGCCCAGCACCATGCCCTGAAAGACATCGGCAGGCAGCACCCATTCCTGCGGCAGTTTTAGCTGAAGCAGCGCCACGCCACCGATTACGGCCAGCAGGCTGTGGGTAAAGCCCCGATGCCCAAAGGCGCGCGCAATGGGCTGCGACAGCCAGCGAAAACGCTGACCAAGGGTAGAGCGCGGGTGATCGATATCCGGCAGCAGGCAGGTAAGCAGCGTGGCGGGAATAACGTGCCACCAGTCGCCATCACCAAGAACGGGCGTCAGGTCGGCGCGCTTGGCAAAAATCGCGCTGGCGATAGCAAAAATAACGTGGCCTTCGGCCGTCATGGAAAACGCTCGGTAACTGAACTGTCAATGCATCCAGTATAGGGGATATATACAGTAGAATAAATATGTGACGCTGTAACGAAAGGTTAATATTTCCTTTACGTCTGCGCGTTGAGCATGGATAAGAAAACGTAGCGGTTCCAGTTAGTATAAGCGGTTAAGCGCCGTAATGGCATCCATACTCTTGATTAAGGGGCTGGACGCGCAAAGGTCTTCCACCGATTACAGATTTCATTGCCGGGTAGAAAATAGCGAAAGGCTGTATCTGCCTGTTAACATTCAGCTGACGGGAAGCAGCAGGGTCAGCATTTCATTCTGCTTAAAGAAGCCGTACCGCCCGGCCAGTTTACGGCAGGGCGGAAAGCGGACACTGATGTTACTTGCCAAGCAGATGCCTGCTGCCCAGCTCGGTGAGCGAGGCCAGTTTGACGTCGGCCAGCGCCCAGCGCGCATCGTCGGCATAAACGGCCGCAGGCACCACGATTGAGCGCATCCTTGCGGCTTTGGTCGCAATCATACCGTTAACGGAGTCTTCCAGCGTAACGCAGTTAAGCGGATCGATGCCGAGACGGGTGGCCGCGTCCAGATAGACCTGCGGATGCGGTTTGCTGTACGGCAGCGATTCTGCCGAGGCCAGCACTTCAAAATAGTGACGCAGGCCGAACATCGCCAGCACCTTTTCCTGCATAAAAAGCGGCGAGGCGGAAGCCAGCCCAATTTTCAGCCCTTCCGCCTGGCACAGTTTCAGCGCCAGCTCCACGCCGGGCAGCAGCGGCCGCGTCTCCTCGATTAACGTCAGCGCGCGGGTAAGTATACGCTGCGTGACTTCCTCCTGCGATGGCCCGATCCAGGGCAGCGTTTCATACCACATGCGCACAACCTGATCGATGCGCAGGCCTACCGTATCCGGCATCTCGCTTCTGCGGGAAAGATCGACATCCAGCGTAGCGAAAACGTCCAGCTCCGCGCGTTCCCATAGCGGCTCGGAATCAATTAGTAATCCATCCATATCAAAAATTGCGGCTAGCACTGGACGTGAATAAGACATAATGCGGCTCCGTTAGCAGTTTTCTGACACCTTAACATGAAGTTAACAGCCAGAGCATTGCGCGCGTTAATTTGCCTTTTCGCTTACGGGCACACTTTTTTCAGGCACATTTTGCCGGGCAAGGGTAAACTTACAGCCCTCACAGCATAAGGACAGGAGAAAGCATGACTTATCAACAGGCTGGAAGAGTCGCGATACTAAAGCGGATCGCCGGCTGGATTATCTTTATTCCGGCGCTGATTTCCACGCTGGTTTCACTGATGCGTTTTTTGGAAGTGAGTCGTGAAAAGCGCGAAGGGATCAATGCGGTAATGCAGGATTTTTCTCACGTGATGATCGATATGATCCGCTTCAATACCGGCTTTTTAAACGCCTTTTGGCATAATTCACCGGTGCCGGATTTTAACCAGGGCGGCAACTGGCTGTTCTGGCTAATCTATATACTGATTTTCGTCGGGCTGGCGCTACAGGCCTCCGGCGCCAGAATGTGGCGACAGTCCCGGCATCTGCGTGAAGGCATTGAGGATCAGATGATCCTGGAAAAAGCGAAAGGTGAAGAAGGGCGCAGCCGCCAGCAGCTGGAAGAAAAAATCGTGGTGCCGCGCCACACCATTTTTCTGCAGTTTTTTCCGCTGTACGTGTTGCCCATCCTGATAGCCGTTGCGGGCTATTTTGTGCTTAAGCTGGCAGGCTTTATCAGCTGACGGCCCTAAGCCGGACGGGCAAATTGTTTGCCCGCCTCCGCCTGGTCCAGCAGGGCGCCGACCGCCCGCTGGGCTTCCTTCAGCCATTCGCCGCCGAAGACGTTTGCCCGATTAAGCAGATAGTAGAGCTGATAAACCGGCTGGCGCTGCTGGTAATCGCGAGGCAGCGGCCATACCGACTCATAGCCTTCCATAATCTCCTGCGGCAGCGCCGGAAACCAGGGAAGCATCGCCAGATCGCACTCTCTGTCCCCCCAGTAACAGGCCGGATCGAACACGCAGGGCCCTTCAGCCGCCGTCGCGCAGTTTGCCGGCCAGAGATCGCCGTGCAGCAGCGAAGGCTGAGGGTGATGCGAGTCGAGCAGCTCCCTGGCGCAGCGCACAATCAGATCGATATCGCCATACTGCACGCCTTTTTCCGCCGCGAGCTGAAGCTGCCAGCCGATACGCTGCTCGGCAAAAAAGACCGACCAGCGCTTGAGCCAGCTGTTAGGCTGCGGCGACGTTTTGATATTGTTATCGAAATCCAGGCCGAACTGCGGCTGATCGCTCCACTGGTGAAGGCGCGCCAGCTGTTGGCCAAGCTGATGGGCGCTTTGCGCATGGAGCGGCGAAAGGGGAAGATACTCCAGCAGTAAAAAGCTGACGTCCCGATCGTAACCTACGCCGTAGACATCCGGCACGCGGATGGTGCCGGTGCGCTTCAAAAGCTGCAGCTGATCGGCTTCCCAGGTAAAAAGATCGAGCATTTCACGGCCGTTACATTTAACAAAAACGTCGCGATCGCCGTAGCGGAGGCGCCACGCCGGATGCACATCGCCTCCTGGCAACGCTGTACGCTGGCTGATTTCAGCATCACCTGACTGCTCACTCAACAGACGACCAATGGCTGACCACATAGCGGTTTCCTCTTTTTCGCTGTGACTTGCTGCGGGACATGCTGATACTAACGCTTAAATAATAGACAAAACCAGTGTTTACGTAATGAACAACACATTTTTACAAAACGTCAGTTTTCGCTTTTCTGCTGAAATGCTTGCCAGCGCTCCACCTCCACCTCCGGCTTTTCGCCCAGCACGATTTCACCCAGGTTGATTGCCTGTTCGCGTATCTGCTCTGCGCTCAGCGCGCTGACGATACCGAAACTGTTTGTGCCCAGCTCGTGCGGGTGGCCTTCCTTGTCGTGCAGCGAGGTGGTAAATCCGCCGTTGGTCAGGGCACTGTTCAGCTCAAGGACATCGCTAAGCCCTTCATCTTTAAAACGGAAAGTGACGACATATTGCTCAATATCAGACGAAACCATGATGAACTCCTTTGTTTACCTTCTTCTTTTTTTAGCATAGTTCATCATCGCCTTTTATCAGCCAGCTATCGGGCTTAACGCCTGTGGAAGCCGTTTTAGCGAGGGGGCAAAGCTTCAGGCGGTCGAAAAATCCCGACAGAATTTTATATTCAGAAGTAAATCAGTGAAGTTACATTATTACGTAACAGGCAATGCTTTGACATATTTATGTCTGCCGAAAGCCAGATTGCCGAAGAACATACGAGGAAAAGCAGGCTGCGCCGGGTCGCGCTGATAAGAATAGTCCCATTTAGAGTAGGGTGAGCCTGATTCATAAGCATCCGGAAGCATTTAACAAAATGTTACTATTCTTTCAATAAAAGAGATTGAACGCCCGGTAAAACTCTTCAGACTCACCTCTTTTCAATTCTCAGTGGTATGGATCTTATTTAATGAAAGCGCTTAACAAGTTGTCGGCAGTTCTTTTACTTTCAGGCGGAGTTTTTTGTCACCAGGCACTGGCGGACAATAATGTCTTTACCGTCATGGACGATCCCTCTACGGCCAAAAAGAACTTTGAAGGCAATGCGGCGGCGGGTTACCTGGCTCAGACCGGCAACACCACCAGCTCCTCGCTGACGGCCAGCACCAACATGACCTGGTATCAGAACCAGATGGCCTACAGCCTGTGGGGCAACGCCAGCAACACTTCTTCCAACGATGAGCGTTCTTCTGAAACCTATCAGGTTGGCGGCCGTTCACGTTATAACCTGAACCCTTCCGATTACCTGTTTGGTCAGGCCAGCTGGTTAAGCGATCGTTTCAACGGCTACGACGGCCGCTCTATTCTGGCTGCCGGTTACGGTCGCCAGATCCTGAACGGTCCGGTGCACTCGCTGCGTCTGGAAGCCGGTCCTGGCGTACGCTATGACGATTACCACGATGGCGGTCATGAGACGCAGGCGCTGGCTTACGGCGCGGCCAGCTATCAGTGGCAGCTGACCGACACCACTAAATTTGTCCAGGGCGTTTCCGTGCTGGGTAGCGATGACACCACGGTGAACTCCGAAACCGGTTTGCAGGTGGCGATTAACGCCCACTTCTCGCTGAAGATGGCCTATAACGTGACCTGGAACCAGAACCCACCGTCATCCGCACCGGATAAAACCGATACCAAAACCACTATTCAGCTTTCTTACGCCATGTAAAAAGCCTGCCGGGCCACGTTTCTGTGGCCCGCCTGGTTGTTCCGTCCAGCGCTTCACGCTTGCTTTTCACCATTTTTAAAGCCGCCCCGGCACGATACTCTCGCCACAAGCTTATGGCGCTCCTCAGCGGAGCTGTGGCTATAGGGGAAAACCACCTTACAGCTTGCGGTCAGATATCCCGTTTAACGTAAAGCCATCGGCAGCGGATTTTGCGGCGCGGATTCCTGATTCTGCATCCCGCCGTGCATTTCGGCGCTATGACGTGTAAGATATTACTCCTTCAAAGGTTTTTGCCGACGGCAGGCTTTTGACTCTGTGTATCAGGCGCTGTTCCAAATTGACAACTGTGAGTTGATTTTAAGAGACACCAGCCTGATATATATACTAAACCTGAATTTTGTATGTAGCCTTGCGTATGGGTTACCACTGCAGCTAAGGATGTATCATGCCCGTAATTACACTTCCTGATGGAAGTCAGCGTACCTTCGATCACGCCGTTAGCGTGATGGAGATTGCCCAGGACATCGGTCCGGGCCTGGCGAAAGCCTGTATCGCAGGCCGCGTAAACGGCGAGCTGGTGGATGCGGTCGATCCGATCGCGGAAGACGCGAACGTCGCCATCATTACCGCTAAAGATGAAGCCGGACTGGAAATTATTCGCCACTCCTGCGCGCACCTGTTGGGACACGCGATCAAGCAGCTGTGGCCAGATACCAAAATGGCAATCGGCCCGGTTATCGACAACGGTTTTTACTACGATGTCGATATGGATCATACCCTGACCCAGGAAGATATCGAGCTGCTGGAAAAGCGTATGCACCAGCTGGCCGAAACGAATTATGACGTCGTCAAGAAAAAGGTAAGCTGGCAGGAGGCGCGTGACGCTTTTGCTGCCCGTGGCGAAACCTATAAAATGACTATTCTTGACGAAAATATCAGTCACGACGACCGTCCGGGCCTCTATCATCACGAAGAGTACGTGGATATGTGCCGTGGCCCGCACGTGCCTAACATGCGCTTCTGCCATCACTTTAAGCTGCAGAAAATTTCCGGCGCTTACTGGCGCGGCGACAGCAACAACAAAATGCTGCAGCGTATCTACGGTACCGCCTGGGCGGATAAAAAGCAGCTGTCTGCCTATCTGCAACGCCTGGAAGAAGCGGCCAAGCGTGACCACCGTAAAATCGGTAAACAGCTTGACCTGTATCATATGCAGGAAGAAGCGCCGGGCATGGTGTTCTGGCACAATGACGGCTGGACAATTTTCCGCGAGCTGGAAGTTTTTGTCCGCAGCAAACTAACTGAGTATGACTATCAGGAAGTGAAAGGTCCGCTGATGATGGACCGCGTGCTGTGGGAGAAAACCGGCCACTGGGAAAACTATAAAGAAGCGATGTTCACGACCTCTTCGGAGAACCGTGAATACTGCATCAAGCCAATGAATTGCCCTGGTCACGTGCAAATTTTCAATCAGGGTCTAAAATCTTACCGCGACCTGCCGCTACGTATGGCGGAATTTGGTAGCTGCCATCGCAACGAGCCGTCTGGCGCGCTGCATGGCCTGATGCGCGTACGCGGCTTCACTCAGGACGACGCCCATATCTTCTGTACGGAAGAGCAGGTGCGCGCTGAAGTGAATAGCTGCATCCGTATGGTGTACGACATGTACAGCACCTTCGGTTTTGAAAAAATCGTGGTGAAACTGTCAACCCGTCCGGTTAAGCGCATCGGTAGTGACGAACAGTGGGATCGTGCAGAGGCCGATCTGGCTGCCGCGCTGAAAGAGAACGCTATTCCGTTCGAGTATCAGCCGGGCGAGGGCGCATTTTACGGCCCTAAAATTGAGTTCACCCTGCATGACTGTCTGGATCGCGCATGGCAGTGTGGCACCGTTCAGCTGGACTTCTCGCTGCCGGGCCGCCTGAGCGCCTCCTACGTGGGTGAAAATAATGAACGTCAGGTGCCGGTGATGATCCACCGCGCTATCCTGGGTTCTGTGGAGCGCTTTATCGGTATTTTGACCGAAGAGTACGCCGGTTTCTTCCCGACCTGGCTGGCTCCTGTACAAGTAGTGGTGATGAATATCACCGATGGCCAGTCCGAATATGTTGCAGAATTGACCCAAAAACTTCAGAATGCGGGCATTCGTGTAAAAGCGGACTTGAGAAACGAGAAGATTGGCTTTAAAATCCGCGAGCACACGTTACGTCGTGTCCCCTATATGTTGGTCTGTGGTGATAAAGAGGTGGAAGCAGGCAAGGTTGCCGTTCGCACCCGCCGTGGTAAAGACCTGGGCAGCATGGACGTAAACGAAGCGATCGCGAAGCTGCAGGATGAAATCCGCAGTCGCAATCTTCATCAACTGGAGGAATAAGGTATTAAAGGCGGAAAACGAGTTCAACCGGCGCGTCCTAATCGCATTAACA
>Ga0157358_1000050_pt1 | contig 43064 bp, 37 predicted proteins | sample AttcapACBM2_FD_111484 | JGI IMG/M metagenome (GOLD analysis project Ga0157358, IMG submission 111484) | Fungus gardens microbial communities from leaf cutter ant in Botucatu, State of São Paulo, Brazil - Atta capiguara ACBM2 | ecosystem: Host-associated > Fungi > Mycelium > Unclassified ... | reverse complement strand
GTTCCTGGGTTTATGCCGTCTTCCGTGCCTCGCAGGCGTATCCATTGTAAACTCAGCGCCTGAGCAGTATCGAATATAGATGAAGCCCACAGAAAATAGAAGGGAACCCGCCATGCTGACGATGTACGGCATTAAAAACTGCGACACCATCAAAAAGGCACGAAAGTACCTGGATGCTAACGGTGTAGCTTACCAGTTTCACGACTATCGCGCCGACGGGCTGGAGGCGGATTTGCTCCAGCGCTTCAGCGATACGCTGGGCTGGGAGGCGCTGCTGAACACGCGTGGAACCACCTGGCGCAAACTGGATGAAGCGACGCGCAGCGCGGTAGACAACGCGGCGGCCGCGCAGCAGCTTATGCTGGCACAGCCGGCGATGATTAAACGCCCATTGCTCTGCCGGGCCGACGGCTCTATGCTGCTGGGTTTTAACGAAACCGCTTACGCATCTTTTATCATGGAGAAGTCCTGATTATGTATTGTCCGGTCATTGAGCTGACGCAGCAGCTTATTCGTCGCCCTTCCCTCAGCCCGGATGATGCCGGTTGCCAGGCTGTGATGATCGAGCGCCTTAAGGCGCTGGGCTTTACCGTTGAATTAATGAATATTGGCGATACGCAAAATTTCTGGGCATGGCGCGGCGAAGGCGAAACGCTGGCCTTTGCCGGGCATACCGACGTGGTGCCCGCAGGTGATGCCAACCGCTGGATCAACCCGCCGTTTGAACCCGCCATCCGCGACGGCATGCTGTTTGGACGCGGCGCGGCGGATATGAAAGGCTCGCTGGCCGCCATGGTTGTCGCCGCCGAGCGTTTTGTCGCCGCCCATCCGCACCACAAGGGCCGCCTGGCCTTTCTGATTACCTCCGATGAAGAAGCCAGCGCCGTAAACGGCACGGTCAAAGTTGTCGAGACGCTGATGGCGCGCAACGAGCGCCTGGACTACTGCCTGGTCGGCGAGCCTTCCAGCACGGAAATCGTGGGCGACGTGGTGAAAAACGGCCGTCGCGGTTCGATGACCGCCAACCTGACCATTCATGGCGTACAGGGCCACGTCGCTTATCCGCACCTCGCTGATAATCCGGTACATCGCGCGCTGCCTGCGCTGAACGAGCTGACGGCGACAGAATGGGATCGGGGCAACGAGTTTTTCCCGCCGACCAGCATGCAGATTGCCAATGTCCAGGCCGGAACCGGCAGCAACAACGTGATCCCCGGCGAGTTTTTCGTGCAGTTTAATTTCCGTTTCAGCACCGAGCTGACCGACGCGCTGATCAAAGAGCGCGTACAGGCGCTGCTGGATCGGCATCAGCTGCGCTATACGCTTGACTGGGTGGTTTCCGGCCAGCCTTTTTTAACCTCTACCGGCAAACTGGTCGAGGCGGTGGTAAACGCCGTTGAGCACTATAATGAGATCAAGCCGCAGCTGCTGACGACCGGCGGCACGTCCGACGGCCGCTTTATTGCCCGTATGGGCGCGCAGGTTGTGGAGTTAGGGCCGGTCAACGCCACCATTCACAAAATAAATGAGTGCGTTAAGGCTGCCGACCTCCAGCTGCTGAGTCGGATGTATCAGCGCATTATGGAACAATTGATAGCGTAAGGATCAAATATGGAATGGCTGAAAGAGTACTGGTGGTTGCTGGGGATTGTGCTGATGGTGGGCATTCTGATGAATGTGTATAAAGACCTGAAGCGTATCGACCATAAAAAATATATGGATAACCGCCCGGATTTGCCGCCGCATCGCGATTTTAACGATAAATGGGACGATGAAGACGACTGGCCGAAGAAGAAGTAAACGACAGGGGCGACGGCCCCTGTTTTAATTTATGTCCGACTGCCCTGTCTTCATTATCTTTAGCCGCCATGTTTCTGCCCGCTCATTATCCAGCGCTGTCAGCGCCCGTTCCGCCTCCTGCCGCCAGCCGTTCAGCAACGCCTTACGCCCCGACAGCCCCGACAGTTTGACCAGCTCTGCCTGAGCCAGCCCTTCCGTCAGCGCGCCCTGTAATAACGGCAGCGGCTGCGGGGCGTTTTCCAGCAGTCGGCCCAGCGCACCGATAGCGGCCTCGAACGAGCGCTGCGCCCACGCAAAGCCCGCCAGCTCGCGCCAGTCGTCCTCATCCAGGCCAGTGGCCTCAACGTTCGGGAAAGTCAGATCGACGTCATGAAGAAAAGGACGCAGCCAGCGCCAGTCGCGCGCCAGCCGACGCTCCGCCCTGTCGGCCAGCGCCCTTCCCCGTTCGCTCAGCGGCAGAATCGCCATCGCGGTGTGGCAGCCGCTGCTCGCTTCCGTTCGCGTGCCCACCCGCGCCAGCCGGAACCCGCAGGCCTGCCAGAAACGCCATAGCGAAGGCGTATAGCCAAAACTCACCGAGAAAAAGTCCAGCCCTTCCGCCTGACTGACGCTGTGCCGCACCATCTCCCTGCCGACACCCTGCCGCCGCAGCGCGGGCATGATGGCGATGCGGCTGATACGGCGTGAGCGCATCTGCGCCGCTTCCGGCCAGCCGCCGTGGGCCGCCAGCGACTGCGCCACCAGGTTGCCTGGCGGACGACGCAGTCCCGCCCACACGGCCTGCGCCAGCTCCGCCGTTAATCCGCCTTCCTCCACCAGCCAGAGCGCGCCCTGAACTTTGTCCGCCTGCAGCGCGGCGCTGAAGCGCATGCCCGGCGCGTCCATCATGCGCCGAAGATCGATCGGCGAAGTGCGGTAGTGCGCGCTGGCGAGCAGCTGATAAATCGCCTCCAGCACCGCCGGGTTTTCCTGCCATTCCGCCTGCTGCGGAAAACAAAAGCGCACCGGCGCGCTGACAATTTCAGGCTCCGCTTCGCTGAACAGCAGGGCGCGATCGATAAACTGCTCAAGCGGATCGTGCGCCGACCAGCGCAAAGGCTGGTCAAGTCGGCACAGCGTAGCGTTGGGCAGGCTGTCGCAGAACTTCAGCATAAAGCCGCGCCCCGTCCCTTCATAACCCTGCAAGGTGGTGGTTAACAGCGTGCGCGGAAAAAGCCTGACCAGCTGCTCAAGCATCGGCGCGGGGATCGCTGCCGCTTCGTCAATCAGCAGCCAGTCAACATCCCGGGGACGCGCCGCCGGGTCGAGCGCCAGCAGCCTGTCCGGCGCGATAAAATCAAAAGCGTCGCCCGCGTAGGTTGCCAGCACGTCGGTGGCGGCTTTCGCGGGGGCGGAGATAAGCGCACGGCCGGGCCAGCGGGCGGCAAGCAACCCGGCAAGCGCGGATTTGCCTCGTCCTCGCGGCGCGGTGACCACGTAGATACCCGGTTTCGCCATCAGCAATTGCTCCAACAGAGCCTGCTGCTGACCGTCGTCATCGGGCTGCCAGTCTGGCGCGAACGGCGGCGCAGGCAAAACGGGCGCCTGATGCTGGCAAAACCGCGCGGCCTGTGGATCGGCCAGCAGCAGCTTTTGCAGACGGGAGACAAAATTAGGCGTGGCGAGCGGCGTAGCGGTATCTCCCCAGCGCAGCGAATCTTTATCGGGTTGCGTTGGCCAGCCGGCCCATTCCGGCACCAGCATCAGCAGCCAGCTTCCCGCTTTCAGCGTGCCCGCCAGCACCGCCAGCGCCTCGGCGTTGAAGCCGTGACGCGCGTCAAACACGGCGTGCAGAAACTCCTGCCCCAGCAGCGTCCGCACCGCTTCGGGCGCGCAATGCAGCGGGCTTTGCGGCGCATCGCCAAGCCACAGCCAGTCGCCGGGCAGCAGCGATAGCCACTGCTGCGCCTGCTGCTGGCACCACTCCGCCTCGCCGCTGATAACCATCAGCCTCCGCATTCCCTGCCGCTGTAGCTGTTCCGTTTGCGTAATGACGTCGCGCAGATCAGCCACTGAAAGTGTCACACTGGCCAGGATTGCCGCTGTCGAACCCTTTTTTAAACCAGCTGTAGCGCTGCTCCGAGGTGCCGTGGGTGAAACTGTCCGGCACTACGCGTCCCTGGCTTTTCTGTTGCAGACGATCGTCCCCGATCGCCTCGGCGGCGTTCAGCGCCTCCTGCAAATCGCCCGGCTCCAGCACGTTTTCCTGCTGCATATAGTGGCCCCATACGCCGGCAAAGCAGTCGGCCTGTAGCTCCAGCTTCACGGAAAGCTGGTTCGCCTGCTTTTGGCCGCCCTGCTGCTGCAGCTGACGCACCTTAGGTTCAATACCAAGAAGATGCTGCACGTGGTGTCCGACCTCGTGCGCGACCACGTAGCCCTGCGCAAAGTCGCCATCGGCGCCAAGCTTGTTTTTCATTTCATCATAGAACGACAGATCGATGTAGACGGTGCTGTCGGTCGGGCAGTAGAACGGCCCCATCACGGACTGTCCCGTGCCGCAGCCGGTACGGGTTGCACCGCGATACATCACCAGCTTGGGTGGCGTATAGGTTTTGCCCATTTTCTCGAAGATTTTTTGCCAGGTGTCTTCCGTGGTGGCCAGCATCACCGAGGTGAATTTCGCCGCCTCATCCTGCTGCGGCGTGCTTCGCTGCTGCTGCTGCTGTTGTGAAGAGAGCGAGGTCGACTCGCCGGTCAATAAAGGCGTTAAATCGTAGCCGTAGTAGCCCGCAATCATCACGACGATCAGCAGAATAATGCCGCCTTTGCCGCGCGGAATACGCATCCGTCCCGCGCCCATTGAGTTACCACCGGATTCATTACGGCGATCTTCCACGTTATCGCTCTCACGGCGCCCTTGCCAACGCATACACTACCTCGGATTATGAACTGTTGGAGTGATTTTAGTCGCGCATAGCCGCTAACACCAGCCTTGCGGCGGCTGCCGGGCCGGAACGGAAAGGTATTTCAGAATAGAGGTAGATTAGCGGAGCAGGTAAGAGAAAAGCGGCCGTGGCGACACCCACGGCCGGGGGAAATCAGTCCAACTTCACGCCCAGACGATTCGCCACTTCTTCATAGGCTTCAATCAGACCGCCCAGACTCTGGCGATAGCGATCTTTATCCATTTTATTCAGCGTCTCTTTGTCCCACAGGCGCGCGCCGTCCGGGGAAAACTCATCGCCCAGCGTGACTTCGCCGTGGAACAGGCCGAACTCGAGCTTGAAGTCCACCAGGATCAGACCGGCATCGGAGAAAAGCTGGCTCAGCACGTCGTTGGCTTTGTAGGTCAGCTCGCGCATACGCGCCAGGTTCTCTTTGCTCACCCAGCCAAAGGTTTCACAGTAGGATTCGTTGATCATGGGATCGTGACGCGCATCGTCTTTTAAAAACAGATCGAACAGCGGCGGGTTCAGGATGGTGCCCTCTTCCACGCCCAGGCGCTTCACCAGCGACCCTGCCGCGCGGTTGCGCACTACACACTCCACCGGCACCATTTCCAGCTTTTTGACCAGCGCTTCGTTGTCCGACAGCAGCGCTTCCATCTGGGTAGGGATGCCCGCTTCCGCCAGCTTGCTCATGATAAAGTGATTAAATTTATTGTTAATCATTCCTTTGCGGTCAAACTGTTCGATGCGCTCACCGTCCAGGGCTGATGTATCGTTGCGGAATTCGAGTATCAGCAGATCCGGATTTTCGGTGCTGTAAACGGTTTTCGCTTTGCCGCGATACAACTCAGCTTGCTTTTTCATCTCTTTACTCCAAACGTGAAATGCCCGGTGCTTTGCGCCTGCGAACAGGCCGAAACCGGTCGGGTATGAACTGTTGCGTCCATTGTATGATCGGACGCGAAAAAACCGAAGCAATCGATTACGCGGCAGCAAATAAAAAAGGCCGACGCGCGTCGGCCTTTCGATTATTTGTTAAATGCCGCCTGGAACACGGCGACCAGCGCATCGTTTTGCGACTGGGTCAGCGCATGGCCTTTTGGATCCAGGAACTGCAGGCTGCTGCGGTTATCCAGATCGCCGACCTGTAGCTTATAGTTGCCGTCGGTCAGCTCAGGATCTTTCGCGCCAATGCTGTCCCAGGTCTCGCTGGACGGGGCGCTGTAGGTCACGTTCAGGCTGCCCTGCGGACGGTTGCGGTCGGTGATCTTCATGCCCACGCGCTCCAGCGCGGTCGGCAGACGCTCCCAGACCAGGTTAAACGGCGCGCGCACCACCAGCGTAGGCAGGCCGGTATCGTCCGCGCCGCTCTGCACGTTGATTTGCGCAGTGCTGCCTTTAACCGCCGCGTCGTCGCGAGTCGTGGCGATTTTATCCAGGCCAGCGCTCAGCTCGTTCAGCATCTGCGCGGTGTAGCGCTGCAGCTGGACGGGTGAAGTAACGGCTTTACCTTCCTGCTCCAGCTCCAGCAGCTTCACGCTCAGCGCCTGCTGATAGCCCTGCTGCTGCACGGCTATCTGGTAGCGGCCGCGATACTGATGATCTTCATCAGCGCGGTTCCACTGCACCCAGTCGGTGGTCAGCGTCTGGCTGCCGTCGGTGCGGCTGGCAATCGGATAGTTGCGCGTCTGCACTACCGTCACAACCTGCGGCCACAGCGCGCCGCTGGCGTTATCGACCAGCAGCACGCCGGAGTTGCCGGCAAACTGAGTGCGGGCGCCGTTGATCAGCGCCAGCGGCTGGGCCGGTGGACGGATATCCAGCTGCTTGCCGACGGCGCCTTTCGCGCTGGCGGAAGGGATATCAAAATCACCGTTTTGCAGCGGCAGGATCATTCCTGCTGGCGCGTGCAGCTCGTTGATATCCGCAGCTTTGAGGTAAGATTCGTCGCCGCTGACCTGGCGCTTGTAGCGCTGATCGCTCGAACATGCCGCCAACAACATCACCAGCGACAGGCCAACCACTTTTGCGATTGCCGACTTTTGTACTGAGTAAGCCATTACTTCTCCCTAAATTTACAGCAGGCCTGCGTCTTTCAGTGCCTGCTCAACAACCGGACGACCGGCATCAGTCATCGGCGTCATTGGTAGACGCAGCGTATCGGTTGCAATTAATCCTAATTTTTTAGCAGCCCATTTTACCGGGACAGGATTAGGCTCAATAAATAGCTTCTGATGCAGAGGCATCAGACGCTGGTTAAGGCGGCGCGCTTCCCGGAAGTTGCCCTGCTGCGCAAGCGCGCAGAGCTCCGCCATTTCGCGCGCGGCGATGTTGGCCGTTACGGAGATAACGCCCCTGCCGCCCAGCTGCATAAAGTCGAGGGCAGAAAGGTCGTCGCCGCTGACCAGCACGAAATCGTCATCGACCAGCTCTTGGATCTGGCTAACCCGCGATAAGTTCCCGGTCGCCTCTTTGATTCCGATAATATTTTTGATCTTCGCCAGACGGCCTACGGTTTCCGGCAGCATATCGCAACCGGTACGCGACGGCACATTGTAGAGCATTTGCGGAAGATCGGTGCTTTCGGCGATGGCTTTAAAGTGCTGGTACAACCCTTCCTGGGTTGGACGATTGTAGTATGGGGTGACGGTAAGGCAGCCTACCACGCCGCTGTTTTCAAAACGATGCGTCAGCGCGATGCCTTCTGCCGTGGCGTTGGCGCCGGTACCGGCAATGATAGGAATGCGCCCGTCGGCCAGCTCCAGCGTCAGCATGACCACGTCACCATGCTCGTCGTGGCTTAATGTTGCCGATTCGCCCGTTGTTCCTACGGAGACAATTGCCGCTGTTCCGCTGGCAACATGATAATCAATCAGTTTTTTCAGACTTGCGCGACAGACGGACCCTTTGTCGTCCATCGGCGTAACGAGCGCAACAATACTTCCCGTAAACATTAGCCATCCCCTCCACAAACAAGTGCTTCATGGTACGTTTGACGGCCCACGAAAAGCAAGCGGGCAAGCCTGCCAGGCCCCTTGGCACAGGGTATTTTTTATGTTTACCTAAGAGTTATCACAATTGCTAATCACTGAGACGTACAGGAAGCATTATTTTGCCGCAGTCAGAGCAACATCACCTGGTTATTACCGCCGTGGGCGTCGACCGACCGGGGATTGTTAATACCATTACCCGCCACGTCAGCAGCTGCGATTGCAATATCGAAGACAGCCGCCTGGCCATATTGGGTGATGAATTCACTTTTATTATGCTGCTTTCAGGAAGCTGGAACGCTATCGCGCTGATTGAATCGACGCTGCCGCTGAAAGGCGCCGAGCTGGAGCTGCTGATCGTGATGAAGCGCACCACCTTTCGCGAAAGGCCGCCCATGCCCGCTACCGTCTGGGTGCAGATTGAAGTCACCGACTCCGCGCATATTATCGAACGCTTTACCGATCTCTTTGATTCCCATCAGATGCATATTGCTGAACTGGTCTCACGCACGCAACCTGCGGCAGAAAATCAGCCGCCCTTGCTCTATATTCAAATTACCGCGCACAGTCCTGCCAGCCAGGATGCTGCCATTATTGAGCAGGCGTTTAACAGCCTCTGTACAGAGTTAAGTGCACAAGGCACTATTAGCGTCGTCCAGTATCCACAGCATGATGAAAAAACGGAGAATAGTGATGAATCCACTGAAAGCCGGCGATCCCGCACCCGTCTTTAGCTTGCCCGACCAGGATGGCGAGCAGGTAAACCTGACCGACTTCCAGGGACAGCGCGTTCTGGTCTATTTTTACCCAAAAGCCATGACGCCGGGCTGCACCGTACAGGCGTGCGGTCTGCGCGACAGCATGGACGAGCTGAAAAAAGCGGGCGTGGAAGTGCTGGGCATCAGCACCGATAAACCGGAAAAACTCTCGCGTTTTGTCGAGAAGGAGCTGCTGAACTTCACGCTGCTGTCGGATGAAAATCATCAGGTTTGCGAGCAGTTCGGCATCTGGGGCGAGAAAACCTTTATGGGCAAAACCTATGACGGCATCCACCGCATCAGCTTCCTGATTGGTACCGACGGCAAAATCGAAAAAGTGTTTGATGATTTCAAAACCAGCAACCACCACGATATCGTGATGGACTATTTGCAATCGGCCTGATGGTGAAACGGGCGGTGTGATTACCGCCCATTGCGATAACGTTTTCTGATGTTAAAAATCGTAGTCATCCAGCTGTGCTTCAATCATTTTATTTCCATAATACCTTTTCTTTAATTTTTCCTTTTGTCTTCTGGCCTGGTCACAGACGGTTTCTACCTTCTTTTCTATCTCATTTTGGCGTGCCGCTGAAAGCGTACTGTCCCATTCGCCTGAAAAGTGCTGGCAATCTTCGGCGTTATCCAAAAATGCCTTCAAATCTTTGGGTACAGATGGAGGCTTATTGGCATACGAACAACCGCAAACAGTAAAATTAAAAACAAGAACAGCTAAGTGAGCTTTCATATTACCGCCCATCCGAGGACCAATGAGGTTTATCGCTTATACCACCACGGTATTTAATGACGCCAAATATTTTCCCCACCTCATGAAGTTCTTTATTCATGCCGTCTTTCGGAAATGATCTGATAGTTAGCGTTTTTTTATTATTGTCTTCTATTATTAACACCCCAGACCAGGAAATGGCCATATCAATAGCTTTCCCTTCCGTATGCCGGCTTCTTAACGATGGCGCAACGTTCAGGTTTGCCATGCCAAATGCTGCCATCATTTCCGCTGCTGCGGCCAGGCTCTCTGCCAAAAAACTCTTTTACCCAATATTTTCCGCTTAATCTTTCCATAAAAATCCTTTTGAAGAAGAGTTAAAGGAAGGGCTTTAAAAAAACCTAAAACATTACGCTTCCTTCCACGGAAAAAAACTTTAATTCATTATCCCTTTGCGGAATAGCGACTCGATTATACAGAAAATAATTTCATGAATAGCGCAACAAGAATTAATAGATAAAGAGAGGAGATATTCTCTCTTCTCTTTATTACCTATTTAAGCCCTGAACGTTCAGAATTCAGTTCATCAGGCCAGGCATGAAGCACCGCTTTCACCAGCGAGGCCAGCGGAATAGCGAAAAATACGCCCCAGAAGCCCCACAGGCCGCCAAAGATAACCACCGACAGAATAATTACCAGCGGATGCAGATTCACCGCTTCGGAAAACAGCACCGGCACCAGAATATTGCCGTCCAGCCCCTGAATAATCAGATAAACGATAATCATCGTCCAGAAATCGCCGCCCAGCCCCCACTGCGCCAGGCCTACGCCAATAACCGGCACGGTCACGGCCAGCGCGCCTATGTAAGGGATCAGTACCGACACGCCAACCAGCACCGCCAGCAGCAGCGCGTAGTTCATGCCGATAGCCAGAAAACCGATCCAGCTCGCCACGCCGACCACCACCATTTCCAGCACTTTGCCGCGAATATAGTTGGAAACCTGCTGATTCATCTCCAGCCAGACCTGTCCGGCCAGGCCGCGATTACGCGGTAAAATGCGGCCGATCGCCGCCAGCATCTGCTCTTTATCCTTAAGCAGGAAGAACACCATCAGAGGCACCAGCACCAGGTAAATCGCCAGCGTCATCAGGCCCACCAGCGAAGCCAGAGAATAGCGCAGCAGCTGATCGCCGATACCGCTCAGCCTGGCGCGCAGGTTTTCCACCACGATATCGACCAGCCCGACATCTATCAGCGCCGGGAAACGCTCCGGCAGACGCGTGGCAAAGTGATACAGGCTGGTTAGCATCGTAGGCAGCTCGTGCGCTAAATTGATGCCCTGTTGCCAGGCGACGGGCGCCACGACCAGGATCAGCACCAGCACAATAGTGGCGAAGAAAATCAGTACGATAGTAGTGGCCCAGGCGCGCGAGCAGCCAAGCCGTTCCAGACGTACCGTCGGCCACTCCAGCAGATAAGCAACAACCAGCGCCACCAGCAGCGGCGCCAGCAGGCCGTTAAAGAAGAAAAGGATGCCGAAAGCGGCAAGCAGTATCGCCAGCAGCGCGATAGCCTGGGGATCGCTAAAGCGCCGGCGATACCACTGTAGTAGAAGATCCAGCATGGAAAAGTCCTGGCTTACTGAAGGAAGCCGCAGAGTCTACCTGAAAAAATGGCTGGCCGCGCGGCTTCCAGCGCCGGCCTCAGCCATACTGACGGTAAATCTCCTGCGCCGTTTCCTGCCATTGCCCGCTCACCACCACGCGGTTGCGTCCGGCATGTTTGGCGCTGTAGAGGGCGTCGTCCGCCTGTTTAAATACCTGCTCCAGCGGCATCTCGTCCGCGTTCCACAGCGCTACGCCAATCGACAGCGTCACGCATCCCACCGGGGCCAGCGCCAGCTGTTCAATTTTTTTACGCACGCGCTCGGCAATTACCGCCGCCATTTCCCGGTCCGCGCCCGGCAGGATCATCAAAAACTCTTCGCCGCCGTTGCGGCATACCACATCGGTCTGGCGCGAGCTTTTGCTCAGCTCCTGCGCCACGCTTTTAATCACGCTGTCGCCCACGTCGTGGCCCCAGCCGTCGTTGACGCGTTTAAAGTGATCGATATCCAGCGCCAGCACGGCAAAAGGCTGGCGCGTGGCGTAAAAATACTCCAGCACGGCGTGCAGGCCGCGACGGTTCAGCAAGGAGGTCATAGGATCGGTCTGCACCTCAAACTTCAGGCGACCAATTTTATCCTGCAGCAGGCCGAGGCCGGTGAGCATTGCCCGCTTGATCTGCGCCGCTTCGTAATACCAAGAGCGGATGGCGCCAATCTCCGTAGACGCGCCGGGCGCATCCATCTGGCTGGCGTTGTCCGCCAGCTGCCCCAGCGGCCGCGCGATCAGCCAGGCAAACAGCCAGGCTAACGCCAGCGTCAACAGCGCCAGCGGAACGGCGCGCTGCACCACCTGCAGCATCATGCTGGTAAGCGGCGTCAGCGTGGTGGGCGTCGGCTTCATCGCCACAATCATCCAGCCGGGCGTGGCAACCATTGCGTAGCCCGCCAGCATCGGCTCGCCGTTTTGCTTCGACACCTGCTGAGAGCCGTTATCCTGTTTCATCTCGTCGCTAATCAGCGGCGCGATTTTCTGCCCGATTAACGTGCCGTTTTGGTGATACAGCACGCGGTTGCCGCTGTCGACCACGTAAAGAGAAGAGCCGTCACGGTAGAACTGCTCGCCCAGTAGCTCGTTGAGAATACTCTTTTTCTTCAGGTAGATGGTGCCGCCAACAAAACCCAGATAGACGCCGTTGGGCGACCAGATAGGATAGGAGACGAACACCATTAAATTATTGGCGACCGACAGCGAAGGCTGGCTGACCAGCGGTTTACGCTCTTTCAGCGCCTGTCGGGTAACCGGCGTGGTCAGATGCACGCCTTTGAGCATCAGCGAGTCGGGAGAGATGGCTTTTACCCAGCCGTTGGCATCGACAATCACCGCCGAGTTAAAACTGTTGGTCTGCTCGCGCAGGCGCATGACTTCACGCTGCATCAGCGCGTCATCATTGCCGCCCTGTCCCAGCGTTTTGGCACTGAAAGCCAGCTGCGATTCCGCCAGCTGAAAAAACATTTCCGTGGTAGAGGCGAGCTTGGTCGCATAAACCCGGTTGGATTCCAGCGTATTTTCGATCAGCACTTCCCGCTGCACTTGCCGGGTGGCGTACAGAGAGTTGGCCAACGTGATGGCAATGCTGGCGAAGGCCAGCAGCATAATCAGCGTGCGCAAATCCAGCTTCAGACGAGGAAGCCTCATAGATTAGCCCCGAGGAAACATTTCATAGATGTCGCTTCTTTTTTTTAATTTGGTTTGGTAACGCGTCATGCCCTGGTGAAGCATGGAGTCATACAAGGAGTATCGTCAGCATTAGGAATAATCTTAGAGATTTTAACTCAATTTTTTGCAGATGGGCAGAGGTAACTGATAAGAAGGCGAATTCAGGCGACAGCGGGGGTAGCGTCCCGCACCGATAACGGGCGGGACAAAGATGGCTACATAGCGAGGAAAGCGTAACCCTGGTTTTCCAGCGTGGCGACCGTGGTCGGGCTGGAAAGTGCATGGGTAACGGAGGTATCAATCCACTCATGCTTAAAGTGATGGAAAGCCACTGACTGATCGCAGACGGAGACGTCCACGCCTTTAGCGCGCAGTTCGCTAATCAGCTTCAGATTAGGGTTATCCACGCCGAAGACTTTTTTATATTCCGCGTTATTTAACATTGCTGGCGTACCGTCGCCGGTCACCGAGACCACAAATTTAAGCTGCTCCTGCGGCACCCCGGAAGCAATATATAAATTCACCACGCGGGCAACGCGCTCCAGGCCAAGGTTAGGGACTTTAGGGCCATTTTCCGCTTTGGTTATCTGGAACACGACTTTATTGCTGTCGCCCACGGCCGGCTTATAAGCCGCATCCGCCTCATAATGAATTTTGCCGTAGCCATCGATAGCCGGCGTGCTCCAGAAGCCGTCAGGATCGTTATCCTGAACGCCGAAGTGCTGGCTGATTTTCTCTGCAATAGCCGGGGCGGAAGAGAAGCTGGCGCCAATAAAACCGGCCACGGCAGCGATTAAAACGTAAGACACAACAGGACGCATAGTATGCTCTCCAGAAAGCGTAACGAATCGGAAACGGAACAGAGGGAAGTGAAGTTATCGTGTAAATCTGACGCAAAGATTGAGTAAATTATTTCTTGCTGTAAATAAGCGCTACTCTGCTTTTATAAGTGCGGCACTGCTCGTCGGTTTTATTTATCTGTTTTATTTAAAAGCGAGATATATTTTTAATCAGAAAAAAGTGCCAGCGTATAAAAGCATTTTCTCCTCAATGCTTTTTATTATTCCTGCTGAGTCAGCCATGGTTCTTTGGCTAAGCAAAAAATTCTGATAAAGCCTGGAGCGGGATTATAAAGATAAACGCAAGGAAGGCCTGTGCAAGAGACGGCGAGAAGGATCGGTTTACAGCCATTTTTAGGAGTAAACCTAAACAATTTTCGTGCCATATTCAATTTTACTGAATAAATTTACCTGAATTTACTTAATAGTTCGCTTTCCTGCCCCTGTGTGCCAGCAGGGCCTACGTTCAGTTTTTTTCGCTGACTTTAAGGCATGCTTGTCCGGCCCGGTATTTATTCATGCTTAGCGGCGTTTCCTTCCTTATCACCTCTGGTTAAGATAGCCGCTGAAGAGCGCCGTCCTGCAGAACCGTTAATCCTTCTGCCGGGCAATTGAGGACGTTATCAGAATAGGATTTTGCATGATTAACCGACTGAAAAGGTGCGCGCTGGCGTCGCTGATCCTGCTGCCCACGATAGCCGCGCAGCCTGCCAGGGCCGACATCAGCGATACTTTGCCGGATATCGGCACCACCGCAGGCAATACGCTTTCCGTTAATCAGGAACTGGCGATGGGGGATTTCTATGTTCGCCAGCTGCGGGCCAGCGCGCCGCTGATCAACGATCCCCTGCTCAATGACTATATCAACCAGCTGGGCCAGCGGCTGGTGGCGCACGCCTGGTCGGTCAAGACGCCGTTCCACTTTTTCCTGGTCAGCAATGACGAGCTGAACGCCTTTGCCTTTTTCGGCGGCAACGTGGTGCTGCATTCCGCCCTGTTCCGCTATACCGAAAACGAAAGCCAGCTGGCCTCGGTGCTGGCACACGAAATTTCTCACGTTACCCAGCGTCACCTGGCGCGCGCGATGGAAGAGCAGCAGCGTAACGCGCCGCTGACCTGGGTGGGCGCGCTTGGCTCCATTCTGCTGGCGATGGCAAACCCGCAGGCCGGGATGGCGGCGTTAAGCGGCACGCTGGCGGGCGCGCAGCAGGGCGTGATCAGCTTTACCCAGCAGAACGAGCAGGAGGCTGACCGTATCGGCATTCAGGTCTTGCAGCGCGCGGGGTTCGATCCCCAGGCGATGCCCAACTTTCTGCAAAAGCTGTCCGACCAGTCCCGCTTCGCCTCTAAGCCGCCGGAAATTTTGCTGACCCATCCCCTGCCCGACAGCCGCCTGGCCGATGCCCGCAACCGCGCCAACCAGATGAAGCCCGTCGTGGTGCAGTCGTCACAGGATTTCTATATGGCGAAAGTGCGCGTGCTGGGCATGTACGCGACGGGAAAAAACCAGCTTGGTGACGATCTGCTGGAAACATTGAGTAAAGGCAACACGCGCGAGCAGACCGCCGCGCAGTACGGCAAGGCCGTTCAGTTCCTGCAGGCGAAAAGCTATGACAACGCCCGACGCATTATCGCGCCGCTGCTGGCCGCTCAGCCGAATAACGTCTGGTATCTGGATCTGATGACCGATATTGATATCGGCCTGAAGCAGCCGCAGCGCGCTATCGCCCTGCTGGAAAAAGCCAAAGCATCCAGCCCGGTGGTACAGCTCAACCAGGCTAACGCTTACGTCGAGGCGAAGCAGCCCGCCAGCGCCAGCAAAATCCTTTATCGCTATACCTGGACGCATAAAGACGATCCCAACGGCTGGGATCTGCTGGCGCAGGCGTCGTCCGCTCAGGGGCTGACGGATGAAGAAGAGGCGGCGCGGGCGGAAAGCCTGGCGCTGAACGGCCAGCTGGATCAGGCGATCCGCAGCCTGAGCGACGCCAGCGCCGCCGTGCCGCTGGGCAGCCTCAAGCAGGCCCGCTACGATGCCCGTATCGATCAGCTGCGCTATTTACAGCAGCGTTTCCGTCAGTATCAGAAAAGGTAAGCGAATGATGTCGAACGTTGAGATTTACCATAACCCACGCTGCTCCAAAAGCCGCGAAACGCTGGCGCTGTTGCAAAGTAAAGGGATTGAACCGGAAGTCGTGCTCTATCTGAAAAATCCGCCGACTGTTGCCACGCTGGAAAGACTGCTCCTTCAGGCGGGCTTCAGCTCTGCGCGCAAGCTGATGCGCAGCAAAGAGGCGCGCTATCAGGCGCTGAACCTGGACGATCCCACGCTTAGCGAAGCGGATTTGCTGGCGGCAATGGTCGCTTATCCGGAGCTGATTGAGCGCCCGATCGTGGTGGCTAACGGCAAGGCGCGGCTGGGCAGGCCGCCGGAGCAGGTGCTGGCTATCCTTTAAAGATCCAGCGCCTCTTTCACGAAGGGAATGGTCAGCTTGCGCTGGGCGCTGATCGAGGCGCGATCCAGCTTGTCCAGCGTCATAAACAGCGTGCGCATTTCCCGATCCAGCCTTTTTAGCAGAAAGCGGCCGACATCTTCTGGCAGTTCAAAACCGCGCAGCCGCGCCCGCAGCTGGAGCGCCTGAAGCTTGTCGTCATCCGACAGCGGCTGCAAACGATAGATTTGTCCCCAGTCCAGACGGGAAGCGAGATCGGGCAGCTTCAGGTTCAGCTGGCGCGGCGGGCGATCGCCGGTGATCAGCAGACGGGTGCGGCCCGTTTCCAGAATACGGTTATAGAGATCGAAAATCGCCATTTCCCAGGGTTCGTCGCCGGCGATGCACTCGATGTTGTCGATGCAGATCAGCGCCAGCTGTTCCATACCGTCCAGTACTTCAGGCACGAACCAGGTACGCTTGTCGAGCGGCACGTAGCCCACGGCTTCGCCACGCGCGGAGAGTTCCGCACAGGCCGCGTGGAGAAGATGGCTGCGCCCGCCGCCTTCACGCGACCAGAAATAGAGATAGCTGCCGTGCTCCTGCTGTAACGCCCCTTGCAGCGCGGCGATCAGCGACGGGTTATCCCCCGGCCAGAAGCTGGCGAAGGTTTCATCATCGGGCAAATAGAGCGGCAGTGAGAGCTGTGCCGGAGTGTTCAGAAGCACCTCAGTAATGGGTCGAAATCCGGCGGCAGTTTATCACAGTTCTTTAAGGATTATGAAACGGGCAGCGCCGCTGCCCGTCAGATCTTTACTCGCGATCCTGCGGATCCAGAATGACCTCTTCCGGGCGGATCAGCGTAATCAGCCGGAAGATCAGGCTCAGCCCGATGCCGACGATAGTCGCCAGCGCCATGCCTTTCAGCTCTGCCGCGCCAATATGCACCGTGGCGCCGCTGACGCCGATGATCAGGATCACCGAGGTCAGGATCAGGTTCTGCGCCTTGTTGTAATCCACTTTGGATTCAATCAGCACGCGGATACCGGAAGCGCCAATCACGCCGTACAGCAGCAGCGACACGCCGCCCATCACCGGCACCGGCACCGCCTGGATCGCGGCGGCCAGCTTGCCAACGCAGGAAAGCAGAATGGCAAGAATAGCCGCGCCGCCAATCACCCAGGTGCTGTAAACGCGGGTAATTGCCATCACGCCAATATTTTCGCCATAGGTGGTGTTAGGCGTAGAGCCGAACAGGCCGGAAAAAATCGTCGAGACGCCGTTGGCAAACATCGAGCGATGCAGGCCGGGATCTTTCAGCAGGTCTTTTTTAACGATGTTCGCCGTAACCACCAGATGCCCGACATGCTCGGCGATCACCACCAGCGCCGCAGGCAGAATGGTCAGCATTGCCGCCCACTCGAAGCGCGGCGTGTAGAAGGTCGGCAGCGCAAACCACGGTGCCGCTTCAACCGATGACCAGTTTACGATGCCCATAAACCAGGAAAGCGCATAGCCGACCAGCACGCCGATCAGGATAGGGATAATCGCCAGAAAGCCGCGGAACAGCACCGAGCCGAAAACGGTCACCGCCAGCGTCACCATGGAAATCAGAATGGTTTTGCCGTCGACCGCCGCGCCGTTAGCCGGCAGCAAACCGGCCATATTCGCCGCCACGCTGGCCAGCTCCAGCCCGATGACCGCCACGATAGCGCCCATCGCAGCCGGTGGAAACATCACGTCCAGCCAGCCCGTTCCGGCTTTTTTTACAATTAGCGCCACCAGGCAGAACAGCACGCCGCAAAGGATAAAGCCGCCCAGCGCCACCTCGTAGCCCAGCGGCAGCAGCAGCAGCACCGGCGAAATAAAGGCAAAGCTGGAGCCCAGATAGGCCGGGATTTTCCCTTTACAGATAAAAAGGTACAGCAGCGTGCCGATGCCGTTAAACAGCAGCACGGTGGCCGGATTGATATGAAACAGGATAGGCACCAGCACCGTCGCGCCAAACATGGCGAACAGATGCTGGAAGCTGAGTGGGATGGTTTGCAGCAGCGGTGGCCGCTCGCTTACGCCGATAGCGCGACGCGTCATGGTGAGTTACCCCTTATTTTTCACAATAAAAAACCGACTCTCTGGTCGGCTTGATCGCTGGCAGTCATGATAAAACGCGGGTTGCAGGCCGATGCCCGGCGCGGCCGTTGGGCAACGCGCGGCGATGCCGGACGCTGTCCGGCCCCGGACGGGCGGATAAAAGGCCTGCGGCTTTATCATTTCGTACCGAAGATCTTGTCGCCCGCGTCGCCAAGGCCCGGAATGATATAGCCTTTTTCGTTCAGTCCCTGATCGACGGAGGCGGTATACAGCTCCACGTCCGGATGCGCTTTTTCCAGCGCCGCGATGCCTTCCGGCGCGGCAACCAGCACCAGCACTTTAATACTGCTGCAGCCCGCTTTCTTCAGCAGGTCGATAGTGGCGATCATCGAGCCGCCGGTCGCCAGCATAGGGTCAACCACCAGCGCCATGCGCTCTTCGATATTGGAAACCAGCTTTTGAAAATAAGGCACCGGCTCCAGCGTCTCTTCGTCGCGATACACGCCCACGACGCTGATGCGCGCGCTGGGCACGTGCTCCAGCACGCCTTCCATCATGCCCAGGCCGGCACGCAGGATAGGCACAACGGTAATTTTTTTGCCTTTGATCTGGTCGATTTCCACCGGGCCGTTCCAGCCTTCGATAGTGACCTTTTCCGTTTCTAAATCCGATGTGGCTTCATAAGTCAGCAGACTTCCCACCTCCGAGGCGAGTTCACGAAAACGTTTGGTGCTGACGTCCTGTTCACGCATCAGACCCAGTTTATGTTTGACCAGCGGGTGTTTGACTTCCACGATCTTCATTGTTTTACTCCCGGAGTGTATGGCTGCAAAAAAAAATCGCGAGATTATAGCGCCATTTAGCAGCCAGTACCTATTACTTAATCCGACTTCTGCCGGATCCCTGCCATCCCCTTAAGGATTAGCGCAAAGTGAGCGCGGCGCAATGGTGGCGAAGATGAGGCTCGCAAACGTTTGCCTGCGCTGTTAGAATTGCCGCGCTTTATTACCAACCACCAACCGCAAACCGCGTGGGGATTTCGCAGTGACCGACAAAACCTCTCTCAGCTATAAAGACGCCGGTGTAGATATCGATGCTGGCAATGCTTTAGTCGACCGTATCAAAGGCGTAGTGAAAAAGACTCGTCGCCCGGAAGTGATGGGCGGACTGGGCGGTTTCGGTGCGCTTTGTGCGCTGCCGCAAAAATACCGTGAACCGGTTCTGGTTTCCGGCACTGACGGCGTCGGCACCAAGCTGCGTCTGGCCATGGACCTGAAGCGCCACGATGCCATCGGTATCGACCTGGTTGCGATGTGCGTGAACGATTTGGTGGTCCAGGGCGCCGAGCCGCTGTTCTTCCTTGATTACTACGCCACCGGTAAGCTGGATGTGGAGACGGCCGCCAGCGTGATTACCGGTATTGCAGAAGGCTGCTTACAGTCCGGCTGCGCGCTGGTCGGCGGCGAAACGGCTGAAATGCCCGGCATGTATCACGGCGAAGATTACGACGTGGCGGGCTTCTGCGTTGGCGTGGTGGAAAAGTCGGAAATTATCGACGGCAGCAAAGTCAAAGACGGCGACGTGCTGATTGCGCTGGGTTCAAGCGGCCCGCACTCCAACGGCTATTCGCTGGTGCGCAAAATTCTGGCGTTCAGCAATACCGACCCGGAAACCACCCTGCTTGAAGGCAAGCCGCTGGCGGATCATCTGCTGGAACCAACCCGCATTTACGTTAAAAATATTCTCAGCCTGATTGAGCAGGTTGACGTCCACGCTATCGCCCACCTGACCGGCGGCGGCTTCTGGGAAAACATCCCGCGCGTGCTGCCGGACAACACCCAAGCGGTGCTGTCGGAGTCAAGCTGGCAGTGGCCTGCCGTGTTCGGCTGGATGCAGGAAGCGGGCAACGTCAGCCGCTTTGAAATGTATCGCACCTTTAACTGCGGCGTCGGCATGGTGATTGCGCTGGACGCCAGCGAAGCGGATAAAGCGGTAGAGCTGATGACCGCCGCCGGCGAAAAAGCCTGGAAGATTGGCGTGATTAAAGCCTCCGATGCCGAAGAGCGCGTGGTGATTAACGCATGAAGCGGCTCGTCGTGCTGGTTTCCGGCCAGGGGAGCAATCTCCAGGCCATTCTGGACGCCTGCCGGCAGGGACGGATCCACGGCAGCGTTGCTGCCGTGTTCAGCAACAAAGCCGACGCTTACGGCCTGACGCGCGCGCGCGAGGCGGGCGTGCCCGCTCATGCGCTGGCGGCCGCGCAGTTTGCCGATCGCGACGCCTTCGATCGCCAGCTGATGCTGGAAATTGACGCCTACGCGCCCGACCTGGTGATCCTGGCAGGCTATATGCGTATTCTGAGTGCGGATTTCGTGGCGCGCTACGCGGGCAGGATGCTGAATATCCACCCTTCCCTGCTGCCGAAATATCCTGGCCTGCACACGCATCGCCAGGCGATTGAAAACGGCGACGAAGAGCATGGCACCTCGGTGCATTTCGTTACCGAAGAGCTGGACGGTGGCCCGGTGATCCTTCAGGCCAAAGTACCGGTTTTTTCCGGAGATACGATCGATGAGGTCGCGGCGCGCGTGCAGCATCAGGAGCACGCTATTTATCCGCTGGTGGTCGGCTGGTTTGCGGATGGCCGCCTGAAAATGCAGGACGGCGCGGCCTGGCTGGACGGCGAGAAACTGCCGCCGGAAGGCTACGCCTGGGGCTAAAAGGGAAACCGGCGTTTCCCTTTTTTATTCAGCCATAGCGTCCCGTAATATAATCCTCTGTGCGTCGCTGGCGCGGCGCGGTAAAAATCCTGTCCGTTTCGTCAAACTCCACCACGCTGCCGTGATGCATAAACGCGGTATAGTCGGATACGCGCGCGGCCTGCTGCATATTATGCGTGACCAGCACCAGCGTGAAATGCTGTTTCAGCGTGCTCATCAGTTCTTCAATCACCAGCGTGGAGATCGGATCGAGCGCCGAGGTCGGCTCGTCCAGCAGCAAAATTTCCGGTTCGATGGCGATGGCTCTGGCGATCACCAGCCGCTGCTGCTGGCCGCTGGAGAGCGTTAAGGCATTCTGCCAGAGGTTGTTTTTTACCTCTGACCAGAGCGCCGCCGCGCGCAGCGCGCTTTCCACCGCCTCGTCCAGCACGCGCCTGTCGCGTACGCCCTGAAGACGCAGCCCGTACACCACGTTTTCATAGATGGTTTTGGGGAACGGGTTTGGCCGCTGAAAAACCATGCCGACCCTTCTGCGCAGCGCCGCGAGATCCTCATTGCCGCCCAGAATCGACTGCTGCTGCAGGCGGATATCGCCCGTAACCCGACAGCCGTCAATCAGATCGTTCATGCGGTTAAAGCAGCGCAGCAGCGTCGATTTACCGCAGCCCGACGGGCCAATCAGCGCGGTAATGCGGTTTTTGGGCACGCGCAGATCGATTGCCTTCAGCGCCTGTTTCTCGCCATACCACAGCGAAAGGTTCTCCACCTCCAGCGCGGTGTCCTGCTCGTTTGGCATTACGCTCTTCTCCATTAATTAATCAGCGCGCGGTAGCGTTCGCGCAGCCGGTGGCGCAGCGCCATCGCCAGCAGGTTCAGCGCCAGAATAATCAGCACCAGCAGCAGCGCCGTGGCGAAAACCAGCGGCCTGTCCGCCTGCGCGTGGGGATTCTGAAACGCCAGATCGTAGATTTGGAAGCCAAGATGCATAAATTTGCGGTCAAGATGCAGATAGGGAAAAACCGCATCCACCGGCAGCTCCGGCACCATTTTCACCACGCCAACCAGCATCAGCGGCGCGGTTTCGCCTGCCGCTCGCGCCACCGCCAGGATCAGCCCGGTCAGCATCGCCGGGATCGACAGCGGCAAAACCACATGCCACAGCGTTTCCGCCTGGGTTGCGCCCAGCGCCAGCGATCCCTGCCGCAGCGTCTGCGGAATGCGCGACAGCCCCTCTTCCGTGGCGACAATCACCACCGGCAGCGTCAGCAGCGCCAGCGTCAGCGACGCCCAGAGCAGGCCCGGCGTGCCGAAAGTGGGATCCGGTAACGCGTGCGCGAAGAACAGCCGATCCAGGCTGCCGCCGACCAGCCAGACAAAAAAGCCCAGTCCGAACACGCCGTAAACGATGGAGGGCACGCCGGCAAGATTGACTACCGCGATGCGCACAAGACGCGTAAGAAAACCGTTGCCGGCATACTCATGCAGCCAGATCGCCGCCACCACGCCAAGCGGCATCACCACCACGGACATCAGCAGCACCATTAAAATCGTGCCGAAAATAGCCGGAAATACGCCATCTTCGCCCAGGCTGCCGCCGGAAGCGCCGCTGACAAAATGCCACAGCTGCGAGCCAAAATGGCGCCACTTTTCGCCGTAGCTCATGGCGTTGGGATACCAGGCCGCCAGGATCTGCGTCAGCGGAATAAGATGCTGCGATCCCGTGACGTCGCGCAGCACCAGCACGGTGCCTTCGTTCTCCTGGCTCAGTCCGGTCAGCGCCTGCGCCTGCTGGCGAAACTGCCGCTGAAGCTCGGCGCTGTCCGCCTGCCAGATGCTCTGCGCCTGCGGCGTATAGCGCTGCTCCTGCTCCAGGCGCTGCCGTTTACGATCCAGCTGCTCCATTTCGCTGTTCAGCCGCGCCAGCGCCACATGGCGAATTTTTTCTGCCTGCCGCTGGCGCTGCCGCGTCTCTTTAATCCGCTGCTGTAGCACGCGCATCATATCGGCAGCCACCAGCGGCCTTCCGTTTTCGCGCAGGCCGTCAAACCAGCCGTAGGCCATACCGCCGACGCGACGTTGCAGGGCGATAACGTTGCCTGGCCGCTCCGTCGCGATAATATCGCTGCTGAGCAGGCTGTGAAAATCACTGTCGCTGAAGTCGCGGTTGCCGGTTTTAATCAGGTAACGCGTCACGTGTTCCGGCAGATTATCCGGCAGCGGCGCGCCGCTGGCCTCGAGACGCTCGCGCGGGACGCCCTGAGAGCTGGCGATTTCACCCAGCGTCTGCGGCGCATGATCCACCGTAAACAGCGTCACCGGCTGCGGCCAGAAGTAGCGCATGGCCGACCAGCCGAGCAGCGCGATCAGCAACAGAAACGCCAACAGGCTCAGCGCCACCGCGCCGCCGGTCAGCCATCGCCAGCGATGATTGCGGCTAACGGCGCTCATCCCTGCATTTCCTGCTGGCTGAAGCGCTGACGCAACCGCTGACGCACCAGCTCCGCCAGGGTGTTGACCACCAGCGTAAAGACCAGCAGCACCAGCGCGCTCAGAAACAGCACCCGATAATGGCCGCTGCCTGCAGCGGCTTCCGGCATTTCTATCGCCACGTTAGCGGAGAGCGTGCGTACGCCCTGTAACAATCCGCCTTCCGTCACCGGCGTGTTGCCCGTTGCCATCAGCACGATCATGGTTTCTCCTATCGCCCGGCCAAAGCCGATCATCAGCGCCGCAAAAATACCGGCGGACGCGCCCGGCAGCACGACGCGCGTTAAGGTTTGCCACTGCGTCGCGCCCAGCGCCAGCGATCCCTGCCCCAGCGACGGCGGCACGCTGAAAATGGCGTCCTCGGCCAGGGTGAAGATCAGCGGCACCAGCGCAAAGCCCATCGCCACGCTGGCGATCAGCAGGTTACGCTGCTGATAGCCGCCGCACAGGCTGTCGGCCAGGCTGACGCCCAGCACGCGATGTTCCAGCATCGGCAGCAGCCAGAGGCAGCCCAGCGTCACCAGCAGCAGCACCGGCAGTAAAATCCAGATTTCACGCCCTTCGTCGCACAGCCGCCTGCGCCATTTTTCCGGCAGCCGTTGTGAAACGTGGCTGCACAGCAGCAGCGCGGCGGCCAGCGCCAGCGGCCACAGCAGCACGCCCGCCAGGCGATCCGCCAGCTGCGGCGCCAGCCACAGCCCGGCAATCAGCCCGATCACCACGCTGGGCAGCGCGCCCATCATCTCTATCGCCGGTTTTACCCAGCGACGCAGCGCGGGCGCCATAAACCAGGCCGTATACATAGCGGCGGCCAGCGCCAGCGGCGTGGCGAACAGCATCGCCAGTCCCGCCGCCTTCAGCGTGCCGACCACCATTGGCACCAGGCTGAACTTGCCCTGGTAATCGTCGTTGGCCGACGTGGACTGCCAGACGTAGTCCGCCTGCGGATAGTGCTCATACCAGACTTTTTGCCACAGGTTGCGCCAGCTGATATCCGGCCAGGGGTTGCTGAGGTGATAATGCTGCCAGCTGCCCTGTCGCTCCACCAGCAGCCCGTCGCCGCGCGGCGCAAAGGCCGCGTTCAGCACGCCGGGATCGAGCTGGCTGCGCAGCACCACGCCTTCCTGCTTGCTGGCGAACAGCTTAAATTCGCCCGCCGGGTTTAAGGTAGCGAACACGCGGCGATGCGCCTCGCTTAACAGCAGAGGCTGGTTGCTGGCGTGATGGAAAGCACGGATAGCGTTCAGATGCGGGCCGGTCGCGCTGGCGATATCAAACCACTGTGTGATGCTGTCGTGGTCAGCCATCAGCAGCGTGCTGCCCCCGCTGAGCTGGGCCAGCCGTTCCGGCTGTTGCAGTAAGGTGTGGGATTCGCGCAGCGTCAGACCGCCGTCGGTGATGCGCCAGACGCGCAGGCTGTTTTTGGCAAGGCCGTACAGCAGCCGTCCATCGGGCGAAATCATCAGCTGGCTGACGTCCGGCACGCTGACGCTGAAGCTTGCCGTCGCCTGTAGCGGCTGAAAGCGGTAAAGCGTGATCTGCGTGGCGCTGGCCTCGGCCACCAGCCAGCGGTTTTCCGCCGTCTGCGCCAGCGCAATAACCTTCGCGTCGGGATTGCCGCCCAGCGGCTGGTCGCCCAGCGGAAACTTCCAGCGCGGCTCCGCTTCGCTGAAGTCGGGCTGCACCAGCGTCAGGCCGGCGGCGCTTTTCAGCAGGACGCTGTCGTTATCCGTCGCAACGGCGACGCGGCCCTGCGCCAGCCATAGCGCAGGCACTTTCGACTGATTCATCAGCGAAAGGAATTCCGCCCTGCCCTGCGCGTCAATACGCCATCCCCACTGCTGCTGCGCGTCCATGCCCATTGCTACGGCCGGCTGGTCCTGATCCAGCGCAATGCGGCTAACGCTGCTGAGCGTCGGCGACGAAAAAAGCGGCACCACCACCCAGATCAGCCAGACGAACAGCAGCAGCATCACCAGCAAAATCGCCAGTCCGCAGGCCATCACCACGCGTCGGGTCAGCCGATCGATAAACTGCCGCCGCCGATCGTTATAATGTGCAGGAATGGGAATTGGGTTCATGCCAGTCTTCGCTATAAAATGCGCTTAAGCGCCTTATGTTGCCCGTATGTGGCTAATAAGACAATCGGGATTCGCCATAGACAGGGCTGTCATACTCTCGTCATAATGCCCCGAGACAATGCCTGGTTTTTTACAGGATCTGTGGAACGGAGTAAAAATGGGTCAGGAAAAGCTTTATATAGAGAAAGAACTAAGCTGGTTATCCTTTAATGAGCGCGTTTTACAGGAAGCGGCGGACAAATCCAATCCCCTGATTGAACGGATGCGGTTTTTGGGCATCTACTCCAATAATCTGGAAGAGTTTTATAAAGTCCGCTTCGCCGATCTGAAACGCCGCATTTTGATTGGGGAAGAACAGGGTTCGCCCGACACGCCGCGCCATCTGCTGAAAAAAATCCAGGCGCGCGTGCTGAAAGCCGATCAGGAATTTGACGGGTTGTATAACGATCTGCTGCTGGAAATGGCGCGCAACCAAATTTTTCTGATCAACGAACGTCAGCTCTCTCCCAATCAGCAAAGCTGGCTGCGGCACTATTTTAAACACGAGCTGCGGCAGCACATTACGCCGATCCTGGTTTATCCCGACACCGATCTGATTGAGTTTCTGAAAGACGACTACACCTATCTGGCGGTAGAGATTATTCGCGGCGAAAAGATTGACTATGCGCTGCTGGAGATCCCGTCTGATAAGGTGCCGCGCTTTGTCAACCTGCCGCCGGAAACGCCGCGCCGCCGCAAGCCGATGATCCTGCTGGATAACATTCTGCGCTACTGTCTGGGCGATATCTTCCGCGGCTTTTTTGATTACGATGCGCTGAACGCCTATTCGATGAAGATGACCCGCGATGCGGAATATGACCTGGTCACCGAAATGGAGTCCAGCCTGCTGGAGCTGATGTCTTCCAGCCTGAAGCAGCGCCTGACCGCCGAGCCGGTGCGCTTTGTCTATCAGCGCGATATGCCCGACGCGATGGTGGAGATGCTCAGCAAGAAGCTGAACATCAGCAACTATGACTCCATCGTGCCCGGCGGCCGCTACCATAACTTTAAAGACTTTATCGGCTTCCCGAACGTCGGCAAGGCCAATCTGGTCAACAAACCGCTGCCGCAGCTGCGCCACATCTGGTTTGACCGCTTCCGCAACGGCTTTGACGCCATCCGCAATCGCGACGTGCTGCTTTACTATCCTTATCACACCTTTGAGCACGTGCTGGAGCTGCTGCGCCAGGCTTCTTTCGACCCTGCCGTGCTGGCGATAAAGATCAACATTTACCGCGTGGCGAAGAATTCACGCATTATCGATGCGATGATCCACGCGGCCTATAACGGTAAAAAAGTCACCGTGGTGGTGGAGCTACAGGCGCGTTTCGACGAAGAGGCGAATATTCACTGGGCGAAACGCCTGACGGAAGCGGGCGTGCACGTGATTTTCTCCGCGCCGGGCCTGAAAATTCACGCCAAGCTGTTTTTAATTTCCCGTCGTGAAAACGGCGAGATCGTCCGCTACGCCCATATCGGCACCGGCAATTTCAACGAAAAAACGGCGCGGATTTACACCGACTACTCCTTGCTGACCGCGGACGCCCGCATCACCAACGAGGTCAGACGCGTCTTTAACTTTATCGAAAACCCCTATCGTCCGGTGAGTTTCGAGCACCTGATGGTGTCGCCGCAGAACTCGCGTCAGATGCTCTATCAGCTGATTGATAACGAAATAGCCAACGCGCAGAAAGGCATTCAGGCCGGCATCACGCTGAAGATCAACAATCTGGTCGATAAAGGCCTGGTGGATCGGCTTTACACCGCCTCCAGCGTCGGCGTGAAGGTTAACCTGCTGGTGCGCGGCATGTGCTCGCTGATCCCCAATCTGGAAGGCATCAGCGATAATATCCGCGTGATCAGCATTGTCGATCGCTATCTGGAGCACGATCGCGTCTATATTTTCGATAACGGCGGCGACAAAAAAGTGTTCCTCTCCTCCGCCGACTGGATGACGCGCAATATCGATTACCGTATTGAAGTGGCCTGCTGCATCCTTGACCCTATTCTGAAACAGCGGGTGCTGGATATTATTGGCATCCTCTTCAGTGATACGCTTAAGGCGCGCTTCGTAGACAAAGAGCTTAGCAACCGTTACGTTCCGCGCGGCAACCGCCGTAAGGTGCGCGCGCAGCTGGCTATTTACGATTACATTAAATCTCTGGAACAACCTGACTAACCACTATGCCAATATCCCAGAAAAGTACGCCCAAACCCCAGGAATTCGCCGCCATCGACTTGGGCTCAAACAGTTTTCATATGGTGATTGCCCGCGTGGTGGACGGCGCCATGCAGGTGCTCGGCAGGTTGAAACAGCGGGTGCATCTGGCCGACGGTCTGGATCACAACAACGTGCTGGCCGAAGAGGCGATTGAACGCGGCCTGAGCTGTCTGGCGCTGTTCGCCGAGCGTTTGCAGGGCTTCAGCGCGGCCAACGTTACCATCGTCGGCACCCACACGCTGCGCCAGGCGGTGAATGCGGAAGACTTTTTACGGCGCGCGGCGGACGTCATCCCCTACCCGATTGAAGTTATTTCCGGGCAGGAAGAGGCGCGCCTGATTTTTATGGGCGTGGAGCACACCCAGCCTGAAAAAGGCCGCAAGCTGGTGATCGATATCGGCGGCGGCTCGACCGAACTGGTGATCGGTGAAGATTTCGAACCCAAACTGGTGGAAAGCCGCCGCATGGGCTGCGTCAGCTTCGCCAATCTCTATTTCCCCGGCGGCGCCATCAGCAAAGAGAATTTCCGCCGCGCGCGGCTGGCCGCCACGCAAAAGCTGGAAACGCTCTCCTGGCAGTATCGCCTGCACGGCTGGCAGTACGCACTGGGCGCGTCCGGCACCATCAAAGCCACGGTGGAAGTGCTCCAGGCGATGGGCGAGAAAGACAAGCTGATTACGCCAGAGCGGCTGGAGAGTCTTTATGACGAGGTGATTAAGCATAAGTCTTTCGACAGCCTGAGCCTGCCGGGCCTTTCCGACGAGCGTAAGGTGGTGTTTGTGCCGGGCCTGGCTATTCTCTGCGGCGTCTTTGACGCGCTGGCTATCCGCGAGCTTCGGCTTTCCGACGGCGCGCTGCGCGAAGGCGTGCTTTATGAGATGGAGGGCCGCTTCCGCCATCAGGATATTCGCAGCCGTACCGCGCAGAGCATGGCGAACCATTACGCCATCGACAGCGACCAGGCCCGGCGCGTGCTGGACACCACCGAACAGCTCTACGTCCAGTGGCGGGATCAAAATCCTAAGCAGGCGAATCCGCAGCTGGCCGCGCTGCTGAAATGGGCGGCGATGCTGCATGAGGTGGGGCTGACCATCAACCATAGCGGCCTGCATCGCCATTCGTCCTATATCCTGCAAAACACCAATATGCCGGGCTTTAATCAGGATCAGCAAACGCTGCTGGCGACGCTGGTACGCTGGCATCGCAAAGCGGTGAAGGTGGACGAGCTGCCGCGCCTGACGCTGTACAAGAAAAAGCAGTTTCTGCCGCTGGTGTTTCTGCTGCGGCTGGGCACGCTGCTGAACAATCAGCGCCAGGCGACTTCGACGCCCGATTCGCTGCTGCTGGAGACGGACGACGGCCACTGGACGCTGACCTTCCCCCGCGATTACTTTAGCCAGAACAATCTGGTTCAGCTCGATCTGGAACGCGAACAGAGCTACTGGAAAGAGGTGACCGGCTGGCAGCTGACGATCAAAGAGTCCGATGAATGAACCAGAAGCCCGACCATTACTACACCGAAAAGTATCAGCTTACCGCCCCGCACTCTGAAGTGGTGGCGGCCGTTAGTCAGATAGCGCCCGGCGGTCGGGCGCTCGATCTGGGCTGCGGCAGCGGGCGGAATTCGCTTTATCTCCATCTGAAGGGATTTGAGGTAACCGCCTGGGATCGCAATCCGGCGCGGCTTGAGCAAATTATTGCGGAAGAGCAGCTGAGCGGCATTCACACGGCGGTTAAAGATCTTAATGACGTGAGGTTTAACGGCGCTTACGAGCTGGTGCTCTCTACCGTGGTGATGATGTTTTTACAGCCGGAAGCCATCCCGCAGCTGATTGCCGATATGCAGGCCAGCACGGTACGGGGCGGCTATAACCTGATTGTCTCGGCAATGGACACGGAGGACTATCCGTGTTCGCTGTTCCCCTTCACGTTTAAATCCGGCGAGCTGAGCGAGTACTATCGCAAATGGCGGATCGTGAAATATAACGAGCATGTCGGCCAGCTGCACCGCACGGACGAGCACGGCAACCGCATCTCGCTGCGTTTCGCCACGCTGCTGGCGCAAAAAGAACGGGTGAAAGAGTAGCGGCTAGTCGGGCAGCCTCTGCGGAGGCGCCTCGTCCTTCTCCACCAGCGAATACAGCGGCTTTGCTTCGCCGTACAGCGCGCCCTGAAGGTAATCCACGCCCAGCTTGCGCAGCAGAGTGTCTGCCTCCTGCGTTTCCACGTCCGCCGCCACAATCTGCATTTTTTTCAGCCGGGCCATAATGCAGGTTGATTCAATGATTTGATAATCCAGGCTGTTATTAAACATATTGCGGACAAACTCGCCGTTAAGCCGCAGCATATCCGCTTCGATCTGCTTTAACAGCGCGTAGCTGCCGTAGCCGTGGCCAAAGTTGCTGATAGCGACGCGGCAACCCAGATAGCGCAGCTGGTCGATGGCCCGATAGCCACCGCCGTGCGGCGTCAGCATCGGCGACTCTTCCACGTAAAAGATCAGCTGCCACGGCTCAACGCAGTAATCCTGTAACATCGCCTGTATCTCTTTCGCCAGCCCCGGCCTGCACAGGCTAAGGGTGAAAAGCTCCGTCGCAATGCGGATCCCGGGCAGCCTTGTCCGATGCTGGTTGATAAAAGAGAGGATCTGGCGCAACCGCCAGCAGTCCAGCTCCCAGGTTAAGCCGAACTCGTTGATGACCGCATAAAACTCTGTTGCCGGTACCGGTTCGCGATGGTCGTTTTCCAAAGCAAGCCAGACCGCGTGATAGTCGTCGCCGCGCACGCCGCAAATTCTCTGCGCAATCAGCTGGAAACCGTTGGATTTTAGCGCCTGCTGGATGGTATTCAGCAGCGCGATTTTTTTGCTGATGCGGTACTGCACCGGCTGCGTCATTTTCTGCTGCAGGTTCTCCGTTATGCCGCTGGTCAGCGAGAGCTCCGCCATGCCGCTCAGCTCGCCGAGCAGCTCATAAAGATGATTGACCGGCGGCAGGACGCTGCAATAGCTGACGCCGATACCGGGATGCACCGGCAGGCCGTCCCAGCTCAGGCAGTAATCTTTCAGCCGGGCCGTGATCTTTTCAATCCGCGCCAGCTGCCCGCTCCCTTCCAGCCGCATCACTAAATCGAAGCCGGGGAGCTGATAAACGTCTTCCTCCGGCTGAAGTTCAGGCTTCAAATGGGCGGCCAGGCTGCTTTTATAATGAATACGCAGGCGCAGTCCATAGATACGGCTCAGGCGATCCAGATCGGGGATAGTCAGAAAGCAGAGCGTGGAGCCGGGGCTGTTTGCCAGCGCCAGGCTTAGCGCGCGCAGATTAGGCAGATTCATGACGGGATCGTTTAACGCCGCCGCTTTGGTTCTGGCCAGCGTGCGGCGCTGGCGCGTGGTGATAGCCGCCATCAGCAGCAGGCTAAGGCTGAACACCAGCAGGTTGGCTGAAATAACCGCCAGCTGATAAGGCCCGGTATCCGGATGAAGAAAACGATCGCGCAGCTGATAAAGCACCATCAGCAGCAGCGCCCAGAGCAGGCCGGTAAAAAGATAGCCGAAACGCATCGCTGCCCAGAGCATTAAAGGCAGCATCAGGGGCAAACCGTATTCGGTGGCCAACAGATTCTGCCGGCCAGGCGCGACCTGAAGCAGCATGGTCAACAGAAACGCCAACAGCAGCGTCCATACCACGCCTTCCGTTTTGCTGACCTCGGGTGAAAACTGCTGGCGAAGGCGAAAGATCGTCAGCCGCAGATAGCCCGGACTGCGCAGGCTGCGGACGACCAGATAGCAGACCGGCACCATAGTGACGCAAGCCAGCAGCACGGACTGAAAATTCAGCAGCGTATGCAGCGAAAACGGTTCCCAAGGGAAAATCGAGCCTTTTAGCGGCACAAGGCCTGCCGTCGCCAGCCCCTGCATCATAAAAACAAACAGCGAGGGAATAAAAAAAGCCAGCCAGAACAGCCTGTTGGGCATCAGGCGCAGCTCGCCATAGCTGACGCCCCAGCGCCGTTTCACCTGAAGCCGGTAGCCGCTCCAGCCGCTTAACAGCACCAACAGCCAGGTAGCGGCGATCGCCGCCGCAGGCCCGGGCGCGTAGCGGTTAAAATAGTAGAGGCTCAGCCCTGTTGCTATCCCCGGAAAAGCCTTCCAGTCATACACCAGCAGCATCGCTATAATCATAGCCAGCGGCAGATAGATCAGATAAACGTAGCCATCCAGCATCCAAAGGCGCACCGAAAGCTGCGTGGTGAGCGGCATCAGAATAGCCGGCAGAATAAGGGCTAGCCCCCAGGGGCTTTGACGGAAGCGGTTAAGGCGGGCCGTGATGATCATGATACTCGCTGGATAACAGGGCGATCACGCCCGAACAGGATAGGCCGGAGCAGACCGGCGCTGGCGTATCCGCAATACTATGCATATTCCTCCGGCTAAAATTGATCTTCATCATTTTCAGTGCTTTTCTCTGCCAGAATCTCGCTGCCGTCAGGGAAGCTGAGAGGTAAACCCGCCGCGCCGCGCGTCTGAACAAAGCCCTCTCCTTCGGGCGATCGGCATTGACCTGGCAGCCGCGCTGTGTCTAAATTGTGCAATTGCCTACGGGCTAACTTCAGGAAACTTGCGTGAACCGCGCCATGCCATTCAGAAAACAGCGTAAAACAAGCCGTATGACCCGGATCGTTTTGCTGGTCAGCTTTATTATCCTGGCAGCACGCCTGCTTTATGTGCTGCCCGGGGCTATCGAACACCACAAACAAAAACAGCAGGAAACGACGGTCTCTGCCCCCGGCGCTAAATAGCGGCCTGGCCGCCTGAAAAAGTGCAACTTATTCCGTTCATCCGCCCAAATTAAGCAATACTTACTTCTTTGTCCGCTTTTGCCAGACACAAGGGAATTTTTATGTCTGTAGCTCAGTCACATGCTCAGCAGCTTGCTGAAATCCGTAACCGTATACTTAATCTTCTGCTCAACGACAACGACCTCGTGGATACGCTGCTCCGCAAACCGCTGAAACAAAGCGAAGCCGAAGCTGCAGCGCATCAGGAGCAGGTGCAGGAGCTGAGAGACTACCTGCCGCTGCTGCACGCGGCGGATATCGCCGACCTGCTGGAAGCGCTGCCGGAAGAGGAACGCCAGGCGCTCTGGCAGCTGGTCGGTACCAACCGACGCGGCGAAGTGCTGGTCGAAGCGTCTGAAAACGTCTGGGAAAGCCTGATCGAGGAGATGAGCGATCGCGATCTGCTCCAGGCGATCGAACCGCTGGATATTGATGAACAGGTTTATCTCGCCAAGTATTTATCGCGTGATTTAACGGGCCGGCTGCTGACCTCGCTCGATCCGGCGCAGCGTTCACGCGTGCTGGAAGTGATGGATTTCGACCGCGACCGCGTCGGGCGCATCATGGATTTTAAGCTGGTTACCGTACCGGCCGACATCAAACTTGCAACCGTACAGCGCTATCTGCGACGGAAGAAAGTGATGCCGGAAGGCACCGATAAGCTTTTTATTACCGACGAAAACAATATGCTGCTGGGCGAGCTGACGCTGATGGATATTCTGCTGAACAAGCCCGGCAAGCGGGTTTTCGAGGTGATGAACGACAGGCCGGTGACCTTTCGGCTGGATGACAAGGCTGAAGACGCGGCGGGCGCGTTTGAGCGTTACGATCTGATCTCTGCCGCCGTTATCGATGCCAAAGGCAAGCTGATGGGGCGCGTCACCATCGAAGACGTTATCGACCTGGTTAACGAGGCGAACGACAGCAATATTCGTAAGATGGGCGGCGTAAACCCTGACGAGGACGTTTTTGCCCCGGTCAGGAAAGCGGTACGCACTCGCTGGACATGGCTGGCGGTTAACCTCTGTACAGCCTTTGTCGCCTCACGCGTGATCGGCCTGTTTGAGGATACGATTTCCCAGCTGGTGGCGCTGGCGACGCTGATGCCGATTGTAGCCGGGATCGGCGGCAATACCGGCAATCAGACCATTACCATGATCGTGCGCGCGCTGGCGCTACATCAGGTCGAACCGGGTAACTTTTCGTTTTTGATCGCGCGCGAACTGGGCGTGGCATTGATTAACGGTCTTTGCTGGGGCGGTATTATGGGCGGCGTCACCTGGGCGATGTACGGCAATCCGGCGCTGGGCGGCGTCATGATGCTGGCGATGGTGCTGAATCTGCTGCTGGCGGCGCTGATGGGCGTCCTTATTCCGCTGATTATGACCAAACTAAAACGCGATCCGGCAGTCGGCTCCAGCGTTCTGATCACTGCGCTGACCGATACCGGCGGCTTTTTCATTTTCTTAGGCCTGGCGACGATTTTTTTACTGCATAAGTAACGGTATCGTCCGGGGCGCGCGCACAAAGCCTGTTCACTTTGTACCCGCGCCCCACGGCCACTCTTTTATCCTCGCCCGACATCCTCTGAAAAGACGCCACGCTGCCAGGACTTTAAGATTTGTGGTTCGCTTACCTGAAGATTATCCGCGATACCTGGACGCCAAAGTCCGCGTTCGGATTGGTAACCGAGTCGCCAGCCCGCTCCTGGAAAACAGCAACGGCAAGATCTCTTCTTTTCGGCAGACGAGAGATATCGGCCTCGGCCAACGCCGCCGGGATCTCATCATAGTGCAAATCCGTGCAGTAAACCGGCGAGCCAGGCTGCTGACGCCAGGAATCCGCCAGGCTGCCGGCGTCAAAAGCATCGAAGCCGGTATCATTCACCAGACGCATAATCAGCTGCCGACTCGCCTCATCATCGCCGGCAACCGGTATCGCAATGCGATCCGCCGCGCCTTGCAGCATGCCCTTTTCGGCAAAAGATCCCGAGCCGATGGCGTTCCAGGCTTTGATCACGGGTCGACCGATCTGCTCTGACACCCACAGGCTTTCTGGCTGGCCATTTTCGATAGCGTCGATTTTCAGATCCCGGTGCGGATAATAATTGGAGGTATCCGCCACCACAACGCCGGAAGGCAGCGCGCGAATAAGCGGCGCCACGTCCGGAATGCGGACGAGCGGAATAGAAAGGATCAGGACGTCAATATCGTTAACGGCCTCTTCTGTTCTTACCGCCTGGGCGCCCGTGGCAAGCGTTTCTGCCTCGATGGTTTCCGGCCCGCGCGAGTTGGCGACCTTCACCTGGTGCCCGGCGGCGGCCAGCTTACGGACCAGGGTTTTGCCTATATGACCTGTACCGAGAATACCGATTTTCAAAGGGGATGAAGGGTTCATGGTTCTCTCCTGTCTTATTGGCTGCCGCTCGGGGCAGCGTTCTCCAATACGGCGTGTCTTTGGCGATATCTACAGCCCGAACGCCGTGATTATTGTCATTGTGCAAACGGCGTTATGCCGTCACTGCCCGGTTGCGGGCAACGATATGCTCGTGGGTCAGCGGTTCGCTGGCAGACATAAACTCTTTCAGCAGCGCCTCGCGGTTTACGGGGGCACGTTCTTTATCTGCCGCCAGCAGCGCCTTCTTCAGCGCCGCTGCGCTAAGTTCTGTACAGTAGGCTGGCGTACCGGGCTGCTGACGCCAGGACTCCGCGAGGCTACCGGCATCCACGGCATCAAACCCGGTATCGCTGACCAGCGCCATCGCGATGCGTTTGGCTGTTTCATCATCGCCAGCGACCGGAATGGCAATCCGTTCGGTTACGCCCACAGGCATCCCCTTGTCAGCCAGGGTAGCCGCCAGCACGGCATTCCAGGCTTTAATCAGCGGCCTGCCTGCCTGCTCGCTGGCCCAAACGCTTTCCGGCTTACCTTGCGCGAGAGCGGGAATAGCATCATCCCGAAACGGATAGTAGTTAGAGGTATCGATAACCGGTACGCTGGCCGGCACGGTTTTCAACAGTTCGGCCAGACCCTGGTGAGCGGTAAAGGGCGTTGACAGGATAACGGCGTCGGCGCCTTTGACGGCCTCTTCCCGCGTCACCGCCGTTGCGCCAGCCTTGCGGGCGACCTCGGCGATGGTTTCCGGCCCCCGTGAATTTGCCAGCCTGACGCTATGGCCGCAGGCAGAGAGTTTGGCTGCCAGTGTGGCGCCGATATTTCCCGCGCCAATAATGCCGATATTCATAAATGTCTCCTGATTGCTGAGGGGTTATTCGGCTGCCGGATGGGCAAAGTCATTGAGCGTGTCGCGTAGCTGAACCAGCCCTGCTTCCGTCAGTTTGCAGGCCGATCTGATTTGATCGGTCACGGCCCACAGGGTGTCACGCAGCGCCTCTCCGCTCTCTGTCAGCGTGACCAGCACCCGACGTTCGTCTTTTGGATCGCGTCGGCGGGATACTTTCCCCGCCGCTTCCAACCGCTTCAGGAGCGGCGTAATGGTGCCCGTATCCATCCCCAGCCTGCCGCCCAAATCCCCTACCGATCGGGGCGTTCCGTTAAACAATTCCAGCATCACCAGATACTGCGGGAAGGTCAGCCCCAGCGGATCGAGGAAAGGTTTATGCATCCGGTTCATCCTGTTTGCCGCCCCGTAAAGGGCAAAGGAAAGCTCGGTGCCTATTTCCCGGCGTTGTTTGTTAATGGTCATCTCGTAATATCTGTTGGTTGATTATCTAGTGCACTAGATAATCCTGGCAGATTTTCCTGTCGCTTGCAAAAGGATCGCCAGGTAATTTGTGCGCTGTTGCTTCAGAACGGCCATAGTTGTCGCGGTATTTGCTTGATAGTAAAGGCATAGTGCGCTGGAAAGGCAGGCTGATTCAGCTGCGATCCTGATCGAAACGCCCCGGCACACCCTCACTTTCAGGTTGGCCCAATCTCATCGCTTATTGACCATCGGGCTACTCACGCCTCGCTGTTTATCCTCCCTATACTGCTTCCGTACCTGCTTAAAAGCCTTTCGCTACGCGGAAAAAGACTACAGAAGGAAGAAACGATGAAACTGACGCAAATCCGTAACGCCACGCTTATTCTTGAATATGCGGGGAAAAAATTTCTTATCGATCCTATGCTGGCGGACAAAGAAGCCTGGCCGGGCTTTCCCGGAACGGCACGTCCGCATCTGCGTAACCCGCTGGTGGCGCTGCCGGTTGCCGTGGATACCCTGCTGAACGTCGATGCGGTGATCGTGACCCATACCCATCTCGACCACTGGGACGATGCGGCGCAGCAGCTTATTCCTGATGACAAGCTTATTTTTACCCAGCACGATGCCGATGCCGCGCTGATCCGCAGCCAGGGCTTTACCAACGTTCGCGTGTTGACGACGGAAAACAGCTATGAAGGCATTACTATCATTAAAACGGGCGGGCAGCACGGCAGCGATGAGGCCTATGCAAACCCGGAAATGGCTGCCAGGCTGGGTGATGCCTGCGGCCTGGTGTTCCGCCACGCCGATGAAAAAGTGCTGTATATCGCCGGCGATACTATCTGGGTGAAACCTTATGAAGAAAGCCTGCAAAGCCACCGGCCGGACGTCGTGGTGCTTAATGCCGGTTTTGCTCAGGTCGACGGTTATGGCGCCATTATTATGGGCACCGAAGATATCCTGCGTACTCACCAAATGCTGCCGGAGGCGACGATCGTGGCTTCGCATCTGGAAGCCGTTAATCACTGCGTGCTGACCCGCGCGGAAATCCGTGAGTTTGCTCAGCAAAAAGGTATGCAACAGAGCGTGCGCGCGCCCGAAGATGGCGAAACGCTGGTATTCTGATGCTTTTGGGGAACCTGCTCAGTTCGGCGGGTTCCCAGCCCAGTCAGGAGAAAAAACGTGACCGTTCCTGTTGTTGCCGTGATTGCCACTGCCGGAGTCAGCACCTTTCACTTTTCCGTCCCCTGTATCGTTTTCGGCAAGGCGCTGCCCGAGCCGGATCGCTTCGATCTGCAAATCTGTGCGGAAACGCCCGGCAACGTTCTGTCCGATATTGGCCTGTTTATTAACGTAAAACACGGGCTGGCGCTGCTGGAAAAGGCCGATATTATCGTGGTGCCTTTCTGGGATCGTCCGGAAGAGAAACCCTCTCCGGCGCTGCTCAGCGCGCTAAAAGCAGCCTGGCGGCGCGGCGCAGAGGTGGTGGGATTATGTCTGGGCACCTACGTGCTGGCCTATGCAGGACTGCTGGAAAACCGACGCGCGGCTACGCACTGGGAATATGAAAAAGACTTCACGGAACGCTTCCCGCAGGTGCATCTTGATACCAACGCGCTTTATATCACTGATGAACGCCTGACCACTTCCGCCGGGACGGCTGCCGGCATCGACTGCTGCCTGAGTATCGTGCGCGATCGTTATGGCAGCGTGTTAGCCAACAAGGTCGCCAGGCGCATGGTGATGCCGCCCTATCGAGAAGGCGGACAGGCGCAGTATATCGAGCGTCCCGTCCCGGAAACCACTCGCGATAATGCGATTAACGAACTGATCGGCTATCTGCGCAGAAACCTCGAAAGACCGCACACTATCGATTCGCTGGCGGCCTTTTGCAATATGAGCCGCCGCACCCTGACCCGCCACTTTTTTGCCGCTACCGGCCTGACGCTGAGCGACTGGCTGATCGGCGAGCGGCTTCAGCGCAGCCAGGTGCTGCTGGAGTCGACGGATCACAGTATTGAGGTGGTGGCAGCCATGTCGGGATTTCAGTCGCCGGTATCGTTCCGACAGAATTTTAAACACCGGTTTGCCGTCAGCCCCAGCGAATGGCGTCGGGCCTTCAGAGGGCCGGACGCGCTGCTGTAGAGAGCAGGATGCCGCTGATGAGAAGCTGTTGCGCGCGCCTGCAAAGCTCTGGTTATGGCAGCGATAACGGCGACTTTCCGCTACGCCAGCGGGTAGCCGATGGCGTTAGCAGTATGGCGCTACTCCCGCCCGGCAGGACAAGATAATAAAGTCCAAATTGGGTCAACGATATGGCCTGCAACTTATCCATGCCTTGTTTGTTCGTTAATTAAACGGTAACGTCAGGAATCAACACGTATAACCGTTGCTTTACTCATCCGCATCCACTAACCAACAGGTGCTTTATGGATCACACCACCCGGCAATATCGGGACGCTGTCCACCCTTATCAGCGTAGCGCGCGCTAACGCCTGCGCGTAAACCCCCTTTCCCGCCCGGCAGGGTTTGCAAGATAGCGGCTCACGCCATAGCCTGCGGGAATGGGCTTCCATCCGCGACACACTGGCCCACACCTCTATGCAAGGAATCAAACGATGACCAGTCCTGTAGAGTCCTTCCCCATTCACATTCCCCAGACGCAGCTTGACGATCTGGCCCAGCGCCTGGCGCAAACCCGGTGGCCAGATCCGGAAACCGTAAGCGACAACAGCCAGGGGCCGAAGCTTGAACGTCTTCGCGCTCTGGTAGCGCACTGGCAAAAAGACTATGACTGGCGCGCCACTGAAACCCAGCTCAACCAGTGGAACAGCAGCCGCACTGAGATCGACGGCCTCGGCATTCACTTTCTACATATTCGCTCGCCCCATTCTGACGCCCTTCCCTTGCTGATGACGCACGGGTGGCCAGGCTCTGTTCTTGAATTCAGGGCAATGATCGGCCCGCTTACCGACCCTACAGCCTATGGGGGGCAAGCCAGCGATGCGTTCCATTTGGTTATCCCTGCGCTACCGGGTTTTGGTTTCAGTGATAAGCCAACTTCCCCGGGATGGGGCGTGGGTAAAACCGCCAGCGCCTGGGTGCAGCTAATGGCGCGTTTGGGCTATGGCCAGCGCTGGGCTGCCCAGGGTGGAGACTGGGGATCGGCCGTGACCACCGCTCTGGGGCATATGCGCCCGCCAGGCCTGGTCGGCATTCACCTGAACATGGTGATGTATCAGCCGACCCGGGATGAAATCGCGCAGGCCACCCCTGAAGAGCAGCGCATGCTGGCTGATGCGCAACGCTACGACCAGGAGCTTTCGGGCTATATGAAGGTGCAAAGCACCCGGCCGCAGTCGGTAGGCTTTGCCCTGGCGGACTCCCCCGTGGGCCTGGCCGCATGGATATACGCGCTATTTCAGGACGCCTCTGACAGCGGCGGCGAACCTGAGCGGGCAATCGACATCAACGCCCTGATCGATGACATCATGCTGTACTGGCTGCCTAACGCCGGACCAGGCTCGGTCCGCTTCTATTGGGAAGGAATACGTGAAATGCAACAGCAAGGTCCCGCTTCCGCCATCCCCACTCCTGCGGGCGTGAGCATGTTTCCAGGCGAGCTGCTTCGCCTCTCACGGCGCTGGGCGCAGGCGCGTTTCGAGGATTTGAGGTTCTTTGCGGAAGCTGAACACGGCGGCCACTTCGCCGCGATGGAAAACCCGGCAGTGCTTACCGAACATGTGCGTGAGACTTTTCGCTTGCTGCGTTGAGCGGACAAGCGTGCCTGATACCCTGTCAGCATTAACCAACTGAACAGGGTATCAAGGGGCTTTTCTGATGAGGCCTGCACTGCGCACCAAAACGATTGATGACGCAGAAAAACCACCGCCTGTTTTTATTCCAGGTATAAAAACAGGCGGTTAACTACAGTACTATTCCCACTCGATCGTCGCCGGCGGCTTGCCGGAGATATCGTAAACCACGCGGGAAATACCGTTGATTTCATTGATGATGCGGTTAGAGACGCGGCCCAGGAACTCATAAGGCAGGTGCGCCCAGTGCGCGGTCATAAAGTCGATGGTTTCTACCGCACGCAGCGAAACCACCCAGTCATACTTACGCCCGTCGCCCATCACGCCTACTGAACGTACAGGCAGGAACACGGTGAACGCCTGGCTGACCTTGTTATACAGATCGGCCTTGTGCAGCTCTTCGATAAAGATCGCATCGGCGCGACGCAGCAGATCGCAATACTCTTTCTTTACTTCGCCCAGCACGCGCACGCCCAGACCCGGTCCAGGGAACGGATGACGGTAAAGCATGTTGTACGGCAGACCAAGCTCCAGGCCGATTTTACGCACTTCGTCTTTGAACAGCTCACGCAGCGGTTCAACCAGGCCCATCTTCATCTCTTTCGGCAGGCCGCCCACGTTGTGGTGCGACTTGATAACGTGCGCTTTGCCGGTAGCAGAAGCGGCGGATTCGATCACGTCCGGATAGATGGTGCCCTGCGCCAGCCACTTCACGTCTTCCAGCTTCAGCGCCTCTTCATCGAACACTTCCACGAAGACGCGGCCAATGATTTTTCGCTTGGCTTCCGGCTCGTCGACGCCCGCCAGCGCGTCCAGGAAACGTTTTTCGCCTTCCACGTGGACAATGTTCAGGCCAAAGTGATCGCCGAACATCTCCAGCACCTGCTCCGCTTCGTTCAGGCGCAGCAGGCCGTTGTCGACGAATACGCAGGTCAGACGATCGCCGATGGCGCGGTGCAGCAGCATCGCGGTCACGGAAGAGTCCACGCCGCCAGACAGGCCCAGGATCACCCTGTCGTTGCCCACCTGCACGCGCAGACGCTCAACCGCGTCTTCGATGATTTTTGCCGGCGTCCACAGCGCTTCACACTGGCAGATATCCAGCACAAAACGCTCCAGCATCCGCTGGCCCTGACGCGTGTGCGTCACTTCCGGGTGGAACTGCACGCCGTACAGGCGCTTCTCTTCGTTAGCCATAATGGCGAAGGGGCAGCTTTCGGTGCTGGCAACGGTCACAAAATCGGACGGGATAGCGGTAACTTTGTCGCCGTGGCTCATCCAGACGTCCAGCAGCGGTTTGCCGTCCGCGCTCAGGGAATCTTCAATGCCGCGAGTCAGCGCGCTGTCCACGCCAACTTCTACCTGCGCATAGCCAAACTCGCGCTCGCTGGAGCCTTCCACCTTGCCGCCAAGCTGCAGCGCCATGGTCTGCATCCCGTAGCAAACGCCGAATACCGGCACGCCCGCGTTGAAAACGTATTCCGGCGCGCGCGGGCTGTTGTGTTCGGTGGTGCTTTCCGGGCCGCCGGAAAGAATGATGCCGTTTGGATTAAACTGGCGGATCTGCTCTTCAGTGACGTCCCACGCCCAAAGTTCACAGTAGACGCCCAGCTCGCGCACGCGGCGTGCCACCAGCTGCGTATACTGCGAGCCGAAATCAAGGATCAGGATGCGGTGTTTATGGATATTTTCCGTGGTCATTGGGCTATTCCAGAGCGATAAACAAATACAGGGATTAAGTAAAATGCCCGGTCAGCGCCGGGCATCGGGCCGGGTTATCAGGAACCCATGCGGTAGTTTGGCGACTCTTTGGTAATGGTGACGTCGTGCACGTGGCTTTCGGTGATGCCCGCGCCGCTGATGCGAACGAATTCCGCTTTGGTGCGCAGGGCTTCGATGGTGCCGCAGCCGGTCAGACCCATACAGGAGCGCAGGCCGCCCATCTGCTGATGCACGATCTCTTTCAGACGGCCTTTATAGGCCACGCGACCTTCGATACCTTCCGGCACCAGCTTGTCCGCCGCGTTATCGGTCTGGAAGTAACGGTCGGAAGAGCCTTTGGACATCGCGCCCAGCGAGCCCATGCCGCGATAGGATTTGAACGAGCGGCCCTGATACAGTTCGATTTCGCCCGGCGATTCTTCGGTGCCCGCCAGCATAGAGCCGACCATGACCGCGCTGGCGCCAGCCGCAATCGCCTTGGCGATGTCGCCGGAGAAGCGAATGCCGCCGTCGGCGATAACAGGAATACCGGTACCTTCCAGCGCGGCGACCGCGTCAGAAACTGCAGTGATCTGCGGCACGCCCACGCCGGTGACGATACGGGTGGTACAGATGGAGCCAGGGCCGATACCCACTTTCACCGCACTTACGCCAGCCTCAACCAGCGCCAGCGCGCCAGCGCCGGTCGCAACGTTGCCGCCGAGGATCTGCAGGTCAGGATATTTTGCACGGGTTTCACGGATACGCTGCAATACGCCTTCAGAGTGGCCGTGAGAAGAGTCAATCAGCAGCACGTCAACGCCAGCCGCGACCAGCGCGTCCACGCGCTCTTCGTTGCCCGCGCCCGCGCCTACCGCTGCGCCGACGCGCAGACGACCTTCCTGGTCTTTACAGGCGTTAGGCTTGCGTTCGGCTTTCTGGAAATCTTTAACGGTGATCATGCCCAGCAGATGGAAAGCATCGTCCACCACCAGCGCTTTTTCGATGCGTTTTTCGTGCATCTTTTGCAGCACGACTTCACGCGCTTCGCCTTCGCGTACGGTGACCAGACGCTCTTTTGGCGTCATGACCGCCGAAACCGGCAGGCTCATATCGGTGACGAAACGCACGTCGCGGCCGGTGATGATACCTACCAGCTCGTTGTCGCCGTTAACCACCGGATAGCCCGCAAAGCCGTTACGCTCGGTCAGCAGCTTCACTTCGCTCAGCGCCGTAGTGGGCAGCACGGTTTGCGGATCGGTCACCACGCCGCTTTCATGTTTCTTCACCTTGCGGACTTCTTCCGCCTGGCGCTCGATGGACATATTTTTATGAATAAAGCCCAGCCCGCCTTCCTGCGCCAGCGCAATAGCCAGGCCCGCTTCGGTCACGGTGTCCATAGCCGCAGAGAGCATAGGAATATTCAGGCGAATGGTTTTGGTAAGCTGGGTACTGAGGTCGGCCGTATTAGGCAACACAGTCGAATGAGCGGGAACGAGCAGCACGTCGTCAAATGTCAGGGCTTCTTTAGCGATTCTTAGCATGGCAATATCTCAACCTCAGGGT
>Ga0157358_1000045_pt1:37500-44918 | contig 44918 bp, 36 predicted proteins | sample AttcapACBM2_FD_111484 | JGI IMG/M metagenome (GOLD analysis project Ga0157358, IMG submission 111484) | Fungus gardens microbial communities from leaf cutter ant in Botucatu, State of São Paulo, Brazil - Atta capiguara ACBM2 | ecosystem: Host-associated > Fungi > Mycelium >... | reverse complement strand
GAACCAAAAAAGTTTGGGTAGAGCCGGATCTAAGTGTTGGCTAGGTAAACGCCCCGTAGTAAGAGGGGTAGTTATGAACCCTGTGGACCACCCCCATGGGGGCGGTGAAGGGAAAGCCCCTATGGGTAGAAAAAAACCCACAACCCGACAAAGCAATCGGGAAATCTTTTTTCTGAAAGCAAATCTTCTATCGGGCTCGAACTCTCTTGCAATCTCATAACTGCAATTCAAACTTCTAGCTGAGTTCCACTCTTATAACAGCTATTCAAAGTAGAGATACGATAAGCTAACTACTGACTAATCAAACTGATAGCTATCTTTCGATCTGCTAAGTGACTACAATTCTTACTCGCTTATGGATACGGCTTGCAATTGTGATTTCTAAACCCACTGATACGAGACAGCGGAACGAGAAGCTGATTCCTGCTCTTAAAGCTTGCTATTCTTAGATGTGGAAAGAAGAATTAACAACTGGAATTGGAATTAATGCTACGTAAACGAGCCTTGCAGTCTGCTTTCTTCCTCTTAATCTGATAACTCGCCTGCCTCTGTATACGATGGGTCGGCTTTGCCTTGCTAACCTCTATCGTACAACACTGGATACGAAAACAAAAATCAGAAAAATTAGTAGCATGATTATGGGATCATCTCCCATAATCGAGAATAGTTTACCGGAATTCAAAAAAACTTTACCCAAAATTTTAGAAATCAAAAGTTCCATTTTAGAGAGGATCATAGCACTACTTCTCTTTTCCTGATCTTCCCGGCTGGAATCTACAATGGTTGTCTCCCGAACAAAATAACCAAAAAGTTCCAGAGGCATCTTCCATTCATTTCGATTTTGGTCTTTCTGCACCATATTTAGATCTTCCCTTTCTACGATCCGGAATTCCCAGCAAATCCTTGACTCCTCGAATACGATGGGATTTCACACCTGGCGAATCTTTCACTCTACCCCCTCTGACTAAGACTATAGAATGTTCCTGCGAATTATGACCTTCGCCTGGAATGTGAGCAAATATATCATGTCGATTGCTCAACCGTACTTTTGCTATCTTACGTAGAGCTGAATTAGGTTTTTTCGGTGTTCTCGTCGAAACACGCAGGCATACTCCTTGCTTCTGGGGACATTGATCCGAAGCTCGAGTACGGTCCGTGCGCCGTTTTTCTTCTCTACCATGACGAATCAATTGATTTTTTGTAGGCATCCCTCTTTCCTATGTCCTTTCCCCCTTAGCCCTTTCACTAGTGGTTACTCCCGATCCGAAGCACCCCTTTTCCATTCATAGAGAGATCCAATCGTCAAAATCAATAAAAAGGCCATCATGGACCAAGATCCAAACAGATCAATCTTGTTAGGAGGTACTGCCCAAGGAAAAGAAAAGGTGACTTCCGGATCAGGGATAATAAATAAAATAGGAACCGGATAAAATCGTATATCGAAACGACTTCTGGCATCACCGGAGGGATCGGAACCACATTCGTAGGCCGACAATTTTTCTGGATAGGTCGAACTATTGGAAGCAAATGGAAAAGGAACACCGAGTGGAATCAAAGAAACTAGCGGACTGATCACTAAATAGATACAAATAGGTGCAAATTCCGACATCACCAAAGCCCACTTCGTTCTCTCGCTCTCCTCGCGGCGCTCCTTGCTCGCGGAGCGGCATACCGAAAAAAAAAGACGCTCAGATGTGGATTCGAACCACTGAAGGATTTCAAGGGCAATGCCCCTAGCTCTTCCCACTGAAACAAGCAAAAAAGGATTTAAAGTCCTTTGCTCTAACCAGCTGAGCTACCAGAACCACTTGCCTAAAGTCTCTTTTCTTCATCTATGAGCATCCTACCCGCAGTGGAGGAGCTTGCTCAAGAACCGAGAGCCGGCCAGGGACTGGACGGCCCTCGTTCGGGAAGGTCTTCTTCGCTATAGACGCCACCAAGAACAAGAAAGGGGCGCTCCGCTCCTAGTCACTAAGTAGTGCTATTCTGTCCGACGGCGGACTCCATCAATCTGAGGTTCTTTCTCTCACGTAATTTCGCCCGCCCGTTCAACTTCCGTGCCGGAGGAAATGGGATTCGAACCCATGATACAATCTTCTTGTATGTCGATTTAGCAAACCAATGCCTTAAGCCACTCAGCCATACCTCCAAGTTGTTGATCGGAATTGGATGTGCCGGGTTGGTTGCCCGAAGATCCACTGCGTAAGCCGTAGCGCGCGTACTCTTCTTTACTGAGCGAAAAAGACTCTATCCAGATCTATGGATCTCCCCAGCGTCCAAGCGAGACGAGACCCCATCCAAACCAAATCCGCCACTCGTTGGGCGAGGCCTTGCTTTCTATGAACACCTCACCACTGAATGAGAAACTTAGCCTCCGACCCGACCAAGAGAGAAGACAGGGTCAAGCCGACGCCGCCCTTCCTCACCTGCCTGAATGGAATGAATATCTCCTTCGTCTAGTCGAGAAGGGAAAAAGCCCGGCGGGGAACTGGACCGTGACTCTTCTAAACCATTACATGACGGAGAAGTCCATTCTCGTCATGATCGATCCACGTCCTACCATAGTGCCCGGAGAACCAGGCTTGCTTAGCTTACCAAGCTAGCTTACTAAGCTAAGCGCGAAGGAATTTTTCTAAGATGGCAGAGCTAGCCAGAAGGTAGCCTAGCTTGCTTCTAGAAGATTCTATAGTGATCCACAGGAATCGGCCTCGGGTGACGCCTCCCTAGTCGTCGAAAGATTTCATCCCTCGGTCGTTAAGGAGCAAGAAAACGGATGCGCGTTAGCGCAACGGCTTTCGCGCTAGTTGCTCAATCCGTTGCTTGTTTGGTTCTAGGTTGAGCTCACCCGCCGCCCTACGTCAGTAGTCTTCCTAACTTCTATTCCCTTTTTTTGCTCTAAGGTAAGGTCCTTCAAGAACAGCATTGCGGTCGCAACGGGGCTCTGGGTGAATATTGTCCGCCCGTATGAGCCGGGCTGTGAATATTTATAGGTCGGGGTCTTTACTGAAAAACCACAATACTACACTACAACAATTTGAAGAAATCCGCAAGTGACTATAATTTGAATTCACTAGTCGTGTTGAGGCTTATTTCAATATAACAAATCTGCCAATCCCGATATTCCCACATTTCATTCTGGTCCAGTGTCCATTCCTGAATGAAAGAAATGAGCTTTTTTCTGCGCCCCTTCACTCACTTCTGAATGACTCCTTTAGCACTCCCTTTTTTATATAAAAAAATAGATACAGTTTACCTTTACCATACCTTCCAAGCAAGAGTGTTTTTTGCAAGCTTTTTATAGCCGCTTCCTAGGGCAGGGCAGCAAGTCTCTTATCCATATTGAAAGCAGAAGTTTTCAAGTTTTGATAACAGGTTCTATGAAAAGCTAGCAATCCTGTGAGTTTTCCAAAAGTGAGGCTAACAATAGCTATTAAGTCTACTCTTATGGAGATGATTGAGTGGAAGTTGGATAAGGATTGGAGTCGGATAGGGTGGGAGTAGGTCCAGCCGATAGGGCCATAGGAGTGGTCCGGACGAGCTTACTCTTAGCCATTGGAAGTAGTTGCTGATGGAAAAGTAAGAGTTGCTTAGGTTTAGTGTTAACTATTAAGTTTTACTCTAAGTTGAAATTAAATCTTTAGAAATCACAACTAGAGGGTTAGTACTTGGATCGAACTCTCGGCTTTGGGGCATTTTTTCTACCTTGGGTGACCTAAGGAGAGAGAGGGATCATCAGTCTGAGCTATGGTTCCTGCATCGAAAGGATTCAAATAACGTACCAGAATATGTACAGAGGCATCTTCTTTATCTCTCTATATGGGAAGAATTAAGGTCAAGGACTTACCTTTTCTTTCTGAGCTCATTCTTTTCTTCCCCAGTACTGTGCATTGGATCAATTAGAACTACAAATGTGCTTCATCTTTTGTAGGTTCTGGGATTGCTATTCTATTTGAAAGAGGATGGAACGTTGGACATACGAGTGCCCTTCGAGCGATGGAGGAACCGCCTACACATCCCCACCTTAATAGCTCAATTGCAAAAGGAAGAAAAAGAAATCAATCTGACTAACCTCTCTCTCAGCAACATATCAGCTTTCTAGCATGCATATTTGAGAGTTACATTGCAGGAGAAAAGATCAGCTATACTTTTGTTGTTTGAATAAAAAACAATTAGCCACACTTGTTTGAATCCTTTTGTATCAACCCATAATTTAGCATCAGGATCCATGATTCTTTCCCTTGATAAAAATAAATTCTGTCCTCTCGAGCTGATGACTAAACCGACCCACCTCTGACGAGAGGATCAACCACTGCCATAGAAAGAGCAGCGACTAACTAAAACCAAGGAATCCATCATCTGGCGTATTGGCAATGGGCGAACTGTCCGGGTGTGGCGTGATCCGTGGATTCCCAGAGCCAGCACTCGACGACCTACGGGAGCCCAAGGCCCCTGTCGCATAATCAGGGTTGCCGGGTTACTAAACGCAGAAGGGCGGTGGAATGAAAACCTGATCCGTGCGACGTTCAACCAGGAGGACTGCGCGGCAATACTGAGAACTAAAACCGCACCAAGTCTGGGCGAGGACTTTATTGCGTGGCACCCGGAGAAGTCAGTCAGGTTAGAATAGAACTAGCCGACGCTTTGCTTTTTCAAAGATAGGATCCCGTATCGTATGCTTTTGGGAAGGTACGCCACACCCCGTCTCCACAGGCAAAAGTAAAGCCGGCAACGGGTATTTTGAGGTCTCCGCCGTAAGGAATTGGATGTCAAGACGACGATAGAGATTTGAGCTGTAAACACAAGAAGTAAACGCCAAATTGGGAGTTGGGGTTCCTTAACTTAAGTTGACGGTGGAACCCCTTTGAACACCCCGCCTAAATGGGAAGGAAGCTCTAGAAAAGGAGACGAGCTAACCTACGACTATTCACTAATAAATTAAAGATATGCCATCAGACTCGCCTATATAGTTGTTTACTTCCTTGCCTAACTGTTTACGGATAGTCAGTGGTGAAAACTAGCTCTACGAGAGAAGAGAGTAAGGGAATCTTACTCGACCGAGAGGAAGCGAAGCGCAGACTGGAAAGCAGGAGTTCAGTGAAGTATGCCTGCTCTAGCTTTGAATTCGAAAAGAGAAAATCTTACTTCGTTGGAGATAGGAATTCCCCTTCAGCGAATGCAGACTTGAAGAAGGAAGCATTATGAAGGGGGTTGTCTTCTTTTCTTCAACTGAAGTCAGTGTGGCTTAGGCGGGTTATGAATAATAGGGATTTCCAGTATTGCTTTGATAAGCTAAAGTAGTGTAGTAAGGTTCAATCTCCCAAGAAGAGAGGAAAAGAAGGTCACATATGGTTCTTGAAGAAGAGCTTGTACGGGCTCCGAGGCAGTGGTCAAAGAAATTCGACAAGTTCATGGTCGATCGATACCTTTCCATCCCTGTTGTGGGGGCAGATGAGCCTCCCTCTGTTCTTGCAGCTGCCTTAGGAGGTCTTTAGCAAGTCGGACTCTTCTGGTTAACATGTATTCACGATTCGCCAAAGCCGGAAGCTCGGGTAAGTAGGGATCCCCAAAGGAGGTGGGGGGTGTAGACGGCCCCTTTTTTAAGTGGGGTTCAAACCTATTTTCTCTTCCAATTTGGATACTGATTTCTTCTTCAATAGAACCATCCGCTTTCTTTTGAATCTTGTATACCAATTTACATCCCATAATGTTTTTGGAGTCGGTGTAAGGAGCTAGAACCCATGTTTGATTTTGGGCTAGGGCATCTTGTTCTTTCCTAGCCAGTCCCAAGAAAAGGACTGGAGACATAGCTTACTCTCTTATTAAGCAGTAAAGAAAGCTCTTCAAGCAAGCCAGTGAACCAATTCCATATGCTTGTTCTGCTTGTCCGAAAGAGACTTAACTATTCTAGTTACGTTACGAGTTTAGGAAAAAACCACAATAAGTAGCTTTCCCCCCATCCGATGCTTGTTTTGCTTTCTACTTGTGAATGAACCCATTCCGTTTTTGAAAGAAGCAAGCATAAAAGGCTATCGACAAAAGTGGTACGCCACAGAAAGTGCAAACAAACTTATCAAAACCCGGTGAGTGAATGCCTGTGCCTATGAGCTTTTACGAAAGCCCAGGCTTTTCTCTGATCCAGTGAGTGAAATCCAAGCCTATTCAAAAGCCTATTGAAACTTTCCTTGCTTTAAGGCCTATGACCACCTATTAGCTTGACTTTACTACTTGAACCAGAAGCAAGCCCATAAGCAGTGAAATTCGAGGAATTACCCCCATTTATACCACCATGCTTACTATTTACCGCCCTACACCGTGAAAATAGACAGATTTTTATATTATCTGCCGCTATTGAATTGACGACATGGAACACCTAAATCCTATCCTACAGACAGCGCCTATTAGCTAGTTATTGAACTTACTGCCTCCCTAACACTTTGAATGTGTTCATTTTATTGATCTGCTTCCTTCAAAGAAGAATCAGTGTTTTCGTTCTCTTTTGACGGATAAGTTTATCGATTTGGACATCTAATGAAAATATAGGGATTCCACTTCCCTTCTGCTTGCTTTTTGTTTCATTGGATTTTACTTTTTTCTCAAGGGATCACGTATAGAAAGAAATGGTTTCCTTTCTGGTATTGATTTGCACAAATATCATATTGTATGGAAATCCATGCATTCGAGTATTTTTCCGTGCCAGTGAGCATTGGCATAAACCCAGTTCAAGTTCCAAAATATTCCAGAAAATAGGGTTTACAACTAAGCTTGTTTGTTACGAACCATTCGTAGTAGTGTAGAACCAAAATCAAATCCAATAAATAGGTTGTACTGGTAAAGGATTCTGATTGTTTCATTTCTCTTCCTTTTCTTTTGTTCAAAAAGCAAGGGTATCGACTATAGGGATTCTACGGAGATGAGATGATTTAGCTTTATCTATCAATGCAAAGCTCGTGCACTTCTTGGAAAAAAGGAAAGGAAAGCTTGGGAAAACCTAAGTTAATGATCAATAGCAACAGAAGGGAGGTGCGAATGAAACTGCCGCCTCAGGGAATTTCCTTATTGAGTAAGATTTCCCTTTTGCCCAGTACAAAAACAAGCTGAGGATGATGTGGTGCTTTTTACTTTATGGGGTGCGAGCTTTGCTTTGAAATTGGTGGGCAAAATAAAAGATTATCCTTTCACTGTCCTTCTGGATTCTGGATGCAACTTGAGCTTCATTGATTCCTCAGTAGCAAAAATCCCAAAAGTTCCTCACTAAAATTCAGACCAGTCCCTTGGTGATAACAGTGGCTAATGGGCGCGGAGGGTATACTGCGAGGCTAAGTGCCCCAATGTGAATTTTACATGAGAGTTATGAAATTGGGAATCCATGATGTTGTGTTAGGGTTTATTGGATGAAGAGTCTCGGGCCTTTGCATTTA
>Ga0157358_1000045_pt1:0-32500 | contig 44918 bp, 36 predicted proteins | sample AttcapACBM2_FD_111484 | JGI IMG/M metagenome (GOLD analysis project Ga0157358, IMG submission 111484) | Fungus gardens microbial communities from leaf cutter ant in Botucatu, State of São Paulo, Brazil - Atta capiguara ACBM2 | ecosystem: Host-associated > Fungi > Mycelium > Unclassified ... | reverse complement strand
GTACTGAAATTGTTCGGGAGACATGGTCAAAGCCCGGGCACTAGGAAGAGTCAAAGCTAATGAGAAGAAATGGGCTCGCGTGTGATTAGCTAGTTAGCGAGGCCCCATCTTTCGGTACAAGACTGATCTATTGGCCTATCTATCAGAGATAGACTATGTTCCCTTATTTTTCATAAACTGGGACCCTTGTGAATCCAATCCGTTGCAATTGGTGCAGTTTCTACTCTCAGGGGCTTTCGAACTATCAGTCTTGCTTTATTTATTAGTTCATGGATTGGTTGAATACTCCGCAGGGGAACACGAAGGTGAATTGGAAATCGAAATACATGTCTTTAGGGAAGGTTCATTGGTAGAAATCAATGGGGTTGCAAGCTCAGTGGCAGGGGAGCAGCGTGGTGTAGCTCCCAAAGAGAAAAACGTGTAGTTAAGTATGCGAGGAGTGAAGAAATAAGGTTCCACGGTTCTGTACTCTAATTGATCAGTTAATAGCCATTATAGACTCTCATTCAATTGAAATAGTTGACCTCCTGGAAATAGAAACAATCCCCCTCAACTATATACCCGTCCACTATATATATGTAAATCCGTTCTTCTGGCGTCTTTCTTGGTCTTCTGTCTGGCTCTTCCTCGCAAGGCCTTCTACCATCCATCCCTCTTTTCTAAATTCTTGTCAAAATCGCATAGTTCTATTAAAATAGGAGGATTTCTATGACCAACTGCATAGGTCTGAGTCTAGGTTTATCCCTTCTCCTTCTACTTACTTGAGAGTAGGGAGCTAAACTAGATAAGTCTTAAGCAAAGACTGGGTTTAATGACACCCTCACCATTCGTTACAGCTTACAGGTTCACTTCTACTATTCATTCTATCCACTAGCTCTCGACTAATGAATCTGAATCAAAGTAGAGTTGAAGGCCAGACCTTAGGCACTTTCTATCTCTCCTATTCCTTTCATTTCATGTATCTCTTGTGACCTTGCTTGGGAATTGCACTCAGAGGAATTCTGCCCGTTAGTTCGCTTTCATTGAACGAAAGAATTCCCTTGGATTGAAGTGAAGTGGGTGCATTGCCTGCAAATATGCACTTTTTTATTGGAGTGAGTTCATCAACAGCTTGTTTTGGGGGAGAGAGGGACCTCGGCTATGATCTTTTTCTTATGAAATGCAAAGCAAGTTCTTTCCAATGCTACAACCAAAGCACTGGCCAAAGAAGAAGTTTTTCAGTCTACAACCTACCACGGGACCTAGATTAGCCTGGATTTGATAAGATAAGATTTACTGCTAAATGTTACGAGTCACTGAGGCCAGCACAGCGCCGCTCCTTCTTTAGTCATACTACTTCTTTGCCACACATTTTTATGCTTTGATAGTGAGGAGACAATCAACGATCTATACCATAATGCCCATCTATCTAGAGAATGATTAGGAACTAATGCCACTGATAGGAAATACATAGGCAGTACGCCCACTTACCACTTCAATGACGGACTTCTCCGATACCGATACCAAACCTAGCTTGAGATCGATCACAGGCATGTGGTGAACCATACCGAGAGAAAGAGCACTGAAATGAACCATATCGAGCAAGCAAGAAAACGGATGCGCGTTAGCGCAACGGCTTTCGCGCATCCGTTTTCTCGTTTGATTTGTTGATTCTTCTTCTCCACCACACCAAATAGTTGAATAATAAGACACAAACTAGATACGGAATCGCTACGCTACGTTTCTTTCTATATGGGTAATAAGTGTAGGGATTGACCTCACCGAGTAAAGATAAGAACTCGTACCAGGATTTACCATTGTTGGCTAAAGCATTGTTGGCGAAATCTTACTTACCTAACAGGCGGCGCATTTGCTACTTACCTAACTAACAGAGCAGGCAGGCGCATTTGCTGGTCCAGTTAATTACGGATTGGATATGACAGTTCATTACTTAAAATTATGGGGACTGCTCATTTCTTTGTTTAGCATTTCTTTCCTGAATCAGAGTTTTGAGTAGCCCGAGTGAGGGACGGACATGAAATTAAGAAAGAGCCCGCACGCAGGCTTCTGATCTAGATGCACGGAAAATGGCTAAAAAATATCCTGTTTTAGAAAACAACACTCACTCTCTCTTTACGAGAATTTCAAGTGGGTTGGTTCAATTCCTAGCTTTTTTGGATTTGTATTGCCTTACGAACTTGCTAACTAAAAGAAGGTAGGTCCACAAACAAGTCTATATTGGAATAGATAGAGAGCATTTTTCCCCTTTGTAATTTCACAAAAAGTGGAGAGCCCTAGCATTGAATGAACGTAGTTACTTATCAAATTACCTGAAGTGAAGGAATGCCCAGACTTATTTACTTGTCCGAATAGATTGACTCGGTAGGCCATAGGAAAAGATAACTCATGCCTACTTTACTTACTTGCCCAAGCCCTACCTACATATTTGACTAGTAGTTCTTTCGGAGAATTACTCTCTACCTACCTATAGTAGATTGAGTCGAGTAGTGATGAGCACTTATATATACCAGTCCGAGTATTGAATCGAACTAACTCATACATAGGAATTCCTTTCTGGTTGTCTTGCATTTACTTTTTCTTTTATTTGTCTTGTATTCCCGAAGAGACAGGGAAAGCTTTACCAGTGGAAAACTGCGGACGGATTAGCCTTCATTAACTTATTAGTAAGGAAGATCTTGGCTTTGTATTGCCGCTTTTCCTAGATATAGCATAGTAGTGCGTTTGCGATAAGATTTAATTTCAACTCGAAGTGAGAGCATGCATTTCCTGCCATACGGAGAGAATTACCCGCCTACCTGGATGGCCTGCCTAGTAGTTCTTTTGACCTGGATGGTCCGCCTGCCTAGCAGTTCTTTTGAGAAGAAGTGCGCGCACATCTGAATTCCACACACACCCGATTTTCTCTAGCTACCTCATTTCAGTAAAGTTAAGCGGGTCGCCCTTTAAAGCCCCAGATTACCTGGTGGGGCTAGAGTCTATTGTTCAAAGCTAGCTAGTCGAAGTCTTAACTCCGTCCGTTTGGCTCAGTAAAAAAGTATGGGAGAAAATCCCGATTGGGTGGCCAGCATTGTTCCAGTGAAGAAGAAGAACGGACAAATACGCGTCTGTGTGGATTTTCGAGATTTAAATAAAGCCTGTCCTAAAGACGAGTTTTCGTTACCAGTGACAGAGATTCTCATTGATCACACACACCTCGTCCTAAGAAGTATTCTCTTTCATGGACGGGTACGCGGGTTACAACCAAATTGTAATGGATGAAGAGGACCAAAAACACACAGCCTTTCGCACTCCAATAGGCATATATTGTTACAAGGTTATGCCCAAAGGTCTCAAAAACGCCGGTGCTACATATCAACGCGCCATGACTAAGATCTTCGATGATCTAATACATAAGATTGTCGAGTGCTACGTGGATGATATCGTTGTAAAGGCGGTATCCCATCCCATGAAGAACATCTTAAACATCTCTGAATCGTATTCGACCGCCTAAGGCAACATGCACTAAAGTGAAACCCGTTGAAGTGCGCCTTCATGGTCTCGTCAGGCAAATTCCTAGGGTTTGTCATTCGACATCGGGGAATAGAAATCGACCCGAGTAAAATCAAGGCCATACTCGAAATGCCTCCTCCTCAAAACCTTAAGGAGCTGCGTTCGCTTCAAGGGCGCCTGGCATACATCAGGCGATTCATAGCCAATTTTGCAGGAAGAATCCAACCTTTTACAAGACTCACAAAAAAAGACATTCCATTCTTTTGGGATGAAAACAGCCAACAAGCCCTAGATGGCATCAAAAGCTATCTCCTCAATCCGCCAGTCCTGGTTGCGCCGATACCAGGGAAGGAGCTTATACTCTACACCACGGCCTTGGATGAATCTCTTGGGGCTCTATTGGCACAAGAAAATGAAAACGGGAAAGAGAATGCCCTCTATTACCTCAGTCGTGTGCTCGTAGGAGCTGAACATGCGTACTCTCCTATCGAAAACATTGTCTTGCACTGGTGTTCGCTGTCAAGAAGCTACGGCACTACATGATAGCACATCGGGTCACCCTCATCTCCAAAGTTAACCCACTTAAATATCTCATGACAAGACCAATGCTTACAGGAAGATTGGCAAGATGGGCCATCATCCTTACTGAGTTCGACATTGTGTATGCGCCGCAGAAGGCCATTAGAGGGCAAGCGATGGCGGACGCAGCACATCATACATATTTCTACAGTAAAAAAAAGATTTCCATGGATGGGATTGCACGTAGTCCATTCCACCTTTATCTATCTAGGTTATCCTTCTTTCTTAACAAAGCAGAATGTGATGATCGATCCCTCTATTATGGTTTTTCTGTTTATACCTAAGCCTCTACCTTATATATTTACGCTGATGAAGGAAAGCCTTGTTAAAGACTACTACTTTTGACTTCCTTTTTCGTACTCTTCTTTCATCCTCCTTACCAGAACGCTTTTCCTGGTTCAGAAGAATCAGATACTTCAATTTTGGCTTACATATGGAAAATGCCTTCGTCTTGAAGCTACCAATGCACATCACGGTTAAATCATTGTCAATTAATTGTGGGATTCCCCATATCACCCATAGACACAAAAATATTTTTTTTGCCTCAAACTCTGCTGCCCTCTCACTCCTCGATAAGTGTACTTACTCAGGTTGTGCACTTGGCTGAGCGGGATCTTCCCCTTTGGCATGAGAACCGCCTACCTACGCTAACGTAACTAATGCAGATGGCGGAAGTTAGTAGTTCTCCTATCGTAGTATTCTATGTATTTATCACGCGTAGACCTTAAGACCTTCTCTGTTCTGCAGGAAGTATATTTATATATATACCATTCATATTAAAGTAAGACGGATAGGGCATATTTGACTAGGAAGCAAGCAAAGCAAGGCAAGCGCCGATGTCTGGAGCAGGAGATGGAAGCTTGGGTTGAGGAGGCTGTCAACGAGTCATCAAAGGCGATAGATTGGTTATATTCGGATTCGTTTGCTTTTTCTTTTTTTTTTTGTTGTGAGAGGTCTGAGTCCACAGCTGGGGAAGAGTCGTCAGATGACAATTGAAGTAGGGGTTTGCCTCTGGGAAGCAAGAGTCTCATAGGGAAGGAGATCCTGCACAGACCAATCCCAATCTGGAAGAGAGTCTTGTTGTCAATGAAAGCAATGAGACTATGTCACATATCTGCCTATCTCGTGTTGTGAGCTATAAAGTACCCACCAGGGGGTGGACCAAGAAAGAGGCAGGCGATTGGGTCCTTCCCATCCTCTATGATGCCAGTCTCTTTGTCATTCTTTCACCCTTGCTGAGTAGCGAAGTGAGCATACTCAAGATCCAATTCATCAATCATTTGAGTTGGTACGAACATAGGAATCCAGACTCCGCTTGATTCGATCTTCAGTTTCGACCTTCATCAGTCAGGAAAAAGAAGAAGGACCCACTTATTCCACTCAGAGAGACCGAACCAGGCAACAAAAAGGCTGAAGGAAGTTATCTTTCCATTCCAACTAAACTAAGTGAAAAAAGGGGGAGAGCAAAACAGAAACACAGGAACAAAGAAACTATGTCCAAACCAACGAGTCCTTTGGTCGACTCTAAAGAATGTATCGGGAGTTGGGAGTTAGCCGTCTCATAGGAGTGATAGCAGGGTTTTTCACGGAGTAACATGTGTACCACTCACTTGCTTTGCCTAAAAAAAGCAAATTGGATGAAAGTGGTGATCGCTAAGCGCTTTTCATGTCGTGTCAGACCATTTTCTCTCGATGAAAGGCCCATATAAGTTGCCTTTTTTGAGTCCTTTAAAACAGCTGTTTAATCTGGAGTTTCCTGTCCTGTACTTGCCTTTGGGGGATTCCTCTAGTGGAGTGCCCAGGCGGTTATAATGAAAATGGAATCTCTATAGTACGACTTCCTGTAAGCCAGTGCTTTTACCTATTCTCTCTATTGCTCAAAATGCTTTACCATGCCAGCCAATGGCAGTTATCTTGCTTCTGCTAAGGTCCATAGATATACTGGTACGGAGAATATAGACTATGTGACTATTTAGGATAATACACGGAAGGGGATGAGGAGGTCGTAGCTTCATCTTTTACGATGCGGAGTGAAGAAAAGCAGCTTCCTTTTGTACGATACGGTGGGATGGGGAGCTGTACGCATTGAAGCAGCTTTGAAGCATCATTCCTCAATATAGCTGGACTTCACGTGATCTGGGCTGGGAGACAATACCTATCTGATCGAAGCTCCTCATAGCTGGAGAATGAGTCAACTCAATAAAAAGGAACATGTAGCAAGCCCTGAAACGAGAGGTAAAGAATAGGCTACCATACGAGATGAGACTACTTCATTCTTGGCTTTCATCCCTACGCTTAAGAAAGATAAGGGATTGGATTTAATACCTTTTATTTAGAGCTCCGTTGTTCCGACTGGAAAATGTCACCTTCCACCATACGTAAACCAAACCTCTTTGCTTTCTGGCTTTTCCTTCCTAACAAGGAGGCGGGATTTTGCAGTTCCTTTTTCCCTTTTTGCTCTTTTTCTTTTCGAGAACTAGTACCGCCAATTCAAGCCGTCATACTTATCCTCGTACCTAGCGAAAAAACGGCTTGCGTAGCGTAGGTCTCCTGCATGCCTATCTTGCGATAGCTAGTGATAAGTGGATTCAAGGGATCGAGCCAGATCTAACAGAAACAAATAGAAATCCTACAGTCTAAAAAGAAGGTGGGCTTTAGCTGAATCGAGCTGGGTGGGAGAAGATACGCTTATGAGAAACCAGCAAAGACATTATTAGACCGCTCAGAAATGGAAGGAATAGCTGCTGCGAAGGTAAACCATAATGCTGCTGAGTGATCTCTTGGAGATAGAGGTGAGACTTGGAGTCGAGAACTTGTCTCTCTATCGGCAGCATCTTGATCTCGATGTGCCTATCTTGGGAACTGCTCTTTTTTAGAAACTGGAAACTGAGTTAATGGAGTCAAGCAAGAAAGAAGAAATAAGATATCTATCACCTAGTCTAACTCTCTGAAGTTGGAAATAGTCAACGTTGACCATCTTAATCTTCTAGAAAAAAGCATTTCTTACACTAGCTCTTTCCTATTATTTTTTTACCTCACTATGCTGTCAGTCAGCCCAGGGCTTATTCGAGGAAACATTAGCTTTTCGACACTAGACGATTTGCAACACATAATTCGTTGTTCACGAGCAACTCAATAGAATAGATTCCGTAGTTTCAGTATCGACTTGCCTGTTGGCAAAGAATCGGAAGTTGTACACCACACCTTTTGTAGTGAAAAGGTTTCTGAAAGCTCTTTCACCCAGCCCGCGGGTAATAATCTGAAAGTGAATCATCAACCACTCATTTAGAAGCCGCTCATGCAACAACGTTTAAGTCAATCCTTCCGCCCATATTATTTAGTCTAGTTGTTGGAGGAAATGCGCCTTGAACACATTACGTATACTAGCTGAGCTTTGTCCCTAATCGTGACTAGTTGTTATTCGTTTCGATCAATTCCCAGCCGGCAATGCCTCAGCTTCTCAAAATCTAGGAAGTAAGTTCTCTGAAAAAAAAAGTAATCATTATGAAAAGATACTAGCGCTACTAATAAGGAAAGCTACTTTTTTCTATTTCTAATAAAGGAATAAAGCGGAAAACTAAAGAAAGAGATCAGAAGTGGGTCCCGCGAGTAGTTTGTCTTGTTTCAGTCCGTACAAGAAGAGACTTTCAGGGTTGCCCAAGAAGGGACGGGCCTATCTATTGGTGGTACTAGTTCCCCGCGGGAGGGGCAGGATTTCGGTGCCGTCAGCATGGGTCCGGCTATCGATCACAAGGGTCTAGATACGGGTCTCGAACGGAAAAGTATGCTACATATTGCTCTGCTCCAGTTCCCTCTGCTTACACCTGGTCAATTCGTTGATCGCCCCTCTTATTTCTTATTTTCAAAAGGGCCCTGCTCTCGTCTCTGCTGACGAAGCCTTAGTGAAGGAAGTAGCTCGAGTTCACTAAGGAATATGCCCTATTTTCCGAAACCTGATCAGTTGGTGTGGACAAGTAACCCTGAATCTGGGCTGTCGCTCTATATGCGAAAGAACGTTCTTGCTTTCACTACTCACCTTGCCCTTTAGCCCTTGCCGGACCGCTACCCAGGTTTCCAGTCGTTTCGGCTACTGCCAATATTTTTTGAGGAAATAGCTGTTGTCCCAGGATCCTTCTAGTCGGGGGAGAGCCTTTATTACACCTTGAAATAAGGTAACGGGGCCCACCATATCCTCGATATTTGAGGGCTTGGAAGTTCAGCAGGCACAGGTATCGTAACTTCTGCTTTAACCAGATCCAAAGCGTCTAACTGATCGATAAAGAAGCATTGCGCTTGTCAAAGGAGTTCAATGCTCACTATACGCATAAACAGCACTAGATAAGATAGTCTCACTCAATTGACTATATCAAGATGGGCTTCGCTTACTTTCACCCTCATACCCAGCTTTAGCAGGCGCAGGCGGCTTACACTACGTATAGGCCGGATTCAAGGAGCGCTAAAACCCGGATTCATTCTTTTCAATACTCTTTTGAACTCAGTTAGAAGAAGATGTCATGCCAAACCAAATAGTATAGTGAAGAAGTTCGGTGACAATGCTCCTCTAACTCTTCTCCCGGCGGGTAAAGACAGAGAAGGGCGGGGAGGAATTAGTCGACGAAGAAGCTTTTCAAGTAGAAGTAGGCTGGAATCAAAGTCTCAGGTTCCATGGAATGGCTTTGTTCCCCCGAATACCAACCCTTGGGAAAATAAATACCAGCCAGTAGAGATAGCCTAGATAGCCAAGAAGATATACGTATTTCATAGAGCTAGCTATAAAGCTTTTGTTAACTTCAAATAGGCTATTGAATGCAATCAACGGCAAATAAATAAGAATAAAGTGCCAGAGCTAAGAGCTAATATATTATATTCCCAGTCTATGCATGGATAAAGGAATGATAAGAGCTATGAGCAGTTTATTAAACTACACTACGGCTAATATATAAAAAAATCAACTAGAAAAAACCGTTGCCAAAGAAACCATTTGTTTAAGCTTATTCGTTCGCGCTAGGCTCACAAACTAGATAGAAGAACTAAGGTCTTCAACCATTAGACAAGCAGGTAGGATCCTTTGCTTACTACTTGAAGCAGAAACCTAGAAGAGGCTTTCTCAAAGACTATTCACGAGGAAACAAACCATTAATCAAGAAGAGAGACAGACATACTTTGAGCTCTTAGAAGGTTGCCCAACAGAAAGATGTTAAGACAAAGAGAGAGATAGACCCTCAATAAGGATGCTGCAATAGCTTGAAAAGTACTTTGCTTATAAAGCATAAGCGGATGTTAACATCAACTGCAAATATATTACTTGCTACACGAAGACTTTCTTAGTAATGCTCTGAGCGCTCGTCTTGATGCTGGCAAGAAGAACTTCAGTAGATTAAGAGAATTGCTTTGATTGAGGGAGGACTTGTTGGCTAATAGAGGCCAGGGTATCTACTCTCATTCCTTAGTTGTCAAGTTTGGAGTAGTTGCTGACTTTCACTTGCTTTTCTTCCGCCAGCAAAAGGAAATAGTCTGACAGCTATTGGTGCTTTAGTTCAACCAGAACTGGACCTAGAGACTGGGACTGTAAGAGAGGCTCCGGTTTATGAACCACTGTAGTCTTGTTTTCCTGGTCTAGTAAGTCCAGTAGTCCGGTCAAGTCAGTCAGGTAGTACTGGTCAAGTAAGCACAGTCGTTTTTGTTAGTAAGTGTTAAGCATATTCATTCCTTCGGTTTTCCCATAGGCAAAAGGTAGGAATTAGAAAGTTGGGTAAGTCGGAAAGTTGGATTCCGGTTACTTTCAAAGTAAACTGAGGCATGTGTTTTCCTTGGATCCAACGTATTGGTTTCAATATCTTCGTTGCATGTGGCAAATCAACATAAATATCTTGATGCATTGGCAGCACTTCAGTTAAAGTCTCAGAGGCGGGAGGATCACAGGCCGAAATCCATCAAAGAATCTTCGATCTGATAGAAAAAGAGAAAAAAGGTATACAGACATACATAAGCGCGTGCGTCTCATTTTAATGCTTGTTAATAAAGGCCGCAGGAGTAAGTAGGCAGCGAGTGATGGAGCCTATTACTTGAATGAAGGGAGCCCAAGCAGAAGAAAGGCACTCACTGGAGCGTAAGGCCGTTAGGAAGCACAAACACTGATTGTGAATTAACTTCATAGATGTCCAATAGTAGCTGTTGAGAGAAGTGTTGAGTGGAAAGTACTTATGGAAGGACCCACACTGTTTTAGTTGCTACTAAAGGAAAAACGAGCTCACCCAAACGAGCAGAAGGCATCCAAACTATTTACTAACTTCTCTTCGTTCCGCATGAGATAAAGTTATAAAGACGGATTTCCGAATAGTTTTGTTAGTCATGTTAGCACCACGCTTCGCTTTCCGATATCCGGTATTATGGCTTTGCGCAGACTGACCACTACCTAACATCGGCGAGTCAATGTGAGTGTGTCGGTCACTGCCCAATCGAGGGCATACTTTCGAATCTTTCTTTCGGCCATTCATCGTGAGTCCTCTTGCACTGCGTATTTGGATCCGATTCGTCGTCTTTTCTTTCCATACCGATTTGAAAAGGTAAACTGCCTTCAACTGAAAGGAAAGAACTGGTCCATAAAAACCCCTTTTTACCAGCACCGTAACAGACTGGAATCGCAGGAACAACTGGTTCCATGGAAGTAGAAATGGCCCTCCTCCTAGAATGCCAAGAGGAGCTATGTGCCGTAGTATATACTAATTGTCAATGGCCTGATACGGTCACCCTATGGCCACTTTAACAGGGACTGCCACTAGACATAGGTATTAGTCCGGGGTTGTAAAGAGCATTGGTCCCGTGCAATATACTAGAGCATATCCCCAGACTGGAGAGTACACCATATCATCTAAAAAAAGAAGATTTCGAGGATCTACGCTATGGGTACTAATACTATAGATAATAGGAATCCTACACTCCCATGAGGAATGAATGCGACACCCTATAGAAAGAGTCCAGATAGAACGATTCTTTCTTACCTAAAGTCCCACTTGCTGACCTGCTTCCCTAAGGGAATAGAGTGACGTGCACTGGCACTAGATGAGCTTAAGATTTTAAATATACTTGCTTAAGACTTTCTTATACAATTGGCACTCCAAGGGAAGATCAAGGGATAAGCACTCACTATAATCGGGGTGAGATCTCGTAAGAGTTGGCACCCTCGCCGCTGGCTTACTAGATCTATGAGAACTTGCGGTTCAAAGGCTACTCCCAATTGCTGTAACAGAACTCGCTGGTAGAAGAACGAACTTCTAGTTAAAATGACTATTACCTGCCTGCACAATCCATCTATGGCGATCTCGCTCTCACGTGCCTGTCCCTCTTGCTAAGCCTAAGTGTTAAGCATATCTTATATTAACCTATCTTAAAAGGACTTCCAGACATTGATTTTAGGAGACTCATTTTTGAGGGCCATTCTTTTTCTCCTCGCGAGCCAGTACCCTTATTAGGAAAGTCGGAACTTATTTGAAGTTCATAGATATAGTCTATCAGGCTGGTCGTAGGGGTCGTTTCCCTAGCAGAGCAGGTTGGTTGTAGGTTCCCTACAAGCGTTCTATATAAGCGGTCCCTGCCAGTTACATCAAGTTCCATTCCAGCAATCAATTAGGCTAGTATTGATAGTTCAAGCTCAAAATTATTTCTTAAAAAAAATAATAGGTTAGCGGGACAAGGAAGAATGAGTTGAATTTCAGATTTTCATTCAATTACGAAACCATAAAGAATTCCAGAAACGAAATCAAACCATAGTGAGCATCAGGATAGGGAACAGGAGAATGAGGATATGATCCGGATTACCCATAAAAAGGTACTCCAGATGGAGAAAAGGGAGATAGAACACTGTGGGTGATAGGTTATTACCCGAAGGAAGTACCACACATTTTCTGTAGTGGATAAGAAAGCCTATTATATTAAGTAAGGGCCTATGGCTTGGGCTACTGTGACATCCGTTTAGTCATAACTGCTTTTCTAATTAATAAAGGCACTGCGGCATCTGTAATGGACTACCTTCCGCTACTGTTTAGTCTGTTCTCTTTAACTGTCCCTTTATTGTTTATAGGATTCGTATTGAAGTCTTGGAGTTTGATTTGACTTGATCTTTCTCACACACTAGACTCTTTCAATATCATATAGAAAAGAAGAATGAAATATCATTAATCAAGGCGCATAGCGATTAAGGGGAATCAAATCAACACTCTGTCCTTGTGTTCATGATAGCCCTAGGAAGCATAGTTGGTGTCCTGTAGGAATGCTTGTGGAAGGTAGGAAGTCAAAATCCTAGCCCATTGCTTTGACTTAGTCCATACACTCCATGGCTTACATGACATATCGGACATACTACAGCATGAGGCATACTTGGCATACTGCATAGGCTTAAGTAGTAGACTCATGGCTTACATACTGGACAGACTGACTCCTGTAATGCTTATTGCCAATCTAGCTAATGGGCTGACTTCATTGGCTTGCTCTCCTCACCTATGGATTCGTATTGAAGTCTTGGATGATGTAGTTTATCAATCTTAGAGCATGGTTCGTACCATACCTGTAGTGCCGTTCCTTGTGGTTCTTCTCCTGTGGTTGCTTTAACGAGCTGGAAGCGCTTACATCGCCTTCGACCGGCCCAGATCTCGTTGCCGAAGAGGATTCGAAGACAAATGGAAATGAAAGGGAATTGGTGATGGAGTGTGCAACGTTCGCCAAGCACTGAATATATGAAGTCAGCAGGGCCGGTAGTTCTTTCTTGGCTTGGATTCCTTCGCTTCCGAAAGAGGTTCATACGAAACATCAACATTTCCCTTAGCCGTCAAAGGGCTATGCCGTAAAGATAGCTGCTAAATCTCCATTATGTTATGTGGGGATACACTTTCCAATTTTATTTAAGCAAGGAAGGAATAGGGAGGAAAATAAGAAATAGGTAAGTCAAGTCTTGTGAAGCGTAGGTATGGATAGATATAAGCACTGGTAAAGAAAGTATAAATAAGGTTTATACCTATGTCAAAGTATCGGCAATTAAGTGGAGGGCATTGTTCACTCGGCAGCTGGAGAAGACTCAACTAGTTCGGGTGCCGTAGACTGGACAGCTGACTGAGCTAAGGAATAAGCAAACAAGCACCGGCTTTTGCCTATTAGAAGATTAAGTAAGTGCGAGAAGTATGCAGATCGCGGTTCAACCATCTCATTGCATATCAACACCTAGCTTGTTCAATGCGCCTGGCTTCAGAGTGTTTTGTTGGGACTTATGGCTAGCAATCACATATGGGAGACACTGGCATCGATTCCGATTTCTGTTGCTTAACACAGCTTTTCACAACCTTCATGCTGGTGTGGTTGATGGTCTTTCTTTCATTCAACTGGCGGCTTATGTAGAATATTTAAGAGGATATATACTTTTATAGAAAAATAAGTACCGGGTCGGCATCAACGTATGAGTTTGTTTGGGGCGGGTGCGTTAACCAAAGAAAAACATTGAGATGTATCGCCAGGCAAAGCGAGTTCCAGTGTAACTTCAATTAGTTTAGGGAATGTAGCGATGATAATATCATTTGTTAAAGGGTTGCTTTTGATTCACAATTATATACCATACCACTGGCAAAAGATGAGATGGAGTAAGCTTCAGTAGTGCGTACACACGTGTTGTGATGCTAGAATATATGCCACAGGAAGAGCTTACAAAAGAAGTAAGTATAACCTGTAATAAAGCTGCTATGTCTGATGGAGTCTTTTAATGTTTATGCTATAGTCTGGCCTAGTATGGAAAAAACACTTTTCCTCATACATCTTCTTCAAGCAGTCAACACGCCGAAGATCATAGTCTGCCACCAAGTACCCCCTTAAGTACTCGACCCACTTACCTACTTGATCCAGTCAAAAGAGTGACCGAGAGGATTAGGCATTATAAGTAAGTAAGAAGAGTACTGAGCACCTGGAACCTCCGCCCTCAAAGTATCACCTTTCTACTTTCCTCTGTAGCAAAAGCTTACTCAGGTTGATATTTTCTTCGGCTCCTTCGCTCGCTCCTTACGCTAAAAATAGAGGGCTCTCTCAGCTCCAGCATCTATTAGAAGCCAGTGAACCCGTCTTGTTCTTACGCCGACAATGTCCGCTTTATATTGAATAATAGAAGAGGTGGATTGGATAGTTTATTTCGTGGAGAAATGTGCCTATCTCTCGATCAAATAGTAATCGGATTGTAAGAAAGAAGTTCTGGTAGTTTTAGCTTAGGGGCCTACTGCCTATTAAGAACCTGGAGTTCACCTTGTAGATTTAGCGGAGGGGGTGAGAAATGACTCTTGTGAATTGTAGAAGCAATAGCATGTACAAAGTTAGGTTGATGTGCTTCTGCAAAGATAAAGAAGAAATAGACCAACCCTTCTTTCTTTGAGCTGAGCACTTCACTTCGGCAGTGGTCATTGCCCACCGCCCTATTTCCTTTCCAACTCTCAAAGCTAAACTCTTGAGATAGCACAGCAAAGAAAGTATTAGCTTCATCCGCTATTATGAAAAGTCTTAATCATCCTGGTGCTATATGAAACAGGGCGTGCGTGCTAGAAAAGCCAGAGAATTCTGCACCGTACTGCCAGGGAGTCCCATTGAAACGCGGGACATAAACTCATATATAGTGTAGTTTCTATGATTTGGTTTTTCAAGTAGTATAGTTTTCTCAAGAAACCGGAAAAAGATAAGTGTAGATAAGTAAGGAGGGGCCCTTAGTGAGTGTGTATAGGTTTCTGAGTCAGAAGCTTCTCAGGATGGAGACTAGGGTGAATAGTTCCGCCTTCTTCTCCTTTACCGAGAATAGGAGATCCATCAAAAGCCTGCCTAGAGATTTACCTATTTCTTATCAGCAGACCTATGCCTTGATCATTCCTATCTAAGTGGCTATCTTTTCATGCCGAAAGAAAGCCATCCTTTTTCTTTACATGCCTGCCTAGCTTGGGAAAGAAAGGTCTTCTCCTGAGTGAGAAGCACAAGCTATTGTATGTACCATTCCTCTTCACTCATTCTAGTCCTTAACTACTTGCTCGAAAAAGAGTCTCCTATACTTAGGTAGGTTTTCCTATACGAGGAATTACTCACCCAGACTGTCCCTTCGAGAAATGTTCATTGAGATCCTATCCATATTAATGCACCACTTAATAATCACATCTTTGATGTATGTGCCAGGTCTCATTATCTAAATGCATGAAATAAAAATACTTGATATCAGAAGAGATAGAGATGGTTATTTTGTTCGGGAGACAACCATTGTAGATTCCAGCCGAGAAGACCAGGAAAAGAGAAGGATAAAGAATGTCATATATCTCAGGAGCTAGATCACTTCCCGATGAACAAGTAAGAATTGCCTCAACAAAAATAGATGGAATTGGACCGAAAAAAGCCATTCAGCTTCGTTATCGATTAGGTATCAGTGGGAACATCAAGATGAATGAGTTAACTAAGTATCAGATCAACCAAATTTCACAAATGATAGCTCAAGATCATGTTGTTCGTTGGGAATTGAAGAGGGGAGAACGAGCAGACATCGAACGATTAATTTCTATTTCTCGTTATCGTGGAATTCGTCATCAAGATGGATCGCCATTACGCGGTCAACGAACTCATACTAATGCAAGGACTGCTCGCAAGCAAATTCGGAAATGAAAGAAGGCTACCGAAAGAACAAGCAACGGATTGAGCGCTCATCCCTTGCTAAAGCGCATCCGTTTTCTTGCTCCTTGGTACTTGTCTGATCAATCACACTGTTCAATAGTTCTCTTTTTCTTTCTCGTTCGATGTCTTGAACCGCTTACTAATCGCGTATACGTATAGTAGGCCCCCTTCGCCACTCCACGTCTGGCCCGTCTTGGTCTCGCTCACCTCGCCCGCCTATCGTATCGGTTCGGCTTCGTCCGTCAAGCGACAGCTTCTGCCTCTGACAGCTTCACTATCGCTCATGACTGGTAGTTGTCTCTATGTAGTAGTCGGCCTTTGTTAAGCTTCGCCAGAAGCGACTAGTCGCTTCCCGAATGCCTCTTTCTTGTACTAATTAATAATGTGTATGGTCTAGTCTTTCCATTGCCTCTTTCCTTGCCGCCAACGCACGCTAGATGGAGAGTAAGCAAGCTACCTTGCTTGCATTGCATTCGTTAAACGGTAGCTTCCGCGCCCTTCCTGCCTGCAGAAATTGATGTGAATGATCGTGTCTTCGACATCAATTTCAGTCTGATTAGATATGTCATTGAAACAAATCTGTTTTGTCTTTGTTTTATTTTCGGATGATAAGGATGAGCCAGCCGATCCTAACATAATTTTGGAGGAGCCGGACGACGAAGCCTCAAAATCAGATATGGATGTCTCCGACGCGACCGGACTGCAACTATATTTTTTTTTTAGGGGTCAGGAGGGAAAAAAAAGATATGCTGTTTCCTATCAGTCCCAAGCGGATACCCCCCAGCTTCCACGGCCCGCTTACCGAGGAAGAGATGTGGGAGGACCCAGGGCCATAGCAAGTTGGGTTGGGGTATAGAGCCGTAAGCGCGGTGGGGGTGACAGAGGATGTGCTCGTACGGTTCATAGTTGGGTCTGATATTCTCGTGGATTGTTGGGAACGTCCTCTATATTCGAAATATGCCTTTCTAGGAGCATTACGATCTGCAGCTCAAATGGTCTCTTATGAAGTCTCTATTGGTCTTATTCTTATTGTGCGCCTTGTGAGCACGTTTGGATCCGCGGAGGCAATCGCTCGGATCTTCCCCTAACCCAACCCGGGAACGGACCGGAGGGAACCGCAGCATGAGGAATGTCCGCGTCTCGTCGCAAGGCTCGTTTTGAGTTTTGGGTCATAGGGCGGGCAGTGCAGTCCGGGGCACAAGGGTCCTGGTACTACCCAGGTGCGAAGAACCCCGGAGGTGACTGCAATGAGCAAAAATGTCACTCACCGGCCTAAACGACGAGCAAACACTCGAACGTGAGAGCAAGGGATCACCCAACGAATGGACGAGCTCCAAGGAGGGAGGAGAGAGGGAGGCAAGAACCATGCTTTCAGAGAAGTGGCGGTCCGAATCCACTCTGACAAAATAAAATAACTGACTAAGCCGTGCCGTAAGGGGGGCTCCACACGGGACGGGGCCAAGGCCTTCATGTATGGGTGACAGATCGGCCATAGGAGTACTCCGGGATATACACCAGGGCAACTAATGTCGAGCATACGATGATGCCGCCCGTTTTCATTTCGTGAAAGTCCCCGGCAGAGGAAAGGGCTGTAGGTGATGGCGCGTTCTGCTTCTTAGGGCGATGAAATCGTTCCTATGGGATCGTGCGTGGCAGCTGGTATAGATGATGATGAAAGGCGGGCCGCTTGAACCGGGACCTATTCTCATAATAGGCAGCAAGCAAAGCTAAATAGGAAAGGGGGCGACTGATGACTGCCTTTTTCGTCAAAATAAAAAAGGGTTGAATGTGGAGCTAATATGGCTGGCTACAAGTATAGCCAAAGAAAGATGAGACGAGACGGACTGTCAGAGGACGCAGCGGGACTACCAGGGGAAAGCCCCCGCTAGCTAACATAGATATCTATTCTCGGTGCGCATATTCGAGATTTAGAATCTCTTTCCGACCAGGCCAGGCCGAATCGGGCCACCACTTGGGATGGGAATGGCTCAGCCCACATGCATCATTTGATGAAAGCACTCCAGTCCAGTCGCCTCCGATCAGTGGCTTGTCAACCACCGGACCGTAGCTCCTCACCAAATGCCCCTGCGTTGGGGCAACACAGCACATGACTAGTTCGCTCAAGGACCACACCCTCTCGAGAGCAGGATGCCGGCCGAGATGGAGCACCAACCTAGACTTTCCTTGGGCTTGCCTTGCCCCAACATCTAAATAAAGGGCGGGCGCCGAAAAGGAAGCAGTGACGCCTTTTCGACGAAAGCTTAGCTTGGTAGGCGCTGCTTACTCACCCTACTCCCTTAGACAATGCAATGCTCTGAACACGAAAGTTTGCAGTTCAGCCCTCTTCTCCCATGCAGAGTCGCAGGCAGCGCCTCGGATAAAAGCACGGACGAGCCACATGCAGGGAAACTTGCACGTGTGGTTCTGGCCGGGGACCCCGGTATACTGTACTAATATGTGTAGGTCCCTGTAATTCGAGTGAGATTGTCATGGCGCAAAAGCAGATATGGTCCGGTATTCCCTTGTTCCCCGTATTGGTTATGTTCCTTATTCCTCGTCTAGCAGAAACTAATCGAGCTCCGTCTGATCTCCCAGAAGCGGAAGCTGAATCAGTTGCTGGCTATAATGTAGAATATGCGCGGGATGCGATCCTTAATAGTTCACTGTTGGCGGAAGCCAATGTCTCGGGACTCATTCTGACTTAAACAAGGGGTGGGTCTTTACCAACTTCCAAATCCAAGATTTAGGGAAAAAAAAGAGGGGCAGGGCACTCTTCGTTCTTCATTCGAAACTCATGAATGTCGGGTCGGAGGTTTTTGCCTTTTTATCAAAAAGGGGAGTTGGGTAAAGCGAACTCCCTCCTTGGACGAGCACGGTGCTTAGTCAAGTAGAACCGGGTTGCGCTGCTTGATGCTCCGATCGAAAACAAATCAGTGGGGCCATGCCGGTACGACGGAATATGCGTTAGAAAGGTCAATCCCTCCCCCCCTTTATTTTTTTTTAATGAAAAACCGGGCCGAACTTCTAAAAAGCAGCCCACCCGCTTCCATAGAACAATATCGCGGCAACGTAGACCTAAGTGGATTTATTGGATCCTGGGGAACCATCAAAAGTACGGCCGGCCTATAGAACGAGAATGCCGTGTCGTCCAGCGGAGCTTAGAAGAAGGTGACTCGGAGCCTAAGGAAGGTGACTCGCGCAGACAGCTGACTCCTTTTCAATAGAAAGGAATAGCCAAACCTACCCAGCTGGCTGGTCAATCTCAGTGATCTTATCGGCCGGCAAAGCGGAGACGGACGACCACGGTCCCGACCTTACCAGCACCGTAGGTTTACTATTCAATGAAGCCCCTCAACCTACTATCTTTTCTTACAAACTCAACCAAGCCTAACCAAACCCCCATGCTCACGACATGTTCTTGATATTGATTGAGTTGGAGGGAGTCAGAGACTACCACGGAATCCTTCCATAGTCACCCCGGTGACCTTCGTCACCAAAGCGTCACGACAGTATCCAAGACCCCTCAGATAATCTCCAGTGGGGATCAGTCGGAGCACGTAGGAATGCCGACCACTACATAAGCCACGTCTGGCTGAGGCGAGCAGCAAGCGGGGGAGAGTCTTTTTAAGTACAAGAACGTTGGGGTGGGACGCTAGTACTTGAACTAGGGTTGCTTCTTAGCGCTAATCTTGCGTTTTCAGCAGTTAGTTGTAGCGCGCCTTCCCTCCTTCTCTCATTTCGGAAAGATTTGGCAGTATTTTCTTATGATGACCTGGTCGAGAGAGTACAAAACATCGGTGTAAAAGATTGAGTGGGATGGTTATAGTAAGGGGCGAACCAAGTGCTTGCGCGAAGAAGCGAATCAATCAGAATGGAGACAAGGAAAGGAGGAGAGGCTTTCTCGGAAGTAGGGTATTCTAGGGAACCGTACCTGTTTTCCGACCCGAACCCTTAGCCGCCTTCGTAGGAAACGGACTAGCTTCGCTCGAGGATAGGAATAGCTCTAGCGCTAGGAATTGATCGCCCCTCGCTATGGTACGAGACCTCCACCAAAAGCAAGTATTGGAACCTTACCTCCAATGGGAAACCGAGGAAAAACAGATACGAATCTTTGAACGGAAGCCGAGTAAAGGCAGTTCAGCTTCGACCTTTGCTGGGGGTAGCATTATAAAAAACCATTGCTCGTAAAAGGGATCTCTCTCCTAAAAGGCATATCTCGTACGCTAGGGAATGTGCTTCGGCTTCTACATGTCCCGAGCGCACCCTAGAGAATTGATTTAAGCAAGTATTGGCGTAGGATGAGCTCCTTAGCCTTTGAGACTTCTCATCGAGGATGCCCATAAGGAAGAACCTCTTTCGGAAGAGAAGGCCGCTTCGCTGCGCGCCTCGTTGTTGCTTTGTTTTGTGACTCGACTGATAAGGGGATTCGAACCTAGAAATAGGAAGGCCACTCACTTGAAGAGGAAATGGAGCTTCATAGCGTCGCCTTCTGACTGGTATTAGCAAATGGTTTGTTGATCTGAACCGAACAAAGACACATCTTTGGTGCTGTTTTATTTCAGGCGGCTGCACTTGACATACTCGGGGCCGCATCGGTGGTCGCCGCATACAATCAAGGCACCAGCTCTAAAGGCGCTACGCGAGAAGGTTTCTAGTAGCAAGTCTCGAGGAAATCACGGTTCAGTTGACAGGAAGTAATCTGTGGCGGCTAATGTGCCATCCAGTATAGGCCGTGCTGTCTCCTCTGAGGCGATGAGCTCTTGTGTGACCACTTCCACTGACCCGACGGGTAAAAGAAGTCATGTTCTACCTGTGGTTGAAGAGGGAAAACCTAGCTCTGAGCCTACACTGAATGAAAGTTAAAATGCCGGCTTGGCTTGCAATGGGGAGGCATCTTTACCCAAGGATAAAATTGATCTTCAAGTTATGGTGGAACAGTGTAAAATGGAGTGTGCCGAGGTTGGTTAAGTTTCTGCTTTGCATACAACTGGTACTTCTAGTACTTGTCAGCATAAGGATGGGGGTGAGAGACCCATTGATACGTTAAAAGAAAGAGTGAGTATGGCTCAGACAGTTTTGCTGCCGCATCAGACAGACTGGTACAGCAAGGAGCAGAAGGCGTGCAAGCATTGATCTGGGTACAACTAGCAGTCTTATATCGTTTGCATCGGATTCCAGTGCGAGTGAGAACATACTTTCGAGGCCGGCATTTGGTACCAGTTATCATTCTCAGGTTCCGTTGGAAATCCTCCCTTTTATGCTGAAAGAAAACAATATCAGTAACCGGTCGGTACAGTTTGGCCCGGCCGGGACCCACCATCCGGTGCCATTTCAGCGAGAACCCACGTAGTTTATCTCTGACAACTTTGCATTTTTAAGAGCATTTTTTCAAGCCGCATCACAACATACCAGCAATTAACAACCCCTTGCAACAGTAAATGCAGAAAAAAACCCCTTAGCGAATCAAACCTCGTCACATGTTCTCAAAGGTTACCCACTACAAATGCCAAATCACCGCTCTGGGGAAGTAAAGAATGAAAGCGATCTTTTGGGCCAGGCCATCTGAAAAGAAAGGAATTTTCTCAGCCAAACCAGTTCTTTGTACTGAGTGCACCAATGTTCATTTGATTTGAGATAAGAAGTCGTACCATCGCGAGGAGTAGGCCGACCCAAAGGAATGGATGTTATCTACGAGCCCTAGGATTCCATTAAGTTCAGGTCAGGAGAAGCGCGAAGTGCAACACGTTCGTATTTGATGAGAAGCAGCAGAGGAGTTTAAGCATTTGCTCGAAGTAGACACCCTGCAGGGTTGACAACTATCTGGACAAGCAACTATCTTCAGAAACAGGAGATAATTAGCTAGATTTTAAACATACCCCTCCAGGGGTTGTTATACGCGAGGGAGAAGAGAAAGCTGTTTATCGAGGAGGTATTTACCCTGTTTCCGAGCCTGGGAGTTGCAACTCTGAGCTTTGTTCTTTATTATAAAGAAATCTTCATTTGAAGTAGTTGATTCGATGCCGCCCGCCCTGAACAAATGGAATAGAGGAGGCGTGGGCTGCTTTCGAACGCGCGGTATAGATATAGATAGTTGAGCTGGCGTTGATGGTGAGATTTAACCTCCCGGGCCAGAACTTCTTGTTTCAGCAGAAGGCAGAACAGAAAGAAGGAATGGACAGCTGAGGTGACTTCGCTTCCTTTCTTCTTTTCCTTGTGCAAGTCGCGGGTGGACTCGAAGCAACTCTCTTCCCTGGGCGAAAAGAAGCAGTCGCTAACGAAAGGAAAGAAACTGGGGTTGTTCCCGCGCCTCAATCATCTAGTAGTGTGGTGCTTGTTTATCACGTGTAATTATCTCGAGTCGAGTATGGAGGATAAATCCAATAGCTCTAAGGAGGTACTCCGCTCCGGAGATTTAGCAACAGTTTAATCACAACTCCCTCAACTCGGAGTATTGCACTAGTGGATTCAAATCAGGAATTCCTTCGCTCTGTTTCTCATCCTACTTCCGGATGGTTTCAATTCAATGCTGCTGATCCTGAACTACTTACTTAAGTTAGTTTCTTTTCGCCCAGGGAGTGCGATCTATCGAACGAGAAACCCCTGGCTTTTGTGAATTCAATATATATATAGAAGTATAGTTAGTTTCTGCAGCATCTGATAGGAAGTAGATCGAGGTTAGCGAGATGCTCTCGAACATTGAAGAATGGACTTTCAGGAACCCGGAACTGGGATGAAAAAGCTGTACCTTGCCTTGCGAAAGCTTGATCCGCTGATGAAGGGAGCACTGCAGGATGCGTCGCTGGCTATAGCGGGTAAAGCAATCCGTTCTTGTTCTAGCGTCTGCTATTTACATTATATTAGTAGTTTCGATCTCCCGGAACTTGCTATGAGGAGAAGACCCGGCAAGAGAGGTTTGAACAAGAGGAACTGCCGTCTAGTTGAGTTTGATCATTCTCTCTTTCTATCTCTCTTTCTTTCAAGAGCTGAATAAGGGCATATCCGCAAAGGAGGCGGGAAAGGTCTAAAAACCAAATAGGTATGAACTGGTCTAGCCAGGGCAAGGTGTCAGTGCCAAAGCTTCTTCTCAAGCATCAACACATCAGACGAATAGGAATCGAAAGCCAGGAAAGCAACATCAAAGACTGGAGAAGTAGGCGAGTCAAGGCAAGGAATAGAAGAGTTTCCAATGGATGGCTTCAACAAAGTCAACTTCCTGTTCGTGATGTTGGAAGACACAGTTGTAAGCACGTACGATATGCTTTTTGGGATTAGGAAGGATAGGAAAATGCACTCCATAGTGTTTGTGTAGGAAAAACATATTTCGTTGAGTAAGTAACTGGTTTAGCCCGATCATCGGCAGGGTTTGAATTAAAAACCTTATTGAGCCTCGCGGGAAGCAGCGCTTGAGTAGTAGTAGCTGTTGATTCGGCAAGGGAATGCACGGGTGGTTTCCAAAGCTGGATAGGCTCGTTTTCATGTACTCCTCCCGTTGGCATACCAGATGGGGTGGGCAAACCTACAGAGGAAAAGTGTGCTCCTCAGAAAACTCGTATAATAGTCTCATTGGCCCTCGTCGATGGGACAAACGCTCCAGTGTATGCGTTACTGTACTGGGAAGCTAGCATTTCGTTTTGTCATGGAAGTTCGTGTTCGAATGTTCTTGTTTTTTGTTGGAAAAACCATTTTTTGAATTATATCCTGGAGTGAGAGTCCCTCCGGTAATTGGGCATTACCAGGAGTTTCCTCCAAAAGCCTCCCTAGCGCAGATTCTATTTTCTGTTTTAGTATCTCCATCTCCAATGTGTGGGAGTGGATTCGTTCCCTAAGCCCCGAAACTTGCCCCGCTTTATAAGCGGCAAAAATGGCAACCGAAACAATGATTCCGGCGCCTACATATGAAATAGATTGGTTATCCATAAATGAAAATAAAGAAAGCTTTATTTTTGTTCCGCTTCTTGCTCTAAGCAGAAAGACTTGTCGGAAATCGCCGGTTGGGTTGGTCCAACCAAGAGGAGGATATTACCTTTTCTTTAGTTAGAGGAAGTAGGAAGCCGAGCATTGGGAACTAGCCGTTATAGGGTTTCGGAAAAGGGTTGATAACTCCCTTTGCTTTGTCAATTAAGATAAATAGAATGTGCTTTGCCCGAGGAAACGGATATTCGCCGTTAGCAGTTATAGGAAATGATTCCCTTAGCTTTGATTTGCTTCGATCTGCGTATCCTTATTTTCTTTGGATGAAAGGAACCGGATACCTTTTCCGAGTGGAGGCAGTAGGCTATTCTCGTTCTTAGCTTTATACGCCGAAACATGCCATTGCGTAGGCTCGTAGGCGTAATTCGTATTCGTATTTGTTATTGGCGTACGTAATTTCTTTACTACGTCTATCGCTCGTAGGAATATCTCTAAATAGGAATCGTAGTCCTCGTATGTACATGTTTCGTATTGTGATAAAGCACCTATGCCGCTAGAAATAGTAGCGCCTTCTTTAAGGCGTTATTTACAAGATGGAATAGTGCTACGTCATAAGCAGAAAGACCACAAGCCATAAATGGGTTACCTAGCCACATAATTACAGACAGGGACCCAACTCTTAGGCCAGTCCGAAGGGCATTGATGGAACAAACAAAGGTAGAAGATCTTGATTCTCTGCAATTCGGCTTCAACCCGATGGAGCTCTCTTCAAAACATATCTTTCGGCGTCAGTCTTTCCTGCCTTACCCTAACCCCGCTTTCACGTGGCGAATCGGTATGTGATCACTTGATGGTATTCTCGCAGCTCTCCTTTGCACCTCTCCGGACAGGTGTCTTCTTCTCGACACGCCTTTCCTCTCCTTCGCACTGACAAGGTCTCTCTTCTCCTCTGTCTTTGTTTTGTGAAACATCGAATACTGCATCTACACGGCCATAATTGTTGTCTTAGTGAAAGAGGCCAGTCCCCTTTATGTGTTCGATAAGATGACGTTGAGGTGTATTGTCTTGGTTACACAGGCCACTCCCCTCCATGTATTTGCAAAAATGCCTAATAGATGTAAACTACTAACACTACCGCATATTCTAAATTGTTCTATTGCCCCTGCAGTGTGAGTCTAAATTGGAGGGCGTCAAAAGGTGTTGCCTCTATCCCTCTTTGTGAGAGGTTGAAGCCACTAACCTCTCTCTGTATTTCTAAAATAGACTCAACTACTTGCTTCTCAAACTGTTGTTGTTGTAATTGTTTTTGAGCTTGAAACTCTTCACTCTGTTGTTGCATCCGTTCGGCTAGATCTGCTTGGATCTTATCCATGGATTCTCTCATAGCTCTAACTTGCTCCTCAAGTTGTCTAGATCGGGTCTGAGTTCCTTCGTTTGCCATGATCGAGCTCTGATAGTCTAGTTTAGCAAAGGCCCATGCCAATGCCATAGTTGTGACGAAAGTACTAAAACAAGTCACAGATGCTTTTAGATAACCAACATACCAAAAGAGAAAAAATAGAAACAAGAAAGAAAATCGAAATACATGTCTTTAGGGAAAGGAAGAAAAAGGGGAGGGCGCTAAGCAGAAGTCTAATTTTGAGCACAAAGCGAGGGTGTCACAATCCTTGTTCGGAAGGAGTCAAAGAACCTTTGATTCGAGAAAGGAAGAGCAGTCATACTTGACCTTCTTACAATATAGAATAGAATAGAGTAGCGGAAAAAGAAGATAGCTTCCTTCCTATCATCTTCTTTTTTCAATTCAACATACTTGCGTCAATAGTGTGCTTGCCGAAAAGCTAGCCTAGCTATGGACTCTGGTTCCTCATAATCAGAATCTCGTACGTGGGTCTCCTCAGAAACAGTAAGCTCAAAGTCTGTCTATCGTTAGTAAACAGTAAGCTAGCGGGTTTTATGATTAAAGGAGAGCAGTGTTCCGTAATTGTCTTCCCCAGAGTCCATTTAAGGGTTCAAGGAGCTGGTATCCATGTCGGTGCAATTTTATAGAAAAAAACAAGGTGGATTCCTAGAAAAGTCTATCGCTTGCCAATCTTGTGGTCACTGGAGTCTGACTGAACGGTCTTTGTCTCGGTGGAGTCTAGATTTTAGTTCTCGATGGTGTGCCCTTATTGAGCTTTTCTTAGGTGTCGGTGTAGGTAGTAGGATAGCGTTATATAGGTATAGAACGCATAAGCGCGATAACATCCCCAAAAGCTTCTTTCTATCCTAGAATTAAAATGCACCCCTCGAGATGACTATACGGACTCTGTTGTACTTAGCTATCCTGAAGGATTTGTATCTTCAACTGAACTCGGTAAATTCAAGTTAGAACATCATGTTAAGGAAGGTATATCTTTAGCACCTAAGAGCTATTGTCTAATTCCTTATGAAGGGTCTAGTGATATATTGGTTCACAAAGGGGCAGCAAAAGAGCATGTCACTCGGGAATGGTATATTAATCAATATACCAACCGAACTCATATCGAAAGTGTTACCAGCAGTTGATATGAGATCTATGTCTGTGAACATCCGACTTTCTCTTAACCATGCCATAAGAGGGTTAAGGTATATGATGCATCTGATCAATGGATTGATACTATGCCTAGAAGGGTTTATAGTATAACGGATCCTCCCCTTGCACACATGCTTTCGTTATTACCTGTATCTAAAATAGATGAAAGCAGAGATACTGAAACCGGCTTATGGGTTGCCTAAGCACATTGACAGCTTAGAAGGAACAGGTCGTGATTCTTTATGCAGACAGGTGGATAGCCTATCAGAAGAACTAGATTCTAGGAAATCGGACACTAGTACAGGCAAGCCTTCCCCTTCTCTACCTCTACCATCTCTTCCGTCTCCACCTCAACCGTCTCCTTCTCCACATCTTATTACTCCAAAGAGTCATGATTTTAGTCCTAAACCAACCACTAAAAGAACAATCCGCACTCAGAATAATACACAGAAAAGGTATAATAAGAAAAGAGGAAACCCCCTTAAATAAAATAAGAGTATGATGCCGCCCTCCCATACTCCAGCACACTTCCACCCTCTATAGCTCATAGTCACGGTATCCTCCTATATTCATAAAGCGTCCTCCTACATTCCGAAAGCGACCCTAGCACTAGTATATCTTTCTACTCTCATATCGCGGACGCTCACCCCTTTTCTCGTAAAACCCACATTTCTCTTTTCCATCAGATCTAAGGGAAATTGGATCGCACTTCCATTTGTTTCATTTAACTAAACTGGTTGTACAGATTTCATTTCATGCAAGAGGAATTTGTTGAATTGAATTTCAAAGCAAGAAAGCCAGGCCGGGGAGTTGGCTATTCTTTTCCTTTCCATAATTTCATAAATGAAGAAAATCGGCACTCGCGAAGCAGAGGTAGGCACGAAGTGATTACTGTTTTCACTCCAAAAGAAAGAGAAAGACAACGAAGTGGGATGATTTCCTAATTTCCTATGACAGATTTAATACAATGCTGCTTGGACAACTGAAATGCTTTTAGTATTGTCAGCTAGGAAGCACCAAGTCCTACTGGCACTTGGTACTGACCTCTTCAGCCCTTATAAATGGATAGTCAAGCAAGAAAATAAGTTTTCTTAGGAAAGATAAAAAGAGAATCAAAAGAATATGCCTTTTTTCGAAATGAAGATGTTGTTCTTCACAGATTTCTTCAGGGTTGATCGAGCTTCCCGAACCTAATAGAGCGGATGAGGTGGGATGAGATGAGAACGTATTTCAGGAATGTGATTGATCAGCACCTTGCTTAGCTAGGGAATCCATGTCCTTCTTTTCCATCCAGAGCAAGTAGTGTTTGGGAAGAGCAACTAAAGCTTTGCAGAAGTACTACTTGTTTTCGCCTTCTACTTCGTTCTTTAGAGGTGCGTATTTTTGGTGGCATACTTTTGTACGAGTATACTGATCATTCTCCTTTTCATTCTTTTTCCAACTGATATCTTTCTCAAATCTTTCCTAGCTTGTCACTTTTTGTTTTGACCTCTTGCATTTGAGGCGGAATGGGATCGTTTTACCCTCCAGTACAAAACCGCCAGGTAGAGGATCGGCCTATTTATTTACACCGGTAAACTGGATGCGTGATCAGTCCATTTAGTAGTGGGAATAGCAAGTAGGTATAGTTTGAACCATACTTAATATGATATGCAAAAAAGGTAACTAATATTTGCTCGACTTTCTACACCGAGATAGGCTTATTCAAAGGTATATACAAAAAAGGTATACAAGCAATAGATGTGTCTGGATAGGAACAAGGCAAGTAGGCATATGGTATACACGGGACAGACATGAAAATAAGGTGTTGGTTTATACGTGTGAGGCGCGAAGCGATGGCACTGAGTAAGTCTATCGACTTCCAGTTCCAAAAACCGGGGGAATGCCCGACAAGTCCTCCTAAAAAAGATCCCATAATCCCGCCACAAAGTTTTCACCAACTTTTAAAAAAGTCATTTTTTTGAACAACTCCCAGCCGCAACATATTCTGCTTCGGAGGGAGGGCTACCTCATTTTTTTGAGACTAGACCAAGACACAAGTGATCTGCCTAAAAACTGACACGTACCACTCGTGCTTTTGCGGTCCATACGATCCCCAGCCAGCAAAATCGGCATCGGTATACCCTACCAAATCGAGAACCTAGTGTCTCCCATACCAAAGACCCAAAGAAAGAGTTCCTTTAAGATATTGAAAAATTCGCTTAACCGCTTTCCAAAGCTTCGTTCTACTGCCGGGGTCATAGCCACTCTCTCTGTATGAGCGAATACAAATGAGACGAACACTGAAGGGGCTAGGCTAAAAAGCATACATGAAGCGAGAGGTGTGGAGCTGCAAGAAAATTAGGAAAAGAGAAAAAATAGAAACAAGAAAGAAAATCGAAATACATGTCTTTAGGGAAAGGATGAGAGGTATAATAATAGCATGTAGAAGGCCCCTAGTTAGAAAGAAAATAATCGAAATGTACCAGTAGCTTTCTTCTGCTCGTAACGTGCCATAGTTACTCACAGCAAGAGTATGCGCGTGTGCGTTAGCGCTTAGGCTTTCTAAAGGCAGCTCAAGCAAGAAAAGAAATAGTTGGTTGATTGAAGCCATATCTTCTGTGTGCGTTGTAGTATGGGTGACTCTTAGGAAAAGAAACAAGTGAAAGAAGCCCACTTACCCACTCTTCTTTCCCCCACCTACCTACCTTTCCAAGTACCCAGAGAAGGAAGGTGGGGCCTCGGTTTCCTATGAGAAACCTACACCACGAAAAAGTACTGTCATACCCTCCTTTTAACAAATTTCTACTCATGCGGATCTCTCCAAAATTGTAAAAAAGGTTCGTAAAAGACTGGGGTTTTTCTAGATCTGCTTTCATTCGTATGTTGACCTCGTTCTGGGCTCTTATAAGGATATCGTTTGTTTCTCTATCCTTCACCATCATCATCGATGATGAACGTTAGAGGCAACTCCCCATTACGCACACTTCTCTCTGTCCTTACCCAATTGAGGGCTCTAAAGTAGTACCGAGAGCTGTGTCCATGACGCTTAAGGCCTTCATGTACAACCCAAAGCTTGTCCGGGTCGTGGAGGTCTTCATCCTTATGGAGGAGGGTCGACGCCGCGAGATCCTCGGCGCTTTCCCCCGCGAAGTGGTTGTTCCAGAGCCAGGTAGCATCGAGGTTTATTAAAAGAGCGGCAATTTTCTTGTGGTAATTTAAAACTTGTGCCAGGTCGCCTTCTTCCTTCATTGTGAGGGGTCGCTCCTCGGGAAGAGTTGCTGGAGACCCCCCTCCCCGCGGGAGAAATGGCGCTACAGCCCGCGACAAATCATCGTTGCCGAATAACATCAGATTCATATTTGAAAAAGTGGAAGGAGCACTAGCCCCGTTATACGAGGAAGCGAAGACGAGTGCTTCCGGCGCGAATAAAAGAGAGGAAAACTGCAAGAGAAGAAAGAACACCCGCACTGCGACCAAGTATAAGGATAGTGCTAGAAAAACCCTATGTACTAGTCTCGGTAGAACAAAATAAATAAAGAAAAAAATCGAGTTATACCACCTAGTTAGTATTTTAGAAAGTAGATTTCCCTTAGGGTCCTTGCTCCGGATCTTGTTCCCCCGGTGCGAAAGCAGATGGTTCCGTAGTTTGAGAATTCTGCTAATTCCAAGTATCCCATTATTATTATTAATAAAAAGGATATATAAAGTAAAGAGGAGAAGGCATAACCAGAAAAATTGTGAGAGATAAGTCAATTTATCAAGTTGTGGCATTCCTATTTTGATCTCAAATGTTACCTAAAGTAAAGTAAAGTAAAGTCCGACTCAACAAGAAGATTCCAGCGGATCCGGGCCGTTTTGCAAAGCGACCTGTTTTATAACAAACAGGGTTTTAGGCAGGTGATATTATTTTTTTTCTCCCACCGAAGCTATTGATGCGAAAGGTACGCCGTTAGAGTGAGTGCGCCCGCGCTCCGCTCCTTCGACTGATTGTTCGCATCGGATCTCAGGTTCTCTATTGCACTCCCCGAAAATGGGGTTCTCTTTCAGATAATATAGTTTCTTAATAAATAAGAATTATACCAAAGTATTCCTCAGTCGGAGTAGGGGAAATATAAGGTGAAGGTAACATTTTATATAAAAATGTAATTAAAAAAAGACTGACGAAGATAAAAGAATATCAACCTGCTAACATTAGATTATGCTCCCTTGCCCGTGTGGAACATGTGTGAGCATTATGTTTTTCCAACAAGTGATCTGACTGGAAGAAGTGTTATATGAGGACTTCGAGATCAAATAGGGAATCTGTCTCTCCATTCCTCGTGAGCTACTTATTTCTCCGAAATCAGAGATCAGCTTTATTTTCCTCCTTTTTCCCAAATAGTCGACGGTCTTACACCATTGGGATACTTCGGATAAACTGGAGTACATATATGAGAGACCGGTGCTAAAACCTTTTCTCGAGATATCCTCCAAATTCTTAGGGTCCTTGCTCCGGATCTTGTTCCCCCGGTGCGAAAGCAGTTGGTTCCGTAGTTTGAGAATTCTGCTAACTCCAAGTATTCCATTATTATTATTAATAAAAAGAATATAAAAAGTAAAGAGGAGAAGGCATAACCAGAAAAATTGTGAGAAATAAGTCAATTTATCAAGTTGAGGCATTCCTATTTGGATATCAAATGTTACCTAAAGTAAAGTAAAGAAAAGTAAAGTAAAGTAAAGTCCGACTGTTTAAAAATACTACCATTAAGTGAGATATTTGCCAACCCATTCTTTATTAATCCCCCACGTCCCCGGCGTCGAAATCATCCGCGATCATTCAAATCGCCGATTACCGGGCGATCATCGATTGGTTTCTTATTGAAATCGAAACCGGGATTTTGAACTTCGTTGTGGGTCTCGATCCTTTGCTTTTAGCAAACAGGTTCGTCAGATGGTGTCTTGCTGGGCCCGACTCCATCTTTCGGCTGTTCGCTTGCGAGCTCTGCCTCGTTTAAGAGGTTCGCGTCGGAGACTATGTCCACAGCAAAAAGAGAGCACAAAGTGGTGTGGTCAGCCCCTTTGCAGGACAAAAAGCGCGCAATAGCGACTTTCTCCTCGCGAGAATTTAAACCGAAAATGTCCCCTAGAGCGCCTCCCTTTCTTTTTTTGGCAATGGCCTCTAGGGGCTAGGTTCTAATTGAACGATAAGGCAATGTCCAAACTTTTTTATTATCTTTCGAGATGGCTTGCAGCAAAGGCCCGGTCCAAACCTGATGCTGTGCGCCTTCCCCCTTAATAGTTTCCCACTCCTCGATGACGGAATTTAAAGTTAAGGCTTTGTCGGTACAAAACCCTCGTTGAAGGCCCAGCAGCCTTCCGTAAGGGGGGTAAATGGCAATTGTAGCAGCTCCGGCACCTATTGATTTAGCTCCTTCTAACATTTTGAAGTTGAAACTTTCCATTACATTGTTTAACGCTTTTCCTTTCCATCGCAACTCGCAATTTTTATAATAAAATACCCTGAACCCAGGATGCTATTCCTTTACCTTATCTACTATTCTTATGTTTTTAGCTGTCGGTCCGCAAGTGGGGTCTGCATCGATTTGCGATTCGATGCAGACTCCTTGGAGCCAACTATACCGGAATCGGATCGGGTAATCAAACCTAGAATTTAGTTTGATTACCTCCTTCACCAATCCCGCGTAGCGGTGGGTCAAAAGACCCACAACAAAAATGATCACTAAAATGGTAGATATGAAAAAACCTAGTGCTTCTGTAATAAAATCAACAAAGGATTTCATTCCTTCTTACATGTCGAGTCGAGACTTGACATTACATTCCAGGACCTGCTACAAAAGCTAGTGCTTGTAGGAAGGCCTCACTTGCAACACCCTGGTTTGTTAGATCCAAATATATATTTAGTAGTAATTCCATGGTTTCTGTATCATTATGCAAATGAGTGGCAATCCGGTTAATGGTAAAACGGCCCGGGCATCGCCAATTCTGGCCCTGTGGCATTTCATGGTAAAGATTGAAGCATTCCTGCAACTTAGCGTTTATTTCACCCTTGAGGGTGTCAAACGCCAAGTCTCCAATCTTTTCCTCGAAGTTTTGGTCCGTCAGACCCCTCATTTTACCAGCCCGGAAGGCTACGAGCAAAGCAAGTGAGAGGCTCAACCCCATCGTTGCTATGAAATTAATAACGTTTGATTCCATTTCAAGTTGAAACTTTCAATTGTTTCGCACTTTTCCTTCGCTACTAGAAATTGAGAGTACAGTATACTATTTTCGAGTATAGTATTTCTCGTTGATTTGATTCCTCATCTCTTCTCTATAGTG
>Ga0157358_1000044_pt1 | contig 44936 bp, 41 predicted proteins | sample AttcapACBM2_FD_111484 | JGI IMG/M metagenome (GOLD analysis project Ga0157358, IMG submission 111484) | Fungus gardens microbial communities from leaf cutter ant in Botucatu, State of São Paulo, Brazil - Atta capiguara ACBM2 | ecosystem: Host-associated > Fungi > Mycelium > Unclassified ... | reverse complement strand
TATCTTAGCGCGAACCGGCGCTTTTCGCAGTAAGTTGTTATTAATCGTTTATTTACGCAGCACCAGACGCATCAGATCCGACAGCCTTTCCAGCTGCGCGGCCATCTCCAGACTCAGCCAGACGTAGCCGTGGATCGGCGTTTCCACCAGCTCGTCGCTGTTGGAGGCTTTGATCAGCTGCCGCAGCTCGCGGGTGATTTCCGCCAGCTCCGCGCTGTTGGCGGAGATTTGGTCCGTGCTGCCCGCCACTATCGCATTTGACAGCGCGCGCAGCGTATTTTCCGTCATCTGCTGGGTGCGCCTCAGCGTAGGCGCGTTCAGCATTATCAGGTGGCTTTCGCGAGAGGACCACCAGGCGTTCAGCTGCAGCTCCAGCGTGCAGACCATATTGCGGTTCAGCGTCTGAATACCTTCAAAAACCGAACGCGGAATACGCGTTTCCTTGCTGGCGGGATCGATCAGCGACCGCATTTTCACCACGCCGGTCAGCAGCCGCTGCAGGGGGCGCGTCAGCCGGGGCTTGTCCACCAGGTTAGGTGAACAGCCGGCATGGTAAATTTTAGCGGTTTCCAGCAGGGAATCGGAAAGCTTGATGCGCCAGTGGGTATAGGCCTTTTGCGGATAAATGCTGGTAAAAAACAGCGCCAGCACCGAACCCAGGATCACGTCGCCGCCTCGCCACAGCGCCATGGTCATATCGCCCGGCGCGCCGCCGCAGATCACCGCCAGCGTAATGCCGATCAGCAGCGCCATATAAGGGTGCTTGCCCAGCGTCAGAAAACCGCATAAAAACATCACCAGCGTGCACCAGGCCAGCATTACCGGCAGCGACCACAGCTCCAGCCAGAGCGCAATCAGCCCCGAAACCGAGCCGAATATCGTACCGCCGATGCGCTGGATCGCACGCGGAAAGACGTTACCCCAGGAGGAAATCGGCCCCATCACCACCACCAGCGTAATCAGCGGCCAGCTGCCTTCCGGGATAGAGAACAGGCGGATCAGCAGAAACGTCAGCACGAACGCCAGCGCGATGCGAATGCCGTGCACCGTGCGATAGTTACGATAGAGGGTGAATTCAAAGGCCGATAGCGGCTTGTCGGGACGCAAAACTTTCTCCAGGGGCGGGCTATTTTCCGGCATCATACCCTGCCCTGCGGGGCTTCGCCCGCTTTTTTGCGTATTGCCGTCTCACGATAACAGTGGTGCAACAGCAGCTCAACAAACAGGCAAAATGGCGACCCGTTGCGGATCGCCATCAGGGGTTACAGCTTGCGTTTGATGTAGTCAGTAATGCGAGTGATCACGCCCGCTTTTTCCACCGGTTTCAGCGTCACCAACGGGTAAGAGGCCAGCTCTTTGTCGCCATCCACCAGCTGGATAGTCCCGACCTGCTCATGCAGCTTCAGCGGCGCCTCAAGATCCTTGCGGTCAATGACGTACCTGGCCTTGATTTTTTTGACGTCTTCACGAGGCAAGGAGAGATAAACATCCTTATCGCTGCCTACGGCTACCTGATGCGGATTGCCGTACCAGACATTCTCATGGCCGATCTCTTTACCAGCATGGAACAGCTGCACGGTATCAAAATTGTTCTGTCCCCAGATCAGCAGCTTGCGCGCCTGCTCTTCGCGCCCTTTAGGGCTTTTGCCGCCCATGATCACGGCGATCAGTCGGCGCTGGCCGTCCACGCTGGAAGCAATGATATTGAAACCCGCGCTTTCGGTGTGGCCGGTCTTCAGGCCGTCGACGTGCAGCGTTTTATCCCATAACAAACCGTTACGATTCTGCTGGGTAATGCCGTTCCACGTCAGCGATTTCTCGCTGTACATCTGATAAAAATCCGGCTCGCCGGAGATAATGGCGCGCGACAGCTTAGCCAGATCGCCAGCCGTGGTGTACTGTCCCGGCGCATCCAGGCCGTGAACCGTTTCAAAATGGGTGTTTTTAAGGCCAAGCTTAACCACATACTGATTCATCTGCTCGACAAAAGCGGCCTGGCTGCCCGCCACATAATCCGCCAGCGCCACGCAGGCGTCGTTGCCGGAATCGATAATGACGCCGCGGCTCAGATCGCGTACCGAGACTTTCTCGCCGGGCTTAAGAAACATCAGCGAAGACCCTTTAAACACGGGATTACCGGCGGCCCAGGCATCTTTACCCACGGTGACCATGTCGTCGCGGCTGATGTGCTTGCTGTCGATAGCACGATCCACCACGTAGCCCGTCATCAGCTTGGTCAGGCTGGCCGGGTTGCGGCGTTCGTCGGCATTGCCCTGCGTCAGCACCTGACCGGTCGTGGCGTCCATCAGCACCCAGGAAGCGGCGTCGATAGCGGGCGCGGTCAGGGGAAAAGCTAAGGGGTTATCTTCAGCATGGGCTACGGCGACCACGGCCAGAACCAGGCTGATACTTGCAAGCTGACGCTTCTTCAACGGTAAATCCTCAATAGACTGGAAAAAAACAGCCTGTTGTACGGGATCCGCCGTCGTAACGTATTAAAAAAGTGCAAGAAAATATTAATTCATTTCACCATGCCATTCTGGTGAATTTTCCATCATTACTAAAATTAAATCAGGATGGTTATTGCCCCTAAACATGATACATTTTTATTATTACCTGAAATGATATTTACAAGAGTGAATAATACCCACGCACTAAAATGTGTTTAATTGAAATTAACGCCCTGGGCTCTACTAATCCGCAGGCGTAAGCAGGCATATTCCTCTCAATTAATTTCAATAAATTTATTTATTACAACCATTATTATTTTCATGTGAAAAAACTAAAGAGAAATTTAGAAAACACAGGTTGCAATATCGATCGTTACTTAATAAAACAACTAACGTTGCTCCTTTATATATACGGTGAAGACGTTTAAATGACCTGCATTGTGTAATCAAAAAAAATGAGATAGAATAACCTCCTTTATTAACTAAAAAGCCAGGTACCTTATGAAACCTACCTTTAGATGGCTAAATAAAAAGCGACATGAAGTTATAATAGAACAAAACTTTCTGTCCACACTTCAGGCTTTCCGCCCTGACCTGGAACTTTATAAAATAAAAGAAATCATACTGGATAGTGATAAGTACTTTTCTTCTTATCCTGATGTTCTTGAAGCAGGCGCTTGTGCTGTAGATCACTATTATAACCATGGTGAAAAAGAGGGGCGAGTTTTCTATGCGCCCAAAATCTCAGAGAGACATGTGGCATCTCAATTGACAGAAGGAAAAAAGGTTTATATTTCAGACATGCAGCCTGATAACGGTATATTCCTTTATCGCGTCCTGTTTCGTATGGTAAATGAGCCAGAATCTTTAAATGTACCCTACCATTCAAAAATAACGGATCTTGTAGCAGCCATTTTCTCAGCTCGTGAGGTTGTCTTTATCAGGCCAGTCCATAGCGAAAAAAACATTTACCTGTATACGCTTTGTTATTATTTAAATGTCAAAATCACATTTGATATTGATGACCTTATGCTCCCCGAATATGTAGATGAAAAAGGCGGAATTCGCTCAGGCTTAGCTAATTACAATACATTACGCACAGATTTAGTTTTAAATTCTGCTGCACTTATCAGAGCAGATGAGCTAACCTGTACAACGCAAAAGATTGCCGATACATACAAATCCTCCATAAAGAAATACACAATCATTAAAAATAAACTACCAAAAAGTTACTTTAATAATGCAAGAAGAAGCGATAAAAATGCTAACATCAAAGCTGAATTAAAACTAAAGATTTTATATCTTTCCGGTACTGCAACACACCTTAAAGATTATAGTATTATTAGTGGTGTATTGACAAAATTAGCGCAAAAACACCCAGGAAAATTTGAAATAAATTTCATGGGCCAATTAAAGGATCAGTCATTGCTTTTTCGTTCATTGAACATTGCATCCACACATATCCGTTATGAACACTTTCAAAAAATGCTGGATATTATTGGCGAGCACCACGTTGTGCTTGTACCATTAGAGAACAGTGAATTTAATAATGCTAAATCAAATATTAAATTTATTGAGGCCGCTTCTCAGGGAGTCCCTGTTATCGCTTCTACAGCTACTGAATTTGTGAACACGATTGAGGATGACAACGACGGTTGGCTGTGCAGTAATGAACAAGAATGGTACGATCGGCTTGCATACTTAATAGCAAATCCGGAAAGAACTTTTGAAACCGGTATGAAAGCTTACCATAATGCCTTAGCGAATTTTTCTTTATAGCTACAGGTCGTATAAAAGCAAGGAGTTAAAATGAAAAGAAACATTATAGCTAATTTTTCTGAATATGACCCACTAAGTCAGTCTACAGATCATGTATTATATTTGCCACTCAATTCATCTCATTATAACATGGCAAAGATCATGGCTGAAAACAGCAGGTTTACATCTTTCATTTACTATGATGGATATCAGAATACTCCATCAGAAGAAAGCCACTCATATAGATTGGTAAACAATGCTGTAACTGTTTCTGCTATGCTTCCTGCTTTTAATAAACTCGTTTGCTTTATTCCCCACATTAGTATTAATGCGCCAGAAATTTATAAAAAAATAATCAGAACAGCAATAGATAGCAACATAGCAATTTATGAAGTACCGCACGGTCTTTTTCAAACCGGCTATAATCTTATTGATGACGCTGCCACTTTAGACATAACATCTTACTACGATGGTATAGGCATCAATCTTCCTCCCATAACAAGAAACCGCGTAAAATGGTATGGCGAGGACGGAATTGGTTATCCTCCAACGATGAAGAAAAATCTATTTAAAAAACGTATACTACCCTCTTTTACATTAATTAGCAGTAATACAAACTGGTATTTGTACTCATTAGAAGATAAGCGTAAATTTTATAGCTCTGTATTTTCCTTTGCTAAGAAAAATTCTAATCATATGTTTATCTGGTCTCCGCATCCTGCAGAATTAAATGCTGACACTTATACTTCTGCTTTACGTGAGCATCTCCCGGAAAACATTCATATATATGGCATTAAGGAAGATATCTATTTTCATGGTCTGGACTGCACAGATGATCTTATCCCCTATTGCGAATACGGAATATCTACCCTTTCAACCTGTCTGCTTAACTATGAGATTTATAAAAAGGGAGTAAATATTTTCACCTGTGAAGGCACTCATAATATCATCAATTCATTAAATGAATTTCATTATTTTAGCAGTGACGACCAGTTAACTTCGAAACCCAAAATTTTAAAGACAGGATTTTTGCAGGACTATAACCCTGAGAGGTTTGACAAATTTTTAAGTCAGCCTGCCAGCCCAAACACGGTTATAAATCCGGGCTACTGCAACCTCCTTTTATAAAATTAAATCTCTCTGTAGAACAAGCAAAGAGTTTTTACCACAATAACTCTTTGCTATGAAAATAATGATATTGCAAATTTTTCCTTGATAAGTTAATTTTCATATATTTATTTTTAACAGTCTGTTTTGATCGTATCTGTTTGCATTCGTCGCTTCAGGACTGCCTGATTATGGTTTACCATGTAAGATTGAATTTAGCCACGTTGTTATATCGATGCGTTCGTACCTTGATTGAGTGAGGTTGCACGATTGGTAAACGATTGATAGCTGTCAGGCTGGCAACTGCGCCCGCGAGCAAATCAGACCATAATGGAGCACTAAAGCCTTGCGCTTTCAGCACATCAACAAACAGAAGTGAACCGAGATAAACAGTGAAAAACGAAAGCAATCAACCTACGTTCCTTTTCCACGACTACGAAACTTTCGGGAAAAGCCCATCGCTGGACCGCCCTGCGCAGTTTGCCGGCATCCGCACCGATATGGATTTTAACATTATTGGCGAACCGGAAGTGTTCTACTGCCAGCCTGCAGACGACTATCTGCCGCAGCCGGAAGCCGTGATGATCACCGGCATTACGCCGCAGCTGGCGAAAGCCAAAGGCATGAACGAGGCCGCTTTCACCCAGCGTATTCACCAGCTGTTTAGCGAGCCCAATACCTGCATCGTCGGCTATAATAATATCCGTTTCGACGACGAGGTCACGCGCAATCTGCTCTACCGCAACTTTTACGATCCTTACGGCTGGAGCTGGCAGAACGGCAACAGCCGCTGGGATTTGCTGGACGTGATGCGCGCCTGCTACGCGCTGAGGCCGGAAGGCATTGAGTGGCCGGAAAATGACGACGGCTTTCCCAGCTTTCGCCTGGAACATCTGACCAAAGCCAACGGTGTGGCGCACGAAAACGCGCACGATGCGATGTCCGATGTTTACGCAACCATCGCTATGGCCAAGCTGGTAAAAGAGAAGCAGCCGCGCCTGTATGATTTTCTGTTCAGCCATCGCAACAAGCAGAAAATTATGACGCTAATCGATATTCCGCAGATGAAGCCGCTGATGCACATCTCCGGCATGTTTGGCGCCCAGCGCGGCAATACCAGCTGGATCGCCCCGCTCGCCTGGCATCCCACCAATAAAAACGCGCTGATTACCTGCGATCTGGCCCAGGATATTTCTCCGCTCCTGGCGCTGGATGCCGATGCGCTGCGTGAAAGACTCTACACGCGCCGGGAAGATTTGGGCGATGCCGCCCCCGTACCGATCAAGCTGGTGCATATCAATAAATGTCCGGTCGTCGCACCGGCCAATACGTTACGCCCGGAAGATGCGGAGCGTCTGGGGATCGATCGTCAGCGCTGCCTGGATAATCTGGCGCTGCTGCGTCAGCACCCGGAGGCGCGTGAAAAAGTGGTGGCGCTCTATGCGGAAGCGGAGCCGTTTGTGGCTTCTGACGATGTGGACGCCCAGCTCTACGACGGCTTTTTCAGCGATGCCGATCGCAGCGCCATAAATATCATCCGGCAAACGACGCCGGAAAACCTGCCCGCGCTGGATCTGACCTTTAACGATAAGCGTATTGAGAAGCTGCTGTTCCGCTTTCGGGCGCGCAACTTCCCCGGCACGCTGGATGAGGCCGAGCAAAAGCGCTGGTTGCAGCATCGCCGTGAGGCGCTCAGCCCGGAACGCGTGCAGAACTATGTGCAGGAGCTGGAGATGCTGTTTAATCAGTACGACGGCGATAAGGCGAAGATGACGCAGCTGAAAGCGCTGTTTGATTACGCTCGCGAACTGGTTTCCTGATTTTTTGGCTACGGGCAGCGGCAATTAAAAAGGGCGCGGTTCACAGAACCGCGCCCTTCTTTTTAGCCCATCGCCAGCTAAATGCGGGCTGGGTTACATCGGCTCTTCGGTGTACTGCGGCACCGGTTTGCGGAAGCGCTGCGTCACCACGGCCAGATAGACCAGGCCAATTGCGCCCCAGACCAGGCCGAGGATCATCGAGCTTTCTTCCAGATTGATCCACAGCGCGCCCACCGTCAGCGCGCCGCACAGCGGCAGCAGCAGGAAGTTGATGTTGTCCTTCAGCGTCTTGTTGCGCCCTTCACGGATCCAGAACTGCGAGATCACCGAAAGGTTAACAAAGGTGAAGGCCACCAGCGCACCGAAGTTGATCAGCGCCGTCGCCGTCACCAGGTCGAAGGTAATGGCGGAAAGCGCGATAGCGCCTACCAACAATACGTTCAGCGCTGGCGTATGCAGCTTCGGATGAATATAGCCGAAGAAGCGCTCCGGGAACACGCCGTCACGCCCCATCACATACATCAAACGGGAAACGCCCGCGTGCGCCGCCATGCCGGAAGCCAGCACGGTGATGCAGGAGAAAATCAGAATGCCGAACTGGAAGGTTTTACCCGCCACGTAGAGCATGATTTCCGGCTGCGACGCGTCCGGATCTTTAAAGCGCGATATATCCGGGAAATAAAGCTGCAGGAAGTAAGAAACCACGATAAAGATCACGCCGCCAATCAGGGCGGTCAAAAAGATCGCTTTCGGGATCACTCGACCCGCATCCTTGGTTTCTTCCGACAGCGAACTGATGCCGTCAAAGCCCAGGAACGAGAAGCACAGAATGGTCGCGCCGGTGATCATAGGCACCACGTGCGCCTGCTCAGACCAGAACGGCTTGCTGCTGGTCAGGGTGCCGGCCCCTTCGCCATGGGACACGCCGTAAATTACCATACCGGTAATCGCCACCATGACCGCCATTTGCAGCACCACGATAATGCTGTTGAAATTGGCGACGGTTTTAATGCCCTTGAGGTTAGAAAGGGTCATAAAACCAACCAGCAGCACCACGAATATCCATGACGGGACACCCGGCACCAGCGCTTCAAAATAGATTTTCGCCAGCAGGATATTGATCATCGGCATGATCAGGTAATCCAGCAGCGAGGACCAGCCCACCATAAAGCCGACGTGCGGGCTGATGGCTTTTTGGGCATAGGTATAGGCCGAGCCGGCAGACGGGAAGCGGCGAACCAGCTTGCCGTAGCTCAGCGCAGTAAACAGGATCGCGATTAACGCGAAGGCGTAGGCGGTTGCTACGTGACCGTCTGTGAGGCCGGAAACGATGCCGAACGTATCGAACAGGGTCATTGGCTGCATATAAGCCAGGCCCATCATCACTACAGGCATCAGAGTCAGCGTTTTTTTCAGGTGCGCGCGCGGCGCGGCGGTCTGGGAATTATGCGACATGATTCAGCCTCCCCATAGCATCAACCTTTCTGGGTTGAACCACAGGGAAACTTCGCTTTATGCGAGCGTTGTTCTGATTTGGGAAGGTAAAGCAGGCAGGCGTGAAGGTGACGGCTGCCGCTGCGCCGTAGTCGTCGCGCAGATGTTTACCGGCTGCGGCCGGCGTAATGAAGTGTTGCCCCATCTTTATTTCCTCAAAAACACTGTCAGTGTGTATCAGTCCGGCTGAGCCGGCCTCTTTGGCTTCGTTTTTTTGTGCAAAAAAAATAACCGGCGCGTTAAGCGTCGGTTATTCATTTACAGTCCGTATATTTTGCCAGGCTGTAAGACAGAATACAAGTTTTTAAAGCCTTTCTGCGCCATTTCTTTACAGGAAACGTCAGGCATTTTTCAACATCCAGTCGATTTCTGTGGCGGTGATCAGCCGTTCAAAATGCATCAGTTCATGATGTTTGCAGCTGTGCCAGACAAACCCAAAGCGCTCGCCCAGCAGCTTTTGCAGCGGAGAGCTTTGGGCAAATTCGTCCAGCGCATCGCTTTGCCTGATCGGCAACGGTCTGCCGTCGGCTTCATGGCCGTTGCCGGTAATGGCCGACGGCAGCGGCAGCTGATTATCGATGCCGTGCAGAATGCCCGCCAGCACCGCGGCGACCACCAGATAAGGATTGGCATCCGCGCCTGCCACGCGGTACTCCACGCGATGGTTTTCCGCTTCGCCACAGGGAATACGCAACGCTACCGTACGGTTGTTGTGCCCCCAGGATGCCTGTAGAGGCACAAAGGCTTCCGGTAAAAAGCGACGATAGGCATTAACGTTAGGCGCCAGCAGCGCCATGGAGGCGGGCATCAGATCGATCATCCCGGCCAGCGCTCGCTTCAGCAGGGGCGAATCGCTGCCGTCATCGGTGATAAAGGCGTTATGATCGGCGGCGTCCAGCAGGCTGATATGAACGTGCATTCCGCTACCGGCCCAGGCCTCGTAGGGTTTTGCCATAAAGGTAGCGTTCATCCCGTGATTTTCTGCCACCTGACGGATTAGCCGCTTCAGCTGCACGGCATGATCGCAGGCGCTGAGCACGTTGCGGGTATGGCGCAGATTGATTTCAAACTGGCCTGGCGAGGCTTCCGCCAGCGCGCCGTCGGCCGGAATACCCTGCAGTCTGGCCAGCCTGTCGATATCATTGAGCACGGCGGCAAAACAGTCGAGATTATCAACCGAATAAACCTGGCTTTGCCGGTTACGATCGTCGCTGCCCGGCGAGCACGGCGGCTGAATGGCGCCTTCCGCATCGCGTTTTTTATCGACGAGATAGAACTCCAGCTCTACCGCTACCACCGGAAATAACCCCCGATTGCGCAACTGCTGCCAAAGGTGATTCAGGACATTCCGTGGTTCAACGTCAAAGGGAGTACCATCTTGATTACGCATGGTCAGCAAAAGCTGCGCCAGGCGCTGCGGATCGGTTGCGGAGGGAGTCAGCGTGCCTTCGACGGGAAAGCAGATATTATCCGGTTCACCCAGCGCCTGGCCAAGTCCGGCCTCTTCCACCGTGTTGCCGAGAATATCCATGGCATAGACGGAAGCGGGAAAATAACAGCCTTTTTCCAGCCTGAGCAAACTGCCGATCGGGAGGCGTTTGCCGCGAAAAACACCGTTTAAATCATTAAGCAGAACATCAACATGCTGTGTTTCAGGATAGCGTTCCAGATAAGTTTCTACTTCAAGCTGGAACGCGCTGGTTCGCTCGCCGTGCCGCGTAAAATCTTCCACTTCGACGATATTGGTCATGATGCCACCCGCCTTCGCTCAGTCTGATGTTTGCGTGCCGCTCAAAATAAGCGCCGCCTTCTTAACATAGCGTCAACTATTCAGCGCGGCAAATGTTATGACAGAGTTTATTTTCCAGGCAAAATCTTTTGCATATTGCCTTACAGAGTGCCAGATTGGCTGGATAAGGCACGGATCCGTCCTGCCTTTCGGCGCTCACTAAAACCGGACGGAGAGTTGGGATGGGCATTATTTCGAACAACCCCTTGATTGACGTAATAATGTATCAGGCAAGCCTCAGCAAACAGGCCCTGACGATGGCGCTTCCCGATGCCTGCCCGGCATGGCAAAACCCAACCGGGTATGCTGGATTTGACCTTAAGGAAGACTATTTATTAACGCCTTTACGTGCGTTTTTTCGGCAGCAAAAGGAAACCCGTCGATGAGCGATATTTCTCTGGCCCCCGGCCGTCGCCTGGCTGAAATCCGCCAGCAGCAGGGCCTGTCGCAGCGGCGCGTGGCCGAGCTTTCCGGCCTGACGCACAGCGCCATCAGCACTATCGAGCAGGACAAGGTCAGTCCCGCCGTCGGTACATTACAGAAGCTGTTAAAAGTTTATGGCCTCTCCCTTTCCGAATTCTTTTCCGAGCCGGTCCAGCCTGCCAGGCCAAAGGTGGTAATAGAGGCAAACGAGCTGATTGATATTGGCAGCCAGGGGGTATCGCTGCGGTTGATCCATAACGGCAGCCCCGAGCGGACGCTGGCGATGATGTTAGAAACCTATGAACCCGGCGCGACAACCGAAAAAATTCGTCATCAGGGTGAAGAGATCGGTACGCTGCTGGAAGGCGAAATCACCTTAACCGTCGACGGCCAGCGCTATCAGCTTCGGGCTGGCCAAAGCTACGTTATCGATACCGGCCATCCCCACAGCTTTAATAACACCTCTGCGCAGCCCTGCCGGATCGTCAGCGCGCATACCCCAACCACCTTTTGATCGCCAGTTGACGCCGCTTCGCGCTTTTTGTTGGAGAAAGCTATGGAACATGTGCAGAGCTATTACGCCGCTACGGCCAATCCTCATGACCGCTGGCCGCGGCTGGCGGATGATATTCTCTGCGACGTCTGCATCATCGGCGGCGGTTTTACCGGCCTTTCCTCGGCGCTCTACCTTACCGAAGCGGGTTATGACGTGGTGGTGTTGGAAGCGGCCAGGGTTGGTTTTGGTGCCAGCGGACGTAACGGCGGGCAGGTGGTTAACTCCTACAACCGTGATATTGACGTTATTGAGCGCCGCTACGGCAAAGAAAGCGCACGACTGCTGGGCAGCATGATGTTTGAAGGCGCAGCGGCGATCCGCGACCGTATCGATCGCTACGCCATTAGCTGCGACTACCGGCCCGGCGGCGTTTTTGCCGCGCTTAACAGCCGTCAGTTTAGCCATTTAAAGCAGCAGCACCAACGCTGGCAGCACTATGGCAATCATCAGCTGGAGCTGCTGGACGAGCTGGGCATCCGGCGTAAAATCGCCAGCGAACGCTATGTCGGCGGCCTGCTGGATCGCAGCGGCGGTCATCTGCATCCTCTGAATCTTGCGCTGGGCGAAGCGGAGGCGATTCGCCGTCACGGCGGCAGGATTTATGAAGAGTCAGAGGCGACCGCCGTGACCTATGGCACGCCGCATCGCGTCAGGACGGCTCAGGGTAGCGTATTGGCTAAATACGTTATTTTTGCCGGTAATGCCTATCTGGCGCCGCAGCTGGAACCCAGACTGGCGAGCAAGAGCCTGCCCTGTAGCTCGCAGATCGTCGTCACGGAACCGCTCTCACGCGATAAGGCGCTGGCGCTGCTGCCGGACAACTACTGTGTAGAAGATCGTAACTATCTGTTGGATTACTATCGCCTTACGGCCGACAACCGCCTGCTGTATGGCGGCGGCGTGAGCTATGGCGCGCGCGAGCCGGGCAACATCCACGAGCTGATCCGGCCCAGGCTGCTAAAGACCTTTCCACAGCTGGAAGGAATAAAATTTGATTATGCCTGGAGCGGGAACTTTTTGCTGACGCTGTCCCGTATGCCGCAGATCGGCAGGCTGGAAAACGGCGTTTACTATATGCAGGGCGACAGCGGGCACGGCGTGACCTGGACGCATCTGGCGGGCAAGCTGGTTTGTGAAGCGTTGCAGGGCGAGCCAAAACGCTTCGATGCGTTCGCCCGCCTGCCGCATCTGCCTTTCCCGGGCGGTCGCCGTCTGCGCGCGCCTCTGACGGCGCTGGGCGCCGCCTGGTATGCGTTGAGGGACAGATTGGGGGTTTGATACTTTCCAAAGGGATTACTTGTCAGCATCCCAGAGGCGCAGCCATGTTCAACAGACACCTACAATTGCGCCTTCAACACTAAATCCTACTTCGCCAGACAAAATGAAATTTTGTCTTCTTACCGCCTGGCATTCAGTCAGGCACGGAATTGGCAATTTTAACAACCATCATTAAAACCTAAGCGTGGCGGCAGACTGCTTAAACAACTTACTGACATGATCCTGCAAATGCCATTACGAATCCTTGCTATAACAGTGACAGAATGGCAAGATCGAACTCTTTGATTTTTGGGTAGCACAATGCTTAAGTTGTTTGCCAGATACGCCTCCGTGGGCGTTATTAATACTCTCATCCACTGGATAGTATTTGCTGTCGTCTACGCTTTTTATCCGAAACAGTCATTGGCTAATTTAACAGCGTTTTGTGTGGCAGTAACATTTTCCTTTATTGCAAATGCAAAATGGACTTTCAACGCTGAAGCTACCACTTCACGCTACCTGCTTTATGTAGCTTTTATGGGTGCAATGGCAGCCATTGTAGGCTGGAGCGCCGATAAAATGCATGCACCTGCCGTTATTACCCTGCTCGCCTTCTCTGCCATAAGTTTATTTTGCGGCTTTGCTTATTCAAAGCTATTTATATTTAGGAGGAAGATTTGAAGATTTCCTTAATTGTTCCTGTATTCAATGAAGAAGAAGCCATTCCGCTTTTTTATGCTGCCGTGCGGGATTTAACTGCGCTAGAAAATTATGAAGTTGAGATGGTTTTTATAAATGACGGTAGCCATGATAATACGGAGCGCGTGTTAAACGATCTTGAAGCAAAGGATAGTCTTGTAAAACATATTTCTTTTATCCGTAACTTTGGTAAAGAACCCGCATTGTTTGCCGGTTTGGAGTCTGCGACAGGTGACGCCATTATTCCAATGGATGTCGATCTGCAGGATCCTGTCGAAGTTATTCCAATGCTGATAGAAAAATGGCAAGCGGGCGCCGATGTGGTATTGGCAAAGCGCATCGACAGAAGTTCTGATGGCCATATGAAGCGGAAAACGGCCGAATGGTTTTATAAATTACATAACAAAATAAGTTCGCCTATGATTGAAGAAAACGTAGGTGACTTCCGCTTGATGACGCGGGAAATAGTAGAAAACATCAAGCTACTGCAGGAAAAAAACCTTTTTATGAAAGGGATTCTAAGCTGGGTTGGTGGCAAGACGGAAATTGTAGAATACATACGGGCAGACCGTGTTGCCGGTAAAACAAAGTTTAACGGTTGGAAGTTATGGAATCTTGCTCTTGAAGGGATAACCTCATTCTCAACCATCCCGTTGAGAATGTGGACCTATATCGGATTTATAGTTGCCATGTTATCGTTCCTCTATGGCCTCTGGATGATAGTAGATAAAGTGGTTTGGGGAAACAGTGTTGCCGGTTATCCCTCTTTACTGGTTTCCATTCTTTTCCTGGGTGGCGTACAGCTCGTAGGCATTGGCGTCTTAGGTGAATATATTGGAAGGATTTATATTGAAACCAAACAACGTCCAAGATACATAATCAAAAACTCTATTAAGTCCGGTAAAAAATAAAAGGCACATGATGAATACGATCCTGTCCAAAGATAAAAATAGTTCAGCACTTACAGAGCTAAATCATTATAAAAATCTTTTTTTTATAGCGCTTTTCTCCTACGTATTAGTGTATGGATTTGAACTGACGCACTTCACTCTTTCTATTGATGAAGAGTTTTTTGATAATTTCACCCAGACAATGATGCTGGGCCGGTGGGGGCATGCTTTAATCAGACACTATTTATTACCTGAGCCCTTTGTTCCTTTTTTTACTACGGCCCTGTGTCTAATTTTTTTATCTTTTGCAGCCGTGCTTTCTGCCTTGTATCTTAAACTAAATAAATATCAGTCTGCGGCATACATTGTTATGCTGGCTGCTTTACCCCAACTGGCTTATCAAATTCAATTTAGCAATCAGTCAGATACAGTAGCTCTGTCAATCCTTTTCTCAACACTCTCCCTCTTCACCCTTGATGCTCATCGCCTGAAAGGCTATGTGCAATTTATTGTACTGACAATTGCTTCTCTTTCGATTTATCAATCCGTTTTTTTATTTGCAGCCTCTTTACTCTGTGTTAGATTTACCATATTGGCGATCAGAAAAGAAACAGAATTATTTCAACTGGTAAAAAAAACAGCCATATATATAGGGCTTACGCTGGTAGCGTTAATTCTTAATTCGCTGTTATCTAAACTTTGTGCTTATTATTATAATGTCCCTACTTCCAGCTATCTGACCTCCATGATAGGTTGGGGTAAACTATCGCCAGGCGAGATTATTTTCACTGTTGGCAGCTATATCTATAACTGCTTCACATTCAATGCCCCATTCGGTATGAATGCGTTACCTTTTACTCTATTTTGGATGATGGCCATCTGCCTCCTTGCTCTAAGAAAAAGATCACAATTCTTTCTTATTTTAACCCTGTGCATCGTGACTATCGCTTCATGTTTTATCATGAATGTTATCCTCGGCGCATGGTTACCACCCAGAACAATGATTCAGGCGCCGGTAATCTTCGCAGGACTGTTTGCCGCAGTACTGGTTTCGACAGGATTTATTTTGGATCGGCACAAAATTTTTATATCGTGTATCCCTGCGATTTTTCTCATTAGCGGGGCGATCTCATCAAATAAATTATTTTATAGCGACTACATGGCCAGAGAGGCTGATGCCCATTTTTCATTACAGATTATTGATACCATTTATAGTAAGTATCCCGATTTTGACATTAAAACAACGCCGGTGTTTTTTTACGGTAGCTATACTCCTGCCAACGCCTGGCGTCTTGCTGGCGCAGACGCTTTTGGCGCTTCCTTTTTTGAATGGGATGGTGGTAATAACAGCAGAATATATGCCTGGCTGAAAAGCGCTAACATTGCGGATTTTGTTCACCCGGATGCCGAAGAAGTCGCTCGCGCTTCAAAATTCGGCAACGAACTACCTGCCTGGCCAAATCGTGGTTCTGTTTTCCTCCATGACGGCGTTATGATCGTTAAAATAGGCCCGCAGCTGAGCCCTTATAACAAATGATAAACACTGCACCTTTATAACCTTATAAGGGTGCAGTATCGTTCTCGATACAGATACATATACATAATCCTATAACACCTTAAGAATAAAATATTTTTACCACCGAAGCTTTCCTACACTTTTACCCTCATCCATGTTTTAGCGCTGTGACCATAGCCTGTTTAGGTACCAAACAGGTACCCTGGTGTGATGCCCCCAGAAAAACATAAATAAAATTGATGATTTTAGTTGCATAAAAGCAACAATCTAATTAATACTTTGAAAGCGAATTGTGGCATTCCTTTTGATAATTACAGAATGCGGACACAAGATCACGAATGCCGCGAATCTGTTCAGGGTGATGGATATGATGCTTACAGGGTACTTAAATGAGTTATTCTAAAAACTTCAACATTGAGTTACTTCGCTTTATTGCTATTCTGGCCGTTATTCTTATTCATATGTCAATGTCACATTTTTATGATAGCAATTTGATGAGAACAAATTATACAGCCTGGATTTTTAACCATATCTATTATACGGCAACGCGATTTTGTGTACCCATATTTTTCATTATTACTGCCTACATTACCTTCAACAACAACTTCCAAAAGAACTGGAAGCAGAAACTGATTCGGCTTGGGCTTCCCTATATTACCTGGTCATGCATCTACTATATTTACTCTGGCGGTAACAGTATTGTAGAATTTTTTAAAAAATTAGCTGGAGAGAATACGGCCTTTCACTTATGGTTTATCCCATCATTTATTGGTTATATTCTTCTTCTCCCCGCATTAAAAAAAATATTTTCCGATGATGATAAAGAAAAATTCCGCCATCTTTTTTATATTGTATTTTTCTTCTCGATTATCGCACCTACTTTTATACCACTATCCAGAATAATGAATGGTGACTATAAGTTCATATCTGGCCTGAGTCACTTTAATATGACTTTGCCTGCGTTATTGGTATATGGGATTGCATTTCCATATTTTTACAAGAAAATAAATATCAGGCTCGGGATAATGTTCTATATTGCAATCATTAGCATAAATCTTTTCCTTAATGTAAAAACTTCGGACGTTACGGGCGCACCGGATGAGTTGCTCTATGGTTTTACCACGGCCCCGGTTTTTATCTCTTCTTTTATTTTTTTTAACACACTGATGAACATAAATTTCAAATTCATTCCGGCTAGCCTTCGCAATTTCATCTATAAAGCTGGCGAGTGCTCTTTTGGCATATATCTTTCCCATTGGCTCATCTATTTAATTATAGAACAGAAAGGTCTACTGCTTCATGGTAGATCTATAATCGATCCTTTAGTAAATACGGTGGTTATTTTTTCACTTTCTTTTGCTCTGATTTTTATGGGCAGAAAGATAAAATTTTTACGCTATGTTTTGTAATTAGCAAAAGCGGCCACGCAATTTCCCCTTTTGTAGTAAATTTTTAGAGGAGTAAGAGTATAAAATACTTACCCCTCTCTTTGGCTGTTAATGAGTTAATAACTAACTCAGCGGCATCTTTTCTGGATCGGGATAGCAGTAGCTGAAACCCAGCTCCTTGCAGATACGCTCGCCGTTGATAATCTTGCCCGTGGCGGCGCCTGCTTCTGCAAGAAACGTCGGCGGCGTCAGCCCCAGCTGGCGGGCAACCGCCGGATAAAAATCTTTACGGGCAGGATGATGCGGCGCGCTCAGGTTATAAGTTCTTCCACCTTCGCCGTTTTCCAGCAGCAGGATAATAGCGGCAACCACATCTTCCAGGTGCACCAGATTAACGCCGTGTGAACCGTCGCCTAAATCGGTTTTACCCGCCAGGAAGCGGCCCGGATGCCGCTGCGGCCCCACCAGGCCGGACAGCCGCAGAATATCTACCGAGGTGCCCGGCAGATTATGTAGCCAAGTTTCCAGCTCTTTCAGCGTCTTACCCGCTACCGTAACCGGCTCAAGCGGGCTGTCTTCATTCATCTCGCCGTTTCCGCTGCCGTAAACAGAGGTGGAACTGGTAAAAACAATGCGCGGCACGTTTGCCGCCAGCGCGCTGTCCACGATTTGCTGAACCGCCAGCAGATAATTTTCGCCGCCCTCCGCCGTGCGGCTGGCAGGTAAGGTGATGACCAACGCCTCCACGTCCAGCAGCGCGTCAAGATCGTCGGGATCGCACTCCAGTTCCGGCGTCAGCGTCAGCAGCACGCTTTCCAGCCCGCACATGCGCGCCGCCTCCACGCCATCAGCCGTGGTTTTGCTGCCGGTGACCTGCCAGCCTCGCGCCGTCATCGCCAGCCCCAGCGGCATACCCAGCCAGCCCAGTCCTACAATCGCCACTTTTTTCATCTTTGTTCCCTGCTTTCTCAACCATGCCCTAAAACTACGCCAGCCTTTCGTCAACAACAATCGGTTAAGCCTTTTTATCTGTCATCAATGATAAAAAAGTGTTGCGCCCGACATTTGTCCTGAGTTAGGTTATTGGTCACGAAATGAATAATCATTCACCCCTATTTGAGAAGACTATGACACGCGTTCAGTTCAACCACCATCATCACCATCATCCTGACTAGTCTTTCAGGCGATGTGTGCTGGGAGACATTCAGATCTTCCAGCGGTGCAGAACGCAAAAAAAGCCCCCGGAAGATCGCCTTCCGGGGGCTTTTTTTATGGGCGCAGGCCCGGGCCTGAAAGGATGAACAACGCTGGCCGGTTAAATCGAGCAGACAGGAAAAGAGGATAAGCACCGATGTTAGATAACAAACGTTTACGCATAGCTATGCAGAAATCAGGCCGTTTAAGCGATGAATCACGCGAGCTGCTGGCCCGCTGCGGCATCAAAATCAACCTGCAGCAGCAGCGTCTGATCGCCTTTGCCGAGAACATGCCGATCGACATCCTGCGCGTGCGTGATGACGATATTCCGGGGCTGGTGATGGATGGCGTCGTGGACCTGGGCATTATCGGCGAAAACGTGCTGGAAGAAGAGCTGCTGACCCGCCGCGCGCAGGGCGAGGATCCTCGTTATGCCCTGCTGCGCCGTCTTGATTTCGGCGGCTGCCGCCTGTCGCTGGCGATGTCGGTTGATGATGAGTATACCGGCCCGCAGTGTTTGCAAAATGCCCGTATCGCCACCTCCTATCCTCACCTGCTGAAAAAGTATCTCGACAAACAGGGCGTTGCTTTTAAATCCTGCCTGCTGAACGGCTCCGTCGAAGTGGCACCTCGCGCCGGCCTGGCCGACGCCATTTGCGACCTGGTTTCCACCGGCGCGACGCTGGAAGCCAACGGCCTGCGTGAAGTCGAAGTTATTTACCGCTCTAAAGCCTGTCTGATCCAGCGCGACGGCGAAATGCCTGCCGCCAAGCAGGAGCTAATCGACAAGCTGATGACCCGCATTCAGGGTGTCATCCAGGCACGTGAATCCAAGTACATCATGCTGCACGCGCCGAGCGAGCGTCTGGAAGATATCATCGCTCTGCTGCCGGGCGCGGAGCGTCCAACCGTTCTGCCGCTGGCGGGCGACAAGAGCCGCGTCGCCATGCACATGGTGAGCAGCGAAACGCTGTTCTGGGAAACGATGGAGAAACTGAAAGCGCTGGGCGCCAGCTCCATCCTCGTGCTGCCTATTGAGAAGATGATGGAGTAAGCGATGATGACCCCGATTGACTGGCAGGCGTGCAGCGCCGAAGAACAGCAGGTGCTGCTGACTCGTCCGGCTATCTCCGCTTCTGAAAACATTACCGCCAGCGTGCGCGCTATCCTGGAAAAGGTAAAAGCGGAAGGCGACGAGGCGTTGCGCTACTACAGCGCCGCTTTTGACAAAACTGAAGTTGAGGCGCTGCGCGTCACCAGCGAAGAGATAGAGGCGGCATCAGCGCGGCTTGGCGATGAGGTCAAACAGGCGATGGCGGTGGCAGTCGCCAATATCGATAAATTTCACCAGGCACAAAAGCTGCCGGAAGTGGATATTGAAACCCAGCCCGGCGTGCGCTGTCAGCAGATCACCCGCCCCGTGGCGTCCGTCGGCCTTTATATTCCCGGCGGCTCCGCCCCGCTCTTCTCTACCGTGCTGATGCTGGCGACTCCCGCCCGCATTGCCGGCTGCAAGCGCGTGGTGCTCTGCTCGCCGCCGCCGATCGCCGATGAGATTTTATATGCCGCTAAGCTGTGTGGCGTGCAGGAGGTGTTTCAGGTCGGCGGCGCGCAGGCTATCGCCGCCATGGCGCTGGGCACCGCATCCGTGCCGAAGGTCGATAAAATCTTCGGGCCGGGGAACGCCTGGGTGACCGAAGCGAAACGTCAGGTCAGCCAGCGTCTTGACGGCGCGGCGATCGACATGCCTGCCGGCCCTTCCGAGGTGCTGGTGATTGCGGATGGTGCAGCCACGCCGGATTTTGTCGCCTCCGATCTGCTTTCTCAGGCGGAGCACGGCCCCGATTCGCAGGTGATCCTGCTGACGCCCGATCGCCAGATGGCCGAAGCGGTCGCCGACGCGGTAGAAAAGCAGCTGGCCAGCCTGCCGCGCGCCGAAACGGCTCGTCAGGCGCTGGCCGCCAGCCGCCTGATCGTGGCGAAAGATTTGGCGCAGTGCGTTGAAATCAGCAACCGCTACGGGCCGGAACACCTGATTATCCAGACGCGCCAGGCGCGCGATCTGGTTGCAGACATCACCAGCGCCGGTTCCGTGTTTCTGGGCGACTGGTCGCCGGAATCCGCCGGCGATTACGCCTCCGGCACCAATCACGTGCTGCCGACCTATGGCTTTACGGCGACCTGTTCAAGCCTGGGTCTGGCCGATTTCCAGAAGCGGATGACGGTGCAGGAGCTGACGCCGCAGGGCTTTTTAAATCTGGCGCCGACCATTGAAACCCTGGCCGCCGCCGAGCAGCTGACCGCCCACAAAAACGCCGTGACGCTGCGCGTTGCCGCGCTGAAGGAGAAGCAATGAGCAAGATTGAAGATCTCGCCCGCGCCAACGTGCGCCAGCTGACGCCCTATCAGTCCGCTCGTCGTCTTGGCGGCAGCGGCGATGTCTGGCTCAACGCCAACGAGTATCCGCTGGCAGTGCCGTTCGACCTCCGCCAGCAGACGCTGAACCGCTATCCCGAGTGCCAGCCGAAAGCCGTAATTGAGCGCTATGCGGCCTATGCGGGTCTGTCGCCGGAGCAGGTGCTGGTCAGCCGTGGCGCGGACGAAGGCATCGAGCTGCTGATGCGCGCATTTTGCGAGCCGGGCAAAGACGCCGTGCTGTTCTGCCCGCCGACCTACGGCATGTACAGCGTCAGCGCCGAAACGCTGGGCGTGGAATACCGCACCGTGCCCGCGCAGGAGGGCTGGCAGCTTAACCTGTCCGCCATTGCTGAAAAACTTGACGGCGTGAAGCTGGTTTACGTGTGCAGCCCAAACAATCCTACCGGCAACCTGGTGAAGCCGGAGGCCATCCGCCAGCTGCTGGAGATGACGCGCGGCAAGGCGCTGGTAATAGCAGACGAAGCCTATATAGAGTTCTGCCCGACGGCGACGCTGACCGGCTGGCTGAAGGAATATCCGCACCTGGTGATCCTGCGTACGCTCTCCAAAGCGTTTGCGCTGGCCGGATTGCGCTGCGGCTTTACGCTGGCCAACGCTGACGTTATTGCGCTGCTATTAAAAGTTATCGCGCCTTACCCGCTCTCCACGCCGGTAGCGGATATCGCTGCCCAGGCGCTGAGCGAACAGGGCGTCGCCCTGATGAAGGAGCACGTCGACGAGCTGCTGGCGACGCGTAACAAGCTGATTAGCGATCTGCGTGACTGCCGCTGCGTGGAAAAAGTTTTCCCCAGCGAGACCAACTACGTGCTGGCCCGCTTCACTGACTCCGCATTGGTCTTTAAAACCTTGTGGGATCAGGGCATTATTCTGCGTGACCAGAACAAACAGCCGGGACTGGCGGGCTGCCTGCGCATCTCCGTCGGCACGGCTGAAGAGTGTGACCGCGTTATCTCCGCGCTGCAAAAGTTATCCGGCGCGTCCGCATCCATGGAGCAAGCATGAGCCAGAAAGTTCTTTTTATCGATCGCGACGGAACGATTATCGCCGAACCGCCGGAAGATTATCAGGTTGACCGCATGGAGAAACTGGCTTTCGAGCCGGACGTGATCCCTGCCCTGCTGGCGCTGCAAAATGCCGGTTATCGACTGGTGATGATCACCAATCAGGACGGGCTGGGCACCGCCAGCTTCCCGCAGGCGGATTTTGACGGCCCGCACCAGCTGATGATGCAGGTTTTAAGCTCGCAGGGCATCCGCTTTGATGACGTGCTGATCTGTCCGCATCTGCCGGAAGACGGCTGCGACTGCCGTAAACCGAAAACCAAACTGGTCACGGCATGGCTGGCGGAAGGCGTGCTGGATACCGCTAACAGCTATGTTATCGGCGATCGCACCACCGACCTGCAGCTGGCAAGTAATATGGGCATTCAGGGGCTGCACTACTCTAAGGAAGGCCTTAACTGGCAGGGTATTCAGCAGCAGCTGACCAAACGCGATCGTCACGCGCTGGTGAACCGCAACACCAAAGAGACACAGATTAAAGTAGAGGTCTGGCTGGATCGCGAAGGCAACAGCCAGTTCAATACCGGCGTGGGCTTCTTTGACCATATGCTGGATCAGATCGCCACCCACGGCGGCTTCCGCATGAATATTGAGGTGAAAGGCGATCTCTATATCGACGATCACCACACGGTGGAAGACACCGGCCTGGCGCTGGGCGAGGCGCTGCTGAAAGCGCTGGGCGACAAGCGCGGCATCGGCCGCTTCGGCTTTGTGCTGCCGATGGACGAGTGCCTGGCGCGCTGCGCGCTCGATATCTCCGGCCGTCCGCACCTGGAATATAAAGCCGAGTTCAGCTATCAGCGCGTGGGCGATCTCAGCACCGAGATGGTGGAACACTTCTTCCGCTCGCTTTCCTATACCATGGCCAGCACGCTGCACCTGAAAACCAAAGGCAAGAACGATCACCACCGCGTGGAGAGCCTGTTTAAAGCCTTTGGCCGCACGCTGCGCCAGGCGATCCGCGTGGAAGGCAATACCCTGCCCAGCTCGAAAGGAGTGCTGTAATGAACGTGGTGATCCTGGATACCGGCTGCGCCAACCTTTCCTCCGTTAAATGGGCGATCCAGCGCCTGGGCTATGAGCCAGTGGTCAGCCGCGAGGCCGACGTCGTGCTGCAGGCCGACAAGCTGCTGCTGCCGGGCGTCGGTACGGCGCAGGCGGCGATGGATCAGCTGCGCGAGCGCGAGCTGATCGAGCTGATTAAAGCCTGTACCCAGCCGGTGCTGGGGATCTGCCTGGGGATGCAGCTGCTTGGCTCGCACAGCGAGGAGAGCAACGGCGTCACCACGCTGGGGATTATCGATCAGGCGGTTGAGCAGATGAACGACTGCGGGCTGCCGCTGCCGCATATGGGCTGGAACCAGATTACTGCTCAGGCAGGCAACCATCTGTTTCGCGGCATTCCCGACGGCGCGTACTTCTATTTTGTGCACAGCTACGCTATGCCGGTGAATGCCTGCACCATCGCGCAGTGCAACTACGGCGAGCCTTTTACCGCCGCAGTGCAGAAAGATAACTTCTTCGGCGTCCAGTTCCATCCGGAACGTTCCGGCGCGGCTGGCGCGCAGCTGCTGAAAAACTTCCTGGAGATGTAAGTGATTATTCCCGCATTGGATTTAATTGAAGGAAAAGTGGTGCGGCTGCATCAGGGCGATTACGGTCAGCAGCGCGACTACGGCAGCGATCCCCTGCCGCGCCTGCAGGAATACGAGGCTCAGGGCGCGCAGGTGCTGCATCTGGTCGATCTGACCGGCGCGAAAGATCCGGCGGCGCGGCAGATCCCGCTGCTGAAAACCCTGCTGGCGGGCGTTGGCGTGCCGGTACAGGTTGGCGGCGGCATCCGCACGCGGGAAGACGTGGAGGCGCTGCTGGAGGCGGGCGCTACGCGCGTGGTGGTTGGCTCCACGGCGGTCAAAGACCCGGAAGAAGTGCAGCGCTGGTTTAAGCAGTACGGCGCGGAGGCGATCGTGCTGGCGCTGGATGTGCGGATCGACGCGGCTAACCGCAAAGAAGTGGCGATCAGCGGCTGGCAGGAAGCGGCTGGCGTGACGCTGGAAGACGTTATCGAACAGTTCCGGCCTGATGGCCTGCAACACGTGCTGTGTACCGATATCTCCCGCGACGGCACGCTCGGCGGCTCTAACGTGGCGCTGTATCGTGAAGTCTCGGCCCGCTATCCGCAAATCGCCTTTCAGTCTTCCGGCGGCATCGGCTCGCTGGAGGATATTCGTGCCCTGCGCGGCTGTGGCGCTGCGGGCGTGATTGTCGGCCGTGCTCTGCTGGAAGGTAAATTCAACGTATCGGAGGCGATAACATGCTGGCAAAACGGATAATCCCCTGCCTGGACGTGCGTGACGGTCAGGTGGTCAAAGGCGTGCAGTTCCGCAATCATGAGATCATCGGCGATATCGTGCCGCTGGCGCAGCGCTACGCGCAGGAAGGCGCGGACGAACTGGTATTTTATGATATTACCGCTTCCTCCGCCGGTCGCGTGGTGGATAAAAGCTGGGTGGCTCGCGTGGCGGAGGTGATCGATATTCCTTTCTGCGTGGCGGGCGGCATTAAATCGGCGGAAGACGCGGCGCAGATCCTCTCTTTCGGCGCCGACAAAATCTCGATTAACTCACCGGCGCTGGCCGATCCTGAGCTGATCACGCGGCTGGCGGATCGCTTTGGCGTGCAGTGCATCGTGGTCGGTATCGATACCTGGTACGACAGCGAAAGCGGCAAATACCATGTGAATCAGTATACCGGCGATGAAGCGCGTACCCAGGTCACAACCTGGGAAACGCTGGACTGGGTACAGGAAGTACAGCAGCGCGGCGCGGGCGAAATCGTGCTGAATATGATGAATCAGGACGGCGTGCGTAACGGCTACGATCTGACCCAGCTGCAAAAAGTCCGCGAGGTCTGCAAGGTGCCATTAATTGCTTCCGGCGGCGCGGGCACCATGGAGCATTTCCTTGAGGCTTTCCGCGACGCCAACGTCGATGGTGCGCTGGCAGCCAGCGTTTTCCATAAGCAAATTATTAATATCGGCGAGCTGAAGGCTTTTCTGCTCGACCAGGGTGTGGAGATCCGCGCGTGTTAACAGAACAACAGCTTGCCCAACTTGACTGGGCAAAAACCGACGGCATGATGCCGGCTATCGTGCAGCACGCCGTCTCCGGCGAAGTATTGATGCACGGCTATATGAACCAGGAAGCGCTGGCGAAAACGCTGGAGACCGGTAAAGTGACCTTCTGGTCGCGTACCAAACAGCGTTTGTGGACCAAGGGCGAAACCTCGGCGCATTTTCTTAACGTCGTCAGCATCACGCCTGACTGCGATAACGATACGCTGCTGCTGCTGGTCAACCCGGTTGGGCCAACCTGTCATCGCGGCACCAGCAGCTGCTTCTCGCCTGCCGCCGCCGACTGGGCTTTCCTGTATCAGCTGGAACAGCTGCTGGCCGAACGCAAGCACGCCGATCCAGCCAGTTCCTATACCGCCAGCCTGTACGCCAGCGGCACCAAGCGCATCGCGCAGAAGGTCGGTGAAGAAGGCGTGGAAACCGCGCTGGCGGCCACCGTTAACGATCGCAATGAGCTGACTAACGAGGCTTCCGACCTGGTGTATCACCTGCTGGTGCTGCTTCAGGATCAGGATCTTAATCTGAGTGCGGTAATCGAAAACCTGCGCCAGCGGCATAAGTAACCAAGCCGGGGTATAGCAACAAATAGCAAGGTCGGGAAACCGGCCTTTTTTATTAAGGGAGCAAGATGAGCACGTTTGACAAGTTAATCACTCTGCTGGACGGCCAGCAGGCACGTTATAAGATCATGACGCATGAGCCGACCGGCAAATGTGAAGAGGTCGCGGCCATCCGCGGAACTGCGGTTGGTCAGGGTGCCAAGGCGCTGGTGTGCCATGTCAAAGGCAACGGCGTTAAGCAATATGTTCTGGCGGTATTACCTGCCGACCAGCAGGCCGATTTAAGCAAGGTGGCAAAAGCGGTCGGTGGCCTGCGCGCCTCGCTGGCCAGCCCGGCGGAAGTTGACCGGCTGACCGGCTGCGTGTTTGGTGCGATCCCGCCCTTCAGCTTTCATGATGAGCTGAAAGTCGTCGTCGATCCTACGCTGTGCGAGCGTAACAGCGAGATTGCGTTTAACGCCGGACTGCTGGAGAAATCAGTGGTGCTGAACGCGCAGGATTATCAGCGTATCGCGCCGTCGCTCCCGGCTGATATTTTAAAAGCATAGCGGCAACGGGCAAAAAAAAACCCCACCGCAGAGCGTGGGGTTTTACTTTATGCTGTTTCAGCCTGCGGAGAAACTTAATCCAGCCACTCGGTGTGGAACACACCTTCTTTATCGGTACGCTTGTAGGTATGCGCGCCGAAGTAGTCACGCTGCGCCTGGATCAGGTTCGCTGGCAGCACCGCTGAACGGTAGCTGTCGTAGTAAGCGATAGCGGCGGAGAAGGTTGGCGTTGGGATACCGTTCTGTACGGCATAGGCCACAACGTCACGCAGCGCCTGCTGGTATTCGTCCGCGATGTTCTTGAAGTACGGTGCCAGCAGCAGGTTAGCAATGTCGGCGTTATCCGCATAGGCATCGGTAATTTTCTGCAGGAACTGTGCGCGGATGATGCAGCCAGCGCGGAAGATTTTAGCAATCTCGCCGTAGTTCAGATCCCAGTTGTTTTCGGTGGAAGCCGCTTTCAGCTGAGAGAAGCCCTGTGCGTAGGAAACGATTTTGCCCAGGTAAAGCGCGCGGCGCACTTTCTCAACGAACTCTGCTTTATCGCCGGAAACGGTCTGCACGGTCGGGCCGCTCAGAACTTTGGAAGCGGCAACGCGCTGAGTTTTCAGTGAGGAGAGGTAGCGTGCGAATACGGATTCGGTGATCAGCGACAGCGGCTCGCCCAGATCCAGAGAGCTCTGGCTGGTCCATTTACCGGTGCCTTTGTTGGCCGCTTCATCCAGAATCACATCAACCAGGTAGTTACCCTCTTCGTCTTTCTTGGTGAAGATGTCTTTGGTGATGTCGATCAGGTAGCTGCTCAGCTCGCCTTCGTTCCATTCGCTGAAGGTCTTAGCCAGATCTTCGTTGCTCAGGTTCAGGGCGTTTTTCAGCAGCGAGTAGGCTTCTGCAATCAGCTGCATGTCGCCGTATTCGATACCGTTGTGCACCATTTTCACATAGTGACCAGCGCCGTCCGGGCCGATGTAGGCAACACAGGCTTCGCCTTCGGCACGCGCGGCAATTTTATCCAGGATCGGTGCAACCAGCTCGTAAGCTTCTTTCTGGCCGCCAGGCATGATGGATGGGCCTTTCAGTGCGCCCTCTTCACCGCCGGAAACGCCGGTACCGATAAAGTTGAAGCCCTGCTCAGACAGTTCGCGGTTACGGCGAATGGTGTCTTTATAGAAAGTGTTGCCGCCGTCGATCAGGATATCGCCTTTATCGAGGTGTGGCGTGAGAGAAGCGATAGTTTTGTCAGTCGCTTCGCCTGCCTGCACCATCAGCAAAATACGGCGAGGTTTCTCAAGGGATTCAACAAACTCTTCGATGGTGTAGTAAGGCGCCAGCTTTTTGCCTTCGTTCTCGGCGATGACTTCGTCAGTCTTTTCGCGAGAGCGGTTAAAGATGGATACGGTATAGCCGCGGCTTTCGATGTTTAGAGCCAGGTTACGACCCATTACCGCCATACCTACAACGCCGATCTGTTGCTTGGACATTACATACTCCTGTCTGAAGGTCACTCACGGCGTCAGTTCAAGACGCCGCGTGTCAAAGTGGCAAACATGTTAACTCAGGATAGCTGATGAAAGGTAGTGATTGGTGCGATTGGTAATCTTTGTTGCAAATGAGTAGGTTAAGAAATATCAATCCCTGTAGAATTCAGGGATTTCGCCGTCACTCCGCCAACATATCCGCTTTTTTAATGTTTGTTTTGAAATACAAGGGCAAAATGTCTTCCGGTTTGCCATCCATTTTTACCGTGCCATGTTCAAGCCAGATAATCCTTGTACAAACCTTAGCCATCAAATCGCGGCTGTGACTGGCCAGAATCAGAATTTTCGTAGCATTAATAATATTGCTTAATCGGGTTTCCGCTTTTTCCTTGAATCCCTCATCGCCTACAGAGAGCCATTCATCCATCAGCAGGATTTCGGGCGTAAATATAGTCGACACGCTAAAGCCTAATCTCATTTGCATCCCAGAAGAGTAAGTCCTTACGGGCATATCAATGAAATCGCCAAGATCGGTGAAATCGATTATCTCATCAATTTTACTGTCAATCTCTTTTCTACGTAGGCCGAGTAAAGCGCCCCGGATGTAAATATTTTCCCGCCCGGTAAACTCAGGATTAATCCCCAACGAAATCGAGATAAGCGAGCCAATATCGCCTTCGATTATCGCTTTACCTGAAGTTGGATGATAAACTCGGCTAAACATGCGCAGCAGTGTCGTTTTGCCTGCGCCGTTATGGCCAATTAGCCCGACGCGCTCGCCGTCCTGGATCTCAAAGTTGAGGTTATTTAAGGCTGAAACAACTACTTTACCATTGTTTTCACCAACCTTGCCTCCGGTGGCAAAACTCATAAAATTCTTTTTAATGGATCTTGATGCCGCATCGAAAATAGGAAAATCGATGCCAACATTCTCAAACTTTATTATCGCCATTGAAATCCCTAAACCCAGTATGGAACGCGGTATTTAAATTTACTGGTCATCAAAGTAGAAAAAATAATACCCAGCACAGCCATAATAATCGTAACGCAGTAGGTGGTAGCTGAAGGTATCTGTCCCAGCAGCGGTGCCCTGACTACATCGAGTAAATGATAGAATGGATTAAAATTCAGCAGCGCAGCGCCAACTCTGTGCGTCAAAAGTTGAGGCATCCAGATTACCGGCGTTAAGTAGAAAATAACCTGCATAATACTCATAATTATCTGAGTCATATCGCGAAAACGCGCGCAGATCATTGACATAACAACCAGTAACCAGGAAATATTCAACGCCAGCAGAATAAAGCCCGGGATCGCCAGCAACACATACCAGCTTATGCCCTTACCCACGGCCAGCAGCACCAGCGGGAAAATAACAATGTTGTGCAGGAAGATAATAGAATTTTTCCACACGACGCGTAGAACATGAACGTGCAGCGGTACAGGCAGCTGCTTGATGATCCCTTCTGCAGAAATGAGGGCGTCGCAGCCCTCAGTAATACAGCCTGATAAAAAGCCCCAGATAATCAGTCCTAACGTCAGATAAGGCAGAAAATCATGTAAAGGCGTTTTAAAAAGATTACCAAATACCAGTCCCATGGTGGTGATCATCACCGCCATACTGATCGTTATCCAGAATGGGCCAAGCCGGGAACGCTTGTAACGTTGACGAATATCCTGCCCGCCCATTACGCGAATAACGTGAAAGGATTTTATGGCGCCGATAAGATCGTCGAGCCCTGGTGATTTTTCTCGCAAACTCATTTATAAAATTCCACAGTCGAAGGCTTTCCTGTTCAGGCCAAAAAGGAATTTTTCGCCGGAAAGTCTGTTTGTCATTAATGTCATAAATTCATCTTGTTGAGACGGATCAAGCTGCTCTTTCAGTTTAATAATATCGTTGAAGTTGCAGACAGAACGATAAACCAGGTCCAGCTTAATGATCGGTAACCCGAGACGATGCAGGGCAATACAGTTATTATGAATCTGCGAGCCGCGCGTAAAGTCATCCAGGTAGATACTGGCCAGACGCTGTTTTAAGACATGCCCATGCGGAAGCGTCGTATAGTCTATGGTTGACATAAAGGTGGCAAAATCAACGAAATCAACTTCGTCGTCTTTTTTATTATCCTGCTCTTTATAGCCAGAATATTTAAGATCCGGAGCTTTCTCTTTTATGCTTTCAATATATTTTTCATAAAAAGATTTAAGCACCACATCATGCTGGAAGTAGTCCATAAGATAGCGGTTAGTCCAGTAGCTTCTTGCGCCCTCACGACGGAAGTAGTAATACTCCTGGAACAATTTACTATCCTGTGACAGCGCTTTTTCAAAAAACACTACATCATATAAAGCTTTAAAATTATCTTCCGAGCTTACTAATGATTTTAGTACTTTGCTCAGCGTAAACTCGCCTCTTTTGATTACCAGTGGCCTGACATTAGAGGATTTATAATCGTGCCAATACTTTTTAAATTTAGCGCTTTTGGCAATTTTGCCCGTTACTGAAATGCAGAAGGATCCCAAATGATGGGAGATCTCCCGATTTTCAGTGGCGCCCAGCACTTCAACCTCGGTCGAAAAGAGGTCGTTGATGAATTTAGGGAGGCCCAGCTTTGAGAAAAAGACGCTGTCATTAAGAATAAGCAGGCGATCGCACTTATCAGCAATGCCGCTGCTGTAAAAATATTTCATCCCTTCCTGATAGCTACCAAAGTCCCTGCCAAAATTATCTCTTTCGATATAAACATCGAAAAGCTCAGGCTGGTAGTTTTCACTGGTTAATTTTAACGTATTTACAGCCAAAACAAAGATATTTTGCCTTTTGGCTTCTTTCAGCAGTTCAATGGTATCCGGACGTAACGCTGTTTTCTCATAAAGTGCAAACAGCATTACGTTTCCACCCTGAAACTCATTCTTATGAATGATGTTTTGGAATCTTTTAGTTTTAACCGAATCACGGTATGATTTTATGCCATACCAGCTAAAAATAGTTGCTTTGGACATGAATCGGTAGAACCTGTGCAATAATCCTTTCATTTCTTCCCACCATCTAATTAATATTTAAAACAATCTTCCCAGCATATTTATCATAGTGAAAGTCAGCGTTTCTACTTTAGACATGCGATATACGCCTGACTCCCGAAAACCTTTTACCCTGGCAACCAAATTTTTGTTTTGACATGCATAAAAGTTATTTATGATGATTTTATTCTTTTCACTTAATCTGTTATAAAAAAAATCAAGACTCTGTTTATTAAGTCTGTTCCATTTAGCAAACTCGCCGTTATAAAGGCTTATCAATCTATTCAGCCTTGATAAGAAGCCCAAATTACTGCCTACTAAATTATTAGCATGCTGACGATAAAGAATTTGCGGCTCGGCATCGTAAATATTTTCGCCTTCAAATGCCGAACAGATTAGATAAAGATACCAGTCGTGAGAGACAATGGAAATATCTTCAGGAAGTGGTTCAATTATCTTTTTTAGCGCATCATTGAAAAGCATTGTATTACCACCGGAAAAGCTTTGCAGCAGAGCATTTTCCAGTTTAAATTCACCCCTGAACATGGCTGACTGCCCGATAACATTTTTCTTTTCATCAACAAGCAGAGTTCGACCACCATACAACACTGGTTTCTGAGCATCCTCAATGTTGGCGCGATAAACGGTCGTCAAAGCACGTTCCAGCTTATTCTCAAGCCAGATGTCATCCTGGTCACTGAAGGCGTACCAGGGTGAAGAAATCTTTTTATTCTTTATCAATGAGAGAAAATTAGCCGCAAAGCCATTGCGTGGGCCATGAATAATATGCAGTTTACCTTCAGGTAAGCTTTTCTTATAGCCTTCAATTATATTTAATGTGTTATCAGAAGAGCCATCATCAGAAATATAGAGTTTCCAATTTTCATGAGTCTGATTAATGATCGAATCCAGTTGCTCACGAAGATACAGCTCTCCATTATAGCTACAAAAGAGAATGCTTATTTCATCATTATTGGACATTTAAAATCGCACTATCTGTTGGCTTCCAGTGAAATACAAGCCAGTCCGATCGCCTCAGAAAAAAGCAGCGGGATAACATCGGCTGGCCCGTGATGGAAGTTTAACTTGCCGGTAGTAACTCAGTCAAAAAAGACCGCTTCATTGAATAATTTTCCTGTTCGATCTTTTTCAGACAGCAAAGGTTCAACACCTTCAGCAACAGGCCATTCAATGCCTACTGTTGGATCGTTCCATTGTAAGGTGTGCTCATGATTCGGATTATAATAATCCGTACATTTGTAGACAAATTCAGCGGAGTCAGAAGTAACGTAGAATCCATGTGCGAAACCTTCCGGCACCCAGAGCTGTCGCTTATTGTCGGCAGAAAGCAGCACACCAACCCATTGGCCGAAGGTCGGCGAAGAGCGTCGCATATCTACAGCAACATCAAACACTTCTCCGGCCACAACGCGAACCAGCTTGCCCTGAGTGTTCTCCGTTTGGTAATGCAACCCACGCAAAATCCCTTTCGCGGATTTAGAATGGTTATCCTGCACAAAGCTACGGGGAGCAACTAACTCTTCAAATTTCTTTTGCTGCCAGGTTTCCATAAAGAAACCGCGCTCGTCGCCAAATACGGCAGGCTCAATGATTTTTACGTCAGGAATCGCTGTTTCAATGATTTTCATGTTAAAGCTTTCCCTCCGCCAGCGCTAAAAGATATTTGCCGTAATCATTTTTACACAGCGGTTTTGCCAGCTCTCGCAATTGCTCTGCATTAATAAACTGCATACGGTAAGCGATCTCTTCTGGACAGCACACTTTCAGCCCCTGGCGTGTTTCAATCGTTTGAATAAAGTTGTTGGCTTCATTCATGCTTTGGTGCGTCCCCGTATCCAGCCATGCGTGACCACGACCCATAATGGAAACCGAAAGCTCTCCTTTTTCCATGAAGATACGGTTAACGTCTGTAATCTCCAGCTCGCCGCGTGGTGAAGGCTTAAGCGATTTAGCAATTTCCACTACGCTATTATCATAGAAATAAAGGCCTGTAACCGCATAGTTGCTTTTCGGATGCTCTGGTTTCTCGACCAGAGAAATCGCCTTGCCATCCTCATCGAACTCGACGACGCCATAACGTTCCGGGTCCTGAACGTGGTAAGCGAATACCGTCGCCCCCTTATCTTTGCTGCAGGCTTCTTCCAGCTGACGAGGCAAATCGTGGCCGTAAAAAATATTATCGCCGAGGATCAGAGCACATGGATCTTCTCCAATAAATTCTTCACCGAGGATAAAAGCTTGCGCAAGACCATCAGGACTCTCCTGCACTTTATACTGGATGGAGAGACCCCATTGCGAACCATCACGCAGTAAACTTTCAAAGCGAGGCGTATCCTGAGGCGTGCTGATAATAAGAATATCGCGGATCCCCGCCATCATCAGCGTGCTCAGCGGGTAATAAATCATCGGCTTATCGTAAATAGGCAGCAATTGTTTACTGACCGCCATAGTAACCGGATACAGCCTTGTTCCGGAGCCGCCTGCTAAGATAATACCCTTATTTTTTGCCATAATTCCTTGCACCCGTTTAGCAGTATTCAGCACTGCTGATTAGAGAATTTATCCAATGACTTCGGTAAGCATCCGCTCAACGCCGATACGCCAGTCAGGTAACGTTAACGCAAAAGTTTGCTGGAATTTAGTGATATCCAACCTTGAATTAGCAGGGCGTTTAGCCGGGGTCGGGAAAGCTGAAGTCGGTACCGCATTGATCCTGCTGACCTTAAGTTCCAGACCTTTTTTACGTCCTGTTTCAATGACGTACGATGCATATTCATGCCAGGTCGTTGTGCCATTGGCTATCAGGTGGTAAATGCCAGAAAGTTGCGGTTTACCTTTAGCCTGACGAACAGCATGCGCTGTACAATCTGCAATCAGCTCGGCGCCTGTAGGCGCGCCAAACTGGTCGTTAATAACGGAAAGCTCTTCCCTGTCTTTAGCCAGCTTTAGCATGGTTTTCGCAAAATTGTTGCCTTTCGCCGCATAGACCCAGCTGGTACGGAATATCAGATAGCTGCTGCACGTGGCTGTAATGGCCTCTTCCCCTGCGCATTTCGTTTTGCCGTATACGCTTAACGGCTCCGTAGCGTCGGTTTCGGTCCAGGGTTTATTCCCCTGACCGTTGAATACATAGTCCGTGGAATAATGAACAAGCAGCGCGCCCGCTTTTTCAGCGGCATCAGCCATTTTCGCGACGGCTTCGGTATTTAATAAGGCAGCAACTTCAGGTTCGGATTCCGCTTTATCGACGGCCGTATGGGCCGCAGCATTGACAATAACGTCTGGTTTCAGAGCAGCAATAGTAGCGGCAATGCCCTCAGGGTTTGACAGATCGCCGCAGTGTTCCGTGGAATGACGATCCAGCGCAGTCAGGTTGCCTAAAGGAGCCAGCGCACGCTGCAGCTCCCAGCCAACCTGGCCATTTTTACCAAAAAGAAGAATGTTCATTAGTTACGTTTCTCGTAATTTTGCTCAATCCAGCTTTGGTAGGCGCCGCTTTTTACATTGCTGACCCACTCATCATTGCTAAGATACCATTCCACGGTTTTACGCATCCCGGTTTCAAAGGTCTCTTCCGGTTTCCAGCCCAGCTCATTTTGAATTTTAGTTGAGTCGATGGCATAGCGACGATCGTGGCCTGGACGGTCATTAACGTAGGTGATCAGATCCGCATAGTGGCCCTCGGAAGGCTTCAGCTCATCCAGCAGCGCGCAAACGGTTTTTACCACATCCAGATTTTTCTTTTCATTGTGGCCGCCAATATTATAAGTGCTGCCCGGCTTAGCCTCTGTAACCACTTTATACAGCGCGCGGGCGTGATCCTCGACATAGAGCCAGTCGCGGATTTGATCCCCTTTGCCATAGACAGGCAGCGGCTTTTTCTCCAGCGCATTAATAATGATGAGCGGGATCAGCTTTTCCGGGAAATGGTATGGACCATAGTTATTAGAGCAGTTGGTAATAATGACCGGCAGCTTATAGGTACGTCCCCATGCGCGTACCAGATGATCGCTGGCCGCTTTGGTTGATGAGTAAGGGCTACTCGGCGCGTAAGGTGTAGTTTCGGTAAAAAGTGGCAGCTCGCCGCTCATCTCATCGGGATGGGGCAGATCGCCATAGACTTCATCGGTGGAAATATGATGAAAGCGGAAAGCCTGCTTTTTCTCTTCACCCAGCGAGTTCCAGTACTGGCGCGTGGCCTCTAACAGGCTGTAAGTTCCGACTACGTTAGTCTGCACAAAATCTGCAGGGCCGGTAATGGAGCGATCGACATGGCTTTCTGCCGCAAGGTGCATAATGGCATCCGGCGCGCATTCGTTCATGACCTTGATCAGCCCTTCCGTATCGCAAATATCAAGTTTGAAAAACTGATACCGGTCGCTGTCGCTGACGTCCTTGACTGATTCCAGGTTGCCCGCATAGGTCAACTTGTCAACGTTGATTACGGCATCTTGCGTATTGTTGATGATATGTCTTACGACTGCTGAACCAATAAAACCAGCGCCACCAGTGATCAAAATCTTCATAACAAGTCTCTAAACGGAGTGATTCGGAACAATAACCGTAGATTATTGATATTTATGTCAGTTACATTACCAGCCTGAAATTTAGCCACGCTACCGCCCCTGGGTATACATCCCCAGTACGTCAACGTCTATCCTGCTATGACTTTGCTTAAGCCCTGTCAACATGCCAGCCAAAGAGCCCTGCTGCCTAACGGTTTGAATACACGCTATATTTTTAGCTAATATTGACAACTTAACCCGTACATACTGTCAAGAATTGTATCATTCAGCAATTATGAAAACTAACTAAAATAAGAATTTTTCCTTGTTTATGCGGTGCAACTTAGGAAATTTCTTAGAGAAAGTTAAATCGCCCACTTTATATACGCGCCTGAGCTTTTTAGCTTATTTTATGAACATGAATTTTGACCTACATTGCATTTCCACTGTGTGGAACCTGCATCAAACCAAATTAAATCTTGTTTCAGATACGCAAAAGCCCGGCATAAGCCGGGCTTTTTCACGTAAACACTTAACGGCTACTTATAACCATTAGGGTTATTGCTCTGCCAGTTCCAGGTGTCGCGCATCATCTCGTCGATGCCGCGTGAAACGCGCCAGTCCAGCTCTTTATCTGCCAGCGAGGCGTCGGCCCAGAACGCTGCCAGATCGCCATCGCGACGAGGCGAGACCTGGTAAGGCACCGGACGACCGGAAGCCTTCTCGAACGCCTTCACCATTTCCAGTACGGAATAGCCTTCGCCCGCGCCCAGGTTATAGGCTTTATAACCGCTGATAGCCGACAGATGATCCAGCGCTTTCAGGTGGCCTTCAGCCAGATCCATTACGTGAATATAGTCACGTACGCCGGTGCCGTCTTTAGTCGGATAGTCGTCGCCGAAGATACCCAGCTTTTCGAGGCGGCCAATCGCAACCTGCGCAATATAAGGCAGCAGGTTGTTAGGGATACCGTTTGGATCCTCGCCAATCTGGCCGGATTCATGCGCGCCTACCGGGTTAAAGTAGCGCAGCGCGATGGCTTTCAGCTCCGGATTGGCTTTGGCATAGTCACGCAGGATCAGCTCAACCATCAGCTTAGAGGTGCCGTAAGGGCTGGTCGTGCCGCCGATTGGCGTAGTCTCAACGTAAGGTACCGGCGCATCCGCGCCGTAAACGGTGGCGGAAGAGCTGAAAATAAACTGATTCACGCCGGCAGCGCGCATCTCTTCCAGCAGCACCAGCGTGCCGGTCACGTTATTTTGATAGTATTCCAGCGGCATACGGGTAGATTCCCCAACCGCCTTCAGACCAGCAAAGTGAATAACCGCAGTGATATTGTGCTGAGCGAAAAGGTCGCGCAGGCAGGCGCGATCCAGGATATCACCTTCGCAAAAAACGGCCTTTTTACCGGTCAGCTTTTCTACCCGAACGATAGATTCGCGGGAAGCGTTGCTCAGGTTATCCAGAACCACCACGTCGTCGCCGCGCTCCAGAAGCGTCAGCACCGTGTGCGAACCGATGTAGCCCGCTCCGCCCGTTACCAAAATAGCCATATTGACTCCTTTATGGCCGCGCTGGCGCGACCTTAAATAATGGGAAATTACTTAGCGAGGATCTTTTTGATTTCTTCGCGGAACTCGCGGCCCTGCGCGTTATTTCTCAGTCCCCAGGAGACAAAAGCTTTCATGTAGCCTAATTTACGACCGCAGTCGAAGCTGGTACCGGTCAGCTGCTGCGCGTCAACACGCTGCTTTTTCGCCAGGCTGGCGATAGCGTCGGTCAGCTGGTAGCGGCCCCAGGCGCCCGGCTCCAGATTTTCCAGCTCGGCCCAGATATCGGCGGACAGCACGTAGCGGCCTACCGCAGCCAGATCGGATTGCAGCGTCTGCGGTTGCTCCGGCTTCTCGACGAATTCCAGGATCTGGCTGGTCTGACCCGGGTTATCCATAACTTCTTTCGTTTTAATCACGGAGTATTCGGAAAGGTCGGCTTCAGGCATATGGTGCGCCAGCACCTGGCTGTGGCCGGTTTCTTCGAAACGCGCAACCATCGCGGCCAGGTTATAGCGCAGCGGATCGGCAGTAGAGTCGTCCAGCAGCACGTCCGGCAGAACGACCACGAAAGCTTCGTCGTGTAGCATAGGACGAGCGCACAGAATAGAGTTAGCCAGGCCCAGCGGCTGTGGCTGACGCACGTTCATGATGGTCACGCCTGGCGGACAGATTGACTGCACTTCGCTCAGCAGTGAACGCTTGACGCGCGCTTCCAGCAGGGCTTCCAGCTCATAAGAGGTATCGAAATGGTTTTCAACCGCATTCTTGGACGCGTGGGTGACCAGAACAATTTCCTTGATGCCTGCCGCTACGCACTCGTCGATGATGTACTGGATCATCGGCTTGTCGACAACGGGCAGCATCTCTTTAGGAATGGCTTTTGTAGCAGGGAGCATGTGCATACCCAGACCCGCAACGGGGATAACTGCTTTAAGCTTGGTCATATTTTTTCCATATAAATGAAGTAAAAAACGTTCAGCAATTATGCATTAAAGTGATATTCAGCAAGTATAATCTTAATCTGAAAATTTAGCTGCGGCTGGCCCATATAAGGGCCGGCATTTTAATGCTTAGCCCATGAATTTTCATAAATGCACGCGGCAAACGGCCCTTGAGCTGCGAGCCTGCAAACGCAGGCGGCGCGGCTTTGCCAGACTTTGCCGTGAACCTCGTTCAGTTTCGATAACTTATCGGGCTTAAATAAAAAAAGGCCATTGCCACAGCAATCGCCTTTACCTGTCTTAGCTTAGCGCTGAATTAATTGTCGGGTATTCGATAAGTCCGCACAAAAATATAATTACGCTGCACTCAGCGGCAAATTTACTCTGCCGCTTTAATAAAGATTATCTGAAATTAATAGTGCGATTTATTAACGCTTAGCCAGCTTTTCCAGCGTTTCCGCCAGTTCCTGATAGGCAATATGCTGGTTAAACTCCGTTTCCACTTTTTGGCGAGCGGCGGCGACCACGGGCGCGACGTCCACATCGCCTTTGGACAGCCGGAACAGGATATCGCTCAGCGCCTGCGCATCGCCTTCCGGGGCCAGCCAGCCGGAAACGTTGTTTTCAATCAGCTCCGGAATGCCGCTGTGATCGCTGGAAACCACCGGTAGTCCTACGGCCATCGCTTCCATCAGCGCAACGGGAATGCCTTCCATATCGCCATCGGCGGCGGTCAGCGAAGGCAGCAGGAAGATGTCGGCTTCGTCCAGGTAACGCTTAATCTCTTCCTGAGGCTTAAAGCCGACCATCTGCACGCAGTCTTCCAGATGGGCCTGACGAATAGTGTCGCGCATCTGCTCTTCCATATCGCCGTTGCCGATAATGGTGTACTGGAAATTAGCGCCTTTCTCTTTCAGATATTTGCAGGCTTCCACCGCCACACCCAGGCCTTTTTTCTCGGTCAGGCGCGCCACGGTAAGGATACGTAACGGCTGATGCAGCGCTTCACGCGCTTTCATATTGAATTTTTCAGGTTCAATACCCATCCGCGTGACCTGGATTTTCTCCGGCGGGCAGCCCATGGCAATCAGCTTTCTTTCCCACAAATGGCTGATAGGCAGCAGCAGCTCGGTATCGCGGAAAAGGATGGGATAATCTTTACGGTGCTCGTTGAGGATAAAGCGACGGGAAATATCCGCGCCGTGAAAAACCGTTGCCTGCTTGCCGCGCAGCACTTTCAGCTCGCGCAGCTTGTTGGCCAGCGCGCCCGCGTAGCCGAAATGCACCAGAAACACATCTGAAGTAATAGGTTTCTTAGCCCAGGCGACGATAGCCGGCAGCAGCAGCTTCATGGACTGATCGCCATAGCGACCCACGTTCATGGCTTTAATAACTCCAGGCTTGAAGAGCTTCGGCAGGATCATTTTCAGGCGCTGCTTTAGCTTTTCCGCGTTGCTTTTTTGCTCTTCCGGCAACAGATAATGAATACGTTCCGCCAGATTGTAGCGATCGAAAGCCGCATGCCGGTTAACGTGATCGCCCGGAAATACCGAAATGATCTCTACGTCATATCCACTGTCAATGAAGTGGGTTACCTGGTTGAGCACAAAGGTTTCTGACGCTACCGGAAAACGCATGGTGAAAAAAGTTAGTTTCATCGATTTACCCTAAAATACTGACGACGTCTTCGGTAGTAAGTCCCGGGAACGCGCTCCTGCGCAGACTGGCGGATCGCCCGGGGCGAAAGACATAATATTCGCAGCGTCGTATCCACCAAGAGGCGGTTTTAGCAACAGGGCAGGAACGTCTCGCCCTGCCCCGAACAGCTTGATCAATTTTATCTAATACTAGCAGCTAACCTGTGCGGCCAGGCAAGCGTAATTATCCTAAAAATCAACCGGCTAGCCTGCTTTTTTACGATTAAAAGCAGGCTGACCGCCGAAAGCAGCCGTTAACCCTGATTTTTTAGCGCATACCAGGGCACCGCAACCTGCTGGCCGTTGATCACCATGGAAACAAAACCGCCGGGTTTGGTGGTATCGACCTCGGCCGCATCCAGCTGCCGCGACTGCACCAGCAGATCGCCCTGCTCGTTGGCGCCTATCCCCGCTTTGCCATTGTGCAGCGAGAAGCGACGCACGGCCTGACGCGCGCCCTGCGGCGGATTTTTGAAGTCCATCTCCGCATCGAAGCGGGCGCACTGGCCGGTCAGGAAGCGATCGCGCGCCGTGGTTTTCATCATCACGCCGGACGAGCCGACCCAGCCTGCCAGCTTCACAAAGACCTGTGTATCGGCATCGTGCGTAGTGGTATACATCACGTCGACAATCGGGCTGCTGCCCTCGATGTGCCAGCTTCCTTCAAAACCGTGAACCTTGCGTTGCAGGGTGATAACGGCTTTACCGCCGGTGTTGCGATCGTTCAACAGATTATGCAGCGGCTCCGACGTGGTGCCATTGCTGAACTGCGACTGCCCGAGGATCTCAATTTCCCAGCTGTCGCCCACATCCGGCGTATGGATGTTGCCCAACAGATACCATTTTTCCTGGTTGCTGTTGTTCTGAATACGAAAGCGTGAAGTCAGATAGTTGTACTTCATGCTGCCGTCGGCGGCGATGCCGTAAGACTCTACGCGAGTAGAACCGCGTTCGTAAGGGCCAAGCCACTCATCGCCCTGCAGCGAGTTATCAATCCAGCTTTTCGCCTGCAGGTTGATTTGCCGCATATTCAGCCGCGAGTGGTGGGCAATCAGCGGGTTCGGGCAGGTTTCAATGCTTAACGCATCCACGATCCACTGACCGTTAGAGAGATCGCCCGGAAACTCGGTGTGCTCAATCCAGCCGTTGTGAATAATCGACTGCGTACAGCGCGGCAGGTTCAGCGCCATGCCTTTAGAGCAGTGCTGCACGTTGAAGTTCGACAGTTCGATAGCGGTGCTGTGGTCCCAGTTGCCTTTTTTGGTATAGGACCAGGTCGCTTTGATCACATCGCCGGTACAGTTATTGGCATACCACTGGTCGATTTTACAATCCAGCGTATCAACCAGGCTCAGCGACGTGCCGCCAACGCCAATAAAGCGCAGACAGGAACCGCGGAAGTACTGCCCCGCCGGACACGAGTTGTGATAAAAGCCCTGCGTGTTCGGCAGTTCTTTATTGCGGCCTTCAAAGCTCAGGTTGCTGATCTCTACCCAACGCGCGTTCACCTTAAAGGCAAAGTCCGATTTGCCATCGGAGACAATCGTGGTCGAGGGGAAATAGCCGAAGTTGATAGGCGCGCCCGATACGCGGAAGTAGCTGACGTAGTTAGCGGAGATATCAAACGAGGAGACGAAAAAGCGCCCGGCCGGGAACTGCACGGACAACATTCTGTTGTTATCCTGCGCCCAGTGGAACATTGCCTGAATGGCGGGCAGCGAGTCGGTGCGGCCGTCGGCCACCGCGCCAAAGTCAAAGATGGTCAGCGCGTTCAGATCGTCAGAGATGCGACGCCAGTGGTAATCCTGACCGGACGAGGCGATATAGCCACCGTCATCCTGTGCTTTGCTCAGCTCGCCGACAAAGGCGCCGCCGCCCGTTTCCGTTCCGGCGTGCCAGCCCTTAAGCCGCACTTTTGCGCCGTTGAACAGCGGTCGGGTCTGGCGTAATTCATCGTAAGAGCCGATTTCGCCAATCAGCTGGTAGCCGGAAGGCTGCGCCAGACGGCGGCTGAATTCGGAAGCGCCGCTGTTTTTCACATCCGGCACGTAGAACAGCTGCTCGTCGCGATCGTTATAGAGCGCCATCGAATATTCGCTGTTTGACCACAGCGCGCCTTTGGCTGCCACAAAACGTTTTAAAGTATCGCTGTTCAACGACACGGGCTGCGACAGCAGCGAAACTTCGCCGTTGGCGCTTTTAACAAAAACGTCGATCGGATGCTGAGCGGGATCGGTGCCCGCCTTGCCGATATAGAGCTTGCCGTTAAAGTCATGCCAGAATTCGGCGGGCATGGTGAAGACGTCGTCAGGTGAAAAAATCGGCACGTCATTTTTGGGAATGGCATCGGCCGGCACTTTCTTCAGCTTCAGACCCGCTTCTTCACTGCGGGCGGCTGCGGGTAGCGAACTCAGTGCTGCGGTTGCCACGATAGAGGAAAATGCTGTTCGGATTAATTCTCTGCGCTTCATACAAAATTCCGTTAATCAGGTAAGTGTCGATGCTGTTTCATCCAGAGGTATAGTCCGGTGCAGGCTTTTTTATCCTTTGCGATCCCGCTCGTACAGGAACTTCATTACGCTTACCGGCATCACCCGCGTTGAGGTGCGGATCAGAAAATAGAGCGTGCCGTTCACGAAGTTAGTCTGGCGCAGGCGATTCTTTAACGACCACAGCTGCACCTCGCTTTTGATATAGGTCATGCCGCGGCGCTTGCTGACCATCTCGCTGCCCGAGCGCACGCGCATCAGCACATCGTGCAGGTTGGCGACGTCATAGCCCTGCGAGAGCATACGCAGCCACAAATTGTAATCTTCCATAAACAGGTGGTGCTGGTAGCTGCCCGCCGCCAATACCTTATCCTTACGGAACACCACGCACATATGGTTGAACGGGTTTTTCATGCGGGCGAAATGGCGGATCTCTGCGTTGTTCAGCGGCAGACGCTTTAGACGCTCGTTGCCGAATTCATCAAATTCAATTACCGCCGCGCCCAGCAGCGCCATATCAGGATGCGCTTCCATATAGGGGATCTGTTTTTCAAAGCGTTCCGGCAGGCAGATGTCGTCGGTGTCCATGCGCGCGACGATATTATGCGAGCAGCGATCCAGACCCGCGTTAAGCGCCTTGCCCAGACCGACGTTTTTTTCCAGCGGCACGATGACAAGCGGCAGCTTGTCCATCCAGTTGTTGACCGCCGCTTTCAGATCGTCGCCCAGCGGGCCGTCGTAGACCAGCACGATCTCGTCAGCTGGCAGCGTCTGCTCGTACAGGCTCTGCATGCACTGCTCAACATTTTCCGGTTTCTCTCTGTGATAGAGAGACATAAGAACTGAAAACATAACATCACCCGTTAATTCAGAAGTTCATTCCACTTTTGTAAGATCAGCGTCGGCCCGTAGTTTTCGGCGTTGCGCCAGGCCGCGTGGGCAAAGGTTTTGCGCTTTTGCTCGTCGGCGATCAGCATGTTCAGCTGCGCCACAAAGGCGTCGTCGTTGTCGTAATCGATAACGAACCCGTCGTCTTTGATAATTTCCGCCGGGCCGGTTTTGCAGTCGAAGGCGACGGCGGGCAGCGCAAAGTTTTTCGCCTCGATCAGCACCATCGGCAGGCCTTCATAACGGGAGGTCATGATGATGATGCCGGCGGCGCGGTAGTAATCGTTGATCTTTTTGCTGGGCGTAATGATTTCCGTGCTCGCTTCCATGCCGTAGCTTTTAATTTTCGCCAGCAGCGCGGGTTTGTCTTCGCCGTCGCCGACGATTTGCAGCGTCCAGCCCTGCTTATCCACGCGTTGCCAGACGTCGAGCATCCGATCGAAATTTTTCTGGTAAGTGAGACGACCCACCGCCAGCACCCGATCCTGCTTGCCGGCGAAAACGTCATCAAAGCTGCTGGCGCTGCTTTCAGCATGGAAAGGCGAGATGTTTCTCATCACGTGCACGTTTTTCACGCCGTAATTTTTTTCCAGATAGCTTTTATCGTGATCGGTAAGCACGGCGATTTTGTCCGCCAGGCCGTAGCAGAACACTTTCAGGCGACGGATCGGCGTTTTAAAGGTTTCAATCGAGACGTGATCGCAGCAGATGATTTTTGACTTCACGCCGAACAGCTTCATGGCCAGCAGCGCCTGCACGGAAAGCTTGCCCATGGAGATAATCATAATGCCGTCAAAGGGCTGCGATTTCGCAAAGCGGATAAACTCGCGGATCTTAAGCAGGCGCGCGGTCGCTTCGGGATAGCGAATTTTTACCTTCGCATCGGTCGGATAGTAAGGATCGCCTTTGTTCAACGAATAGAGCGTGACGTCGTAATCATTATTGCTGAGCAGGCTGGATAAGGTGCTGGCAACGCGATCCGTACCGCCGCTGTTGGAAATGCCGTCAATAAGGATCAGCAATTTGTACATATTCAATCATCCTGTTGAAATTGAGCAAAAAGCGCGGCTCAGGGCCGCCTAGCCGCTGAACATACGGAACAGCGGCGCTACGCTATAGCCGGTAATCGACTGCGCGGAAAGTATCGTGTTATAGGCGAGGTAGTAAGAACAGATCCCCGCTAACAAGGCGATGTTTACCAGCAAATTGCGTATTCGCAGCAGCAAGAAAGAGAAAAGTATCGGTTCGGCGTGAAGGAACAGGTTGCCCACCCTACCGCCAAAGATACTGAAGTCGGAGAACGTAATACGCACGCCCGCGCCCACCGCATACGAGACCAGCAGGATATAAACCAGACGATCGCCTTTCTGGATGCCGTTACGAAAGTAGTAAAGGGTAAAGGCGGCAATAAAGAAGATGTTTTTCAGGTTGGCCAGGCCAAACACCGGCGAGGCGGTATCGAAGTCGGTGCCGCTATAGCCCGCCGCTCGTTCGCCCAGGCCAGGCACGATGCCCAACGAGTCGAGAAAGAGCTTTTTCCCGCCGATAATTCCCAGCGGAATACAGGCGAAGACGATAATCAGCGGCAGATACTTGCGCTCGCGCAGGAAGAAGAACGGCACCGCCAGCAGGATGGTATAACCCGTGGCGTGCGACTGCGTACTGAGCACCAGGAATACCAGCGCCAGCACGTTTCTCTTCGTCGCCAGCGAGCAGATAAAGGCGATAGCAAAGGCGCTGGATAAGCCAAAGCGGATCTGGTTCATGTCTTTGTTGATAAACAGGTGAGTTGAATATAAACAAAGCGAACAGAGGATCAGCGGAGAATACTTTTTGTAGCAGTAAGCGTTAGTCGAAACCGCAATAAAGCAGATAAAAAAGAGAAAATAGTAGCTCTGGCTGGTGACCAGTGAAAACAGCCAGGCCAGCAGCATAAAGAGTTTTTCATAGCGATAGGTGTCGGTGATCGCGTCATAGGTGTTGACGTGAAGCTGTGCCGAAAAATCCGCGAAAAAGTCCAGGTACTGGCTGTCATCCATGCCGGAGTGCAGACCGCGCGAGCCGCCGAAACAGATCAGCGCCATCGTGCAGATAAACGCCAGCCACATGATGACGCGTTTGATCCTGGGGTCGTCAAGCTGGTTGATTGCTGCCAACTCAAAAATACAGCACGCCAGAATGCTGTAACTGATTATCCAATATATGGCCATTGTTGTTCCGCCGTCTTATTATTTTAATCAGGGCTATTTTTTTGCAAT
>Ga0157358_1000042_pt1 | contig 45736 bp, 44 predicted proteins | sample AttcapACBM2_FD_111484 | JGI IMG/M metagenome (GOLD analysis project Ga0157358, IMG submission 111484) | Fungus gardens microbial communities from leaf cutter ant in Botucatu, State of São Paulo, Brazil - Atta capiguara ACBM2 | ecosystem: Host-associated > Fungi > Mycelium > Unclassified ... | reverse complement strand
TCGCGCTTCGCCAGCGCGTCGGCGGTGTCGCGAATCTCGCGCTCGCCGCTCATAAAGATGAGTATATCGCCGCGCCCTTCGTCACCTAGCTCGTCGACCGCGTCGAAAATCGCCTGCAGCTGATCGCGCTCGCTGTCGTCCGCCTCTTCCACTACCGGCCGGTAGCGTACTTCCACCGGGAAGGTGCGGCCTGAAACCTCAATTACCGGCGCATTGTGGAAGTGGCGCGAAAAGCGCTGCGGATCGATGGTCGCCGAGGTGATGATGATTTTCAGATCGGGACGGCGCGGCAGCAGCTCGCGCAGGTAGCCGAGCAGGAAGTCGATATTCAGGCTGCGCTCGTGCGCCTCATCGATAATGATGGTGTCATACTGCAGCAGCAGACGATCCTGCTGAATTTCCGCCAGCAGGATGCCGTCAGTCATCAGCTTCACCTGCGTGGTGTCGCTGACCTGATCGTTAAAGCGCACTTTATAGCCGATGCAGCCGCCGAGCGAGGTTTCCAGCTCCTCGGCGATGCGGTTGGCGACGGTGCGCGCCGCCAGACGACGCGGCTGCGTATGGCCGATCAGCCCTTTAACGCCGCGTCCCAGCGCCAGACAGATTTTCGGCAGCTGGGTGGTTTTGCCCGAGCCGGTTTCCCCGGCGACAATTACTACCTGATGATCGCGGATCGCCTCGGCGATCTGCTGCTGCTTCTGACTGACCGGCAGGTTGTCGGGAAAGGTAATTTTCGGCGTCGCGGCGGCACGGGCGGCGACGCGCTGCTCCGCCGCCGCGATCTCCTGGCTGAGTTCGTCGACGACGGCCTGCAGCGCCGCAGGATTAGCCACTTTACCGGCGCCGCGCAGGCGGCGCTGCAGGCGCTAGCGGTCGCGCAGCATCAGATTGTCGAGCCGCGGCCACAGCGACGCAAAAGGAGAGGAAACCGGTGATGACATAGTAATGAAGTACCTTCTCAGACGGAGCCGCTGCACGTCGCAGCGTCCGATAGCCGGGATAACCGACTGATTCTAAAAATTGTATTGGGCAAAGCGTAACACATTTTATCACGACCAGCTGCGCCTTCCATGCCATGCTTATTCAAGAAATTCGAACATAGCTCTCGAAATATTGCGCTTTTACCGCGTCACTAATGACCGTAGAGTGTAACCCATTGAGCGGGAAGCCTTCCGCGTAACATACAGGAAACAGCAATGAGCAAAGTATTAGTTCTTAAATCCAGCATCCTCGCTGGTTACTCACAGTCAAGCCAGCTGGCCGATTTCTACGTTGAAGAAGCGAAAGCCAAAGGCGATCAGGTTACCGTTCGCGACCTGGCTGCGGATCCGATTCCGGTGCTGGACGGCGAACTGGTCGGCGCGCTGCGTCCGTCAGACGCTCCGCTCTCTCCGCGTCAGCAGGAAGCGCTGGATCTCTCCAACGCGCTGATCGACGAGCTGCAGGCGCACGACGTAATCGTGATCGCCGCACCGATGTACAACTTCAACATCCCGACCCAGCTGAAAAACTATTTTGACCTGGTTGCTCGCGCCGGCGTCACCTTCCGCTACACCGAAGCGGGTCCGGAAGGCCTGGTGAAAGGCAAGCGCGCGGTAATTCTCTCCAGCCGCGGCGGCATTCACAAAGATACCCCGAGCGATCTGCTGACCCCGTACGTGAAGCTCTTCCTGGGCTTTATCGGCATCACCGACGTTGAATTCGTTTTTGCCGAAGGCATCGCCTACGGTCCGGAAGTAGCGACCAAAGCCACCGACGACGCGAAAAACGCCATCAAACAGATTGTTTCTGCCTAATCATTATTATTATTCGCTCTGTGTTTCGATTGCCAGGCATGACGCCTGGCTTTTTTTATTTCTGCATCCACAGGCCGTTGAGGCCGCGCACGTACTCGCCCTCGCCCGCGCGCTCCACCAGTTTTGCGCCGGCGATACGCGCCACCTGATCGGTGGTGAGATTGTTCTGCTGTGCGATGCGCTGATATTCCACGCTACGCCCGGCGTTGATGCGCTTTACCAGCGCCTGCGTCTCGCCGTCCTGCTGGCGCGCGGCGATATAGCCGCTAAAGGTTTCCCCGACCCGGCCCTGATGCCGCGCCTCATCCAGCGTCAGCGCCAGCGCCGGCTGCGCCGCGCCGATCAGCAGCAGCGCAGCGAGCAGCGGCTTGCGGAGCGGGCGCATCAAAACAGATCGCTCTGATTCTTCAGCAGCGCCTCCACGTCTTTGTCTACTTTGATATGAATTTCATGTTCGATCTTCACGTTCATATTGATGGTGATCGGCTCCTTCGGCGCGGCCACCTCGATGCGCGGCACGCAGCCGGTCAGCGGCAGCCCGACGGCCAGCACCAGTAACGCCCTGAGGCTCATGGTTGTTGATCCCTTTTGGTCGGCAGAGTGGCGTTCTGTTCCACCCAGGATTGCAAATTATCGCCAAAGCGCAGGCTGCGCCAGAGTTGAAACAGGTTCTGCTGATGGCGGTAGTTGAGATTCACGGTCTGTTTGCGGTTGCTGAAGCGGCTGACGCCCTGCACCTGCGCCTGCATGGCGAGATTGCCGAGATTATCGAGATCGATCGTCGCCCACGAGCGGGAGATCTCCATATAGCGCAGCCAGTCCATCGCCGCGCCAGCCGCGACGTTACCGGCAGTGATGGCGTCAGCCATATCTTTATCCATACGGAAAGTCAGGGAGCCGCTGTTGGCGGTCCAGCCGTTTTGTACCAGCCAGCGCGGATTGTTCACCCACAGCGGCAGCTCGCCGTTGATCCTGCCGGACATAGCGAACTGCTTAGGCTTCAGCGCGGTGACCAGCTTGCTCAGGCTGATATCGCGCAGGCTCAGCGTCGCCGCCTGGTGCTGCGGCAACCGCAGCGCGGGCAGCGTGACCTTGCCGCCCAGCAGATCCATGCTGACCGCCTGCAGCGTTAGCGGCTGCGCGTCGTTCCAGGGATAGTGGCCCTGCAGATCGGCGCGGATATTCTGCATGGCGAACTGGTTAGTGATTTCGCCGATGCGCAGCTGCACCGGCCCGCGCACGCCGAGCTGCCACTGCTGATCTTTCAGGCGGAACGGCAGCGAGAAGTCGACGCCGTTGATCTGGTTGTCCGACGTCCAGAGGCTGCCCTGGGTCACCGTCCAGTGGCCGCCCGCGCTAAATCCCTCTTTCGCCGCGGCGGAAAACGCCACCTGCGCGCGCAGCTCGCCCGCGCGGATTTTCATCTTCAGTTCGGGATTCAGCAGCGGCTGGAACACCGTCAGAGACTGCGTCGGCCACCAGGCTTCGCCGCGCAGACGCTCGCCGTCCCAGCGGCCGTGGACGCGCAGCGGCCCGATCGCCTGCGCCTGCAGCGCGCCGCGCCAGATAAAGTGGCTGGGATCCTGGCCTTTCGCCTCGAAGCTCAGCGACGAGGCGGGCAGTCGCCCGCCGAAATCGAACCGCGTCTCTCCCGCGTCGATGCGGAAGCCGCCGTTAAAGGCGGGTCGCTGCGCGTCGCGCTGCCAGTTGACCGGCGCGCTAAGGGTCAGCCGCGGACGCACCACCTGCGCCATGCCGTACTGCATTCGATCGAAACCGGCATTCAGGCTGTCAAGATGGATAAGGGTGTCGCGCCAGCCGCCCGCGCCCTGAATGGTCCAGGCGGCGTTAAGCGGCAGCATTTCGCCGCTCCCCCAGTAGCGCCATTTCCACTCCCCTTTATCAGGCCAGAAGTCGCTGGCGCGTCCGTCGAGGTGCAGCCTGAACTGGCCGAAGCTCGGATCGTGCGCCTTGAGTATCGCCTGCAGGCGGCCGTCGATGCCCTGCGAGGCGAGCCGCACCCCCGCCAGCGGCCAGCGCGCCTCATCTACCTCCAGCGTAGAGAGAATGCGCCCGCGCAGGCGCAGCAGCGCACCGGGCTGGAACCTGAGTTGCGGGTCAAGCAGCGGCCCGCTGAGATTGCCCGGCAGCGCGGCGTAAAGCTGCATCGCCGCCAGCTTGCTTTCGCCGGTAAGGCGCAGCGGCAGCGCGCTGTTTGTCATGCTCAGCGTTCCGGGGCCGATATTCAGCACCGCGTTACCTTTGCCGCCGCGTCCCCGGGTCAGCACGTTGAGACGGCCGGTAATCTGCGTCTCTTCCAGACCCTGCCGCCAGTTGTCGAGCGTAAGATCGAGAAAGCCGGAGAGCGTCTGCTCGCCGGTCGGCCAGCGGTAGTGCCCTTTAACGATGCGGATCTGCCGCGCGTCGGCCTGCCACGGCAGCGTCAGCAGCGGCTGGCCGTCGCCGGTGGCGTAGAGTGCCAGCTCGCCCTGCTGCTGCTGCCAGTCGAGCGTCAGTCGCAGCGGTTCGCCGGCGTACTGCAGCTCGCCCTCCAGCTGACCGCCGACCGGCAGACCGTTGGCGAACTCGGGCAGTTCGAACCGGCCATGCAGCGTCACGGGCTGCGGCAGCGCGTTATGGCGCAGCGTCAGCTGCTCTACGTTGAGCCGCTGCCCCTGCAGGCTGGCGTCGATAGTGAGGTTGTCGCCGCGATAGCGCAGCGTCTGTTTAGCGGGCGTGAGGCTGAGATCGAAACGTCCGGCGTAGGCTTGCCAGGGCGCGATGGTAAGATTATCGAGCTGGATATCGGCGCCGGGCAACAGCTGCTGCCACTCCGCAAGGCTTTTCGGCGCGCCAGGCTGCTCGCTTTGCGGCAGCTTCTGCAGGCAGTCGCTGTTGAGCGTCACCTGCCGCGCGGCGAGCCGCCAGCGCCGGTCGTGCCAGCCAGACGAGACCTGTTCGACGCTTGCCAGCACGCACTCGCCCGCCAGGTAGCGCACCTGCGGAAACCACAGGCCGCCGTTGCGCCAGCGCGGCGATCCTTCCAGCACGATGCGCGTATCCGCCGGCAGCCAGATGCCGGCCAGCCTCGGCAGCCATTGCGTCACGGTGAGCAGCAGCCCCAGCACCAGCAGCGTCAGCGCCAGTAATGCAGCAAGTAGTCGGCGGAGGCTCCGCGGCATGGCAGCACTATTCCTTTTCCTGACAGGATCCTGCCCCAGATGATGGCACGTAATCGGCCAGAGGTGAAGGCGCGCCGCCGACGGCAGCAAAATCCACAATAAAACGTTATGCTGTGTGGATACCCGAATGCAGGAGCGTAACGATGAAAATCGCGGTTTACAGCACGAAGCACTATGACCAGAAGTATCTCGATCACGTTAACGAAGGCTACCGGTTCGATCTGGTGTACTTTGACTTTTTACTGACGGAAGCGACGGCAAAAAACGCCGTCGACTGCGACGCCGTCTGCATTTTCGTCAACGACGACGCCAGCCGTCCGGTGCTGGAGGAGCTGGCGGCACTTGGCGTGAAGTATATCGCGCTGCGCTGCGCCGGTTTCAACAACGTCGATTTAGCCGCGGCGGATGAGCTGGGCCTGAAGGTAGTGCGCGTACCCGCCTATTCGCCGGAAGCGGTGGCGGAACATACGGTTGGCCTGATGATGACGCTTAACCGCCGTATCCATCGCGCTTATCAACGCACGCGCGACGCCAACTTTTCGCTCGACGGCTTAACCGGCTTTAATATGCACGGCAAAACCGCGGGCGTGGTCGGCACCGGCAAGATCGGCGTGGCGACGATGCGCATTCTGAAAGGGTTTGGCATGCGTCTGCTGGCGTTCGATCCCTACCCGAGCGCGCAGGCGCTGGAGCTGGGTGCGGAGTATGTCGATCTGAAAACCCTGTTCGCCGAGTCGGACGTGATTACGCTGCACTGCCCGCTGACGCCGGAGAACCATCATCTGTTGAACGCCGCCGCCTTTAGCCAGATGAAAGATGGCGTGATGATTATTAACACCAGTCGCGGCGGACTGATCGATTCCCAGGCTGCGATTGACGCGCTCAAGCAGCAGAAAATCGGCTCGCTCGGCATGGACGTTTACGAAAATGAGCGCGATCTGTTCTTTGAGGATAAGTCTAACGACGTCATTCAGGACGACGTGTTCCGTCGGCTGTCGGCCTGCCACAACGTACTGTTTACCGGCCATCAGGCGTTTCTGACCGCTGAAGCGCTGACGGCGATTTCGGAAACGACGTTGTCGAATCTCAGCCAGCTTGAAAAGGCGAAGCCTGCCCGAATCAGCTGTCGGCGTCGGCCTGATCTGACGGGCGCTGCCGTCGAGGCGCGCCTGCCACTCAATTAGCGGGCGCAGTTGCCGCCGATGAGCGCCTGTTCGTCGCAGCGGCGTCCGTTCGCCAGCTGGCACATGCCGATGCGCGTGCCGTCCAGCTGGTGAGAAAATGCCAGCGTGCCACCGGCGCCAGCGCAGTTGCTTTCCGCCAGCGACGACATAATAACGTGCGGCTGAATATGGGCTGCGGTGGCTTGTTGTGGCGGTTCGTTATCGCTGTTGCTGCTGCATGCCGAGAGCAGCAGCGCGGCACCGGCCAGCAGAAAGGTGGCTGCTTTCATCAGTCGGACTCCGGAAGTGTTAGGGTTAGAGGCCGGTCAAGCATAAGGCAGGCGTCGCAGCCGGTCGATAGGCGACACAGCTTTTTACAAAATTTTCCCTGACGCTTTGCAAGCGGAATAATCCTGTTTCGCTTCGCTAAAGCTTTTTACCGCCAGGCTGCGTCCGGCGTCTTGCTGAAATAACAGGCAAAAATAATGTGACGTTGTCACATAATCACTGTTTACGCCTGTTTCACACACATAGTTTTAAGCAAGCGTCAGCCCTTCTCTTTCTGAATCGCTAATCATTTGATCTCGCTCAATAAAGGGCGCGCCTGACCCGATGCTATTGAGACCCGGTTAAGAAACGCCGTCCTATAGTGAGCGCCGAGGCAACGCCTCACTACAACAAATACGGCTATTGATTCACTTAGCCGGGCCCTCCGGTAGCGCTCCACGACAGGAGCGTTTTTTATTTGTCGGGTTAATGCCCGCAGCCTTTACAGCTGCCGCATCCGCCCTCTTTAACCGGCTGCAACCCAGGCTGCAGGCTGACGCGCAGCTGGCGCAAAAGGGTTACTGCCGCCATGCCCGCGGCGACAATGACCGCCAGGCAGATCAGGCTGAAGCCGGGATGCTGAGTAAAGGTGCCGATCTGGTAAACCAGCGTTGCGGCGCTATAGGCCATAACGGTTCCCCAGATCAGCGCGAACCACATCCACTGCCGCCCCGCCTCTTTCGCCAGCGCGCCCATTACCGAGACGCAGGGCATGTAGAGCAGTACGAAGACCAGATAACTGTAGGCCGCGAGCGAGCTGCCGAACATCGTCTGCATAACGCCTATCGCGCCCTGGCTCATCTCGCCGTCTCCTTTACTCGCTTCGACCGGATTAAACAGCGTCTGCGGACTAAGCGCCTGCTTCAGATTCTGCCAGGTTTCATCCAGCGCCGAGGCGAAAACCGCCGTCAGGCTCTGCGCTGGCTCAACGTCCGGCGCATTTTGCGGCTCCGCCAGGTAGAGCGCGTTCAGGGTGCCAACCACGCTCTCTTTCGCCATGGCGCCGGTCACCAGCCCCACTGTCGCCTGCCAGTTGTCGGACCGGATTCCCATCGGCGTAAACAACGGCGTCAGGTAGCGGCTGGCGGAAGCCAGTACCGAGTCGTCGACGCGCTGCGCCTGATGGCCGCTGGCCGTCAGGTTGGAAAGCAGGCCGATCGCTACGCAGGCCGCGACGATCACCATGCCCGCGCGGATAACGAAGGCGTGCAGACGAAACCAGGTCTGCAGCAGCAGGCTGCGCATTACCGGCACATGCCACAGCGGCAGCTCCATGATCGCAGAGGAAGAGCCGCCCTTCAGCAAGGTATGCTTCAGCACCAGCCCGGTAAAGACCGCCGCCACGATACCGAGCAGATAGAGCGAAAAGATCACCCCCGCGCCGGCGTTGCCGAAAAAGGCGCCGGAAAACACGGCGAATATCGCCAGCCGCGCGCCGCAGGACATAAAAGGCGCCATCAGCATCGTTACCAGCCTTTCCCGCTCGGTTTCCAGCGTGCGCGCCCCCATCACTGACGGCACGTTACAGCCAAAGCCGACGATCAGCGGCACAAAGGATTTCCCCGGCAGCCCCAGCCAGCGCATCAGACGATCGACCACAAACGCGGCGCGCGCCATATAGCCCGACTCCTCCAGCAGCGTCAGAAAGAAGAACATCAGCGCCAGCTGCGGCACCAGCGGCAGTACGGTGGTGATGCCGCCGCCGATGCCCTGCGCCAGAAAAGAGGTGATCCAGTCGGGAAGGTGAAGCGTGGCGCAGAGCTGTGCGGTGCCGTCGATAAACAACGCCGTGGATCCCTTGTCGAATACCGGCTGCAGCGCGCCGCCGATATTGATGGAGAAGTAGAACATCAGGTACATCACCCCTAAAAACAGGGGAAAACCGAGCCAGCGGTCGAGAAAGAGGTTATCCAGCGCGCGCGTCAGACGATGGGCGCGATGCGCCGCGCGATCGCAGGCGGCCCGGCAGATGGCGCTGATGCGCGCCAGCCGCGCTTCCGCGTCGACTTCCGTTCGGTTCAGCAGTAGATCTGCAGGCGGCGCGGCGGCGACGCTATCGATGGCCGCCAGCAGCGCCGTTAGCCCTTCGGAGGTCGAGGCGGACATCAGCACCACCGGACAGCCGAGCTGCGCGGCCAGCTCATCGGCATCCAGCTCGACGCCGCACGCTCTGGCGACATCGGCCATATTAAGCACCACGATCATCGGCAGGTTCAGCTCGCGCAGCTGCAAAGTGAGCCACAGGCTCTTTTCCAGGCTCGACGCGTCGATCACGTTGATCAGCACGTCCGCCTGGCCGCTCATCACGTAGCTGCAGGTAACGCGTTCGTCTGCGGAGAGCCCGTCTTCGGCCTGCACCGTTTCAAGGGAATAGATGCCGGGCAGATCGATCAGCGTGACGGCAGCCTCGCCGGTGGTGAAGGCGCCCTGCTTGCGCTCGACGGTGACGCCGGGCCAGTTGCCGGTGCGCTGCCGCAGCCCGGTCAGCAGATTAAACAGCGTGGTTTTACCGGCGTTAGGGTTGCCCGCCAGTACGGCGTTGATACGCTTCATGCCTGCTCGCCTCCGTCAACGGCCTCAAGGCGCAGCATCGCCAGTTCGGCCTTACGTAACGCATAGCTGCTGTGGCTGAGACGCACTTCCGCCGGGTCGCCCAGCGGCGCGAACCTGACGATATCGATTACCGCGCCAGGCACAAAGCCCAGCGATAAAAGTTTACGACGGAAAAGCTCGGACAGGTCGTTCCTGAACCCTGTAATACGCCATTGACTCCCGGGTTTTATCAGCATGATCTCATCTCCGATATTTCTGTGCCGCAACTATGCAATTGCGAACAATTATCGTTATTGATTTAGATCGCGTTAGGGGCGAGAAGCGGACAAAGAGTGGCGCGGTTGATGCTGTGTTGAGGCAAAGCCGCTTGCCGGGACTGGGCGGTTAAATGTCCGTTAAGGCATAAGGCGGGAAAATAGCGGTTACATGGTGAACGGAAATCTCTGTATGCTGAAACCTGTTGCGCTTGTTGTCTGCCTGCTGCTTTCCGGCTGCGCGGTGCCTCGCCATCATCAGGCGAAAAACCTCAACGCCCCGCCCGAGTGCGCCTCCCACGACAGCGAGATCGACTGCACCTGGAACGACGTGCCCGATAATCCGCAGGCTCAGGCGGCTGCAGAGGCGCAATAGCGCCTCAGCTACATTTGTTGCGCAGCCGCCAGTCGAGCCACGCACCCAGCTCGCGGTCGGGCAGCGGTTTGGCATAGAAATAGCCCTGCGCCTGGTCGCAGCCATATTCGCACAGCATGCTGGCCACGTCCCCGCACTCGATGCCTTCCGCCAGCACGACATAGTCCAGCTCTTTCAGCATGGTGATAATGTTGCGCGCGATAATGCGCGACGCCGTGTCGGAGGCGAGGCCGCTGATTAATGAACGGTCCAGCTTAATCACGTCCAGCGGCATACGGCGCAGATAGCTGATATTGCTGTAGCCGGTGCCGAAGTCGTCCAGCGAGATGCCGAATCCGCGCAGCTTAAGCATCTCCAGCCCGCGCATCGCGGCCGGGCTCTCAATCAGCCGTTCGGTTTCCAGACACTCCACGCCAAGCAGCGCGTTAGGCAGCCTGACTTTCAGCATTTTATCTTCCAGCGTATCGGCAAACCCCTGCCGGGCGAAATCATGCAGGCTGACGTTAACGGAAACCGGCAGCTGGATGCAGTGATTTCGCAGCCGCGCCAGACGGGCAATAACGCGATCGATTACCCAGGCGTTCAGCTCGGAGAGCAGTTCGGTCTGCTCCGCCAGCGGTACGAATGCCGAGGGCGACAGCTCGCCCAGCAGCGGATGCCGCCAGCGGATCAGCGCCTCAAGACCGACCGGCGCGCCGCTCTGCAGGCAGATCTTGGGCTGGTAGGCCAGATAGAGCCCCTCTTCGTTTTTTAACGCCGAGGCAAGCTCATGCATCAGGTTGAAATCGCGCGTGCGGCGCACATCCTCCGACGCGCTAAAGGTCCGCGTCGCCACTCCGCTGCCGATCGCCTCATGCAGCGCGCTGAGGCCGCGACGCAGTATCTCCTGCGCCGGCGACTCCACGGCCGTGAAGTCCACTCCGCCGGTAAAGGTATTCAGGGTCACCGATAGCCCCTCGCCCAGATCCGCGCTGATGCCCTCCATGCGATTCGCCACCCAGGCCGCACTGAGCGAGCTGCTCGCGCTGGTCAGCAGCGCAAACCGGCCGGTGGCCACGGTGTAGAGCAGATCGCCGGGCCCCAGACGCAGGCGCAGCGGCAGAAGCGTAGCGACGTCTTTAAGCAACCCCTCGACCGGCCCCATTCCCATTGAGCGCGCCAGTTCATAGGCGCGCGGCATGTCGATGCAGTCAATGAGGATCAGCCGCCGCGGGAGCGTATCGTCGCCCGCCGTCAGGTAGTGCAGATCGCGGATCAGCCGCTGACGATTAGGCAGCCCGGTCACCGGATCGGTAAAGCCGGCGGAGTGCCAGGCCTCCAGAAAGGAGATCACCAGCGCGCCGAGCAGCGTCAGCGCAGTCAGCTGCTCAGGACTCAGCAGATGCGGCTCGCCGTCGGTTACGCACAGCGTGCCGAGGATATGGCCGGTGCGGCTTTTCAGCGGCACGCCGGCATAAAAGCGAATCCAGGGATCGCCGATAACGAACTTGTGCTTAACGAAGCGGGCATCCTGCCAGGTATCAGAGACCACCATCGGCGCTTCGGAATCAATCACGTAGCGGCAGAGCGAATCCTCCCGCGTCGAGTGCTTGAGCGAAAAATTGCGCGCCGCCCGAATGTACTGAAATTCATCATCGACGATAGAGATAAAACAGCCGGGAATGCCAAGCGCCTGGCTGGCCAGTCGAACAAACTTCTCAAGTACCCCATCGCGACTTTCGTCGGGTTCGCGCAGCGCTTCAAGCGCGCGCAGGCGACTTTCGTCGTCGCCGGAACATGTTTGCATGGTTCCTCCGGCCCGCTCCAGTACTGGAACGAACAGAAAATAATAACGTTTAAAAGCAGACCGGGAAAAACCGACTAAAGTACAAGGCGAATTATCTGATTTTATCTGGTACGAAATTTTAAGCGCATTTCGTCCCTTTGGCACAATAAATTCTTTCGAACAATATCAAATAATCCGAAAAGTAAAAAAATACAAAATGATCGTTTCCTTTTTCCAGATTCACTGCCAAACTGAAGACCTCAATAAGATTGCACGCAATTAAATAGCAAGCTATATAAAAAACACCATTTCGCAGTTCTTTACACAGCAACAACAACACCAGGGAACCCTATATGCACTTCCTCAGAAATTTTACTATTCGTCGGGTTGTACAGGCTATTTTGCTGGCTGCGCTGCTGGTAGTAGCGCTGGCAGGCGCTTACGGTTCTGTTGTTATGCGCGACCTGCATCAGCGCGCCGAAGCGAGAGACGCCGCCAGCGCGCAGCTTGTTTTTCTGACGCGCGCCGGGAATGCGATGGCCTCAGGCTCCGCAGAGGAAAAAGCGGCGCTGCAGGCTGAGGCGCCCGCCAGCGCCGACTGGGCGCGCCTTAGCGTCGCCCTGAACGACACGCCCGCCCGCTTTTCCGCCGCGGCAAACGAGCGGCTTAGCTTTCTGCAGCGTCAGGTTGCATCGGACGAAGCAGCGACCGCCCGCGATCGCCAGCGTCTGGAGATGGCGTTTCTTGTCGCCGCGCTGATGACGCTGGGGCTGCTGGCCTTCTGCGACCGTTTTCTTGTCACCCATCTGGTGAAGCCGCTTGGCGTGATGCGCGAGCATTTCAGAAGCATGGCCGCAGGCGATCTCTCGCGCGAGCCGCAGGATTTTGGCCGCAACTGCGTCGGACAGCTGGTTCCGCTGGTGCGACTGATGCAGCAAAGCCTGCTCACGACGGTGCAGGCGGTACGTGACAATAGCGGCGTGCTGCGTCGGGAAGCGGCGGATATCGCCGCCGGTAATACCGATCTCTCTGACCGCACCACTCGCCAGGCGGCGGCGCTCGAACAGACCGCTGCCAGCATGGAGGAACTGACCGCCACGGTGAAGAATAACGCGCTGAGTGCCCGGGAAGCGCGCGAGCTGGCTGGCGCCACCGCGCAGACCACCCAGCAGGGCGAGGCGCTGGTTCACTCGGTTTCTACGCTGATGCGCGATATCGCTGAAGAAGCGGAGAAAATTCGACAGTTTACCGCCACGGTCAACAGCATCGCTTTTCAGACCAATATTCTGGCGCTCAACGCGGCCGTTGAGGCGGCGCGCGCGGGCGAACAGGGTCGCGGCTTCGCCGTGGTCGCCTCCGAGGTGCGCACTCTCGCCCAGCGTAGCGCCGCGGCAGCCAAAGAGATCGAGGACTTAATCGGCGGCGCGGTAACGCGCGTGCAGGAAGGCGCGGCGGCAGCCGGCCGGGCCGGAGAGACCATGGGCAGCGTCACGCAGCGCGTCTCTGCGGTGAACGATCTTATCGGCCAAATCGCGCTGGCCTCAGAGGAGCAAAGCAAAGGCATTTCTCAGGTCACGCTGGCTATCGCCGATCTGGATCGCGTCACGCAGCAGAACGCTTCGCTGGTTCAGCAGGTCACGGCCTCTGCGGGCAGCCTGAACGGACGCACGGAAACCCTTGCCGCCGTTATCAGCCACTTTAAAACGCCGGTTGACGCGGCGGATGACAAAGGTCGTCACGTGGGATTTAGCAACGTCAATGCGTCTGTCGCGCCGCAGGCGGCTGGCGCCGCTGCCTGACGATGGCGTCAGGAACAGGGGCGGCGCGAAGGCGGATTATCTTTCAGCCAGCGGCGCACCTTTTCCACATCCGGGCCCGCCTCTTTGACGGCCCGGATGAGCCGGTCCTGGGTAATATGCAGCGTCAGCATCCAGAAAGTGATTTGCCACTGTTCGTTAACCTCTACGCAGGAAAGATCGGCAGGGACACGACGAACGATTGGGTCTCTCATATCAGGGTCCTTATTTCCGGCAATGAAAAAACGCCGGGATAATATTCAGCTTGCGAAGCAACACATCCTGAATGTCTGGCTCAGGATATAAAGCGGATTTATCCCTAAACGATTCTGTCGCGGAATTATGAGAGGGTTCTGAGAGGCGCAGCCTGCCTTAAATCGGGCAGTGTATAACAGAGCGCCTTAAAAACAGATTTGGTGGCCTGAATGAGCCGGTACGCTAATCGAACAATGCGTTTATTTGGCGCGGACGGGCGTGTCGCGTGACAACGCAACCTAAATACAGCAGAAGCGAGCATCTACGATGCTTAACGTCTGTTAATCCTTTATCGATTGTTTTGTGTATGCCAAACAACGCCCTGCTGGAGCAGAGCTGGCGACATAAGAGAGAAAATTATGACGAATAAATCCTTTAAGCCAGGCGTAATTGTCCAGCCTGATGTCCGTTCTCTGCGCATCGCCGCCGGCCTGACGCAGGAGCGTGCCGCCGAACGGTTCGATCTGAGCCTGCGCGGCTGGCAGCTTAAGGAAGCCACATCCAAACCCGGATTGCTCAGCCAGGGAGAATATGAGTTTCTGCTGTTGCTGGCTGGCAAACATCCCCATTTCACTCTTGCGCCGCGCTAGCGCCTCAGCTTATAGATAGTCGCGCCGCTTTTTTATGCGTTTCGTTGCTTATCCAGTTGAAAATAAAAAACAAACCAGTAAGAAAGAGTGTATTTCTCGTTGCTCATGCTTGCAGAATTTTAATTGAAGCCGGCACCAGTCATGCCGATAACTTATCGGTTTTACGGCTCTTCAAACTGCTCTGTTAACGTATGTGGAACGAGAAATAAATGTTCAGAAATTTACCTATCAAGAAAAAATTCTTTTTTGCCTTTGGCGCCGTTGTGGTTTTATTGCTGGCTCTGTCCGCAACTTTCTACAACAATTTTTCCAGCATCGTTAATACCAACGACTGGAATATTCATAGCTGGCGCGTCGTTGATAAAAGCCGCGCCCTGACCCAAAGCCTGGTAAATATGGAAACGGGCCTGCGCGGCTATGCGATTAACGGCAAAGAGGAGATGCTCGATCCCTGGAAAGCAGGGAAAGAGGAATTTGTTAAACTTCTTCAGGTAACCAAAGGCTTAACTGCGGATAACCCCGCTCAGCAGCAGCGTCTGGATAATTTACTCAGTCAGGAACAAGCCTGGCAGGATAAATTCGTCGCTGAGCTGCTGGCGCACCGCCGCGCGCTGAATGCCGGTTTACTGTCGCAGATGGAGTTCAATGCCGCCTTCGAAGCCAACACCGGCAAGCCGCAGATGGATCAGATGCGCAAAACCATCGATGAGATCGTCAACGGCGAAAAAAGCCTGCTCGGCGAACGGCAGAACTCTGTCGATGCCATTGAAACCCAGACCCGGCTGACGCTGTTTATCGGCGCGCTTTTAGGCTTAGGCATCGCCTCCGCTTTAGGCTATGTTCTTGCCCGCTCGATTACGCTTCCACTTGCAGAGGCGGTAAAAGCGGCTAAGGCGATTGCCGCCGGCGATCTCTCCACCACGCTGGTGGCGCGGTCCAAAGATGAAACCGGTATTCTGATCGCCACCTTTACCGCCATGCAGGAGCAACTCAAAAAGGTGGTTTTCGATATCCAGACCGCCGCCTCCTCTATCGACAACGCCTCTAAAGAGGTCGCGCTGGGCAACACCGATCTTTCTGCGCGAACAGAGCAGCAGGCCGCCTCGCTGGAAGAGACCTCAGCCAGCATGGAGCAGCTGACCGCCACCGTCCGGCAAAACGCCTCTAACGCGCAAAACGCCAGCAGCCTGGCGTCCGACGCTTCACAGGTCGCGCGGCAGGGCGGCGACGTGGTGGATAAAGTCGTCACTACCATGGCCGCTATTTTCGACAGCTCGAAGAGCGTGGTCGATATTATCGGCACCATTTAAAGCATCGCCTTCCAGACCAATATCCTGGCGCTCAACGCCGCGGTGGAAGCGGCTCGCGCCGGCGAACAGGGTCGCGGTTTCGCCGTGGTAGCCAGCGAAGTGCGCGCCCTCGCCCAGCGCAGCGCGACGGCGGCGAAAGAGATTAAATCGCTGATCGAAGCCTCGAACCATCGCATAGCGGAAGGCACCGACCTGGCGGCGCAGGCGGGCAAAACCATGACCGGCATCGTGACGGCGATCGGCGACGTCTCGACGCTTATGTCGGAAATCTACACTGCCTCCGGCGAGCAGGTTAACGGCATCGAGCACGTCGGCATCGCCATCACCCAGATGGATGAGGTGACCCAGCAAAACGCCGCGCTGGTGGAACAGGCCGCCGCCGCCGCCGCGTCGCTGGAAGATCAGGCCGCTCAGCTCAGCCGCTCGACCGCGATCTTTAAACTCGCCTGATAGAACGCTTTACCCTTAAAAAAACCTCGCCATGGCGAGGTTTTTTATTGTGCGCGGGATTACCAGGGCACGCTCTTCCCGAAGCGATCCAGGAAGGCCAGGCCAGGCTGACCGCGCCGGCTTTCGATGACGCTGACGATATCGGGGATCGTCTCCTCCAGGCTGTAGGCACCCTCCTCTCCGCCTAGCGCGGTGCGGATCCAGCCTGGCGCCAGCAGCAGTAGCGCGCGGTCGGGCGCGAGTCGCGCCTGCCGCTCGGCGTAGCTGCGCATATACTGATTCAGCGCGGCCTTGGTGCCGCGATAAACCTCTCTGCCGCCCTGGTGATTGTTGCCGATACTTCCCTGTCCGGAAGACATCACGCCGATCAGCCCGTCCGTATCCACCCGATCCTGCAGCGCCTCAATCACCCGCAGCGGCGCCAGCGCGTTGGTGATCATCAGATGCGCGAACTCTTCGGTGCTGACCTCTGCGATGGTCTGGTTTTGGTCCTGGTTGGTGGTGCCGGCATTGACGAACAGCGCGCTGAAGCGCTGATGCCGCAGACGATGACGCAGAGCGGCCAGCTGCGCCTCATCCGTGATATCCAGCTGTTCGGTGGTTAGCGCCTGGCCATAGCGCAGCGCCAGGCTCGCCAGCGCCGGCGCGGCCGCGCGCATCGTGGCGGTGACCTGCCAGCCGCGCCGGAGCAGCTCTTCGGCCATAGCCAGTCCGATGCCGCGCGAGGCGCCGATCAGTAAAAAATGGGGCGACGAGGTCTCTTCGTTGTTAAGGGTCATGGCGATCTCCACGGGCAATTCAGGGATCTCCACCCTAATCGGCAGCAGACCATTACACCAGACGCGCTACGTGCAACAATAGTTTGCATCGCACGCAACCAACCCTATCCCTATGCCTGATATCGATCTGAATCTGCTGACCGCGCTGGATGCCCTGCTGACCGAGTGCAGCGTGACCGGCGCGGCGCGGCGGATGGGCCTCAGCGTCTCCGCCATGAGCCGCGCCCTGACCCGCCTGCGGGCGGCAACCGGCGACCCGCTGCTGGTGCAGGCCGGCCGCCAGATGGTGCCGACGCCCTACGCCGCAGAGCTGGCCGGCCGCGTCGCCCATATCGCCCGCAGCGCGCAGGCGATCCTGCAGCCGCCCGCCGATCGGCTAAACCTCGCCAGCATTGAGCGCAGCTTTCTTATTCGCGCCAATGAAAGCTTTGTCGATCTCGCCGCCGCCGCGCTGACGGCGGAGCTGCGGCAAAGCGCGCCGCTGATCCGGCTGGTGTTCGTCGCCAAACGTGACAAAGCGCCGCACGCCTTGCGCAGCGGTGAAATTGACCTGGAGATCGGCGTGCTTGGCACGGATGCGCCTGAACTGAAGCTGCGAACGCTTTTCAGCGATCGCTTTGTCGGCATCTGCCGCCGCGATCACCCGCTATTGCAGGCGCCAGGCGTGACGGCGGAACGCTACGCCAGCTATCCACACGTTGTGGTTTCGCGCCACAATAAACAGTGGGGCCCAGTCGATGTCGCGCTCGCCTCGCTGGGTTGGCAGCGCCGCGTCAGCGTGGTGGTTCCCGCCTTTGCCAACGCGCTCCCGCTGGTGCGCGCCTCCGATATGCTCGGTCTGGTGACGCTCTCCTCGCTCAACGGCGTCGCCTCCGGCATGGCGGCAGGCGACGTGGTCCCCTTTGAGCTGCCCGTCGTCACGCCCGCCATTAGCATCGCCGCCATCTGGCATCCCCGACTTCAGGCGGATCCGCTGCACCGCTGGCTGCGGGAGACGCTTATCGCGGTGTGTCGGCGGGAACAGGCGACCTGGCGCTACCGATAGCGCAGCGGCAGGCTGGCGCGCGCGGTGCGGGATCGGGCGAGCGGCCCTCGGCGGCCACCCGATTTACAGGTATAATCAGAAAAATTTTTCAACGGGCTTAGAAATTACGATGACGAAACTTACCTTACAAGAGCAGACGCTCAAAGCTGGTCTGGTCAGCAGCAAGAAAATGGACAAGGTGCAGAGAACCGCCAAAAAATCGCGCGTTCAGGCGCGCGAGGCGCGACAGGCGGTGGAAGAGAATAAAAAGGCGCAGCAGGAGCGCGATAAGCTGCTTAACGAACAGCAAAAACAGGCGGTGTTGTCACGCGAGTATAAGGCGCAGATCAAGCAGTTGATTGAGATGAACCGCATCGACATTTCACGCGGCAATATTGGCTTTAACTTCACCGACAACAATCTGATCAAAAAAATCGAGGTAGATAAGGCGACCCAGGCGCAGCTGATTAGCGGCCGACTCGCCATTGCGCGCCTGGCAGCGGAGAACGGCGAAAGCGAGTACGCCATTATCCCCGCCAGCGTCGCCGATAAGATCGCGCAGCGCGACGCCAACAGCATCGTATTAAACAGCGCGCTCAGTCAGGAAGAGCAGGATGAAGACGATCCCTACGCCGACTTTAAGGTGCCTGACGATCTGATGTGGTAATGCCCGCCCCAACGCGCGCTGTCGAGGCAAACCTCCGCTGAAACGCGGTTAAAACGGGCTGGCATGGCGCGCGGCTATCCGCTCTCCGCTCACCGGATGGGTAAAATACAGCGCGCTGGCGTGCAGCATCAGCCGCGGCGCGCGGTCGGCTCCCGGCAGCAGACGCCCGCCATAAAGATCGCAGCCCAAAATAGCATGCCCCATCAGCTGGCAGTGAATGCGCAGCTGATGGGTGCGCCCGGTCTCTGGCGTCAGCGCGACGCGCGTTAACGGCAGCGCCACACCGCCTTCCCCCGCCTGATAAAAGCGCTCAACGACACGATAGCGAGATCGCGCGGGCTTGCCGCTTGCGGCGCAAATCGCCATCAGCGGGAAGCGCGCCGGATCTTTGGCGATCGCCGCCTCGATCATCCCCTCATCCTCCGGCACATGTCCGCACAGCAGCGCGCTGTAGCCCTTGCTCACCGTGCGCTGGCTGAACTGCTGGCAGAGCGCGGCGTTAACGGCTTTGTTGCGCGCAATCACCATGAGCCCTGAGGTGCCGAAATCAAGCCGATGCACCAGGGTGCAGCCGGGAAAACGCGCCGCCAGCCGGTAGTGTACCGAATCGAGGTTAAGCGGATTTTTCCCCGAGAGGCTGAGCAGCCCGGCGGGTTTGTTGATCAGCACCAGATGGTCATCCTGATAGAGCGTTTCTATCTGTTCCAGACACGGCGGGGCGATAAAGGTATCGACAATAGCTGACATCAGGCGGTCCGTTGAGAGATGAGCGCGGATAGTAGCGAATTTTGCCCGCGCTGGCGACGCTGACGCGCCTGAAAGCGCGGCTCGCGATCGACGGCCCGTCCTCTGACGGGCGGCCGGGGCGTCGATCGTCAGAGGACGGGCAGTGGTGGACTCAGAGCTTCTGCGCCTGCGCCTGCGCCTGAGTCTGCGCTGCTGTCTCGCGCTTAACCCGGCTGGCGCAGAAAATCGCCACCAGCGAAATAGCGACGGTAACCATCAAATAGCAGGCAACCGGCGTCCAGTCGCCGTCATATTTCGCCAGCAGTCCGGTGGCGATAAGCGGCGCCGTACCGCCTGCCAGCGCTGCGCCCAGCTGATAGCCCAGCGTAATGCCGGTATAGCGCACGTTAGCGCTGTAAATTTCAGAACAAAGCGTGCCGAGCACGGCGGTAATCGGCGCCCAGAGAATGCCAAAGGCGATCAGCGTGGCCAGAACGATGCCCCATGTCTCGCCGGTATCGAGCAGCCAAAACCAGGGCAGAATAAACAGGCCCAGCGCGAAAACGCCGATCGCATACATTCGCTGGCGGCCAATCTTGTCGGAAAGCAGCCCCATCAAGGGGATCATGATGGTGGCAACCAGCGCCGCCAGCGTGACCGCTTCCAGCGCCTGCGATTTTTGATAGCTAAGCGTGGTAGTGGCGTAGCTGACGACAAAGGTAGAGAAAATATAAAACGGCGCGGTTTCCACCACTTTCAACCCGGCCGCGATCAAGACTTCGCGCCAGTGGTGCGTCAGGGTGTCGCGCAGCGGCGTTTTAGCCAGCTGCCCTGCCTGTTTAACCTTTTTAAACTCTGGCGTTTCATCGATACCCTTACGTATCCATAATCCCAGCAGCACCAGCACGGCGCTCAGCAGAAACGGAATGCGCCAGCCCCAGGAGAGAAACGCCTCATCGCTCAGCAGCGTCATCAGCGACACGGTAAAGGTCGCCATCAGCATGCCGATGGTCACGCCCGCCTGCGGAATACTGCCGAAAAAGCCTTTGCGCTTTTCTGGCGCATATTCATAGGCGAGCAGCAGCGCGCCGCCCCACTCGCCGCCGATGCCGATACCCTGGATCACGCGCATCAGGATCAGCAGCGCGGGCGCCCAGAGGCCGATCATTTCATAGGTAGGCAACAGCCCGATAAGCACCGTTGCGCCGCCCATCAGCGACAGGGTCAGCACCAGCGTTTTCTTGCGTCCAATACGATCGCCGATTTGGGCGAAAATAACGCCGCCGATGGGTCGAATAAAAAAGGTCAGCGAGAAAGAGAGATAGGCGAGTATCAGGCCGATAACCGGGTCGACCATCGGAAAAAAGACTTTGTTAAACACCAGCGCGGCGGCGGTGCCGTAGAGAAAATAGTCGAACCATTCGATGGCGCTACCCGTCAGACTTGCAATGAGCACCCGCTTATTCTTTCGTAACACCGCCATGCTGCTTTCTTGTTGCGTCATAACCTTAACCTCGTCGGATGGATGATCGCACAGGTGTAACCCGACTCAGCTCAGGCGCAACCTGCATGTTAAAAAGGTTGTTAATATGTAAAGGAACTTATGTTATAGCGTTACCCCTGACAAGGCTGCGTCACCGACAACTGGTCAGATCTCGCTGAATTTATCAACAGATATGGCTTATTAAACGGCAGGTTGCGGAGAAAAATAGGGTTAACGGCGGTTTCGCTGGTGGGAGTCAGAGGTGCAACCCGGGGGTTTCTGGATGTTTCTGGTTATTTCAGTTTAATGACGAAAAGCTCTTTACGGCGACAATGCCGTCGCGCTGTCTTTTCAGCGGCGTTCGCCTTAAGGTGTCATGAGTAGTCGCTCATAAACAGGAATCGACGATGCGTGATTTGCCCCCTACCGCGACGCTGCGCGCGTTTGAAGTCGCGACGCGCCACACCACCTTTACCTCGGCCGCCGCAGAGCTGTGCGTAACGCAAAGCGCGGTCAGCCACCAGCTGAAGCACCTGGAAGCAGTTTGGGGCGTGCAGCTCTTTCAGCGCGGTAAAACGCTGAGCCTGACGCCCGCAGGCGCCGCCCTCGCGCCCCTGGTGCGCGAGTTTTTCAGCAAGCTGGATACCACGCTTGCCGATCTGCGCGAGCAAAAGGGGCGCGTGCGGCTGCGCGTCAGCACCACCTACTCATTCGCCCTGAAGTGGCTGCTGCCGCGCCTGCCCGATTTAGCGCGCCTGCACCCGGAGATTCTGGTAACGCTGGAAAGCACCGACAGCGCCATTAACTTCGCCAGCACCGATTCAGACGTGGCCATTCGCTTCGGTCAGGGAGATTACCCGGCGCTGCACACGGAGTTTATGTTCCGCGAGCAGCTCTTTCCGGTCGCCAGTCCGGCGCTGCTACAGCGCTTCGGCGTTCCGGAAGAGCCAGCCGAGCTGCTGCGCTACCCGCTGCTGACGCGCGACGGCGCCGATCTGGTGCCGAAATGGGACGTCTGGTTCAGACTGAATGACATCCCGATCGATGTGCTGCACGAGAGCGTGCGCTTCGCCGACACCAATATGACAATTGAGGCCGCGCTGCTGGGACAAGGCATCGCGCTGGCGCGCAGCGGACACGTTGAAAAAGAGCTGGCGGAAGGCTCGCTGGTGCGGCTGTTCGCTATCCCTTTCCCCTCGCCCGCCGCCTATTATTTCGTCTGCCCGAAAGGAATTGAAGCCGAGCCGCATATCGTGATCTTTCGCCGCTGGCTGCTGGCGCAATCCCGCGAGGCGCAACGTAGCTATGCCTGAGGTATGAGTCAATGTTCATACTGCAATGACGAGACTTCGCTTTTCATTCGGGCATGGGCTGATAGCATCACCCCATGCCCAGCTATCTTATTTTACTGACCTTATTTGCTGCCCTGCTGCATGCGGGCTGGAACGCCCTGTTGCGCGGCGGCGACGATCGGCTCTGGTCGATGAGCATCATGTGCGTGGCCATCGCCGTGGTTTGCGTGCTTATCGCGCCCTTCATGCCGATGCCGGCGCGCGCCAGCTGGCCCTGGGCGCTGCTATCGGCGCTGCTGCATGTCGGCTACAACCTCTGTCTGGTGCGCAGCTACCGCAGCGGCGATCTGGGGCAGAGCTACCCGATTGCGCGCGGCTCGTCGCCGCTGATGGTGACCTGCGCGGCGGCCATCTTCGCCGGGGAGAAGATCGAGCTGCGCACGCTGGCCGGCATCGCGCTGATTTCCGGCGGCATCCTGCTGCTGGCAATCAGCGGCGGCAAAGGGCGGATGCCCAATCTGCGCTATCCGCTGGCGACCGGCGCGTTTATTGCCGCCTATAGCGTGGTGGACGGTATCGGCGTGCGCCTCTCCGGCAGCGCGCTCTCCTATACGCTGTGGATGAGCGCCTGCTGGGGCGCGCTGATGCCGGCACTCTATATCGCGCTACGCGATGCGAAAAGCCTGCTGCGCTGGCGTCCGGGCCTGCCGGTCGCGGCGGCGGGCGGGCTGGTGTCGCTGCTGGCCTACGGCATTATTATTGAGGCCATGGCCTCTGCGCCGATGGGTGCGGTTTCCGCGCTGCGTGAGACCAGCGTGCTGTTTGCCGCCGTGCTGGGCTATCTGTTCCTTGGCGAAACCTTAACGATCGGGAAAATGCTGGCGTGCGCGGTGATTGCCGCGGGCACCTTTATGATGAATTAATTCAGTCAGGAGAGCTTACCATGTCAGATCGCTTTACCACTGCGCTGCTGGGTCCGGGCGCGATTGGCACCACCATCGCCGCCGCGCTGCATGAAGCGGGCCGCACGCCGCGTTTGTGCGGGCGCACCGCGCATCCGCAGCTTATCCTGCGTCACGATCAGGGCGAAATCAGGGTGCCCGGCCCCGTCATGACCGATCCGGCCGCTATCGAGCGCCCGGTCGATCTGCTCTTCGTGGCGGTGAAAACCACCCAGGTCGCCGACTGCGCCGACTGGCTGGCGAGACTGTGCGACAAAAACAGCGTGGTATGCGCGCTGCAAAACGGTGTCGAGCAGCAGACGCAGCTGGAACCCTGGGTAAATGGCGCCGTCGTGCTGCCTGCGGTGGTCTGGTTTCCGGCGCAGCGCGAGCCGGATGCCTCGGTCTGGTTGCGCGCCGCGCCGCGCCTGACGCTACCGGATCGGCCGGAGGCTCGGCGGGTGGTGGAGGCGCTGAGCGGCACGCGCTGCGCGGTGGCGCTCACAGCGGACTTTGTCTCGATCGCCTGGCGCAAGCTGCTGCAGAACGCAGTAGCGGGTCTGATGGTGCTGGCTAACCGTCGCGCCGGCATGTTTGCGCGCGCCGATATCACCGCGCTGGCGCTGGACTATCTGCGCGAGTGCCTGAGCGTCGCGCGGGCGCAGGGCGCGGTCCTGAGCGATAAAGTGCCGCAGGAGATCCTTGATGTGTTTCAGCAGGCGCCAGCGGATTTAGGCACCTCGATACTTGCCGACCGGCAGGCGAATCGCCCGCTGGAGTGGGAGATCCGCAACGGCGTGATACAGCGTTACGGCCGCGCGCACGGTATCGCGACGCCCATCAGCGATGTGCTGGTGCCCCTGCTGGCGGCGGGCAGCGAGGGGCCGGGTTAAGCAGAAACCCACAGCCCGCGCGAGCGGGTCTGTGGCTTACCGCCGGTGAATGCCATTCGCGGGCGGCGGGCCCATATGCTGAGCAGCGCTACCTGGCGCGGGCGGCGGGCCCATATGTTGAAAAGCGCTGTCTGGCGCGGGCGGCGGCCCCATATGGTGCGAAGCGCTGGGCGCGCTGCGATGATGTTTATCAGAGGCGGGTGCATAGTGGCGATGCCCGCCTCCGTCAGCCATTACGCAGCCCGACACTGCGGTACATCCCAGCATTATTGTCAGACCCGCGATCAATTGCTTAAACATTCTATTCCCTCTGATTTTTGATCAAGACCGATATTTTACTACTCGCCCCGCCTGAGAGAGCTGGCGATAATATTACAGAGCCAATACGAATAATAAATAAACGCATTAAATAAACAATATTCCGTTTGATAACTATTTAGGCCTGGGTTTGATTTTGATTTAGATCAACACCAGTAGCTATCGCCACATAATTATTTAGCGAAATAAAATTATTAGATTAATCTGTAAGGAGTATGTGTTATGCATTTCCCTGGTGTCAGCCATTATGGCTATCCCGCTTCAACCTACCGGTCGCCAACGACTCACGAAGCGGGATTTTTTTTACCCTTAAGGACCTGCCAACCTTACAGGCTTTTTAGCGCTCGTGCCTTAAGGGATTCGCGTCTGCAGTAGCGCATTTTCGCCCATAGCAAGCTTCACAAAAGGCAGATCAAACAGCGCAGCGTTATCGCTGGTAAATATCACAGTGCCGTAACGCGACTCTCCTCCTTTATAAGGCGAAAGCAGCTCCAGCTGAATACCGTTGCTCATCAGCTGATGTCCCTGACTGTCGAACAGAAACAGGCACATCTTATTATTTTTGCCTGGCGTAAACGCCTCTTTCCCATTGTTATTGATCGTTACTTTGTAGGAGACCTGATACTGCGCTTTGTCCGTCACGCTGTTCCAGACGCTGCCCTGCGCATCCTTCGAAGCGAAAACGGTAATATCAGGCGTACTTTGCGATGCGATGACGCTGCCGGTGACGAGCATAGCGGCAGAGAGAAGCATCGCTTTAGTGGTTTTAGACACGTAATTACCTCCGGTTTTCAGAAAAAATCAGCCGCTGAGAGGCGCTGGCGCTCGCCTGTCCCTGCAGGATGATAAAGAGACATTCAGGCCGCCATGCCTGAACTGCGCGCCACGGCAGGCATCGGGATGGCGATTAATCAGTGCTGAACCTCGACCTGGCTCCAGCCTCGTTTATACATACAGTCTTTAACTAAAATCTCTCTTTGATAAAGATTCGAATCGCTTACGGTATAGCTAACGTCAGATTCGTCATGTTTTTTATCATGGGATACCGACTTGCCGCTCACGACGTTATCCGGCGGCAGGTCGCGCAGCGCCTGGGCCTCGCAGGCGGTTTCAACCACCGTCTCATCGCGGTCGCTTGCCCCCTGCTTTACCCATTTATATTCAGCGCAGTTTGTCAGAAAGAGAGGCAATATTAGCAAAATCATTTTTTTCATTACTACTTTCAACCTGATTCAATATAAAACCTGAGCCTGCTGCCGCAAAACGCAACGTTATTCGCTGGCGTTTGGAAGGACTCTCTTGCGAGAGGGTTTAAGGCGCGGCGCTGTAAAGTCGCGTCGGCATTATTCTTCTACGATCTCTTTTACATCATGCTTCTGTAGCTGGTGCATATTACCGCTGGCATCTTCATAAGAGATCATGCCTGTTTCTTTATCAATGACGGGCTTACCTTTTGCATTAATCATATGTCCGTCATTCGTGGAAATAATATAGCGTCCCGCACAGGCTGAAAGCGTTGACGCTGCCGCCAGCAACATTAACGTTACCGCTGCCTTTTTAATAAGCATGACTTGCTCCTTTTGTTAATCAGAATCAAAAAGTGTTAATTTCGCCTGCAATCCTGGCGCGTAAAAATTAAACCCGCCTTAAACAGCATGCGCTGATATTTTCAGACCTGACTAAAAGCTGACTTTTATCAATAAAAAGGTTCGCATGAGAGAATATCGCCCGCCTGATGTGTAAAGCATTAATACGCCATTAATGAATTAACATATCCGGCGCACGGTTTTGCCTCAGGCGCTGGCGCGCGAAATCAGCCGCCACGCCATCATCACCCGTTCCGTGGGCGCCTGCGGATCGGCTATTTTCTTCAGCAGCAGGTCAAAGGCCGTGCGGCCAATCTCGCGCGACGGCTGAGCGACGGTGGTGAGCGCCGGCGAAACGATTTCAGCGAGTTCGGTGCCGTCAAAACCGGCCACGGCGATATCCTGCGGAATGCGCAGACCCGCGGACTCGATGGCGGACATCGCCCCGGCCGCCAGCGTATCTGATACGGCAAACACCGCATCGGGCCGGGAGTCGCGCCTCAGGAGCGCCTGCATTGCCTGTTTGCCGGCGCTAAAGCTCAGATCGCTGGCGTAGCCGATCGCCTGCCAGCTCAAACCACGGCTCTCCAGCTCCTGCTGATAGCCCTGCTGGCGCAGCTGGGCATATTTGTAGCTGAGATCGGGGTTAATCAGGGCGATATGACGACGGCCGCCGTCGGCCAGATGGGCGACCAGCTGGCGCGCCGCGTCGGTATCGTTGATCCCTACGCAGGAGATATCGCCGGCGTCAGCATACTCCGCACACTGCACCCAGGGCATATCGCCGATAAGCTGCGTCAGCTCCGGCAGCCGGGTGAAGGCGTCCATGGTAATCACGCCCTCCACCATTTTCCCCGCCAGCAGCTGCAGGCTGGAGCGTGAGCGATTAATATCGGCGCCGGAGTTGCACAGCAAAATACGATAGCCGTTCTGCTCTGCCTGCGCTTCTATCCCCTTGACGATTTCCGCGCAAAACGGGTTAGAAATATCGGAAACCAGCACCAGCACCATTGAGCTGCGCGCGGTGCGAAGCTGCCGAGCCAGCAGATTAGGTTGATAGTTGCTGGCTTCTATCGCCTTTAGCACCTTATCCCGGTTGATTTCCTTGACGCTGTCGCTGTTGTTAATGACGCGAGAGACCGTGGCAACGGAGACGCCGGCCAGCTTCGCGATTTTTTGAATGGACATGGTGGGATGACTTCCTGGGTCAGTTTCTGGTCTGCTGGCTATCATAATCCCCCGCGAGACAAGACGTTAGTCCAAATCGGCCGCTGTCGCGCAGCGGCAAGGCGCGTCTGTCCGCGCCGGTGAACCAGGCGCAACCCCACTGCCGCTGCTGCCGGTCAGGCCAGTATCACTCAGGTAGCCCAAGCGCGGCGCGCACGCTGGCGCTGCTCTGCCGGGCGGCGAAGTCGTCAAAGGCATGCTCCGCCACCGGAATAATGTGGCGGCGAATAAACTCTGCGCCCTCGCGCGCGCCGGTCTCCGCCTCTTTCAGGCAGCACTCCCACTCCAGCACCGCCCAGCCATCATAGTTGTACTGCGCCAGCCGGCTGAAAATGCCCTTGAAGTCGATCTGGCCGTCGCCCGGCGAGCGAAAGCGTCCGGCGCGGTCGATCCATCTCTGATAGCCGCCGTAGACGCCGCTGCGGCCGTTCGGCACAAACTCGGCATTTTTAACGTGAAAGGCTTTGATGCGCGCGTGATAGATGTCAATAAACTGCAGGTAATCGATATGCTGAAGGTGCAGATGACTGGGATCAAAGAGAATATTGCAGCGCGGATGGTGATCAACCCTCTCCAGGAAGCGCTCAAAGGTCACGCCATCATGCAGATCTTCGCCGGGATGCAGCTCATAGCAAAGGTCGATGCCGTGGCGATCGTAGATGTCGAGCAGCGGCTGCCAGCGGCGCGCCAGCTCGGCGAACGCCTCTTCGAACAGCTGCGGATTGTGTGGCGGCCAGGGATAGATATAGGGCCAGGCAAGCGAACCGGAAAAGGTCGCATGGGCGCGCAGCCCGAGGTTTTGCGAAGCGGCTGCCGCCAGCGTTACCTGCTCTGTCGCCCAGGCGGTGCGCGCCTCGCGCCTGCCGCGCACGCTTGCCGGCGCGAAGTTGTCGAAAGCGGCGTCGTGCGCCGGATGCACCGCGACCAGCTGTCCTTCCAGATGCGTTGAGAGTTCGCTGATGCATAGCCCCTTCTCCTGCAGCAATCCACGCACCTCGTCGCAGTAGGTCTGGCTGCTGGCGGCCCGCGGCAGATCGAATATCCCAGGATGGTTGCAGGGGATCTGCAGGGCTTTATAGCCAAGCGACGCCGCCCACTGCGCCAGCCCCTCCAGCGAATTAAACGGCGCCTGCTGCCCGATAAACTGCGAAAGAAAAATGCCCGGACCTTTCAACGTTTTCAAAAACTACCTCCCGTAAAACCGCTTAGTCGCGATACTTGAACGTGAACAGAAACAGCACGGCGATCGCCGCGGCGGCAATCGCCGGGATCCACCAGAACAGCGCCCAGCTGGCGGCGGAAACCTGGCCGGCTACCAGATGGTTATAGAGCGCGCCGGAGATTTGCGATCCCAGCAGCATGCCGATGCCGTAGGTAAACATCACGATCATGCTCTGCGCCTGACCCTTTACTTTCTCGCCCGCGATGCGATCGGTATAGATGAAGCCGACCACAAAGAAAAAGTCGTAACAGACGCCGTGCAGCAAGATGCCCAGCCAGATCAGGGCGCGCCCCTCTTCACCCATGCCCATGGCGAACAGCGCATAGCGCACAAACCAGGCGGCCATGCCCACCAGCAGCATGATTTTCACGCCAAGGCGACGAAACAGCAGCGGGATTACCAGCATAAAAAAGATTTCCGACATCTGACCAAACGACATCAGGGTACTGACGTTTTTCACCCCGGCGTCGGCCAGCCAGGAGGCGGTAAAGGCGTAATAGGTGCCAAGCGGAACAGAGATCAGGGTGGCGCAGAGCGAAAAGATAAAAAAGTGGCGAATTTTCAGCAGCGCGAAGGCGTCGGCGCAGAAGAGATCGCGCAGGTGGAAAGGCGCGCCTTTCGCCGGCGCAGGCGTGTGCGGCAGCGTCAGGCTGTAGATCGCCAGCGCGACCGAGCTAATGGCCGCCAGCGTAAAGATGGCGACGCTGGAGGCGATGCCGACAACGCCGATAAAAATCCCCGCCACGATCCAGCCGATAGTGCCGAATACCCGCACTACCGGGAAACTTTTCTCGCTGCTCGCCAGGCTGTGAAAGGCGATATTGTTGGTAAGCGCCAGTGTAGGCATGTAGCACAGGGTGTAGCCGAACAGTAAGGCGATCAGCAGGCCGCCGTTTTCTGCCACCACCGCCTGCGGCACAAACCAAAGGATCACCGCGCCGGCCAGATGCATCACCGCCAGCACCTTCTGCGACGGGAAGAAGCGATCCACCAGCATGCCCAGCACAAAGGGCGACAGTATCGACGCAATCGGCCCGGCGGAGAAGGCATCGCCAATCAGCAGCGACATATTGTGCTGCGTCATCACCAGCCCGAGCGTTACCGACCAGCTGCCCCAAATAAAGAACTGCAAAAACATCATCAGCGACAGCCGCGGCACCAGCATGCGCTGCGCCGCTACGGCGTGATCGTTACCTTGCGTATAAGAAACCATAGCAGCCTCGCAGAGAAAAGTAATCGATTACAATTAATGTCTGCTAGAAAAGTAATCGATTACAAAGCATCTTTCTCTTCCATTGATCACATTTTGCGCAACGCGCTGGCAACAAACTGCACTATCGATATGGCGGTTTTGTGATCCACATTGTAGTACAACTATAATTTATCGTACTACAATGCCGCCATACTGATAGCTGCTTACGTCTGCGTTGTACTTCAAACATGAGGCAAAACTGAGCACTCGGGGTAAAGTAGAAGCAAACAGGCAGGTACAAGGAGCTTCTATGACCCTCAACAAAACCGACCGCATCGTGATTACGCTGGGCCAGCAGATCGTCAGCGGCAAATATCTGCCCGGCGCGCCGCTGCCGGCCGAGACGGAGCTGTGCGACGAGTTCGCCACCTCGCGCAATATCATCCGCGAGGTGTTCCGTTCGCTGACGGCGAAGCGGCTTATTGAAATAAAGCGTTACTACGGCGCCTTCGTCACGCCGCGCAATCAGTGGAACTACCTCGACTCGGACGTACTGCAGTGGGTGCTGCAAAACGACGACGATCCGCGCCTGATCGCGGCCATGAGCGAAGTGCGCAATCTGGTGGAGCCAGCCATTGCCCGCTGGGCGGCGGAGCGCGCGACGTCGCAGGATCTGGCGCAGATTGAAGCGGCGCTCAACGACATGATCGCCAACAACCAGGACCGGGACGCCTTTAACGAAGCGGACATTCGCTATCACGAAGCGGTGCTGCGCGCGGTACACAACCCGGTGCTGGAACAGCTTAGCGTGGCGATAAGCTCCCTCCAGCGCGCCGTCTTCGAGCGCACCTGGCAGGGCGACGAGGCCAATATGCCGAAAACGCTAAGCGAACATAAAGCGCTGTTCGACGCCATAAGGTTGCAGAACGGCGATGCGGCAGAGCAGGCGGCGTACACCATGATCGCCAGCTCGACACACAGGTTAAAGGACATCACATGAGATCTCGCTATATCGCCGTTGACTGGGGCTCCACCAATTTGCGCGCCTGGCTTTTCGACAACGAACGCTGTCAGGAAAGCAGAGAGTCAGAAGCGGGCGTTACCCGGCTGAACGGAAAGCGCCCGCAGGCGGTATTAGACGAGGTCACGCAGGGATGGCGCGACGGCGCGACGCCGGTAGTGATGGCCGGCATGGTAGGCAGCAACGTGGGCTGGAAAAGCGTGCCCTATCTGCCGCTGCCCGCCCGCTTATCAGCGATCGGCGAGCAGCTGACGCCGGTCGACCACAACGTCTGGATCGTGCCCGGTTTGTGCGTCAGCCATGAGGATCACCATAACGTGATGCGCGGCGAAGAGACGCAGCTGCTCGGCGCGCACGCGCTGGCGCCCTCGCCTCTTTACGTGATGCCGGGCACGCACTGCAAATGGGTGCAGGTCGACAACGAACGTATCTGCGACTTTCACACCGTGATGACCGGCGAACTTCACGCTCTGCTGCTGCGCCACTCGCTCATTGGCGCCGGTTTGCCTGAGCAGCAGCCGTCGCAAACAGCGTTTGACGCCGGGCTGGCGCGCGGAATTGCGACGCCGGCGCTGCTGGCGCAGATCTTCGAGATCCGCGCCGCGCATATCCTCGGCAGCCTGGCCCCTGAAGAGGTCAGCGAATTTTTATCCGGTCTGCTGATTGGTGCGGAGGTCGCCACGATGCGCGAACGCTTTGGCCATCAGCCGATCGCCCTCGTCGGCGGAGAATCGCTGACCCGCCGTTATCACCAGGCGCTGGCCGCCGTTGGCCAGCAGGCCAGCGTAATAGCCGGCGATACCGCCTTTCAGGCAGGCATAAGGAGCATCATTAATGCAATGGCAAACTGAACTTCCCCTGATCGCGATTCTGCGCGGGGTCACGCCCGACGAGGCCGTGGCGCATGTCGGCGCGGTTATCGACGCCGGTTTCGATGCGGTGGAAATTCCGCTCAATTCGCCGCAGTGGGAGCTCAGCATCCCGCTGATCCTCGAGGCTTACGGCGACAGGGCGTTGATAGGCGCCGGAACGGTGTTGAAAATCGAACAGGTGGACAGGCTGGCGGAGATGGGCAGCAGGCTTATCGTGACGCCGAATATTCAGCCGGCGCTGATCCGCCACGCCGTGAGCCTCGGCATGATCGTCTGTCCCGGCTGCGCGACGGCCAGCGAAGCCTTTAACGCGCTGGAGGCCGGCGCGCAGGCGTTAAAAATATTCCCCTCCTTCGCGTTCGGCCCGGGCTACATCAAGGCGCTAAAAGCGGTGCTGCCCGACGACGTGCCGGTGCTGGCCGTGGGCGGCGTTACGCCAGAAAACCTGGTGCAGTGGCTTGAGGCGGGCTGCGCAGGCGCCGGGCTCGGCAGCGATCTCTATCGCGCCGGTCAGCCCGTGGAGCGAACCGCGCAGCAGGCGGCCGCATTTGTTCAGGCATACAGAGAGGCAGTGAAATGAAAATAACCCGGCTCACCACATACCGTTTACCCCCGCGCTGGATGTTTCTTAAAATCGAAACCGACGAAGGCGTTGTCGGCTGGGGAGAACCCGTTATCGAGGGACGCGCGCGCACCGTCGAAGCCGCCGTACATGAACTCGGCGACTACCTGATTGGTCAGGATCCGGCGCGCATCAACGATCTGTGGCAGGTGATGTACCGCGCCGGTTTTTACCGCGGCGGCCCGATCATGATGAGCGCCATCGCCGGCATCGATCAGGCGCTGTGGGATATCAAAGGCAAGGTGCTGGGCGCCCCGGTATGGCAACTGATGGGCGGCCTGGTGCGGGATAAAATCAAAGCCTATAGCTGGGTGGGCGGCGATCGACCGGCGGACGTAATCGCCGGCATCCATACGTTACGCGAAATCGGCTTCGACACCTTCAAGCTCAACGGCTGCGAAGAGCTGGGCATTATCGACGACTCGCGTAAAGTCGACGCCGCGGTGAATACCGTCGCGCAAATTCGCGATGCGTTCGGCGATAAGATTGAGTTTGGCCTCGACTTTCACGGCCGCGTGAGCGCGCCGATGGCGAAGGTGTTGATCAAAGAGCTTGAGCCCTACCGCCCGCTGTTTATCGAGGAGCCGGTTCTGGCGGAGCAGGCGGAATATTACCCGAGGCTGGCGGCGCAAACCGCTATTCCTATCGCGGCGGGCGAACGCATGTTCTCACGTTTTGAGTTCAAACGCGTGCTCGAGGCGGGCGGACTGGCGATTCTGCAGCCCGATCTCTCCCATGCCGGCGGCATCACCGAGTGCGTTAAAATCGCCGCCATGGCGGAAGCCTACGACGTCGCCTTCGCGCCGCACTGCCCGCTCGGCCCGATCGCCCTCGCCGCCTGTCTGCACGTCGATTTCGTCTCGCGCAACGCGGTTTTCCAGGAGCAAAGCATGGGGATTCATTACAACCAGGGCGCGGAGCTGCTCGACTTTGTGAAAAACAAAGCGGACTTCAGCATGGAAGGCGGCTTCTTTAAACCCTTAATGAAACCGGGACTCGGCGTGGAAATTGACGAGGAGCAGGTGATCGAACGCAGCAAAAACGCGCCAGACTGGCGTAATCCGCTGTGGCGCCATGCGGACGGCTCCGTCGCGGAGTGGTAAGGCGCATTATTTAGCCCGGCTCCGCTCGCCGCGGATTATCTGACAATACATAAATAGAAAACACACCCTCTGTAAATAACAGGGCATGGTGAACGGCTTCGCCATGCCCAAAATCTGGAGACAGATTGCGATGGATATTTCCGTAAATAATGCAAAACCAGGGCGACGTCGTTATCTCACGCTGTTGATGATCTTTATTACCGTCGTGATCTGTTACGTCGACCGGGCTAATCTGGCCGTGGCTTCCGCGCATATTCAGCAGGAGTTCGGCATCACTAAAGCAGAGATGGGCTATGTCTTCTCCGCATTCGCCTGGCTTTATACCCTGTGCCAGATCCCCGGCGGCTGGTTTCTCGATCGTATTGGCTCGCGGCTGACCTATTTTATCGCCATTCTGGGCTGGTCGGTGGCGACCCTGCTGCAGGACTTCGCCACCGGGCTGATATCGCTGATCGCCCTGCGCGCCGTGACCGGCATCTTCGAAGCGCCCGCCTTTCCCACCAATAACCGCATGGTCACCAGCTGGTTCCCGGAACAGGAGCGCGCCTCCGCGGTGGGTTTCTTCACATCCGGGCAGTTTGTCGGCCTGGCCTTTCTGACGCCGCTGTTAATCTGGATTCAGGAGCTGCTGAGCTGGCACTGGGTCTTTATCGTCACCGGCGGTATCGGCATTATCTGGTCGCTGGTCTGGTTCAGGGTTTACCAGCCGCCGCGTCTTACCAAAGGTATCGGCAAGGCGGAGCTCGACTATATTCAGCGCGGCGGCGGTCTGGTTGACGGCGATGCGCCCGCCACCCGTGAAGCGCGTCAGCCGCTGAGCAAAGCCGACTGGAAGCTGGTGTTTCATCGCAAACTGCTGGGCGTCTATCTGGGACAGTTCGCCGTGACCTCGACGCTGTGGTTTTTCCTGACCTGGTTCCCAAATTATCTGACTCAGGAAAAAGGCATCGCCGCGCTGAAAGCGGGCTTTATGAACACGGTGCCCTTCCTCGCCGCTTTTGTTGGCGTGCTGCTCTCCGGCTGGCTGGCGGACAGACTGGTGAAGAAAGGCTATTCCCTCGGCGCAGCGCGTAAAACGCCGATTATCTGCGGACTGCTGATCTCCACCTGCATTATGGGCGCCAACTACACCGACGATCCGGTCTGGATTATGACGCTGATGGCGGTGGCCTTTTTCGGCAACGGCTTCGCGTCGATCACCTGGTCGCTGGTGTCGTCGCTGGCGCCGATGCGGCTGATTGGCCTGACCGGCGGCGTATTCAATTTCGTCGGCGGGCTGGGCGGCATTACCGTTCCGCTGGTGATCGGCTATCTGGCGCAGGATTACGGCTTTGGCCCGGCCCTGATCTATATCGCGGCGGTGGCCTTGATCGGCGCGCTCTCCTATATCCTGCTGGTGGGCGAGGTCAAACGCATCGCCGAACCTGAAGAGAGCCGGAACGGTCTGCGTCCGCTGGAGACCCCTCAGTCAAAATAGGGTTTGAGCAGCGCCTCCGTCCAGTGCATAAAGGCCCTGACGCGTTGCGACAGGCTACGGCGGTGCGCCACCACGAAAAAGGCGTTAAGCGGCGCGGGACGCAGATCGGGCAGCACCTCCACCAGCGCGCCGGCGGCGAGATGCGGCGCCAGCGCGGAGTAGCCCGCCTGGATGAGTCCCATCCCCGCCAGCCCGGCCTCGTGATAAGTCTGAACGCTGTTCACCTTCATCATGCCCGGCAGCATCAGCGTTTTGTAGCCGTCGCCCGACGGATATTCCCATCCGTCGGGTTTCGCGCCGAAATTTCTCACGTAGTGCACCATACGGTGCTCCTGAGTAACCAGATCCTCGAGGGTGCGTGGCGTGCCGTAACGGGCAAGATAGGCCGGGCTTGCGGCATTGATCATGCGCAGCTTGCCTAACGGCCGGGCAATCAGCGTCTCATCCGCAACGGGGCCAAGACGGATCACGCAGTCAAACCCTTCCTGCACCAGGTCGACGCGGCGATCGGTGCTGGAAAGCTCAATCTCCAGCGCCGGATGCGCCGCCATCAGCTGCGGCAAGGCCGGTATCACCACCGACTGCGCCAGCACGGTGGGCATATCGACGCGCAGCCGCCCACGCAGCGGCGCGCCCTGATCCGCGAACATCGACTGCAACTCTTCTGCCTCCGCCAGCAGATCCCGCGCGCGGGAATAAAAGGCGCGGCCATCCTCGGTGAGCTGCACGCTGCGCGTGGTGCGGTGCAGCAGCGTGGCACCGACCTCCGCCTCCAGTTCGCGTATCACCGCCGATACGCGCCCTTTCTGCATGCCCAGGCTTTCCGCCGCGCGGGTAAAGCTCGTCATTTCCGCCACGCGCGCAAATACCATTAGCGCATCAAGATTCTTCATTGTTCACTATTCCGGTAACAGCGTGTTCTTATTTCACCCGTTTATGCGCAGTTTAATACTCAATAAACTCCTTTTACACCCTGCTTTTAAAGCCCTGTTAACGAATGAAGGTACTTATCATGACGGCAAAAGGTTATTTAATCGCTCACGTCACCGTATCGGACGCCGCGGCCTACGCGGAATACGCCAGCGCAGCCGGCGAGGCGATGCGGGAATTCAGCCCGGAAATCGTCGCCTGGTCCGGACAATATGAAAATCTGGAAGGCGAAGCGCATGAGCGGCACGTGATTTTCGCATTCGCCTCTTTTGCCGAGGCGAAGCGCTTCTATGAGAGCCCGGCCTATCAGGCCGCACGAAAGCTGCGCGCGGGCGCAGCCACCGGCACCTTTGTGCTGGTCGAAGGCAGCGCCTGACGTCGGCGCTGATGCGCTGATGCGCTGATGAGGATTACGCGCCGCAGCGCTCAGCCAGCCTGTCGAGAAAGGTAAACAGCGCCTGGTTCATTTCCCGATAGTCGTGCGCACGCAATTCGTCTGGCGTTTGAACAAAACGCCATTCGGCCGCACGGCGCAGATCGTTTTCTGAATGGGCAATCAGGCGCTCTACTACATCCGGCGTCAGCTCCATGTGACACTGGAAGCCGTAAACTCGCTCGCCATAAGCGACAATCTGGCGCGGACATCCTTCGCTATAGGCAATGATGACGGCTTCCGGCGTCAGTCCTGGCATATCGTTATGCCAGTGCCCTACCTCAAGCGTGTCGCCAAAGTGTTTAAATAGCGCATGTTTCCTGCCCGCCTCGGTCAGCGATACAGGGAATTTGCCAATCTCCTTCTCAGGACTGTGGGCGAACGGCGCGCCAAGCGCTTCACCAATCAGCTGCGATCCCAGACAGATGCCGATAACCGCTTTTTCGGCTTTTACCGCGGCCGCGATGACCGCTTGCTCGGCCTTAGCGTCAAAGTGCGGACACGCCTCTGTAGTGGTTGCCGGATCCTGCGGTCCGCCCATAACGATAAGAAAATCGATATCCTCTACACAGGCAGGAAGCGGCTCGCCAGCATAAACCCGCGAACAGGTCACCTGATGCCCGCGATTTTTTGCCCAGATCTCATAGGCTCCCGGCGCTTCGAAGCTTTCGTGAATAATAAAATGTATGCGCATGGCAAATAAACTCCGTGATGTAAGCAGGAACAAGCGCGGTCAGCGCTAAAAACGTGGTCTGCCGTCAGGCTGGCGATGTCAGGCTGCCTATCAGAAGAGCGAAAGCCTCTGCCTCGGCCGACTCAAGATCGGAAACGGTAATTCGCACTCCATGTGCGGGGCGCGTCAGGCCAAAAACTTCGCCGCCGCGAACCAGCCAGCCCCTCTGCGCCAGCTGCATGACAAGGTCAGCGCTATCGCGCTCCAACGGAATCCACAGATTCAGTCCGTCATGTTTGTCGAAAACCTCAAAGTGATGACGCTGCAACAGATCGGTCAAAATCTGACGGCGGACGCGATAGGCGTTCTTCGCTCTTTCAATCTGCTCGTGAAAATCGGGAGAGCGTATCGCGCTCGCAGCGGCCTTCTGCAAAAGATGACTGACCCAGTTGGTACCAGCGTTCAGGCGCTGCCGCAGGCGCCGTGACGTTTCATCATCGCTGGCGACGAAGGCGAGCCGCAGATCGGGGCCGAGAAATTTAGAGGTTGAGCGAATAAGCGCCCAGTGACGCGTGGCAGGCGGAATAATATGGTGATAGTCCTGGGTGGAAAGCAGCGAAAAGTGATCGTCAACGATAACCAGTACCTGGGGATAGTCTGACAACAGCGAGCGAATTTGCGCCGCCCGCTTCGCGCTCAGCCCGAAGCCTGTTGGATTGTGCGCGCGCGGCGTAATGATAAGCGCCTGAATGCCTGAAGCCAGCAGTTCGGCCAGCGGCTTTACCTCTATTCCCTCAACATCCATCGGCACGCCCGCGGCCTGCAGGCGGTTATGCATCAATGTGCTGATACTGCTAAGAAAACAGGGATCCTCGACCCCGACCCGATCGCCAGCGATAAGATAGCAATTAAGCAGACGCTCGACCGCATCCACCGCGCCGCTGGTCAGATTGAGCGCGTATGAGTCTACATCTTCATCCATCCAGCGGCGGCCAATCTGCTCCATCTCCTCGCTGATAGCGCGCTCTCCATACAGGCCAGGCCGATCGGGCGCAAGGCTCACCGTCGGCAAGAGATCGCGGCAAGGATTGCCGCCCGCCAAATCGCGCAGCGCCATATCTGGCGCTGAACCTTCCTGCGCCATCGGGGAAGTGATAAAACCGCGTATCACGGTGCCGTTGCGCCCACGCGAGACGGCGAACCCCGCGTCGATAAGGCGTTTGTAAGCGGTAGCAACGGTGTTGCGATTGATCTTTAGCAAGCCAGCAAGCTCCCGTACGGGAGGCAGCGTCTGACCCGGTTTCAGTTCCCCGGACGCAATTTTCGCCCTGACCTGCTCAACGATTTCGCCTGCGCTTTTACCTGATATTTTCATAGCTCTATGACAATAGTATTTTTGACCTATGACAATATGGCCAGGTTTGGCGGCGCTGTCTACAGAATTTACCCGCCTCGCTCTACTGCACCGTATCAGCTCCTCGGCTGGCGCCTCGCCCTGGCACGCGCTTCCGCCTGCATCACCAGGCTGAGCGCCGCCGGCAGCACCGTCAGGGTAACCAGCGTCGCGGCAATCAGCCCGCCGATAATCGCCAGCGCCATCGGGCCCCAGAAAATCTGATGCGAAACCGGGATCATGCCCAGAATGGCGGCGCTGGCGGTCAGCAGCACGGGACGCGCGCGGTGCATGGCGGCGACGGCGATCGCCTCGTTGCAGGGGCGCCCCGCGCTTAGCTGGCTCTCCGCTTCGGCGATGAGTATCACCGCATTGCGGATAATCATGCCCGCCAGCGCGATAACGCCCAGCAGCGCCACAAATCCCATTGGCGTGCCGGTCGGCAGCATCGCCAGTACGATGCCCGGCAGGGCAAAAGGCGCCATCAGCAGCGCAAGCAGCATGCGGGAGAAGCGCTGAAGCTGGATCATCAGCAGCGTCAGCATGCAAAGCAGCGTGACCGGCAGCATGGCGAAAACCGATCCGTTGCCCTTGTTCGACTCGGCTACGGCGCCCTCTTCGCTGATGCTGTAGCCTGGCGGCAGGCTGGCTCTGAATCTGTCGAGGATCGGGCGCAGGCCGGCTGACACCGCTTCGGCGCGCAGGCCGGGCGGCAGGTCGGTCTGCACGGTGATAAACGGCAGACGCTGGCGACGCCAGATTACCGGATCCTCCAGTCCCCACTGCGGCGTCGCGACCTGCGCCAGCGGGATTTTCGCGCCCGACGGCGCTGTTATCATCAGCGCCTGGAGGCTGCTGAGATCGTCTCTCTCCGCCGCGTTTGCCTGCAGCACCACATCAACCAGCCGGTCGTTGTCGCGCACGCTGGTGATCGTCGCGCCAGACCAGAGGGTGTTGAGATAGCGGGCAATCTGCTCTGAGGAGAGCCCTACCGCGCGCGCGGCCGTCTGGTTCACCTTCAGGGTCACCACCCGCTCAGGCTCGCCTGCCGTCTGATTCACCTCACGCGTCAGAGGGGATCGGCCGAGCGCGGCGGTAAGCCGTTCCGCCAGCGCCTCAACGCGTTCGTAACTGGGACCGCTGACGCGATAACGCACCGGCCAGCCGACCGGCGGCCCCAGTTCAAGGGGCGACACCCGGGTGGTGATATCGCTGAATTCCCGGGCGAGCAGCGCGGCGAGATAGCGCTGTAGCCGTGCCCGTGCCGCCAGGTCCTTCGCCACCACCACCAGCTGGGCGGTGTTTTCATCCTCCAGCAGAACCTCCATCGGCAGATAAAAGCGCACCGCCCCGCTTCCCACGTAAGTGGAGTAGCGATCGATATCGCGGCTGGCCGACAGCGCGCGCTCCAGCCGCTGGGTCTGACGCAGCGTTGCCGCCTGCGAGGCGTTCGCCGGCAGCGCCAGACTGACCAGCAGTTCGGGCCGGTCGGACGCCGGAAAAAATTCGCCCTGCATAAAAGTAGCGCCCACGCCCGCCAGCAACAGCGCGGCGAGAGCGAGAGCAAGGGTGATAAGCCGATGCCGGAGAATGCGCTCAAGCAGGCGACGATAGCGCGCGCTCAGCCCGCGACTGCCTGATGCCTGCGGCGGCAGTCGGGCCGGCAGCAGCCAGCTGCCGGTCAGCGGCGAGAAGAGCACCGCCACGATCCACGAACAGAGCAGCGCGATAAGCACCACCGCAAACAGGGTGTAGCAGTATTCGCCGGCGCTCGAGGCAGCAAAGCCAACCGGAATGAAACCCGCGATGGTGACCAGCGTGCCGGTCAGCATCGGCCAGGCCGTCGCGCTAAAGGTCCCGATTGCAGCGTCGGCGCGCGACTCACCCGCTTCGAGGCGCGCCACCATGGTTTCCACCGCGATCATGGCGTCATCGACCAGCAGACCCAGCGCGATAATCAGCGCGCCGAGCGAGATGCGCTGCAGTCCGATACCGGCCAGATGCATACAGGCAAAGGTCATCGCCAGCACCAGTGGAATAGCAGCCGCCACCACCAGACCGGCCCGCATCCCCAGCGACACAAAGGAGACGGCCAGCACGATAACCACCGCTTCGGCGAGCACGCGGAGAAATCCGCTGACCGCCTGTTTCACCACCGCCGACTGATCGGCAACCTGCGTCATCTCTATGCCGTGCGGCAGCTGCGCGCCCTCCTGACGCATGCGCGCGCGCAGCGCCTGGCCGAACGCCAGCATGTTCCCGGTGGGCGCCATGGCAATGGCCAGGCCGATTGCCGGCTGGCCGTTAACGCGAAACAGCGGAGCCGGAGGCTCCGCCACCCTGCGCGTCACCGTGGCGATATCGGTAAGCGGCACATAGCGCCCGTTGAGGCGCAGCGTCACCGCACGCAGGCTCATCTCATTGCGGAAGGCGCCGCTGACGCGCAGGGCAATATTATCCTCCGGCGTGCGCACCGTCCCTGCTGGCGCCACCACATTCTGCGCGCGCAGGGCGTCCGCAACCTGCTGCAGATCCAGCCCCATTGATGCGAGCTGACGCGGTGAAAAGGCGACCACCAGCTGTTCCTGCTGCTCGCCCAGCAGCTGCACTTTGCCTGCGTCGGGCAGGCTCATCAGGTCGCGGCGGATCGCCTCGACGCGGTCGCGCACTTCTCGCAGGCTAAAGCCGTCGCCTGTGAAGCCGTAAATTGTGCCAAACGTATCCTCGAACTCATCGTTGACGGCGGGGCCCTGCACGCCCTGCGGTAAAGCGGGCGCGATGTCCTGCATCGCTTTTCGTACCTGATACCAGATATCGGCAACCCGCTCCGGCGGCGTCTCATCGCGCAGATTAACGAAGATCACGCTGCGTCCGGCGCGCGTTTCGCTCTGAACATAGTCGAGCATGGGGATCGCCTGCAGCTTTTTCTCTAGCGGATCGGTAAGCAGATGAACCGTATCGTCAAGCGTCGCGCCTGGCCACTGTGCGGAGACCACCGCCGTTTTGATGGTGAAGGCGGGATCTTCGTTGCGCGCGAGCTGCTGGTAGCTGACAACGCCGGCGGCCACGATCAGCAGCATCAGGAACGCCATCAGCTGCTGGCGGCGCAGCGCCCAGGCGGAAAGATTGAAGGCGGGCATCATAAAGAGGTTCCTTCTGTCTGCGTCACCCGCTCGCCGTCGCGCAGGGTTCTGACCCCAGCCGTCACGACTCGCTCGCCCGGCGCAATGCCTGCGCGAATCAGCACCGACTCCGAGGCATAGCCGGCGATGCGCACGACGCGACGGCGGACCAGGCTGCGAAGCGGATCCAGCACGAACACCGCTGGCTCTCCCGCCAGCCGCGTCAGCGCGGCGGCCGGCAGCGTCATTAACGGCTCGCCCTCTGCTGCGGGCAGCGCGATCGTGGCGCTTGCGCCCAGTACCATCTCCGGCGGCGGGTTATCCAGCGTGACGCGTACCCGCCAGCTGCGCGTTTGGGCATCGGCCTGCGGACTGACGTCGCGCAGATGGCCGGTGGTGGCGACGGCAGGATTGCGCAGCAGCGCGACGTGAAAAACCGCGTCGGGCCGCCGGGAAACGCTGTCGGGCGCGGCGACGTCAAATACCACGTCCCGACGGCTGCCGAAGGCGACGCTATAGACCGCCTCTCCGGCGCTGATGACCTGGCCTGCCGACGCGCTAACGCCGATCACTATTCCATCATCAGGCGCAGTCAGCGCGCGCCAGCGCAGGTTTTCCTGCGCGTTCTTTAGCGCCGCCTCGCTGCTCCGCAGCCGCGACAGCGCGGCCTGCCAGTCAGCCGCAGCGGTATCGAGCTGCGCCCGCGCGACGGCGCCGGACGGCATCAGCAGACGCATGCGATGCAGCGTAAGCGCGGCGACTTTTTCGGCGGCGCGGCTGCTGTCGAGGTCCGCCTGCGCGCGGGTCATCTGGCTAAGGGCCTGCGGGCTGTCGAGCGTGGCCAGGGTGTCGCCGCGCCGAAATCGCGCGCCCGGCTCGGCGCTGCGCGTCAGGATCCTGCCCTCAAGCCTGAAGCTCAGCGTGGTTTCATCGTGGGCGCGTATGTCGCCGGTAAGGAGCGGCGCCGAGACGGCGGCAGGTGCGACCGTCACGCACCTGACCGGACGCGGCGGCGGCGGCGCGCTGGCTGGCCGCTGCCGATCGCAGCCGGTCAGCATGACGACCATCAGCATCAAACCTGGCAGCAGCGGCGGCAGCCAGTTGAGATGGCGGGTAACGAGCAAATGCCCGGCGCCCTGCTCGATCAGGGCGGTAAGTTCATCAGACATGGCGCAGTTCCTGAGTAACGTTTGCGCCATTAAACCGCTTAATTATCGAGATTCTTGCGGTGAACCATCAAGAGCGTGTCAAGAAAGGGGTCCGGGCAGCAGAATGCGCATCCGCAGACCGCCTTCAGGCGGAAGCGACGCCGCGATGGCGCCGCCGTGCGCCTGACAGATCGCCTGTGCGATAGAGAGGCCCAGCCCGCTGCCTCCGGAGTGACGCGCACGCGACGCTTCGCCGCGCGTAAAACGCTCAAACATGATCGGCAAAAAGGCCTGCGGCACGCCGGGGCCGCTGTCCTGAACGCTGATTTCATATCCCTCATCGCAGCGGCGAGCGCTGAGCATTATCCTGCCGCCGGAGCCAGCATAGCGCAGCGCATTTTCCAGCAGAATGGTCAATACCTGTCCCAGCCGAAACGGATCGATATTCAGCAGCGCGTTCTCCGTTACCCCAATCTCCGCGCGCATGCCCGCTGCATCAAGCTGCGGCCTAATCCACAGCAGGCGTTCGCGCAGCAGATCTGCTGGATTGCAGGGTTTCGTGTCCAGGCTGAGCTGCCCCGCGTCGGCCAGCGAAAGCAGATGCAGCTCATCAATCAGCCTGCGCAGACAGCTTAACTGCTCCATGATCAGCCCATGCTGCCGCCGATCCGCCGTGAATACGCCGTCGATCAGCGCCTGCAGCCGCACCATCGCCGCCGTCAGAGGCGAGCGCAGCTCATGCGCCATAGCGACGTGAGAGGCGCGCAGCTCTTTGTCATAGCGCGCCAGCTGTCGCGTCATGGCGTTAAAGTTCTGCGCCAGATGCGCCAGCTCCGCCGGCGCGCCAGGCGTGAGCGCGGCCTGCGCGCCGAAATCCCCTTCCGTTACGCTCTCCGCGGCGCGTCTGAGCTGGCTGAACTGCGCCGAAAGCGGCCGGGCATGACGCAGGCCAAAATAGGCGATAAACGGAATGGTCACCAGCACCAGAATGCCGACGGTGATCCAGTCGGCCGAGGCGATAGAGGGATCGGAATAGCGAATGCCCCACCAGCTATCGACAATCTGGTGAAAGCGAGCGGGATCGATTTGCGGATTCTCGCGCAGGATCAAAAAGGTTTTCAGCACATCAGGCGGCATATGCCAGGTGATCCAGAGATACTGCGCCGTGAAGCGCAGCCACATGCACAGCGCGATCAGCACCACGGTGCCGATCGCCAGGGTGAGAATGCGTACGCAGAGCCAGCGCCACAAGGTTTGCGGATGCGTTTTTTTCATGGCTGTCGGAACCGGTAGCCGATGCCACGCACGTTCAGCAGCACCTCCGCGATGCCCGCCGCTTCCAGCTTGCGCCGCAGGTTATAGATGTGCGTATCCACTACGCGCTCCAGCGCATCGCTTTCGGGCAAACACTGCTCAAGCAGATACTGGCGGCTCAGCGCGCGCACCGGCGCGCGCATCAGGGTGGCCAGCAAGGAAAATTCTGTCGGCGTGATATCGAGGCTGGCCACGCCCTCTCCTCGCTCCACCGTCACCGTCATGGCCGCGGTATTGACCTCCAGCGCGCCCCATCGCAGCACCTCTTCCGCTGGCGGCTTAGGGTGGCTGCGTCGTAATACCGCCTGCACGCGCGCCACCACCTCGCCGGGATGATAAGGCTTGACCACGTAGTCATCCGCCCCGTAGCGCAGCGCGCCGATGCGATCCGGCGTATCGCCCATCGCCGTGACCATAATAACCGGCACATCGCTGCCGCGTCGGATCTTTGCCAGCACCTCTGTGCCGTTCAGGCCGGGCAGCATAACGTCGAGCAGCACCAGATCGGGCCGCCAGCGCTCGGCCTGCTCCAGCCCGGACACGCCGTCCGCCGCGACTCTGACCAGATAGTTTTCCCGGCGCAGATAGGCTTCCAGCACCTCTGCCACGCTGGCGTCGTCTTCGATAATCAGAATCTTTTTGTTCTGCATGGCTCACCTTGACACTTTCTTCATAAATCCCTGGCCGTTTATTGACACGTCCGCCGGATAGTTCCGGCTGGCGGTACGATCGCCCGTCAAGGGCGGAGAAAACGGATGACGAGGAGAGATGATGATAACCAGAAATACGACGCTGTACATGGCCGGACTGGCACTGCTCGCCAGCGCCGCGGCGGCGCGCGCAGATGACGGCGAGACGCAGGACAGCTTCATGATCGGCCTGGGCGCGCAGTATGCGCCGCGCTACAGCGGCTCCGATAAGATGCGGCTGCAGCCGGTGCCGATTTTTCAGGCAAGGCGCGGCGCTTTTTTTGCCGATGCCCAGAAAGGCGTCGGCTACGATCTGCAGAGCGACGGCGGCTTCTACCTCGAGCATACCCTGGGCTACAGCCTGGGCCGCGCCGATAAAGACGCCGACTGGCGCGACGGCGCCGACAGGCTCAAAGGCATGGGCAGCATCGACGCCAGCGTCAATACTGCGCTGGCGCTGGGCTGGCAGGTCACGCCCTGGCTCAGCGCTGAGGGCAAGGCGGTGCTGCCGCTCAGCGACGATCAAGGCGTCAATTATCAGGCGTCGCTGACGCTGGTGCCGCTGCAATCCACGCGCGATACCCTGGCGCTGCAGTCGACGGCGCTGTTCGGGGACGCCCGCTATATTCATCTCTGGTATGGCGTCAGCGCCGCGCAAAGCCGCCGCGCCAGTTTTGAACCCTACCGCGCGCCCGGTGGATTTTATGGGGTGCAAACCACGCTCAGCTGGAGTCATCAGTTTGATGCCAACTGGGGAAGCCTGGTCAGCGCAGGCTACAGCTGGCTCGGCGATCGTGCGGCGGCGAGCCCGGTGGTTTTCCGCCGCGACGAAGGCATGGGCACGCTCGCCATCACCTACAGCTTTTGACTGATGTATTCGGTAAAGGATCTGCTCACGCTTATCGCCGTCTATTTACTGTGCATCGCGATATATTTGCTGGCCTGGGCGCTCTATCTCTTTTGAAATCGCCTCGCCCGGCGTGGAAACTTTCGCTGGCTGCCGCGCTCTGCAGGAGAAAAATCAATGCTATCGGAACCGCATCTGTTCGCTGAACTTACACGCTGGATCAAGGCCAATATCGCTAGCCGCCTTTTCCTTCGGGATATTGCCGCCCGGTTTGGCTATTCACAGTGGTATTTAAACCGGCGCTTTCTTCTTTATCACGGCATCAGCCTCGGCGCGTTTATTCGTCTGGAACGCACGAAAGCGATCGCCAGCGAACTGATAACCAGCGATCGCCGCATTGCCGATATTGCCGTCAGCTATCAGTTTGAGTCGCAGCAGACGCTTAGCCGGGCGTTTAGCCGTCAATACGGCATGCCTCCCGGCCTGTACCGGCGCATGATGCGGGCGGCGCGTCTGCGGCGAGATTAGCTGGCTATGTCTGCTAGTAGCGAAGGCGTCCGTAGCGTCCCGCGATCAACGCGCTGCTCTCCTGCGGCGTCAGGCTCTCCTCTTGCTGCGTCTCGTTCAGGCTGGCGAGCAGGCTGTCGGCCCACCAGTGACAGTCGAGGCGTCGGATGCCTTTCATCAGTCTGGCGTGCCGGTTCTGACGCTCTTTTAGCGGCAGCCGCAGCGCGGTATGGATAGCGTCGGCAATGGCGTCGGGATCGTAGGGATTGACGACAATCGCGCCGTCCATGTGCTCCGAGGCGCCCGCGAACTGCGACAGAATCAGCACGCCGGGATTGGCGCGGTCCTGCAGCGCCACATACATTTTCGCCATCAGGCTCATGCCGGCCATCAGCGGCGTCACCAGCGCGACGCGCGA
>Ga0157358_1000041_pt1 | contig 46520 bp, 44 predicted proteins | sample AttcapACBM2_FD_111484 | JGI IMG/M metagenome (GOLD analysis project Ga0157358, IMG submission 111484) | Fungus gardens microbial communities from leaf cutter ant in Botucatu, State of São Paulo, Brazil - Atta capiguara ACBM2 | ecosystem: Host-associated > Fungi > Mycelium > Unclassified ... | reverse complement strand
GAATTCAGGTGTATGTTGCTTGCGTGGCTTTTTGGTGGTTGATACTGATTTTGTCATGTGAGTCACCTCTTGCTTGAGAGTTTACTCACTTAGTCGCGTGTCCACTATTGCTGGGTAAGATCAGGCATCATGCAAAACAAAATTAAAGAACTTCGTACTCAACTATCAATCACTCAGCGTGAATTGGCGGATATGGTTGGCACCAGCCAGCAGCAGATCCAACGTATAGAGACAGGGAAAGTTGCAGCCAAGTTAGGACTGGCGCAGGCGATAAGCGCTGTCTTAAAGAAACCTTTGAATGCAGTTTTTCCTGGTAACGATACTTTATTGCAAAAAGTGCGCAATCAAAGTAGCCGTAGTGATGATGATCTGGAAAGCATCGCCGCTAGTGGTATTGAAATGGATGGCTGCATTTGGACGTTGAAACTCTGGTTACGAGGGCAGCAAGATTATTTTCTGTTACCCATTTCCCCGGCAGATAAGCGTCGTTTTTACTCATACTTTCAGGAAAGAGCTGCGCCTGGTTACGAACATTTCTTTGTTTTCGACTCTGAACAGCATCGTTATGCCTTAAATGCGCGAGAGGTGATTTTCCACCAATTCTTGTTTGATGGTTTTCCACCTATCCCTGATGAAGAGGCAAATGAAGGAAGATATGGGAATGTCCATATCACCATGGTGAATGGTGGTCCGGTTATTGAGCTTTACTGTGAGCCAGATGAGTCCGAGGACGAAAGTAATGGCGATATCGGTCAGTTGAATGCATTTTTTGACATTCTGGAATCAGAGCCGGAATCAACCGAGAGATATCAGTTAACCGACATAGATGGAGAAGATGCTTTCATCCGTATTGGTTCTATTGCGATGGTGCGAATCGCGCTTGACGCGTTAGAGCCTGTGGAAGACGATGAGGAGTAATTGTTGAGTTAGCTTAGACTTCAGAAAATCGTGTTGAGTATACATGTGAGTATATATGGCGGTTCTCTTATTTCTCAATTTCAATTATTTCAGTTGGTTAAGTAGAGAATCGCGGTGCGGCCTTCGCACCACGCAAACAGGTATGAAAATTAAAGTCGCTTACGAGCGGCTTTTTTTATGCCTGAAATCCAGCCCGCGCAAAGCTTTGCTGTGTATTAACGTATTTTAACGTTCATTGCAATCCACGCTCACAAGGGGGGCATAATCGGGGGCACGTCACTTCAATTAGGATTTGTGCCACCAAAATGAAACTCAATGCCTGCCAGATAGAGACTGCAAAGCCAAAGGATAAAGCCTATAAGATGGCTGATGGTATGAAGCTATATCTGGAAGTTACTCTGCGAGGCTCCAAATACTGGCGAATGAAGTACCGCCGTCCCTCACACAAGAAAGAGGACAGGTTAGCTTTTGGCGTCTGGCATCTGTGCCAGCGCACTATCCTGTTACTACGCTGGCGTTTACAAATTGAGGAAAGCACTATGAGCCTGTTAGATGCGTTTTATTATACGTTCACGTCGGATGCTTTCGCACTGGATAAGGGGCTGGCCGAAAGCGAGAAAAAGCGGAGCAGCTTAAAAACACGGTGTTCGGCGTTGATGTGCAGAAGGAGAAGTTAAGAACTAAAAATTACGGGCAGGATTACTGCATGATTTACATTCCCACCAGTCTCCGCATATTATTCCCTGTGAAGGTCTCCATGGATGATTACACAAGGAATGTACCAAAATGATTGCACTACAGTTCCCCTGTACTATTTTTCAAACGCAAAACCGAATGGACGACTATAGCGCCAAAGATATGTGCTGTGGCGATTTATCAGAATCACAGTTAAAAACGCATTTTCATTTGCTGGATGTCTCTACCAGAGCCAATCCTTATACCCTGACCAGAATCACGCCATTTAATCAGCCGCAGTCCATGTTTTACGGCTCCCGCGGAGAAGGGGAAAAAATAACCCGGCAGCAATGTACCAATATCTTGTTTGATGAATTCCGCGATTTATCGCGCCTGTTCTCGATTTATGGCCCATACCAACACCTGATCGAAAAGATGATCACCCATATGCAGTACGGTAATGGCAAACCGTTCACCAGTATGCACCTGGACAGCGCTTTGAAGGCGAAAATTATCAATGACAGGACTGAGAACAGTACGTTGTCAAAAATAAAAAACGCTTTAATCGAGAACATTGATTGGACAAGCAATGCCTATCCCACAGATAACAAAGGGAAACTAAGAGGGGCGATACTTGACGGTAAATTGCCTAAATTCGACCGATTCCAGGATAACATTAATGGGATGGGTATTACAGTTCACGATACATGGGCAACCCACATCATCCTAAAATCACTGCATATTAGTAATGATAGCTATCGGGCAGTGGTGCATTACAAGGTACAGGATCATTTCGGCTTAGATGTTGAGGATATTGCCAAACTAAAATTTAACGTCTTTCGTTTTTTCCGTATCTGGTTTGTGTTGCAACGATGCAGCACGTTTGCTTTTAAACCCTTTATGACTAATATGGAAGCCACCGTAGAAATTACAGGAAATCGTAATGACAGCAAAAATTAAGGAAATGCGTTACGCGCTGTTATTAGTTGCGCTGGGTTTTTTTTGTTATTATTTTTGGTTGTCACTGCGTCCGGTTAATATTATCTCGGCTCATCATAGAGAGTATGGGTTCAGTTCTGTTTTAGTAAGGAACTTCCCTCTTACGGATAAAGGGAAAATCGATTGGTGGCTAAAAAATAAGGATATGTTGAAAGAAAAATATGATATTCCCAAGCCTGATAAAGATGGTTCTTTTACTGTTACTTTCTGGCTATTTGGTGAGGGGTATAAAGAAGGTGATGGTTATGACAGGCTATGCTTTAATGATATGCCGCCACCGCTAAACTGTATTGATAAAGATGCTGCTTTCTCTGTCAGTAATAGCAAGAATTTGGGTGCGATCTTTACAACATATGATGGGAAGTATCAGCTACAAAAAAACGGCAATATAGTTAAGTTCACAGATGAGTTTGAGTTTAAATAAAAAACATGAACGTCATGTAGTAAAATGACCAAGAGGCTATCTCTAATTTTATTCGATTGTAGTTGATAAAATGAATGGAACAGGCATCTGCGTTCATAATGTATATGCAACCAGGATAGATATAATAAGTATCAATGTAGATAAGCACGGATGGAAAGCACGGGTGAAATTTACAGGCCAGGATCATTTTGGTCTGGATACTAATGATATACTTAAGAAAAAGTTTAACCAGTTTCAATTTTTTAGGATTTGGTTTGTTCTGCAACGGTATGATAAGTTTGGATTTCGGCCTTTTTAAACCAATATGGATGCCGTAATTGATATAGAGGGAAATCGCTGATGCGGATGTTTATCATTGCAGCACTCACAATAGTATCAGGCCTTTTTTACTGTGTGTTTATCATAGGAGAGGCTGTTTGTGTTATGGATGCACATTATGATGGAAGCACTGCTCAGGTCATTGTTAACAGGCTACCTTTCACTGACTCAGAAAAGATTGAATGGTGGCTGCGCAATGAAGTTAAGGTTAGAGATAAATATCATATTCCTTCCGGTAATGCGGGGCCATTCCTGATAACCGTATATGCATTCGGAGAGGGCTACAAAGAAGAGGGAAAAGAAGATCGGCTGTGTTTTCGTGATGTAAAATCTCCCCAAAACTGCATCGACAAAAAAGTACTTATGATGATTTGGCGGACTCGTGAAGGTGGCGTCAAATATGAGTTTTAATCGAACCGGAAGGGCAGGAATATCCCACTACTACCTGTAGTACGGATGCAGGGAACCGCTGCTGCTATGGCAGCCTAAACCTCAAAAGCAGGTGCTGGCCTACACAGTTCCGAGTAGCCAGCACACCAGCTAGTGTGATTTTCCCGGATATACGAACGCCCCTAAGGTCTGCGACATACCTGAATCATTACGCCAGCTTGTGGGGTGTATATCATCAGCGTAACAACCTCTCTTAACGGATTGGCTTACCCGAAATCACCTCAATAAATTCCTGCACCTGACGTTGTTTCCTCGCAGAAAACTTACACACCTTACGCAGTGACTGCATCAGTTCCGGTTCCTGCGGTTCTGGCTCGCGGGCCGTCACTACCAGGCAGCCCGGCATTACCCTTACATCAACCGGTGTGCCAGTGGCAAACCCTGCCGCATCCAGCCATTTTCCCTTAAAGGCGAGTAAAGGGATACGCTCGTAATCCGGAAAGGTGCTCGCATAACTCACCGTATAGTGACGCAGCGTGGTTTCCGTCACTTCTTTTGCAGCCGCAACTGCATTACAATCCTGTTCAGCCATAATAACTAGTCCTGTTAGTTGTTGTGGTCAGCAGGCTGAATGTGTTCCCGCACATTCAGCCTGCGCTAAATAACCCTGTTATTATATCTCTTCACTGATTACTTTCCTGCGTTACTAGCGGTGAAAAGTAAAAAACGGAACGCATCTCTAATAATTAATGTAACCTATAAGCTGTTTTCATTATCGCTTATGGATTGTTATATTTTTTAAGCTACTGACAGGTAGAGGTTATATTTCGCATACTTTACGGCATCGGCAAGCACATCGCTGGCAAAATATTCAGCCAGGCGCTGGACTGAAAAGCAGAATAAGCAGAATAAATTTGTTAAATAAATTCTTTCCTGATAATTGCATTCAGCCATACCTCCTCGCCACGTCCGATACGTAAATCACCGGTCTGCCATATTTTTTTCGCCTCAAGAACGAAATTATTCTCCGTTCTGTCTTTAGAGCCAACCCCTCTTTTTATCTCCGCCTTACTTCTGGCTAAAAATTCACCACCAATATCATTAACCTCACCTACCAATTTCTGTAACCCAGCCGCGTCCATATCGGTAAATCTGCGCCCATCCTTTTCCCGTTCGCCGCGGCCATATTTAAAAGAGAGATACCATACGCCGCCAGGCTTCAGCGCTATCGCCAGCTTCGTCATGACTTCAGGTAGTTCCGCTTCGGAAACATGCAGCAGCGACGCGCAACACCAGATACCATCATATTTTTCAACCGCAGCAACATCCTGAAAGCGCATCCGCTCCACAGGTTTGCCGGAGAGCTGACGAGCCAGCGCAACCAGCTCCGCCGATGCATCAAAGGCTTCGACGGTAAAATCCAGTTCGCTAAAGGCTTTGGCATCACGGCCTGAACCGCAGCCGGCATCAAGGATGCGCGCACCTGACCGCAAGCAGGCAATAAAAGGTTGGTAAAGCGCGGACATATCCACACTTACCGTATCGGTAAAAAACCGTTGGGCGTTCTGCCGGTAATAGTGTTCGTTTATCAAAAGAGACTGCCTCCCTGTGCCGCTGGTTGCCACTCGTGGAGCAGAGCGAATTTTGCCGTACTCCAGTTTTTTTGCAGAAAGCTGTGCCGCAGCTGCGGCGTATTGCCGGTCTGGCGAATTAAAGTCTCTCGCAAAGGTAAATGGCTATTAATAAAGTATTCGTTACGATCGTGCAGACGCTGCAACAGCGTTATCGCAGGGATACGCGCAAACTTACCCTGAGCGCCACGATTACAGGTCTGGCAGGCCAGCACCAGATTCCAGACGCCGTTGAGGTTGCCGATTTGTTCGCTGAGCATCAACGGCAGAAAGTGATCGACATCAGCCAGGTTCTCCTCGCCACCGGCCACGCCAATCGGCCGGAAGCAATAAAAACACAGGCCTTTCTGGTAGCCGTTCAGGCTGCTGCGGCAGCTGGTAATGGTGACGCGGCGACCGCTCTGGCGGCTGAAAAGCATCTTGTCATTATCGTCGTAATCCACTGCAATCAGGTTGCGTGAAACGTTCATCGCCCAGGCTTCTTCAACCAGCCGCCATCTTGCATCCGTTTCCTCTATCAGGCTGGCAAAGTGTTCGTTTTCCGTCAGCTGATAAAAATTATCCGTAAGCCGAATGCCTTTATGGCTTCGGCGTTCATCCAGGAAAAAGCGTTTGTCGATCTCGGCATAATTCACATTATGAAAAGCATCAATTACGTTAGCGAAGCCGCGCTTGACGGTAATGGCAATCAACAGTTCTTCGTTGATCTCGCCTGCGTTAAACTGCCTGCACGCCTCCAAAAACTCGCTGCTTTTGCTGGTGATTTGCTTTGGCGCATGGCGCAGGTGGGCGCATAAATGCCGCACAAAAGGCACGGCCAGCGCTTCCAGCGTAATCAGATCGTTGTCCGGCTGCTTCAGGTCGTACAACGCATGGGCAAGGGCAAATTTATAGGAGGCGACGTTTTTGCCAAAAAGAATAACGCCGCGCCAGTAGTTTTCAAGGCGGGGATCGGCCTGGTAAAAGCGCATACAGGATCCTGTTTTGCGAGACAGCTCGAAAATTCACGTAACAGGATCACATAACAAAAGCAGATGAATGTAAACCGTAAAGTCCGATGGGTGGGCTGATCCTTCTTAAGGCGAAATGCTTATTGTCAGCAGAGGCCATGATAACAAAATTTTTACGCTGAATAATGGCTGCCAGGCGTTGGGCTACGCTGAAAAGATATCCAGCGTAAGAGGAAGGTAGGGACAGCGCAGGATAAAGCGTTACTCGCTTATCTGTTTGGCCGTTAGCGATTTCATTTATGCGAGTTGCTTACAGTAAGAAGTAATGCCAAACATTATAAAATTCACGCTAGTGTCAATTCTTCGCAGCCATTATCATTAACCAGCTATCACACGGATCCGTGAACTATGGAAATTCAGAACGGTTTAGAGGATTATTGGCGTATGGAGAATAAAACGGCTATACGAGAAAAAATACTGAGTAATAATTTTACCCGTAAGGATTACTTTGTCTTTAAGAACAATGTGCAGCTTATAAAACAGATTTATCATCCGGACTTAACGGCGGGTATAGATCTGCCGGAAGCCATTACGCAGATGGCGGAAGACAGCACCAAACTCAGGAATATCGCTGTCATATATGCTGTGCTGTTTCTTATCCTGTTATTCAGACATGATAAAGCCCAGGCCTTAATCAATATCATTGTTATCACCATAGTGCTGTTAATTATGCTATGGGCGAATGCTTGTCAGCGTAATTTACCCGTCAGTACCGAACTGCGTCTGATCAAGCTGGCTATTCGTATGCGAAAAATCCTCAAGGCACGTGCCCGTGAGGAGAAAGCCAGCATCAAAGCGGAAAAAAAACGACAGCGTGCAGGATAACCGCCGCCCGGCACAGGGATTTTCACAAAAAAAGGTCTTATCATGACCCGTTTTTCCCATTTACTTTCACCTAATCCAACAGCAAGGAATAGCTATGTTGCAAAAGGAAGTTTTCCCTCACCGTACTAAATGGGCCATTATCGTTATCGGGATGATAGCCGGGTTGCTCTGGGCTTTGCCGGATGGTTTTAACCTGCATGAACGTTATTCTCTGTATCTGCCGCCGCTCTCGTTAGCGATGGCCAGCATACTGGCCTTCACGCTTTATCGTCTCCGCGCCGTCAGGCCCTGGCTCTGCGCCTTGCTGATATTGCCGGTTATTGCCTTAATGACGGGGTGGTATCGCTGGAATTTTCCCACGCTGCCGCTGGGCGAATTTCACTTTAAAAATATCTGCGCCGTAATAGTTATGCTCAGCCTGGTTATGCCCATGCTGGTCGCCTTCTGCACTAAATCGCAGCAGGAACAGGATGGGTCACAGTGGAGCAGGGCAGTCGCCGAAACGCTGTGGCGCAACACTTTTACCCTGGCGGTCACTGGCTTAATGACCGGGCTGTTCTGGCTGGTATTGATGCTGTGGAGCAATCTCTTCAGCATCATCGGCATCACGCTCTTTGAGCAGCTTTTCTTTGATAACCGTTTTTTCCCGCCGATAGCGACCGGCGCGGTCATCGCTGCGGGCATTGTGTTTTGTCGACGCCTGCCGGGCGCTGCCGGTCTGTACAGGCATCTGGTTACGCGGGCTGTAAGCGTGCTGCTGCCTTTGCACGCGGTCGCCTTGCTGCTGTTCCTGGCCTGTTTGCCGTTTACCGGGCTGGCTATCATTCCCAAAGCTTTTTCAGCCACCACGCTGTTATTGACCATGACGCTGCTGATGCTGGCGTTCAGCGCCATCGCTGGCGAAAGCGCGCCTGACCTGTCGCGCTGGCAGCGTGTTATGGCGCGCGTGGTGCTGGTTGCGCAGGCTCTGACTCCGCTATTGGCCGGGCTGGCTGTCTGGGCACTGTGGCTGCGCGTCGCGGAGTATGGCTGGACGGTGGAGCGGATCTACGCCGCTATGATTGCACTGCTGGCGGTGGCTGGCTCGCTGCTGCTGTCAGGGTTCCAGCGCCGCGCCTGGTCACAGGGCGCGGGCAGCATGAACATTTTTATCGCGCTGATGCTGACTCTGACGGCCTGCAGCTGGTTTTTACTGCATACGCCAGTAGCCGATCCGTGGCGCATTGTCGTGAAAAATCAGCTGGCGCGTTTTGCGCAGGGCAAAGCAAAAGTGGATGACATGGATCTCTATTTATTCAGTGATGCGGGACGCCGGGGGAAACAGGCGTTACAGAAGATAAGCCGTTATCCGCAGTGGCTCGACGAGCCTGTCCGGCAAAAAGCCATGCTGGTGCGGCTGCTGGCAGAACGCGACACCAATAATGCTAACCCAACCGTTAGCGACCTTCAGCGCAGCATCCCGCTGCGGGCAGGCAGCGAAGCGCCGCCGGAAAGCTGGTGGCAGATGCAACACCTTGAGCCGGAGTCGGGCATCTGCCTGGTGGATACCGGTTCCTGCCTGGTGTGGATGCAGGATGTGAATAACGACGGCACGCCGGAAGTGCTGCTCTATAACCGCAATCAGCAGAGCATTACTCTCTATGCCCACCAGGCCACAGGCTGGAATCAGATTGGCAGCGTGACGCTGTCGGCAAGGCTGGAGCAGGCTCTTCGGGACAAAATACCTGAAACTGTAGTTAAGCCGTGGCGCGACCTGGAAGTGAACGGCCAGCGGCTTCCGGTGCAATACTACGGCTTCGAAGGACAATAGCGCATTACCCGCTCTTGCAGCCGTGCAGCATCAGGCCCGGCTGCAAAAGCGTTACGGCTGTCGTCGGCTGCGTTACCCTTTAACCTCCTCCCAGTTCAGCCCAAACCGCGCCAGATACTTACGCAGGCGATCGGCGTCGTTAGGCTGTTTCTTTCCCTGGCGGGAGATGGCAAACAGGCGTCGGCCCGCTTCGGAAAGCGAATCCGCCGCGCGGCAGACGCTCAACACCGTCTGTAGCTGGCACTCGTCAAAGAGATCGTACTGCGCCCCGGAGCGCTCAGGCAGGGCAGCTGTCGATGCCGTAGTACGCCAGCTGGCGCGCAGCCGGGCGATCTCTTCTTCCGCCAGCTCCAGCGAAATTCTTCCCTGTTCCGCCAGCGTTGCCATCCGCGTGACGGCAGCGCCCAGTTCGCGGAAATTGCCTCGCCAGCTGGCTTCTGTCGAGCAGGCGAAGCGCAGAAAATGGCTTCTCGCTTCTTTATCAAAGCGCACCTGGGTCTGCTGTTCCCGGGCGTAACGTTCCAGCTCAAAATCCAGGTTGGGTTCGATATCCTCGCGGCGTTCGGCCAGGCCCGGCAGCCGAAACGTCCACATATTGATGCGGGCAAACAGATCTTCGCGAAAGCGGCCTTCGGCAACCCACTGCGGCATATCCCGGTGCGTGCCGGCAATCAGCTGGAAATCGCTGCTGACCTCTTTATCAGAGCCGTACGGGAAGAAGCGTTTCTCCTCGATGGCGCGCAGCAGCATCGCTTGCTCATCCAGCCCCAGCTCGGCTATCTCGTCCAGAAACAGCATGCCGCCGTCGGCTTCCCGCAGCAGCCCGCCGCGCGCCTGCTGTGCGCCGGTAAAAGCGCCCTTAACGTGGCCGAACAGCGTGGACATCGCGTTGTCGCCGCGCAGCGTGGCGCAGTTAACCGCCACGAATTTACCGGCCAGCCGGTGGCGGGCATGGCGCAGCTGATAGATGCGCTCCGCAAGAAAAGATTTGCCCGCGCCGGTGGGGCCGGTCAGCAGCATCGGGGCGTCCGAGCGCAGCGCCACGCGTTCAATCTGCTCGATCAGGCTGTTAAAGGTGGGATTGCGCGTCTCGATGCCGGATTTTAAAAACGAGGTGGAGTGCTGCTGCTCGCGCTGAAAACGGCTGGTCAGCGTGGCGTATCGGTTCAGATCGAGATCGATAATGGAATAGTGGCCGAGCGCGGTTGGCGTCTCCGATCCCTTGCTGGCCGGCGAGGTCTGCAAAATGCGCGCGGGCAGATAGCGGGCTTCGGTCAGCAAAAACCAGCAGATTTGCGCCACGTGCGTGCCGGTAGTGATATGCACCAGATACTCTTCGGCGTCGGTATTAAAAGGATAGCGGCTGACAAAATCCAGCAAACTGCCGTAGACCTCTTCAAAGTCCCAGGGATCTTCCAGCTTCACGCTGTGCAGCACCACCTGGGTGGCGGGCGAGGCCTGAATGATATCTTCCGCCACCTGCTGCGCCATACTGAGATCACGCGGCTGATGCAGCAGCTCCAGCCTGTCGATCTGTAAGCCTTCCTGCTGGCAGAGCGCGACGGTTGGCCGCCACTTGCTCCAGCGGTTTGCCCGCTTGCCGCGTTTATCCAGCACCGTGCCCAGCACGCCGATGACTACGTTAGCTTTCATGCTTATCTCACAGGATAAATAACTTATCCGCTAAGATAAATTGCTCTGTTGGTAATGGCAATGCGCAGGTGTGATACGACAATAAATATCAATAATAATCAAATAGATAAATTTTATTATGCAGCGTAGCGGTCTTCTGGCACGGCATTCGCAATAGTCAGGTCACAGCAATGAGGAAAACGATTATGAAAAACAGCTATCAGACTCTGCAGCAGGCGAAAGGCGTGCCGATAAAAATGTGGACCAACGGGGTGCCGGTTGAGCCAGAAGCGCGCGAGCAGCTACTGAACACGGCGAAAATGCCGTTTATCTTTCGCCATCTGGCGGTGATGCCGGACGTGCATCTGGGCAAAGGCTCTACCATCGGCAGCGTGATCCCGACCAAAGGCGCAATTATCCCGGCAGCGGTCGGCGTCGATATCGGCTGCGGCATGATTGCGGTGCGCACCTCGCTGATGGCCCGCGATCTGCCGGACAATCTGTCGGGCGTGCGCAGCGCCATCGAACAGGCGGTGCCGCACGGCCGCACCAATAACCGTTCCGGTCGCGATAAGGGCGCCTGGCAGACGCCGCCGCAGGAGGTGGATCGCCACTGGGCCAAACTGGCGCCGCGCTTCAAGACGCTGACGCAAAAACATCCGGCGCTGTTCAAAACCAACAACTATCAGCATCTGGGAACGTTGGGAACGGGCAACCACTTTATTGAAGTCTGCCTGGACGAAAGCCAACAGGTCTGGGTCATGCTGCACAGCGGGTCGCGTGGCGTAGGGAACGCTATCGGTAACCTGTTTATCGCGCTGGCGCAAAAGGATATGCAGCGGCATATCGCCAATTTGCCGGATCGCAACCTCGCTTATTTTGAAGAGGGCAGCAGGCATTTTAACGACTACGTGGAAGCGGTGAGCTGGGCGCAGGATTACGCTCGTCACAATCGCGAAGCCATGATGGAGCGGGTACTAGCGGCGATGTCGCGCGTTATCAGCAAGCCTTTTACCACGCATCTGGAAGCGGTGAATTGCCACCACAACTACGTGGAGCGGGAAAAGCACTTTGGCGAGTCGGTGCTGGTGACGCGCAAAGGCGCGGTCTCGGCGCAAAAAGGGCAGATGGGCATTATTCCCGGTTCGATGGGCGCGAAGAGCTTTATCGTGCGCGGCCTGGGTAACGAAGAGAGCTTCTGCTCCTGTAGCCACGGCGCGGGGCGCACCATGAGCCGCACGGCGGCGAAAGCCCGCTTTACCGTGGAGGATCAGCGACGCGCGACGGCGCACGTGGAGTGCCGAAAAGATAAAGAGGTCATCGACGAAATCCCGATGGCTTATAAAGATATTGATGCCGTCATGGCCGCCCAGTCTTCGCTGGTGGAAGTGGTGCATACGCTGTCGCAGGTTGTTTGCGTAAAAGGATAAAAAAATGAGAACGGGATTGCATGGCGTGGATAGCGCAATGCGCGAGCGCGTACGGGGCGTGCTGCGCCAGATAGAAGAAGAGCACTCGGTAAAAGTGCTGTATGCCTGCGAGTCGGGCAGCCGCGGCTGGGGTTTTGCCTCGCCGGACAGCGATTACGATGTGCGTTTTCTCTATGTACATCAACCTGAGTGGTATCTGCGTGTCGAGCCGCCGCGCGACGTTATCGAGCTGCCGATCGACGATACGCTGGACGTCTGCGGCTGGGAGTGGCGAAAAGCGTTGGGCCTGTTGAAGCGAGCCAATCCAACGCTGATTGAATGGCTGGATTCGCCGGTGATCTATCAGCAGGAAGCGGCCATCGTCGCCGATTTACGGCAAAGGATACCGGACTGGTTTTCGCCGTTACGGGCGCGCTGGCACTATCTCTCCATGGCAAGAAAGAACTTTCGTGGTTATCTGCAGGGCGACAGCGTGCGGCTGAAAAAGTACTTCTACGTATTGCGTCCGCTGCTGGCGGTGCAGTGGATAGAGGCCGGAAAAGGCGTGCCGCCGATGCGTTTTGAAGAGCTGCTGGCAGGAACGGTGACGGATCCCTTGCTGCTGGCTGAAATCGAACAGCTGCTGGCGCGCAAGCAGCGCGCAGGCGAAGCGGAATACGGCGAGCGTCTGGAGCGCATCCATGCATTTATCCGCCAGCAGCTGGACGAGAACCGTGTCAGCGAAGATCTGCCGGATAGCGAGCGGCGCGACTGCCGCGATCTGGATGCGTTGTTGATGAAAACCGTGCTGAGTGTATAGCTTATTACTGGTCTGGCATTGTGCATAAGTAGCTCAGGGTGACAGCATTATTCAACAGAACGTTCAGACACATCGTCTGTTCGATACCAGGATTGGGAAGCCGGCGGCGGTTTAACAGCGTATCTATGCTTTATTTTAATGTTCCAGGTGAGGGGAATTAGTCGCGGACAGTGATTGCTATTAAAAGCCCGGGATATGCCGGGTTATAATTTTGTCTGGCCTGGATTAAGCCGCTGTATGCGTATCGACTGTTGCAATACGCTAAATTGGATTATGGAGCGACAGCTTGAATCATCTTTATAAATTGGTTTTTACCGCACTAACTATCTTTGCCGCCCCGGTTATCGCCCAGGAAAGCGGCGTATCCTTTTATCATAAGGCGTGGTCAGTGGCCTGCGATAACACTTTAACCTGCCGTATCGGCGGCCATAGCGTACAGGAGAATGTGGGCGGCGTGCTGCTGACGCGGGCACCTGGTGAGCATACGGCTACCGCTGGCGAAATTATCCTGCCGGAAGACAGGGAAAACGAGGCGCCGGTAAAAAAACTGACGCTGTGGCTGAACGGCCAGCCTGCGGGCGAAGCGACGCAGAAGGCTAACCGCTGGTGGTTGTCAGAAGCGCAAACGCTGGCGCTGATCGATGCCGTTAAAGGCAGCGGCACGGTCGGGTTCAAAAGCGATCGCGAAAGCTTTCAGCTTTCCGGCGACGGCGCCTATGCGGCGCTGCTGAAAGTGGATGACGTGCAGGGCCGTATCGGTACGCCAGGCGCCTGGGTTAAAAAAGGCGACAGGCCCGAAAGCGGTGTCGCTAAGGCCGTGGCTATGCCGGTGATCCAGGCGGTAAAAGTCAGCCCCGCTCAATCCTCTGTATTAACCAAAAAAGAGGCTGAAGCGCTCAGGCCGCAGCTGCTTGCCGTCTTAACCAGCGAGCAGCAGTGCGATTATCTGACCTCGGTTGGGGAAAAGGACGTCAACGGCAATATTATCAGCGGCGATATTACCGCCACGCCGCTGGATGATACGCACACGCTGCTTTCCACCCAGTGCTGGGGCGCGGCCTATAACCAGGGATACGGTTACTGGGTCACCGACAGCCAGCTAAAAGCGAAGCCTGTTGCCGTGACCACTGACGCGCAAACCTGGCACGATGGCGTGATTACCAATGTCTTTATGGGAAGCAGCGCCGGCAGCTGCGCGTCTAAGGAAGAATGGATCTGGGATGGCGCAGCGTTTCGTCAAAGCCTGGCAACCATCAACGATGGCTGCTGGTTTCCCCGCACCCTGGGCAACAGAGAGATACCTGGGCTGCTATCAGAAATAAAACGTGAGGGAATAAAGTGAATTGTAAACTGATGTTTTTTGCGCTGGCGACGCTCTCCCTGTCGGCACTGGCCAGTCATAGCGGCGTAACCTTTGAACACAAAGACTGGGAAGTAGCCTGCGACAACACGCTGACCTGTCGCGTTGCGGGCTATGCCAAAGAAGACGATCCGTCCGGTTCCGTCTTGCTTACCCGTACCGCCGGCCCCGGAACGGTGCCGACGGGCGAAGTGACGCTGGCCGACAGCGCAGAAGACAGCGCGCCGGTACAAAAGCTGACGCTGTGGATCGACGGGAAACCCGCGGGCGATCTCGTGGCGGCTGACGACAACTGGCGGCTGTCGGCTGGCCAGACGGCAGCGTTACTCAACGCCGTCAAAGGCAGTGGTAAAGTCGAATTTAAAGGCGGCGCGACGCCTTTTCTGCTTTCCGGCGAGGGCGCTTATGCCGTGCTGCTGAAAGCTGACGACGTGCAGGGCCGCATCGGCACGCCTGGCGCGCTCACCAAAAAGGGCGATAAGCCGGAAAGCAGCGTAGCTCAGGCGGTACCCGTGCCGGTTATTCACGCAGCAAAAACCCGCAGCGGCGAACCTCGTTCGCTGACCGCGTCAGAAGTCGCCGCGCTGAAAACCCGACTGCTTGCAACGGTCAATCAAAATGACGATGACATGTGCGACAGCCTGGTTTCACCGGCAGAAAATGCTATTCCGGAAAACGACGGGCTGACCCTTACGCCACTGGATGACGGCCACGCTTTGCTTTCGGCGCTCTGCTGGCGCGCGGCTTATAACGAAGGGTATGGCTACTGGGTTATCGATAATCAACTAAAAGGTAAGCCGGTGCTGGTGACCATTTCCGGCTCGGATTATGAAAAAGGCGTGATTACCTATGTGCAGAAAGGCCGGGGTATCGCAGACTGCATGAGCCTGAAAAGCTGGGTGTGGGATGGCCAGGCTTTCCGCAAAAGCCGCGACGCCATGACCGGCATGTGTCGTTATATTCATGCGGGCGGCACCTGGGATCTGCCCACGCTGGTAACGGACGTGAAGCCCTGAAAGCGAACTCACTAAAAAAATGTCAATATCGTGCATACCCGGCCTGAAGCCGGGTTTTCTTTGCAGGCGGAAAGGTAAAGATTATTTTTAATTCCTTCCGCTTCTCCGCAAAAATTTCCCGTATCCGGACAAACTAATCCAGAGCCGCTCAGCCGCCGTCGTTGCTAATCTGTCGCCCTTAAATGGCGGACGTTTTGTTAAGGATAAGGGCGTGGCGAAGATTTTCTCTGTCCCGAATATTTACCATGGTGAAAATGCGCTGGCAGCGCTGAGTCAGCTTGGGCTGAAAAAAGTCGCCATCGTCACCGACGAATTTATGCTCTCATCCGGCAAAGTAAATCAGCTGATCGCCTTGATGCCCCAGGCTTCGATCATCATCTATAGCGAGGTCAAAGCCGATCCCACTACCGCGCTGCTACAGGCAGGCGCGGAAAAATGTAAAGCCTTCAGGCCGGATACGATTATCGCGCTTGGCGGCGGTTCCGCGTTGGATGCGGCCAAAGGCATTAAGGCCACCCTTGAAGAGTACGATCCTCTTTATCACATCAGGCTGATTGCCGTTCCCACGACCAGCGGCTCCGGGTCAGAGGCGACAACCTACGCCGTTTTTTCCGACCCACACAGCGGCAGCAAATATCCGCTGGTGTCTGCTGCGCTGCTGCCGGATATCACCCTTCTTGACGCCCGGCTGGTGGTCAGCGTCCCCGCGAGCGTCACGGCGGATACCGGTATGGACGTGCTGACCCACGCGGTTGAAGCGCTGGTCTCCACAGAAGCAAACGACTTCAGCGATGCGCTGGCGGAAAAAGCCATTGCGCTGACCGCCCGCTATTTACCCCAGGCTTACCGTGAACCGCACGACCTCAGCGCGCGGGCGCATATGCATCACGCTTCCTGCATGGCGGGCATGGCGTTCAACTCGGCGGGGCTGGGGCTGGTTCACGGCATGGCCCATGCCGTCGGCGGCAGGCTGCATCTTGCGCATGGCAGGATCAACGCCATGCTGCTGCCGTTAGTGGTTGAATTTAATAGCGAAATACAAGGGGCGCAGGCTCGCTACCAGCAGTGCGCGCGGTTGATGGCTGCCGACAGCCTGGCGCAGGCCGTTCGCACGCTTAACCAGCAGTTCGCCATTCCGGCAACGCTAAAAGAGATGGGCGCAGATCTGGCCCGGTTTGCCACCTTGCGCGGCGAACTGATCCAGGCGGCGCTGGCCGATGGCTGTACAGCAACCAATCCACGCCGTGCCAGCGAGCAGGATATCGATCGCCTGCTGTCGCGCCTGGCGGGCGAGTAAACAGCAAGGAAGAGAGGATGAAGACGGATACGCAACGGCAGGCCAGAAGCATCACGCAGCAGATTTTACAGGAGCTGGCGGCAGGAAGAAAAAACCAGCCGCTGACTATTGCCGTCGGCGTCTCCAACCGGCACGTGCACCTGAGCCGTAAAGAGATGGACATGCTGTTCGGCTACGGTTCGTCGCTGACCCGGATGAAAGCGTTAAAGCAGCCCGGTCAGTTCGCCGCACAGGAAACCGTCACGCTGCGTGGGCCGAAAGGCGAGCTACAGCGCGTGCGGGTGCTGGGGCCGCTGCGTAACGTCACGCAGGTTGAGATTTCAGTGGCGGACGGCTTTGTCCTTGGCATCGGCGCGCCGGTAAGGATGTCCGGCGAGCTACAGGGATCCCCTGGCGTAACGCTGGTGGGGCCGCATGGCGAAGTGGCGATAGCGGAGGGCGTTATCGTTGCATGGCGGCATCTTCATATTTCACCTGAGGAAGCGGCGCGGCATGGGCTGACGGACGGCGCGGAAATAGCGGTGGAAACCCAGGGGCCGCGTGCGGGCGTATTGCGCCATGTGAAGGTGCGCGTCAGTGCAGAAGCGCTGGCGGAGATCCACCTGGATCAGGAAGAGGCCAACGCGCTTGGGCTGGGTAATGGCGATCGGGTGCAGATCAAAAGCAACGGGCCTAAGGTGGCGTGATCGTGCAGCCGGATCTTTCCAACCGGCTCGATCGCATAATCGATCTTCTGCTGGTGCGGCAAAGGCAGGGCATGGTCAGAGTGGTGATCACGGGAACGGATCCACGCGTCCTGCCGGAAACGCTGGCTGCGCTGGAGGCGCTGAGTCAGGCCGGATACGGCCTGCGGGTTACGCTTTCCCACAGCGCCAGCCTGTCTGCCGTTTACGGGGCTTTTCAATGCTGGCGGGAAAGGTTCGCGCCTGAACTGCTTTACGACACGCGAATGCCGCAGGCGGAAGAAGAGTACAGCGAGCTGTTTCTCCCGGCGATCTCAGGCAACAGCCTGGCGAAAATCGCGTTATGCCTTAGCGACAACGTTGCCAGCGCCTGGGCTTTTCATGCGCTGTGCCACGGCCGGAAAATCATCGTCACGCTGGGCGACGAGTTTACCCGCGCGGCGCTGCCGGAGGCGATGCGGGAACAGCTGCATCGCTATATCGCTACGCTGAAAAGCTGGGGGATCGTTTTTCCCGGTGTAACAACACAGAGCAAGGGTAAGCAACTTATTTCACTGGCGGATATCCGTCAGCAGCCCGCAGGCACGGCGCTGCGGCCAGGCCGAAACGTGCTGATCACGCCAGCCGCTCAGGACGAGATACGGCGGCGGCACATCATTTTATACAAGGACTGACTATGTATCTGGCTAAAGTCACGGGCGCGCTGGTATCGACCAGCAAGCATCCTTCGCTGAACGGCGCCAAGCTGCTGATCGTGGCTCGCCTGAACGAGCATCATCAGCCCACGGGCAGCGCCCAGGTCGCGGTTGACTGCGTGGGCGCCGGCAACGGGGAAACGGTTATCGTCAGCTCGGGAAGCTCGGCGCGCATGGGTAACGGCGAGCATTCGGTGATCGATGCGGCAGTGGTTGGCATTGTCGATGCGCTGGATCTCAATGGATAGCAAAAGGAAGCGCACTTATGTCGGTAAGGGAGAGTCTGGACAGCCTGATCCAGCAGGCCATTAATTCGCATCCGTCGCGGCATCACTCGCTGAGCCTCTCTGCGGCAGCGGCGCTGGCGGCGATTGCTTATGAGGTTGCGCAGGAATATGAAGTGCCAATCGTGTTCAGCCTGGTAGATACGGCCGGACAGCAGCGCTGGTTTTTCAGCATGGATGATGCGCTGCTGGTCAGCCACCGCCTGGCGACGGAAAAGGCCTGGACCGCCGTGGCGCTGAGGATGGCGACGCACGAGCTGGCGCAGCAGGTACGGCCGGGCGCGAGCCTGGAGGGCTTACCGCAGCAGGGGATCTGCTGTCTTGGCGGCGGTTTACCCTGCTGGTCGCAGACGCGGCTGCTGGGCGGAATAGGCATCAGCGGCGGCAGCGTCGCGCAGGATATCGCCATCGCCCGCGAGTCGCTTGCCCGCTTCAGTCAGGCGCACTTTTTACTCACGCCTTCCCGACCCTAAAACGGATTTCAGAGGTCATTATGTCTACAACAACAGTTTTGGTTATCAACTGCGGCTCTTCTTCGTTGAAATTTTCTGTGCTGCCGCTGGAGGGCGAAACGCCGCTGCTTTCCGGGCTGGCGGAAAGGCTGGGGTTGGATAACGCCGCTATCACCTTTAAGGATGAGGCGGGAAAAACCACCCGGCTTCTGGCGCAGCCAACGCACCATTGCGCGCTGCAAACGCTGTTTGCCGTGCTGGCAGAGAAAGCGCTGCTCTCCTCGCTGTGCGCCATCGGGCATCGCGTCGCGCACGGCGGCAGCGAGTTTCAACGCTCGGTTCTGCTGACGCCAGCGGTTATCGACCAGATCCGCCAGCTGGCGCCGCTGGCGCCTCTGCACAATCCCGCCAACCTTATCGGCATCGATACCGCGCTGGCTTTGCTGCCCGCGCTGCCGCAGGTGGCGGTGTTTGACACGGCTTTTCACCAGACGCTGCCGCCGGAAGCCTTTACCTATGCCATTCCGCTGGAATACCGCGAACGCTACAAAATCCGACGCTACGGTTTTCACGGCACGTCGCACCGCTTTGTTGCCGCCGAAGCGGTCAGGCTGCTGGATCTCGATCCGCAGGATCACGGCCTGGTGATTGCCCATCTGGGCAACGGATCTTCGCTCTGCGCGGTACGCAACGGGCAAAGCGTGGATACCACAATGGGCATGACGCCGCTGGAAGGGCTGGTGATGGGCACGCGCTGCGGCGACGTCGATTTTGGCGCGATGGCTTACCTGGCGACATGCAGCGGGCAGCCCATCGAGGCGCTGGGCGAGATGGCTAATAACCGTTCAGGCCTGCTGGGGCTTTCCGGGCTGTCCAGCGACTGTCGCACCTTGCAGGAAGCACGCGCCAAAGGCGATGCGCGGGCGACGCTGGCGATTGACGTTATGGTGCACCGGCTGGCGCGGCATCTGGGCGGCCAGTTTGCCGCGCTGCACCGGCTGGACGCGCTGATCTTTACCGGCGGCATTGGCGAAAACTCGGCGCTGGTGCGCGAGCTGACTCTGGCCAGGCTGGAGATCTTCGGCTTCCGCCTGGATCGTAACAGGAATCAGGCGATAGCGGGCGGCGCCGCGGGCACGATTTCCGCCGACGATTCGCCGACCGTGATGGTCATTCCCACCAATGAAGAAAAAATGATTGCGCAGGATGCGGCCAGGCTTGCCGCCGCGCCCGAACGATAACGCGCAAAATAATCTTACTGGCGGACAAAATATTTTTTCGCGTCCGCCTTAACATCGCAATCGGGCGTGGCCTCAGAGGCGCGTCTTTTTATCAGTCAAACAAACGAGGTCATTATGCAGCAGGAAGCGCTGGGCATGGTTGAAACAAAGGGGCTGGTTTCCGCCATTGAAGCGGCAGATACCATGGTGAAATCGGCCAATGTGACGCTGGTCGGCTACGAGAAAATCGGTTCCGGGCTGGTCACGGTGATGGTACGCGGCGACGTGGGCGCGGTAAAAGCGGCAACCGATGCCGGTTCCGTGGCGGCGGCCAAGGTCGGCGAGCTGGTCTCGGTTCACGTGATCCCCCGCCCGCATGTTGAAGTAGAAAAAATATTAAAAACGGCCACGGAGTAACGGCCTGAGGACAAGCCATGCAGGACAATCTTGTCGAACAGATTATTTCCAGGGCTATCGGCCAGCCAGAGAAGCGCAGCGGCTGCGGCCTGACCGAGTTTGTCGGTACCGCGCTCGGCCATACCATTGGCCTGGTGATCGCCAATGTCGATAGCCAGCTTCATGAGGTGATGGCTATCGACGGCCGGTTCCGCTCGCTGGGCATTATCGGCGCCAGAACCGGCGCGGGCCCGCATATTTTCGCTGCGGATGAAGCCGTTAAGGCCACCAACAGCGAGATCGTCGCCATTGAGCTGGCGCGCGATACGGAAGGCGGCGGCGGACACGGCTGCCTGATCCTGTTCGGCGCGGCAGACGTCTCGGATGTGCGTCGGGCGGTGGAGGTCACGCTGGGTGAAATCGAACGGACGATGGGCGACGTTTACGGCTCGCCGGCCGGGCATCTGGAATTTCAGTACACCGCCCGCGCCAGCCACGCGCTGAATAAAGCCTTCGGCGCGCCGGTTGGCAAAGCGTTCGGTATGACCTGCGCTTCGCCAGCGGCGATAGGCATCGTTATCGCCGACGTGGCGGCCAAGGCGGCGGTTATTGAACCTGTTGGCTACGCCAGCCCGGCCAAAGGCACCAGCTTCAGCAACGAGGCGATCTTTACTTTCGCTGGCGATTCCGGCGCGGTGCGCCAGGCGGTCACGGCCGCGCGCGAAGTGGGATTACAGCTGTTGGCCACGCTCGATCCGGCGCCCATCCACTCAACTACCACACCCTATATCTGATCGCGCGGTAAGGAAGGGAAGCATGAATGACAGCGAGATCGCTCAGGCGGTGGAAAACGTCCTGAGCAAATTTACCCGCACCACGCCCGCTGCCGATGCCGAAAATCCGGCGCTGGCGGCCATGGTCGCCCGGGCGCTGGCGCAGAGCAGCGCAAACCCGGAAGACGCGAAAAGATCCGCCGTCACGGAGACGGAGGAAGCAGGCGTTTTCGCCACGATGGACGAGGCGATCGGCGCGGCCGTGCTGGCCCAGGTGCAGTATCGCCATTGCTCTATGCAGGATCGCACGACCTTTATCAACGGCATCCGCGAGGCGTTTTTACAGGAGGAGGTGCTGCAAACGCTCTCCCGCATGGCGGTTGAAGAAACCGGCATGGGCAACGTGGCGGATAAGGTGATTAAAAACCGCCTTGCCGCGCTGAAAACGCCCGGCCCGGAAGACCTGCCGACCTGCGCGCAAAGCGGCGATGGCGGCCTGACGCTGACGGAATATTCGGCCTATGGCGTTATCGGCGCTATCACGCCGACTACCAATCCGACCGAGACGCTAATCAATAACAGCATCAGTATGCTGGCCGCCGGCAATGCGGTGGTCTTCAGTCCGCATCCTCGTTCCCGCAAGGTGTCGCTGTATACGGTGGCGCTTATCAATAACAAGCTCGCCGCGCTGGGCGCGCCGGATAATCTGGTAGTGACGGTTGCGCAGCCCTCTGTAGAAAATACCAACGCGCTGATTAAGGATCCGCGCATCGCTATGCTGGTGGCGACCGGCGGCCCGGCCATTGTGAAAACGGTGATGTCCTCCGGTAAAAAAGCCGTTGGCGCAGGCGCGGGCAATCCGCCTGCCGTCGTGGATGAAACGGCCGATATCGAACAGGCCGCCCGCGATATCATCAACGGCTGTAGCTTTGACAACAACCTGCCGTGCACGGCGGAAAAAGAGGTGATTGTAGTCAGCCAGGCGGCGGATTATCTGATCCACTGCATGAAGAAAAGCGGCGCTTACCTGCTGAGCGACAAAAAGCTTATTCAGCAGCTGCAAACGCTGGTGCTGAACGACAAAGGCAGCGGCCCGAATACGGCGTTTGTCGGCAAAGACGCGCGCTATATCCTGCAACAGCTGGGCATTGATGCGCCGGCGGAAACCAGAGTCATCCTGATTGAAACCGAAGCGACGCATCCTTTTGTCGTCCATGAATTGATGATGCCGGTGCTGCCGCTGGTGCGCGTGGATAACGTTGACGAAGCCATCGAGCTGGCCGTTTGCGTGGAGCAGGGCAACCGTCATACGGCGGTGATGCACTCTACCAACGTAGAGAAGCTGACCCGCATGGCGCGGCAGATCCAAACCACCATCTTTGTGAAAAACGGGCCGTCTTACGCCGGGCTGGGCGTCGGCGGCGAAGGCCACACCACCTTTACTATCGCCGGGCCAACGGGCGAAGGGCTGACCTCGGCGCGCACCTTCGCCAGAAGGCGCCGCTGCGTCATGGTCGAGGCGCTGAATATCCGCTGATGAAAACGCGCATTATCAACGCCCCCACGCCGGAAACGCTGGCGATGCTCAGGCGCCGGATGCCGTCGGAATTCAGAACGCGGCTGGATCTGCTGCGTGTGGACGCCGTCGCGCTGTTAATGCTGCCGGTGCCCGATCTCTATTTCTGTGCCGACCTGGCCAGTAAAGGCGCCGACGTCATGGTTTCGGAGATTTTCGGCAGCTGCCCGCAGCATATCACTTCGCTGGCGATCTTCGGCGAGGTGGCGGCGGTGGCGGAGGCGATGCGGCTGATTGAACAGCACCTCGGCGCTTAAGCCCCAGGGCCATAAACAAAACGCTTTTTCGGGAGTTATCACTATGTTGGAAAAAGGCTTTTCCAGTCCGACCGATCGTATCCTCAGGCTTAAAAACACGCTCCTGCAGGCGAAGCCGTACGTGGAATCGGAGCGCGCCACGCTGGCGACGCTGGCTTATCAGCAGTATGAGCATCTGCCCGCCATCATGCGGCGCGCCAGAGTTATTGAAAAAATCTTTCACGAGCTGCCGATCACCATCCGCGCGGATGAGCTGATTGTCGGCGCAGTCACCATCCATCCGCGCTCTACCGAAATCTGTCCGGAATTTTCCTTTGAATGGGTGGAAAAAGAGTTCGAAACGATGGAGCACCGTCTGGCCGATCCCTTTATTATCGAAAAGGAAACCGCCCAGGCGCTGAGTGAAGCCTTTAAATACTGGCCGGGCAAAACCACCAGCTCGCTGGCCGCGTCCTATATGTCTGACGCCACCAAAGAGAGCATGGCGGGCGGCGTCTTTACCGTCGGCAACTACTTTTATGGCGGCGTGGGGCACGTCAGCGTGGATTACGGCAAGGTGTTAAAAATCGGTTTTCGCGGCATTATCGCAGAGGTAAACGAAGCGCTGGCGAAGCTGGATCGCAGCCGCCCCGACTACCTGAAAAAAGAGCAGTTTTATCAGGCGGTGATTATCAGCTATCAGGCCGCTATCGCTTTTGCCCATCGCTATGCGCAGGAAGCGGCGCGGCTGGCGCAGGCGGAAAACAATCCGCAGCGCAAACGCGAGCTGGAGCAGATTGCGCAAAATTGCCGACAGGTGCCGGAGCAGGGCGCGACCACTTTCTGGCAGGCCTGTCAGACCTTCTGGTTTATTCAGAGCATGTTGCAGATTGAATCCAGCGGCCACTCGATTTCGCCAGGCCGTTTCGATCAGTATATGTATCCTTATCTGGCGGCGGACAGCAGCATTACGCCGGAGTTTGCTCAGGAGCTGGTGGACTGCTGCTGGATCAAGCTTAACGACATCAATAAAACCCGCGACGAAGTCTCCGCGCAGGCTTTCGCCGGCTATGCCGTGTTCCAGAATCTTTGCGTTGGCGGCCAGACGGAAGAGGGGCGCGACGCTACGAATCCGCTGAGCTATATGTGCATGGAGGCAACCGCGCACGTTCGCCTGCCGCAGCCTTCTTTCTCCATTCGCGTCTGGCAGGGCACGCCCGACGAGTTTTTGTTCCGCGCCTGCGAGGTGGTGCGTCTGGGGTTAGGCGTTCCGGCCATTTATAACGACGAGGTGATTATCCCGGCGCTGCAGAATCGCGGCGTTTCGCTGCAGGATGCCAGAGATTACTGCATTATCGGCTGCGTGGAGCCGCAGGCGCCGCACCGTACCGAAGGCTGGCACGACGCGGCCTTCTTTAACGTGGCTAAGGTGCTGGAAATCACGCTGAACAACGGACGGGCAGGCGGCAAGCAGCTGGGGCCGATAACCGGCGAGATGACCAGCTGGCGCGGCATGGACGACTTTTACCAGGCTTTTCAGCAGCAGATGACGCATTTCGTCCATCAGCTGGTAGAGGCCTGCAACAGCGTCGACCTTGCGCACGGCGAACGCTGCCCGCTGCCGTTTCTCTCTGCGCTGGTGGATGACTGTATCGGGCGGGGCAAATCCTTGCAGGAAGGCGGCGCTATCTATAACTTTACCGGCCCGCAGGCGTTTGGCGTGGCCGATACCGGCGACTCCGTTTACGCCATCCAGAAGCAGGTGTTTGAAGAGGGCAAGCTGACGCTTGCTGAACTGAAAAGCGCGCTGGAAAGCAATTTTGGTCACGCAGCCGACAGCTCGCCTCAGGCATCGCTGAGCGAAAACGACCTCTGCGCCATGGTACAGCAAATTATCGATCGGGACGGATCGCTGGACGCGGCGGCGATCAAAGAAGAAGTTTATCGTCGGCTCTCCTCCACGGCGGCCCCGCAAGGCAGCCAGCGTTTCGCTGAGATCCGCCGCATTCTGGAAAATACGCCCTGCTTCGGCAATGATATTGACGAGGTAGACCTGGTGGCCCGGCGCTGCGCGCTGATCTACTGTCGCGAAGTGGAAAAATACCGCAATCCGCGCGGTGGTCAGTTTCAGGCCGGTATCTATCCCGTCTCGGCCAACGTGCTGTTTGGCAAGGACGTGGGCGCGCTGCCCGACGGTCGCCTGGCAAAAGCGCCGCTGGCAGACGGCGTGTCGCCACGGCAGGGCAAAGACGGCTCAGGGCCGACCGCCGCCGCCAGCTCGGTAGCCAAGCTGGATCACTTTATCGCCTCTAACGGCACCCTCTACAATCAGAAGTTTTTGCCTTCCGCGCTGGCGGGGGAGAAAGGGCTGCGCAACTTCGGCAGCCTGGTACGCAACTATTTTGATAAAAAAGGGATGCACGTGCAGTTCAACGTGGTGGATCGCGACACGCTGCTGCGTGCGCAAAAAGATCCGCAGCAGCATCAGGATCTGGTGGTGCGCGTGGCGGGCTACAGCGCGCAGTTTGTGGTGCTGGCCAAAGAGGTTCAGGACGACATTATCAGCCGTACCGAACAGCACTTTTGATGCGGCCGGCGTGGTTGCCAGCCAGCAGGACACAGGATGAAAGTCGACTACGAAACGGAAGGCGTGCTGTTTAATATTCAGCGCTATTCGCTGCATGACGGGCCGGGCATTCGCACTATCCCGTTTTTTAAAGGCTGCCCGCTGGCCTGTAAATGGTGCTGCAACCCGGAGTCGCAGCGCCCCGGGCCAGAGCTGCTTTTTAAAAACCGTGACTGCATCCGCTGCGGGAAGTGCCTGAGCGTGTGTCCCACGCAGGCGCTGTCGCCGGACAATCCTTTCTTTGTGGATCGCACGCGCTGCACGCAGTGCGGCGACTATACGCAGGTTTGTCCGACCGGCGCGCTGGAGATGAAAGGAAAGCGCATGACGGTCGGCCAGGTAATGCGCGAGCTACAGAAAGAGGAAAATTTGTTCCGGCGATCCGGCGGCGGCATCACGCTCTCGGGCGGCGAGCCGCTGGCGCAGCCTGAGTTCGCTCGCGAATTGCTGAAAGCCTGCAAGGCGAAGGGCTGGCATACCGCAATAGAAACCACCGGTTTAACCAGTAAAGAGGTGATTGATGAGGTATTTCCGTGGGTCGATCTGGCGCTGACGGATATCAAAGCTATTCATCCGACGGTGCATCGGGAAAATACCGGCGTGGATAACCGACGTATTCTGGAAAATCTGCTGCGCATCTCTTTTATTACCAAAACGGTGGTGCGTGTGCCGGTGATCCCCGGCGTTAACGACAGCCCCGAAGAGGTTCGGCGCATCGCGGAATTCGCCCAACTGATGATGAACGTCACCGAGATCCATTTGCTGCCCTACCATAATTTTGGCGAAAACAAATATGCTCTGCTGGGCCGCGACTATCTGCTGCGGGAAAGCGCCGTTAAGGTCGACATCGGGCCGCTGAAAGCGGTAGTGGAAGGGCTGGGATTTACCTGCCATACCGGCGGCTAGCGATGGTGATTGGGCGATCGCAACAAACGGGCAGCGTTGGCCGACGGCCAGGGTACGTGGTCGCCAGGTGATCAAAGCAGAGGAGCAATCGGGGTAAAGGAGATGACACGGTTGACCGGGGGTAAAAGCACGTCGACCGCGGTAAAGGAAAGGTACACGGTCGGTTGGTGAAAGAGACGGGATCGACCGCGGTAAAGGAAAGGTACACGGTCGGTTGGTGAAAGACACGGGATCGATCGCGGTAAAGGAAAGGTATACGGTTTGGCTGGTGGTAAAGATACGAGATCGGCTGCGGTAAAGGAAAGACGCACGGTAGGCTGGTGATAAGGAAAAGCGCGGCGCCACCACCGCCTATTTTTTGCGTTGACCGGAACGACGTGCCGACTTATTACCTTTAGTTACAGCATCCTGAACAGGGGATATCGCATCGGAAGACGGCTCGTTGGCGTTGATATCCGCTCCGTTATTGACCGGATCTGTCTCTGCTTCGGACCTGGGTTGTACTGGTGCATCACCAGGCGAAACCAGCTGCGTTAAGGTGACGTCAGGCACAACAGCTTTCGCCGTTACGTCGTCAGGTAAAACCGGCATTGATGTATCGTCAGGCATAACAGCTTTCGCCGTTACGTCGTCAGGTAAAACCGACTGTATTGATATATCATCAGGCACAACAGCTTTCGCCGTTACGTCGTCATGCAAAGCAGTCTTCGCGCCTGTGTCGGCAGGCAAAGCAGGCCGCGTTGGGGCTACCGATTTACAGGTAATTTGCGTCATCGCCTCAATGCCCTCTGCCGCTCTGGCTATGACCCTATGGGCGTAAAGCTTGCCCATGCGGCTGGCTGCTGCCGCGCCTGCTTCGACGGCAGCATTCACCGCCGACACCTCTCCCGTTAATCTCACCAGTATCAGACCGTTTCCTTTGGTCTGCTCGCAGCCTGCCAGCGTCACGTTAGCCGATTTCAGGGCCGCATCGGCGGCTTCCACCGCGGCGGCCAGCCCCACGGTTTCAATCAGCCCAAGGCTTTTTCCGGGCATAGCGTTCTCCTTAATGTTATCCCGCTATTTTACCGGCCTCCCTGACGGAGCCAGGGAAACTATTTTGCCCGTTACAGAGACTTTTTTGTCTGGTCTTTATTGTTTCCGGTCGCCGTCATCTGACGACAGTAGTCTGACGGCGCCATGCCCGTTTCCTTTTTAAAAATGCGGCAGAAATAGTTGGCATCCTGCCAGCCAAGCTCCAATGCAACAGTATGAATATTCAGATCGCTGAACTGTAACAGGGCGCAGGCAAACTGCATTTTGCGATGGGTAACGTAAGCGGAAAAACCTGTGCCCGTCTCTTTTTTAAATTTTCGGCTCAGGTAGCAGGCGCTGATAAAAGATTTGGCGGCAATACCATCCAGCGTAACGTTTTCCGTTATGCCTCGTTCAATATGAAATTTTGCTCGGGCGACAAAGGACTGCGTGCTTGTTTTCAGGGCTGCATCAAATATTTCCCGGCTTGCCTGCAACAGCAGCAGAACCAGACGCCGGTAGCGCGCCTTGCTCACACCGTCCTGCCCGACCTGTAGCGCCAGCATGCCGATCTTTTCCCGCATCGGCGGCCTTAATGACGCCTGCCGACATATCAGTTCCAGCAGCAGAACCAGCTCGCGGCTTGCCTGGTTGTCCCCAAAAAAGGCGCGTCTGTGCACGTCCAACAGCAGGTCATGCCATTGCGGATAGTCACACCGGGCAATAAGCGTCTGAAGCCGCCGCTTCAGCGCTTCGCCATGGGCGGTTCCGTGCGCATCAGCGTTCAGGCTACCGTTAACCTTATCAATGATGGCCTGCTTTTTTATCGGTTTCAGCAAATAATCTTCAATCTGCAAAGGCAGCATACTGCGGAGAAGATCAAAGTCGTCGCTGGCGCTGGTGACGATAACGCGGGTAGCGCTGCTTTTGGTGCGTAGATACTGAATAACCTGCCTGCCGTCGGGGCGGGGAATGGTCAGGTCGACAAAAATCAGGTCGATATGCGGCAGTTCATCAATCAGCTGCATAGCTTTTCTACCGGTCGGAGCGTCATAAATCAGCACGCCTTGCTGACTGGCCGCTACGATGCGGCGCAGGCTTTCCGCTTCCATCGGTTCATCTTCAACTATCACCACGGTGGACATAACCGGCTCCTGTTTTACGACTGAGGCTGAAGAGGAAAACGAAGTTTGATGGTGGTGCCCATCATGGGACGGTGGGCGCTAAAGATCTCCAGCCCATAAGCGTCGCCAAACAGCAGCTGCAGGCGCTGCATAATATTCCTTATGCCTATTCCCTGCTTATTGTCCTGCGGCCCGCTTAAAATTTGGGTTATCGTCTGTTGTGCGATGCCATCGCCGTTATCGCTGACCTCAATAATAAGATCGCGACCATCGTCGGTTGCACGAATATGCAGTACGGCAGGCATTTCCCGCGGCTCAACAACGTAATTAAAGAAATTTTCCGCCAGCGGTTGCAGCGTTAAAAAAGGGCAGGCGACGCCATAATATTTTTCCGGAATAGCGCAAAGATAAGTGAAACGGTCCGGCATTCTGACTTTCTGCACTGCCATATAGCTGTTGACGTAATGGATCTCTTGTTCAAGCGTGATAACGGCATGATTATTTTTGCGTAGCAGATAGCGCATCATATCGGAGAAATCATGCACCATGGCTTCCGTCCGCGGCGCTTCTTCCAGAAAGGCGAGCCGGCCAATGGTATTCAGCACGTTAAATAAAAAATGCGGATTAAGCTGGTAGCTCAGCGCTTTAAATTCTGCCTCGTGCAGCAGTTTTTCCGTTTCCACTCGCCTGCGCAATTCACGGGTCAGCTGCCGTTCTTTTTTATGCAGTTCGCGCTGGATGGTGGTGGCCCAGGCCTGTTCCACCAGGCAGGAAGCCATATGCAGCAGGGTTTCAGCCAGTAGCTCAAAGCGGCGATAGGGGGTAATCGGTATCGCCTGATGAAAGCGCTTCAGAGAGGGGGTGATTTTTCGACGCGAGCGATTGGGCAGAATGCAGGGGATCGTTTTTGCCTTTTCCGCTTCAACTCTGGCCTGACCCGCAATAAAAGCGCCCAGATAATGCTCGTTAATAACCACAGGTACGGCAAACTCAACCATGCCGCAGCAGCAGCGGTAGATGACCGGTTTCCGCGCCTGCATGGCCGCCCGACCGCCGGCATTGTCGCAGGCGTGGCAGCGTTCCGCCTGGTCCGGGTTTTGGCGGTAGCGGGCGCAAAAGTCAGAAAAGCCGCTTGGCCTGGTGACGGGGAGACCAGTGGCGTCCACCACTACCAGCGCAATCCTCATTGTCTGGCTGAAGTTGTCCTGTAGCTTTTGCAGCCTGTGCGTATCCAGAAAATCCGCGATCTTATATTCAGCTTCCATGCTAAATACCTTATGCAAGTCGATATCAGGGTAATGTAACGTAAGCAATACGCTTTAATAGTGCACGGCTTCACAGCTGACAAATATTTTTTATACAGATGGAATGCCGCCGCGCTGCCTGAGCCTGCTTTGGTCGTGCGGCGATATTCAGATCGGCGATCGTCTCCTTTTTGGCGCTTCCTGACCCTGGCCGATGTTTGATAAATAGCAAAAGCTGCTGCCGGTAGAAGATAATTACAGTGTGCTGGCAGAGATGACGAGATTTGGCTGAGCGGAGAGGCCGACGGAATAATAAAGCCCGGTTTTAATTTTTTTAGTCTGCAGCGTATATGTCTGTCTGATATTTACGCTGCAAAATTGCCTGTAGCTACAGTCAGAGCTGTCCGGCTTGCTATTCAAAGGCATTACTACCTAAAACCTTACGCCGCCGCTAATGGCTGAGTAAATAAAGCGATTCGCGGCGGTGCCCGCCTTACGCTTCCTTTCTCCCCAGCCAGCGCTCTTTCAGCAGCGAGCCAGCAATGGCCGCATCCAGCAGCGGGGAGGGCGGCAGGTAATTTGCTTCGCCCAGCGCCAGCATCGTGGCCGTCAGCGGATTATCATAGCCTAGCGCATAATCCGCCAGCAGCGATCCCGCGATAGTCTGCTTAGAGATCCCCGCCCCGTTGCAGCCGCTGGCGGTGTAAACAGCGCCGCTCAGTGCACCCCAGACCGGTGCGCCGTTGCGGGTTACGCTGATGGTTCCCGACCAGCTGTGGGTCAGGCTGACGTCCCTGAGCTGGGGGAAAATCTTGTCGAAAGTGGCTCTGTGCAGCCGCGTGGCGGCATAAGTTTGCGTAGCAGTTACGCGGCCGTGTAGGGCCGGCACCACGTGTTGACGAATTAAAATGCGGCGATCGGCGGTGTAGCGCAGCGTGGCGCCCGCGATGGCGTTAACCGGCGTCAGGCCCCAGCTCTTCATGATCGGCAGCCGCTGGCGCTGTTCATCGGTTAGCGGCGCGGTCAGGCTGGCGAAAGTCGCCATGGCCGCCTGCTTGCTGATGCCCGGCGCCAGTTCGCGGGAAAGGGCAGCGGTTGCCAGCATCACTTTCGGCGCACAAAGCGTGCCGAAAGGCGTGACAAGGCGATTTATTTTGCCGTAGTGAATGGCCATCACCGGCGTCATATCATAAAGAGTGACGTTTTCCGGCAGCGTTGCGGCCAGCCCGATCGCCAGGCTTGCCGGGTTGAGCAGCACCGCGCCCGGCGTATAGATGCCCTTGTGATAAAAATGCGTGCCCAGCTTTTGCGACAGCGTCTCGCGGTCTAGCACCTCATAAGCCTCGTCCATCAGCTCAAGGTTATCGCGATACTCCTGCAACACGCTTTCGCTGCGTGCATCGGCCTGGCAGTGATACTTCCCGGTCTTCTCCCATTCGCAATCGATCCCTCGATCCGTCACGATCGTTTTTAATTCGTCGATCCCGGCCTGTAATAAGGATCGATAATCCTGCGCCTTTTTCAGTTCCGCCGTCGAGCTGCCAATGTTATGCGGCAGGCCGATCGCAAAGCCGGAGTTTCTGGCTGAGGAGCTTTCCGCCGCGCTGGCGGCATCAACCACCACAATTTTCAGATTCGGATTGTGACTGGCCAGCCGACGAGCGAAAGCCAGACCGGCAAAGCCTGCGCCGACGATCGCCCAGTCCGCTTCGCAGTCGCCGCGCAGCGCAGGACGGCTTGCAGGCGTCTCGCGCAGCCAGCCATTGTGATTCTGGTTAAAAGGTATTGAGGCGTATTTCACTGTAACCATCCCTGAACGAGCCGTTCGTTAGCAAAGCAGCAAGGGCCACACCGCATCTGCTTACTCTTTTTTGTCATGTATCAAGCCATGACGCCGCCATCAGCTATCTTGTGCCTGGCCGATTGCGGCATCAATCATTCAGCAGCGTTCCGGCAGGCGGCTTCACTGCCTGCGCAACATGCAGACGCAGCGGCCTGCATAGCGTGCGATCAATAGATTTTGCGGTAGAGGCTGGCGATATCGTCCAGCGTTGCTTCTCGTGGATTGCCGCCGGTGCAAACATCGTCCAGGGCGGCCTGCGCCAGCGCCGGAATATCTTCTTCTTTCATGCCCACATCGCGCAGGCGGGCAGGAATGCCGACGTCGACAGAAAGCTGTCGGACGGCTTCCACGGCGGCTTCTCTTGCCTCGCCCAGACTCATGCTGCACACCCTGGTGACGCCCATCGCACGGGCGATATCACGGTACTTCTCGCCGGTGAAATCGGCGTTCCACGCCATAACGTGCGGCAGGATAATGGCGTTGGCGACGCCGTGCGGCACGTTGTAGAACGCGCCCAACGGGTGAGCCATACCGTGCACCAGGCCCAGCCCGACGTTGGAAAAGCCCATGCCTGCCACGTACTGGCCCAGCGCCATATCCTCTACGCCCTGTTTGTCGCCAGCTACGGAAGCGCGCAGCGAACGGTTGATAATCTGAATCGCCTTCAGATGCAGCGCGTCGGTCAGCTCCCAGGCGCCCTTAGTGGTGAAGCCTTCGATAGCGTGGGTCAGCGCATCGATCCCCGTGGCGGCCTTGAGCGAAGGCGGCATACTCGCCATCATGTCCGCATCGATAATAGCGACGACCGGAATGTCGTGCGGATCGATGCAGACAAATTTACGGCGATTTTCCTCATCCGTAATCACGTAGTTAATGGTGACTTCCGCCGCCGTGCCTGCCGTGGTCGGAATGGCGATAATCGGTACGCAGGGATTTTTGGTTTTGGCAAAGCCTTCCAGACTGCGAACATCGGCGAATTCAGGGTTGTTGATAATGATGCCGATAGCTTTTGCCGTATCCTGCGGCGAGCCGCCGCCGATGGCGATCAGATAGTCCGCCTGTGCGGCTTTAAATGCCGCCACGCCTTGGGTAACGACGGCGATAGTCGGGTTCGGCACCACCTCGTCATAAATGACGTAAGGAAGATGATGCCGATCCAGCAGCGCGGTGACCTTTTCAATTACGCCCGCTTTAAGCAGTGTTTTATCCGTAACCAGCAGCGCTTTTTTAAGGCTGCGCTGGCTGACCTCATGGACGATTTGCGAGATAGCGCCGGGACCGAACCAGGAGGTCTCGTTCAGAATCATTCTTTGTAGCATCATCTTCTCCACTCGTTTCAAATTTTTTAAAATCACAAACGTTATTATCACTGGCTGGAAATATGCGGAGGAATGCCCGGACGAGTATTGATTAAGATCAGGTCACGGCGAGTCTTCAGGATGGAGTAATGACTATCAGGGCTTATCTTTACGGTAGGGTTTGTTAAGCTGCGGGTCCGTTAATTTTATAAGGTAGAGCTATGTTACGTGCAATCACGGCCGGAGTTTTGATGGTTTCCCCAATGATGGCCTTTGCCGATGCGGATCACCCTGAAATCGACTGTATGAAAATTAAGAACTATGCCGCAGCAGGCGATAAAGCTTATAAAGCAAAGCAGTATGAAAAGGCACGCTACAGCTATACAGAACAGGTAGCCTGGAGTGAAAGTTGCCAGCTTCCAGATAGCGCTATTGCGGTAGCTTATAATAATGTGGCGCTCACCTGGATACGTCAGGGAGACTATCGTAAGGCAAAAGCCTGGCTGCTGATTGATGAGAAAGACGCCAAATCGCAATATAATTTGGGGTTAATAAAAGAGAAACTTGCTGCCTTACCGCAGCCTGCTTCGCCCGCTGGTGAATACTGGGAATACGCAGGAAAAGGGATGTGGAATAGCTACAGCATCTCGGCAGAACAGGACCACTACAAAATTAACTTTGATGGCGTCTCGCCAGGGCTGATGGCGATGTATTACGGCCCGAATATCGGCAGCCTTGAAGGAAAGGCCACCATCCAGAACGGCAGAGGCGTACTGCAACAACGTGAGGAAGGTGACTGGGGCAACTGTGATGTCACGCTGCTCTTTACCCCAATGGATTTAACGACTCAGGTTAACGGTGACTGCGGGTTTGGTCATAACGTTTCTGCGGCTGGCCATTACATTCGCGTTGAATAGCATCGTTGGGCTGAACGCTCGGCAGCCCGGCCGAAATAAAGGAAAAGGCGTCCTGGCGGCCGATGTCTTATAAACCCGGACGCGACGATATTCTCTGCCTGATTTTATTTATGCCTGACGTAATCCGCTTTTTTGCGCCGGTCCATCCGCTTTTTTCAGAGCAAGGCGTGGCGTCAGCTTTGGTCTGACGGGGCTCGTGCGGTTCTTCTGATGGGCGAGGTTCTCGCGGTGTACAGGTCTTTTCTGGCATGCGGGGCTCTTCTGATTCGCACAGCTCCTGTAGTGCACGAGACTCTTTTGGCGTGCAAGCCTCTGTTGATGGGCACCGCTCCCATAGTACGCTAGTGCCTCCTGGCGTATGCGACTCTCCTGACGTGTGCCGTTCTTCTGGCAAGCGTGACTGCCGTGGTGCGCGCGGTTCTCGGGGTTTACGCGGTTCTCGCGGCGTTCGCGGTTCCCGTGGCTCTCTTGGTTCACGCGGTTCCAGCGTTTCTCTGGGCGTGCGCGGCTGTCGCGGTGTACGAGGTTCGCGCGGTTTTTTCCCTGCCGGTTCTGTTTTTTCCTGCACGCTGGCTCCTGATAAATGAACTTTAAAGCCCAGCTTAACAAACGCCGGGGCGCTCAGGAAATGTCGGTGGAAAAAAGCGGGTTTCCCCGCTCAGACGAATACCACTGCCCCGTTTTCAATACGCTTATGCGGCAGGGCGGCGATAACCCAGCAAGACCATCGCCGTCGACAGCTACTCGCTCTCCATAATGGACGCGGCAAGCTGTGCACTGTCCGGCGTGTTGCCGATAAGCTCCGTCAGCAGGTTGTTCACCCCATCGCTCATTGGCGTGAAGCGGGTCTGCGGCGAGCGCGTCACCACGATAAACACGCCGACGCTATAGCGCGGCACCATCGCCATATAGGTAATAAAGCCGCCGCCGCCGCCGGTTTTCTGGATAATGCCCGGGCGGCCGCCCTGCGGCGCCATATAAACCCAGCCCATACCCAGCGCGGAGGCTTTGCCCGGCACGTCCATTCCCTCGACGTTGGTCAGCTGGCCTCGCTGATAAATCATGGTCTGAATGCGATCGGCCTGAGGCGAACGCGCCTGCAGATCGGAAGACAGGAATTGCTGCATCCAGCGTCCCATATCGTCAGGCGTCGAATAGACGCCGCCGCTGCCGATAGCGGCCAGCGTATTGGTGCAGGGGCTGGCGCCTTTTTCCGCGATCATCAGACGCGAACACTGCTCGGGCGAGGGGGTAAAAGTCGTATCCTTCATGCCTAAAGGGCGCGTAATTTCACGCTGTAGCAACGCCGGATAGGAGGTGCCTGCGGCGCGAGCCAGCGCATCGCCCAGCAGATCGAAAGCCAGATTGGAATAGGCGGCGCGGGTGCCCGGCGCGGCTTTCAGCTGCGCATGTTTCAGCCAGTTCCAGCGCTGGCTGGCGGTTGGCCAGACGAAAACAGGCCGGTTCGGCTTGCCGCCGGGCTGCTCGCGGGGCAAACCGCTGGTATGCGTAGCCAGATTAATCAGGCGGATCGTCTGGCCTGCATAGGCCGGTACCGCGCTGCCCGGCGGCGCATATTTGCTTAGCGGATCGTCAAGCCGCACTACGCCTTTCTCCGCGAGCTTAACCAGCAGCTCGCTGGTCATCAGCTTGGTCAGCGAAGCAATACGGATAACGGACGTTTTCTGCGGCCTGACGCTGCTGCCGGGACGCACCGAGCCAAGACTGGTAAAGACGCGCTGGTTGGCGTCAATCGCCACCATCGCCATGCCGGTCGCTTTGGTGTTATAGAAGATATTCTGCGCGTAGCGATCGACAATCTGCGAGGCCAGTAAAGGATCGGGAGAGGTTCTTGCGGCCAGCGCGCCGAGCGGAAAAAGGACGCAGAGCGCCAGCAGGTGGAGTGGTTTCAACGTGCGTATATCCATCGGGAGCGGAAAAGTGCCCTTATACTAATCTTTTTCCTGGAGAGGAAAAAAGAGCGGCGGCCCTCTTTTTTACGGGCCGCCGTTAGCCGTCAGGCCGCGTTGTGGCTTACTTTGAAGATGCCGATGGCGCGGGAAAGCTGTTCAGCCTGTTCCTGCAGCGATTGCGCGGCGGCGGCGGATTCATTCACCAGCGAGGCGTTCTGCTGCGTAACCTGATCCATCTGGGTAATCGCCATATTGATCTCATCGATGCCGGTGCTCTGCTCGTGGCTGGCGATAGATATTTCGCCCATGATTTCCGTCACGCTCTTCACGCTGGCCAGCACTTCTTCCATCGTGGTGCCCGCTTTGGCGACCTGCTTGCCGCCTTCGTCCACTTTATTCACGGAATCCTGGATCAGCTGCGCAATTTCTTTAGCGGCGGAGGCCGAACGCTGCGCCAGGTTGCGGACTTCTGAGGCGACAACGGCGAAGCCGCGACCCTGCTCGCCCGCGCGGGCGGCTTCCACGGCGGCGTTAAGCGCCAGGATATTGGTCTGGAAGGCGATGCCGTCAATCACGCTGATAATGTCGACAATTTTCTTCGACGAGGTGTTGATCATTTCCATGGTGCTGACGACCTGATTCACCGCCGAGCCGCTCTGCACGGCTACTTTCGAGGCCAGCGCGGCCAGCTCGTTAGCCTGACGAGCATTGTCTGCGTTTTGCTTCACGGTAGAGGTCATCTGCTCCATTGCGGAGGCGGTCTCCTCCAGCGAGCTGGCCTGCTGCTCGGTACGGGAAGAAAGATCCATATTGCCCAGTGAAATTTCGCCGGAGGCGGTAGCGATTAGCTCGGTGCCGGAGCGAACTTCGGTCACGATACGCAGCAGGTTTTCATTCATGGTTTTCAACGCCTGCATCAGCTGACCGGTTTCGTCAGTTGAATTCACGCGGATCTGCGTACGCAGATCGCCCGCCGCCACGTTTTCAGCAATACGTACTGCTTCGCGCAGCGGGGCAACGATAGAGCGGGTCAGGAAATAGCCCAGCACGACCGCCAGCAACGCCGCCAGCGTGGAGAAAATCAGCGTAATGCGGATTGCGGTAGCGCCATCGGCAACGGCGTTAGCGCCTTCCGCCTGCAGCTGTCCGGACTGTGAGTCGGCAAAACGCTTTACGATATCCAGATAGGCGGTTTGGGCAGGCGTCATTTTCATCAGAGCATAGTCGGCGGCGGCATCCTGATTACCGGCGCGCACTAAAGTAAGCAGCTCACTTTTGGCCGCTTCAAACTGCTGCGCCGCCTCTTTTACTGCCTGGATTTTCTTGATGCCGACTTCGGTTGTTTGCAGTTTGGCAATCTTGTCTATCGTCTGGTTGGTTTGCTGCGTCACGCTGTCCAGCTGGCCGTAACGCTTCTGGTTTTTCTCCGGATGCGAAGTCTCAATAACCATCCCGCGCAGATATTTAATCTGATCGTTAACCCCGTCGCGCGCGTCAAAAGCCAGCCTCACCTTGATATAGCGATCGTTAACAATGCGATCCACCGCGCCGTTAATGCTGCCGATTTTTACAATAGCCGTTACGCTGACCACGATTAATAACAGTATTACCAGGGCAAACGCCGCGCCGAGGCGCACGCCGACTTTCAAGTTTTTTACAGAAATCATCCGGATTGTTCCTTGCTGTTTAAAAAAGAGTCACTGAGGAAACCTTTAGCATTACAGGGGCATTAAATCGGCAGCAGGCGTGAAAACTTGATGGCATTGTGAGCGAAATCGCGCATAAGGCATGGACGGAAAAGAAAAAATGCGGCGGGATTCCCCGGCCAGGGCGGCCGGGGAGAGGACAATTTACTGAACAGGCACGACTTTTAGACTAACCAGCCCGATGCCAAGCTGACGGGCGGTGAAACCGGCTACCGCGCCTTCGGCAGTGGTTTCCGGCACCGGCGCTCTGATAACCAGCGTGCGTTCCCGTGTCGGGTTGGACAGGCGAATGCTGACCGTACTGTCGCTATGGCTCAGGCGGAACGTCTGCTCGCTATCGCCAATTTTAACAACGAAAGGCCGCTGGCTGTTGGCGCCAAACGCGCGGGCCGTCAGCAGCAGATCGAAGGTTTCCGGCAGCGGCTCCAGCCAGGTAAGGGTGACTTCAGGCAGCAGTCCGGCATCCGACCAACGTCCGCCCCAGGGTTCGATATAGGAAAGGCCGGTGACCTTCTGCACCTGTTTTGGCAGGCCAGGCAGGGCAAACAGCAGCGTGTCGGAGGCATAGCGTAAATCCTCATCGGCAATGCGCAGCCGGGTCACGGTTTGCTGATAGCGTTCCTCGCTTTGATCACCAATCTGGCGGAAGCCCACGCGGCCCTGAGTCACGCCGGGGTTGATCTCGCGGATAGTTGGCGGTGAATTCAGCGTGCCGTCGGCAATGCACAGCTGCCTGTTAAGCGCCAGTTTCTCATCCCAGACATCGCCCATTTTAAAGCAGCTATCGATCCAGACGAACTTCTCATCCGGCGCAAAATTAGCCAGCTGCTGTTTTAACGGCGGCGCCAGATAGACGTCGAACTTCGGCTCGATTTTGCCCGGTTTAACGGAGAGCAGCAGCGGCAGTTTGAAATGCACGCCGGCAAAGCTGAAGGTGTTATTCACCGTGTCCGTTTTATAATCGGCAATCGCCTTCGGAAAATTCCACAGTTTAATCACGTCCGGCTTCCACTCGTTGATCTTCTCTTTGATATTCAGGTAAGTCGCGGCAAGAGAAGAGGACGAAAGGCTGCTGCGCCCCAGGCCGATAAAGTTATCGCCGCCCAGCGCGTCCAGCACCGTCGCGCCGTTGTCCAGCGTGCTGCGCTTAACCGCAATGACTTTACCGTCGTCGTTATCGCCACGCAGCATAAAGAAGAGATTGCTGCGGTCGTGCTGGTTAAGGAATTTCCAGGCGGTATTGTTCATTGCCAGATGATCGGAGCTGACCACGATAATCGTATTTTTAAACCACGGCGTGGCGCGGATCCGCTCTATCAGATGCGCAATATGCTGCTGGCTGCAGGCGACAGCGGCGAAAGATTTGTTTTGTTTGCCTTCCCACAGATAGCTGTTGCGCTGGCAGCTGCGCGAAATAAAACCGTCAGGGTGGTGCGTATCCACCGTCAGAGCAAACAGCGAGAAAGGCTGACCCTGCTGCGCCAGCTCGACATATTTATCGTAAACGCTATCCAGCACCGTATCGTCATACCAGCCCCAGTCGTTACGGTAGCTCGGATCTTTCACCACGCTTTTCAGTTCGTTAAATCCATACAGATGGTCGAACCCGTGCGAGGAGAGGAACAGATCTTTACCGGCAAAGCTCAGGCTGGCGCCCTGGTAGAAGTAGTTTTGATAACCCGCCGCTTTCAGAATGTCGCCCAGGCAGACATTCTGCGGATAGAAAGTTGAAAGCGAGCTGGAGGCGTTGCCGTCGAAAGGCGCGAACAGCGGGATACCGCACTGCGAGGCGACCATTCCCGCAATCGTATATTCGGTGCCGGGCAGCTGCTGGGTGTTGCTGAAATCCAGCGAACCCGCTTTGACGGCGTTAAGTTCCGGCGCAAGATGGGGAAAGGCTGCTTCGTCAAAGTAGGTGCGCTCCAGGCTCTCGGCATAGATATAAACCAGATTCGGTTTATCGCCGCGTATCTGCGTGCCGGGCACCTTATAGTGCGCGTAAAAATCGGAGTCGCCTTTGCCCAGCTGCGATTTCAGCAGATCGGCCACCTGCTGATAAGCGGGCGTGGTTTTGATCGAGGCCAGCGCCAGCACAATCGCCAGCAGGCCGCAAAGCTTGCTGCCGCTACGCTTTTGACCGCGTCGTAAGATCCAGGCAAGCAGGGCAAACAGTACCAGCAGCGCCAGCACCATGCCTGCGGCCGGCAGCAAATATTTACCGATGCCCGCGCCGCTCAGGCTGTTGGTGAGGGTATAGATAACCGCGTCATTAATGCCTTCGCCCGTAAAGTAGTTGCTGGCAAGCAGCGAAGCATTCAGCACGATATAAATACCCAGAAGTAAAACAATCGCGGAAAAGCCCAGCCTGTTTTTTCCAGCTTTCCAGCTGTACAGCGCGGCCGAGGCGATAAAAAGAAGCAGTGAAAGTGATTCAGATCCCATTATTTTTTATATTCCCCGAAAAAGGCAGTCCCTGCCGGTATTCATCACCAATTTGTAGCGAATCTTCCAATTTAACGCAGCCGGTTAAGGCTGGCAATAAGCGGCCAGACGAGAAAAATGACCGCCGTCACGGGGATAAACTTTCGTTGAGGTTCTGTTTAACTTCGCGTTTAACGAGGCTCAGGGACGCTGGCAAATCGTCAGAGCTAAAAATAAATTAATTAAAGATTAAGGCCTTCGCTGCCGAAAACCTGGTCAGGCTCTCCAGCGTTATCGGGAAACAGGGGCACAACATGGACAGGGAAGGAGAAACGTGTCGCCTCGGGCGTTTATTGGCAGGGGCTTTTAGCAATTTTAAAACAAAAATAGATAAGAGATTTTACAAAAGCCTTTTTTATCCGCTGTACTGCCGCGCTTAATCCCTATAATCGCGCGCAAAATCGGCTTTATGTGACGTTTTTTTGCTTTTTCGTTCTCTCTTTTTTTAGCAATGCTTTACAGGGCTACATAATGTTAACAAAAATGCGCGTGTTAAGTCAGGCTGTCGGCCTGGCGCTGGTGATGGGCGGAGCGTCTTTTGCCGCAAACGCTGAAGTAACGTTGATCAAACAGGATCCGCAGGCGGGCGATCCGCTGAGCCGTCTGAATTTCACCGTTGGCGGCAGTATCCGTCCCCAGTTCAATAACCTGACCGGCGACGACGGTAAAAATGCCTATAAGCGTAACGGCTTTGATGGCGGCACTCGTTTCCGTTTCCTGGCCGATTACTACCTGTTTGACGATGTCAGCTGGGTGGGGTATTACGAGCTGGGCGTAAATATTCCGGCGCTGTTCGACTGGGACAACCATTATGCGGCCAAAGCGCATGACACCAGCCGCCGTATGCTTTACACCGGTTTCCAGAGCAAGACCTGGGGTAAACTGACCTTCGGTCAGCAGAACAGCGTGTATTACGATGTGGTCGGCGCGAAAACCGATATCTGGGACTACGACATGCTGGCGCAGGCGCCGGGCAACGGCATCAACGGTGACTACGACGGTTCTTACCGTTCACGCAAAATGCTGAAGTATAAAAACACCTTCGGTAATGCGGACGTGCTGGCTTCTTATCTGTTTGCCGATAACGAATATTTGCCGGGTGATGGCCTGCGCTACAAGCGTCAGGGCGGCGGCTCGCTGGGCGTGGATTACCATCTGAGCAAAGAGCTGACCTGGGGGGCGGCGTGGAACTATACCCGTGCTGATATGCGTAATCCGGGCACCGGCGACGATAAAACCTGGAACCAGAACATTTACGGGACTTCCCTTAGCTGGAAGCCAGACAGCTGGACCTTCTCGCTTGGCGGCGGCTATTACCAGAACTATCTGCTGAGCAAGAAAAAAGGCGTGGATAACTACTTTGCTGGCGATGCGTGGGGTATTGAGTACCTCGCGGGCTACACCATCCCGGTTGGCAACTACGGCCTGAAAACCTTTATGCCGTATGTGATGGGCGACCGTCTGGAATACGTTAACGATCGCGACTATCAGCGTATCGATAACGGCGTGGGGATCACCTTCCAGCTCGACTACGGTTTCCGCGTGGATTATGAACACGTCTTTACCTCAAGCAGCGATAACCTGGGCGATATGAACCTGGTGCGTCTGCGTTACGACTTCTGATGCTCGCTTTCCCCGGCTTCGGCCGGGGATTGTTTCACGGCCCACGCCTCAAAGCTCGCCTGTCATATACTGCGCCACGCCGTTACCGAAGCTCCAGTCGCCCTTGCTGTTAGTGATAAAGCTGATCATCACGTCGGCCGGTGAAATACCGCAGCTTTCTTGTAGTTCACGACACAGTTCCGCCATAAAAAATTGCTTCTGCTCATCGCTGCGTGGACTGGTAAACACCCGTACCATCACCAGGTTATCGGTGCGCATCAGCCCCAGGCCGGTATCCTCAAACACCATCTGATAAGGCTTGTTTTCGTGAACAATCTGGTAGCGATCGCGCGCCGGTACTTTAAAAGCGGCCAGCACGGCGCGGTGCGCGGCATCCAGCAGCGTTTTCAGTTCCGATTCCGAGCGACCCTGAATGACGTCAAATTGCAGTAATGGCATGGTTTTCCCCTTAAAATATAGTGTAATGGCACCTGAGCGGCAGAAGTTACTTTAGGGGCATTAGCGCGCGGGAAAAAGCGCTATAGTTGAAATTATTATTTATTATAGTGAACAATGACGATGGCTATAAAAACCGATGCGTTATGGCTACATCTTCACTGGCTGACCGTGCTGGCGGAGCAGGGCAGCTTTACCCGCGCGGCCGAAAGGCTGGAAGTCAGCAAGGCCGCCATGAGCCAGAAAATCAAAGAGTTGGAGCAGCAGGCGGGCGTGCCATTGGTAACCAGAACCACCCGTACCCTGCGGCTGACCAGCGCGGGCGAAAAACTGGTTGAGGAGCTGCGTGCGCCTTTCGCTCAGATAGAACAGAGTTTTTTCAGCGTGCGCGATTCGGCCGGGCCGCTGCGGGGATTGATCCGCGTAACCGCGCCGGTCGCTTTTGCCCGGCAGCAGCTGGTGCCGCATATCACCGCTTTCCTGAAAGAACATCCCCAGGTTCGTGTACAGCTGGAAGTGTCCGATCGGCTGGTTTCTCTGGCCAGTGAAGGGTTCGATCTTGCCATTCGCCACAGCGATACGCTGCCCGATACGCATGTAGCGCTACCGCTATGCGCCACGCGCGCGCTGGTTGTGGCATCACCGGTTTATCTGCGCCAGTACGGCCAGCCGCAAACGCCGCAGGCGCTAAGCGAACATCAGTGCCTCTACTATCCGCGCGGCACGGAAACGCCGCAGTGGACTTTTTGCCGGGAAAACAGCAGCGAAAAGGTCGTGGTTAATGTCAGCGGCCCCTTCGCGACCAATAATAGTGAATCGATAAGGGATGCCGCGCTGGAAGGATTGGGCATCGCGCTGCTGCCTGATTTCAGCGCGCAGGGTGCCCTTGCCGACGGAAGACTGGTCGAGGTTTTGCCGCAGTGGCGAACGCCGGGCGCTTTTGCCGAACATCTTTACGTCGTCCGTCCCTGGGCTGCTCAGGTCCCACGGGCCGTAAGCGGATTCGTACACTGGCTGCGCGATGCTTTCGAGCGCCAAAGCAAAAGCGCCATGGCGCCGTAAGCTACCTTTAAAGCTATTGATCACGAAGATGAAGACACGCAGGGCGGCCGCCCTGAAAGTGATTGCCGCTTTGTCAGCAGGAAGAGGCTGTGAAGCGCTGAGCTATTTTACTCTTCCCTGAACGACAGGAGAAAACGTATGGAAGCCGAGATACATGGCATCAACGATATTCTTGCGCCCGACCTTAGCGTGATTTTTTGCGGCATTAACCCGGGGAAATCTTCTGCGCATACCGGGTTTCATTTTGCGCATCCCGGAAACCGCTTCTGGAAAACCATCTGGCAGGCGGGTTTCACCAAGCGTCAGCTAAAGCCGGAAGAGGAAAAGCTGCTGCTGACCACGCGCTGCGGTATCACCATGCTGGTGGAAAGGCCCACCCGTGAGGCTACGGAGCTTTCTGCTACGGAGCTACGCGAAGGCGGCAAACTGTTAGTCGATAAGATCATGCGCTATCAGCCCGAGGCGCTGGCGGTATTAGGCAAGCAGGCCTATAAGCAGGCTTTCGGTGTCGGTAAGGTGGCATGGGGCAGGCAGCCGCATAAGCTGGGTGAAACGGAAGTCTGGGTGCTACCCAATCCCAGCGGGCTGAACCGTGCTTCGCAAGAGGAGCTGGTGGCGGCCTATAAAGAATTGGTAATGGCTTTAGCTGCTCGTTGAGACGATTTACATCGGCGTTGCAGGAAAATCAGAGCCAGCGTCAGCTTTAGTAAATTGCATCAGCGCGGGGAGAGGAAGGGCGTTACACTGCGCGACGGGTGCTCAGGATCTTTTTGTTCCGGGCAGCCGGGACAGAAAGAGAAAAGCCCCACCCGACGTCAGTCAAAGTGAGGCTACTTTCTACATCCAACAGTGTAAAGGTAGCCTTTTACCCGCTGTAAAGCAATGGAAAAGGAGGCCTGGGATGGCGCAAAAATTGTTCGCGCTCTGTTTAATAGTGGTCTGTGTAACGGTGATAGCCGTTATCTGGATCACCCGCGGCTCGCTCTGCGAGCTGCACGTTAAGCAGGGAGGTACAGAGGTTGTGGCCAGCTTAGCCTGCAACGCCGCAGGGTAGGGCAAACCGCCGGCGGACAGGACGTCTGCCGGCGCATTGTTGGGAGGATCCTTGAGCACCCTTCTTAAGGCACCTTAAAAACGCCTTCATTCAATCCGCTACATATTCCCTGGTACGATCACCACGGTAGACGGCCTTAGGCCCTGCCGTTTTCACGCTTGTTGCAGGAAAATCAGATCCAGTATCAGGTTTAGTAAATTGCGCCAGCGGAGGGAGATAAAGCGCGCTACACTGCGCGACGGGTGCTCAGGATCTTTTTGTTCCGGGCAGCCGGGACGGAAAGAGAAAAGCCCCACCCGACGTCAGTCAAAGTGAGGCTACTTTCTACATCCCACAATGTAAAGGTAGCCTTTTACCCGCTGTAAAGCAATGGAAAAGGAGGCCTGGGATGGCGCAAAAATTGTTCGCGCTCTGTTTAATAGTGGTTTGTGTAACGGTAATAGCCGTTATCTGGATCACGCGCGGCTCGCTCTGCGAGCTGCACGTTAAGCAGGGAGGTACAGAGGTTGTGGCCAGCTTAGCCTGCAACACCGCAGGGTAGGGCAAATCGCCGGTGGACAGGACGTCTGCCGGCGCATTGTTGGGAGGATCCTTGAGCACCCTTCTTCAGATAGAAAAAAGCCCCGGCCTGGGCCGGGGCTTCTTGTCACACAGGCTGGATTAATCGTCCAGGAAGCTGCGCAGTACTTCGGAGCGGCTTGGATGACGCAGCTTACGCAGCGCCTTGGCTTCAATCTGACGAATACGCTCACGGGTAACGTCAAACTGCTTGCCGACTTCTTCCAGCGTATGGTCGGTGTTCATATCGATACCAAAACGCATACGCAGCACTTTCGCTTCACGCGCCGTCAGGCCGGCCAGCACGTCGTGAGTCGCTGAACGCAGGCTCTCGGAGGTGGCGGAGTCCAGCGGCAGCTCCAGCGTGGTGTCTTCGATAAAATCGCCCAGATGCGAATCTTCATCATCACCGATCGGCGTCTCCATGGAGATTGGCTCTTTGGCGATCTTCAGCACCTTGCGGATTTTATCTTCCGGCATCAGCATCCGCTCGGCCAGCTCTTCCGGCGTAGGTTCGCGGCCCATTTCCTGCAGCATCTGGCGGGAGATACGGTTGAGCTTGTTGATAGTCTCAATCATATGCACCGGGATACGGATGGTGCGCGCCTGGTCAGCGATAGAGCGGGTGATAGCCTGACGGATCCACCAGGTAGCATAGGTCGAAAACTTATAGCCACGGCGATATTCAAACTTATCTACGGCCTTCATCAGGCCGATGTTGCCTTCCTGGATCAAATCCAGGAACTGCAGGCCGCGGTTGGTGTACTTTTTAGCAATAGAGATAACCAGACGCAGGTTAGCCTCAACCATCTCTTTTTTCGCACGACGCGCTTTCGCTTCGCCGATGGACATCCGGCGGTTGATATCTTTTACCTGTTCAATCGTCAGGCCGGTCTCTTCTTCAATCTGCGCCAGCTTCATCAGGCTGCGCTGAACGTCTTCCGACACGTCCTTGAGCTTCTCGGACCACGGTTTGTTCATTGCCAGCGCGGCGTTGAACCAGGTTTCGCTGGTTTCATTGCCGGTGAACAGCGTGATGAAGTTCTTTTTCGGCATCTTACAGATTTCAACACACAGTTTCATGATGAGGCGTTCCTGAGTACGGACGCGATCCATCATGGTACGCATGTTGTTCACCAGGTAGTCAAACTGCTTCGGCACCAGGCGGAACTGTTTAAAGACGTCGGACAGGTTTTGGATCTCGCTGACGGCGTCGGCATGGCTGCGGCCTTTGGCCTTGATCACCGTACGCGTTTTCTCGTACTGCGTGCGCAGCTCGGTGAATTTCTCACGCGCCAGTTCCGGGTCGATGCTGTTGTCATCGTCAGCGGTGTCGTCGTCGGACTCTTCGTCTTCGTCTTCGTCGTCGTCGCGCTCTTCTTCAGAGAGTTCAGAACCTACATGCGTTGCCGTAGGCGCAATCTCTTCTGCCGCGTTCGGATCGACAAAGCCGGTGATCATATCGGAAAGACGAGCTTCGCCAGCCTCGACGCGATCGTACTGCTCCAGCAGGTAGGTGATAGCCTCCGGGTATTCGGCAACGGAACACTGCACCTGGTTGATGCCGTCTTCGATACGCTTGGCGATGTCGATTTCGCCTTCGCGCGTCAGCAGTTCGACGGTGCCCATTTCGCGCATGTACATACGGACCGGATCGGTAGTCCGCCCGATTTCAGATTCAACGCTGGAGAGTACCTGAGCAGCCGCTTCGGCAGCATCTTCGTCCGTATCGCTGCTGTTTTCATTCAGCATCAGATCGTCGGCATCAGGCGCTTCTTCCACAACCTGTATGCCCATGTCGTTGATCATCTGGATGATGTCTTCGATCTGATCGGAGTCGACGATATCTTCCGGCAGATGGTCATTG